>JACCDJ010083020.1_pt1 | contig 65721 bp, 67 predicted proteins | sample 7444481 | NCBI WGS metagenome assembly JACCDJ01 (sample SAMN15323435, study PRJNA562643) | freshwater metagenome | isolation source: river surface water | place: USA:Blue River Watershed | collected 2017-08-15
GGATGCAGGCCGAAGGTCACGCCCGGGTGGGTGCGGCACAGGTTCATCTGCAAGGCGGTGCGAAAGTTGGCCTCATGCGTGTGGACTTGAGGCTGGCCGATGTCGCAGAAGAACTCCAGCATCGAGGCGTCGGGGTTCAGGCGCATCACGATGACCGCGTCGTCCAGGACGAAGCCGCCGGTCTGCAGGGCCTGCTGCGCCTGCTCGCCCTCGCCCAGCACCCGGCGCACCACCCGGGGCATGAGGCGGTTGAAACGCTCGGCGGCTTGCGCGGCGACCTCCTGCGCGCTGGCCCGGGCGTCCGTGAGGGAGAGCTCGGGCAGGCCTGCGGCGTGCTCGGCGGGACCGGGCTGCGGGTTCAGCAGCATGCGCCGTGCATCACGTAAAGGAAGGCAGCAGACGCTGGGTCGCCGCGAGGCCAGCGTGCGACACCGGGCGGACGGCCTCTACCTGGGACGCCAATGCGGCGATGCCGGCGAAGCCCCCCGCCACAGGCGCTGGCCAGGCCGCCATCGAGAGGTCGGCCGCCGCCAGGGTGCGACCGGTGGCCTGCGGCCCGGGCGCCACCGGCAAGCGGCTGGCCACGGGCGCCAAGGCCGCCGCGTGGACCTGGCCCGACGGATTCATGCAGAGAGATGGCGCTGTCACGAGGGCGGGGGCTGGTGCGCCCGCCATCAGGGACTGAAAAGCGGTGCCCTCCGGGACGGGCGCGGCGGAGGGAGCTGGCCGGGTCGGCAGGTGCAAGGGCACCGACGTGTGCGACACCAGGGGAGGAAGGGGGGCGATGGGAAGGCTGCCGCTCATGGCCAGACTCGGGCGTGAAGGTGCCAGGGACAGTAAGGGAGATCCCACGGCACGTTCAAGCTTTGTGTCGAGCGGGCAGTCTGGTATCGGCACGCCGCCGGAGCGAAGCCCGGGCGGATGCGGAGGACCTAGGCCATGCCCGCCAGCCGCAGCAGAAGGCCGGCGACGCCGCACGCGCCGATCACGGTCATGACCCCCCATTGCCAGCGCAAAAGCGCCCACAACGCCAGCACCGCCAGCGACAGGGCCACGACATCGGGCCCGGCAGGGCCCCAGGCCACATGGCCGATGAAGAACAGCCCCAGACTGGCGATCACGCCGACCACGGCCGCCGTGATGGCGGTCAGCGGCGCGGTGAACTTGAGCTGGCCATGGGTGGACTCCACCAAGGGTCCGCCGGCCAGAATGAAGATGAAGGACGGCAAGAAGGTGAACCAGGTCACCACGCAGGCCGCCAGCGCGCCGCCCAGGAACACCGCGTCCGGGCCCAGCACCTGCCGCAGCCACCCCCCCACGAAGCCAACGAAAGCCACGACCATGATCAGGGGACCCGGCGTGGTTTCGCCCAGCGCGAGGCCATCGATCATTTGCGGGCCCGACAGCCACTGGTGATGCTCCACCGCCCCCTGGTACACATAGGGCAGCACCGCGTACGCGCCACCGAAGGTCAGCAGGGCAGCCTTGCTGAAAAACCACGCCATCTGCGTGAGCGTGCCCTGCCAGCCCTGGATGGCCACCAGCAGGGCCATCGGTGCCCCCCACAGCGCCAGGCCCGCGGCCAGTACGCGCACCAGACGGGCCCGGCGAAAGCGCGCGTGCTCAGGGGGCGGGGTGTCGTCGTCGATCAGGGCCGGGCCGGCATTCACCGCGCCGGCCGCGTGGGCGCCGCCACCGATCACGAACTGCGTGGGCTGCCAGCGGGCGCCCAGCGCTCCGGCCAGTGCGGCTGCACCGATCACCCAGGGAAAGGGAATCTCCAGCACCGCGATCGCGACGAAGCTGGCCAGCGCGATGGCCCACAGCGCGGGCACCTGGCGCGGATGCCGCAAGGTGCGCGTGCCGATGCGCCACACCGCCTGCAGCACGATGGCCGCCACCGCCGGCTTGATGCCGTAGAAGAAGCCGGCGACCACGGGCAAATGGCCCCAGGCCATGTAGATGCCACTCAGGGCGATCAAGAGCACCAGCGAGGGCAGCACGAACAGCAACCCGGCGAGCACGCCGCCCCAGGTGCGGTGCATCAGCCAGCCCAGATAGGTGGCCAGCTGCTGGGCCTCGGGTCCGGGTAGCAACATGCAGTAATTGAGGGCGTGCAGGAAGCGCCGCTCGGAGATCCAGCGCCGGCGTTCCACCAGCTCGCGGTGCATGATGGCAATCTGCCCGGCCGGTCCGCCAAAGCTGATGAATCCGAGCTTGAGCCAAAAGCGCAGCGCCTGGCCGAAAGGCACCGGGCTCACAGCGTCAAGCACCGCGCGCCTCAGCCCCGCTCGAAACGGAAGACCGCGGTGGACGCGCGCGCATTGGGCAGCCAGCGCACCTCGCGCCCGTCCTGCAAGCCAAAGGCATCGAGGATGGACAACCGGTTTTTCGTGGCCAGCACCTCGAAATCCTTGAAGGTACCCACGCGGATATTGGGCGTGTCATACCACTGGTAAGGCAGGCGACGCGTGACCGGCATGCGCCCGCGCAGCACCGCGAGGCGGTTGGGCCAGTGCGCGAAATTGGGAAAGGCCACGATGCCCACGCGGCCCACACGCGCCGTCTCGGCCAGCATGGTTTCGGTGTTGCGCAGGTGCTGCAAGGTGTCGATCTGGAGCACGACATCGAAGCTGTTGTCGTCGAACAGGGCCAGGCCTTCGTCCAGGTTCAACTGGATCACGTCCACGCCGCGCTCCACGCAAGCCAGCACATTGGCGTCGGCGATCTCGACACCGTAGCCGGTGCATCCGCGCTCGCGTTTGAGCAGGTCCAAGAGGGCACCATCGCCGCAGCCCAGGTCGAGGACGCGCGCCCCTGCGGGCACCATCCAGGCGATCGATTGCATGAGAGCGCGATCACTCATGACGCGCTCCCTCCAATGTCGTGGCGATGCGCTCGAACCAGGCGCGCACCACCGACAGGTAGCGCGGGTCGTCCAGCAGGAAGGCGTCGTGACCATGCGGCGCGTCGATCTCGGCGTAGCTCACGTGGCGGCCGTTATCGAGCAGGGCCTTGACCATCTCGCGGCTGCGGGCCGACGAAAAGCGCCAGTCCGTGGTGAAGCTCACGAGCAGGAACTTCGCGGTGGCGGTCGCAAGGGCCCGGGCCAGTTCGCCGCCGTGCGCGCGGGCCGGGTCAAAGTAATCGAGGGCGCGGGTGATCAGCAAGTAGGTGTTGGCGTCGAAGTATTCGCTGAACTTGTCGCCCTGGTGCCGAAGGTAGCTCTCGATCTGGAACTCGATGTCCTGGGTCGTGTAGCGGTAACCGTCGGCGACCTCACCCGCGGCGCGACGCAGCTCGCGCCCGAACTTGGCGTTCATGACGTCGTCGGAGAGGTAGGTGATGTGTCCGATCATGCGCGCGATGCGCAAGCCCCGTTTGGGCACCACACCCTGCGCGTAGAAATGACCGCCGTGGAAGTCGGGGTCGGTGACGATGGCGCGACGTGCCACCTCGTTGAAGGCGATGTTCTCGGCGTTGAGGTTAGGGGCGCTGGCGATCACCGCTGCATGGCGCACGCGCTCGGGGTAGCGCAAGGTCCACGACAGGGCCTGCATGCCACCCAGGCTGCCGCCCATGACGGCCGCCAGCGTGCGGATGCCCAGCACGTCGAGCAGGCGGGCCTGCGCGTCGACCCAGTCCTCGACGGTGACCACCGGAAAGTCAGCGCCGTACACGCGGCCGGTGTCCGGGTTCACATGCATCGGGCCGGTGGAGCCGAAGCAGGACCCCAGGTTATTCACGCCAATCACGAAGAAGCGGTTCGTGTCCACCGGCTTGCCCGGGCCGATCATGGTGTCCCACCAGCCCTCGGACTTGTCCTGACCGGCATAGACGCCCGCCACGTGATGCGAGGCATTGAGCGCATGACACACCAGGACTGCATTGCTGCGGTCGGCGTTGAGGGTGCCGTAGGTCTCGTAGGCCAGGTCGTAGGCGCGCACCGAGGCGCCGCACTGCAAGGGCAGCGGCGCCTCGAAATGCATGCTTTGCGCGTGGGCGACCAGAGTCATGGGCAAGAAAAAACCGGCATCGCTGAACACGAGGCCGGTTGCCCGGGCTTCGTCTTTAGCGGAATTTTTAAAAGCGCCCGCAATCGGAAGCAAATCGGCGCTGGAGGCGGCAGTATAGCGCCCGCCCTGTGGAGCTCACTCCCACCCGAACAAGACCGCCAGCCCCAGGCCCAGGAAGATCAGCGCCGAGACGACATGTACCGCGCGCACCGGGACGCGCCGCATCACCCGCTCGCCAAACCACACCACCGGCGCGTTGGCCAGCATCATGCCCAGGGTGGTGCCGGCCACCACCGCGAACCACGCCTGGTATTGCGCGGCCAGCATGACGGTGGCCACCTGGGTCTTGTCACCCATCTCCGCCAGGAAAAAGGCGATCACGGTGGTGATCAAGACACCGTGGCGGGGGGCTTCGGGAGTTTCCTCCTCATCGAGCTTGTCCGGCACCAGCATCCAGGCGGCCATCGCGATGAATGAACCCGCCAGGATCCACCGCAGCCACTGCGGCCCCAGCCAGGCGGTGACCGAAGCGCCCACCGCGCCGGCCAGCGCATGGTTGGCAACCGTAGCGATCAGGATGCCCCAGAGGATAGGCCAGGGCCGCTTGAAGCGAGCGGCCAGGACCAGGGACAGGAGCTGGGTCTTGTCGCCCATTTCGGCCAGGGCGACGATGCCGGTGGAAAGGAAGAAGGGTTCCATCTGGACTGCGATGGTAGCGGTGGCGCTGACAGCCTCCCAGGCGGGCGGCGGTCAGGCACCCTCGTCGGCCAGCGCGAGCACCCGGCTTTCGCGTATGCGCTGAACCTGGACCGTGAGCAAGTCCAGGATCTGCAGGCAGGTGTCCACGTCGCGTATCAGCAAGCTGTGCGCCGCCAAGGTGGCGACGATGCGTCCGGACTGCGGGTGCACTCCCAGCGTCAGCCCTGGGTAGGTACGGCACAGGTTGAGTTCAAGTGCCGCTCGGTAGGTCGCGTGTTCGTCATGCGGCTTGGGCTGGCCGACGTCGCAGAAGATCTCGATGTAGTCGTTGTCCGGATTGCGGCGCAGAACGACGGTACAACCGTCGACCGAGAAAGCCCCGTCGTCGCGCGCTGCAACCTCGCCAGGGACAGCACGGTCCTGCAGGCGCGCCGCCAACTCCCGCATCAAGCCTTCGAAGCGCTGCGGGGATTCCTCCAGGTAGCTTCGCAGCAGCTCGGGCACCGGCATCTCGAGGGCGGTGAGGGCTTCGTCCAGGAAGCTGTCGGAAAGGGTATCGTGCGCGGTCATTGGGCGTCCTCGCTCTTGCCGCCCTTGGCGGGTGGCATCTCAATCTCCACAGTGTCGACGGGTCCGGCCTGCTGCGAGCTCGCTGCCGACCGTCCTCGTTCTGCCAGCCGCTCGTGTCGCTCGCCTGCCACCCGCTTGGTATCCCTGTCGATGGAGTCGATTTCCGGGCTGGTCATGTCCGCAGCCGCCATGAGCACGCCCCAGCCGAGGACCAGGAAGGAGTCGCTGAAAAAATCCATGGCGCGCGGATGGGCCGTGGTACTCGCAGGTTCGCCAGGGTGGGGGCCGCCAGACACCTCTGGATCGGAAGCCATCGTGCGCAGTAGGCCCGTCATGGCCACCACGGCCATCAGCCCGAAGACCAGCAACGTGTCCCTGGCCAGGCGGCCCGGGGGGGGCGCCACGGTATCGACCACGCCCGGCGCGGAGGGTCCGTCGCTCACCTCCGCGGCGCAAGGCAGGAGCGTCCGCGGGACGCTTTGCAGCAGCTGGCAGGCACTGCGGGCCGCGCCACGCAGCGCCGAGGAAGTGCCGCCCGAGAGGTCCTGGATCGCGCCGAGCAGCACGTGCTCGCCACTGATCTGGGTGCCGTCGGTGCCTGGGCGGGCGCGTCCATCCAGCCACGCATGCTCGACCGCGATAGGTGGATCGCTCAAGCGCTCGACCGCCAGCGGTGCGAAATAGCGATGCAGGGCAACGCCGACGGTGGCGGCGTAATTCAAGAACCTGCGCGCGTCCAGGATGGCAACGGCACGCTCGCGCGCCTCCCCTGCCGTGAAGGCGCGCGAGGGGTGCGCCCACAGGGCCGTAACCGAGTACAGCGAGGCCAGGAAGGGCCAGTAGGCCGCGGAACTGACGGCGAAGCCGGTACGGGTGCGGATCGCGGGCACCGCCTTGCTGTCCTGATCGAATCCGCCGACGGTGCGGCGCCATGTCGGCCCGGTGTCGGCCAGACGCAGCAAGCGCGTCATCAGGCGGGTGCCAAAGGCAGTCACTGCGGCGGATGCGGCGATCGAGGTGCCCGGCTTGAAGCCCTGCTTGACCATCAGGAGCGAGACGGTCGTGCCCACGAACCATGAGCCCGTGTACCCGATGAGGCCGGCCACGACCTGGGCGGCAAGGTCGCGGCGGGCGGCCCAGCGCAGCGCGGCTTGCAGCGTCTCGGGGGTCACGTCGTGCTCGATGAGGACCATCAGCGTGGCGATGGTGCGGGCCAGCTGGTGCTTCTGGATGCTTTCGGGCGTGTGCTCACGGTAGAGGGCGTAAAGCTTGTCGAGGCGGTCTGCGCCTTGCTGGCCGGCCCGTGCCTGGGCCGCTTCGAAGAGGGCCTGCAGGGCGGGCCTGTCTGCTTCGGTTGCTGGGTGCTCAGCAACCCAGGCGCGTAGGCTGGCTCCGGGCCTCCCTTCGTACGACGTGGGGCGGGCTGGATCGGCGGCGAACAACGTCCTCCTGGGAAGAACGTCAGGTTGACCGGTCTTCGTCGGCAGAAGCTTGTCGGTCGAGTGCGGCGTAGCTCCAGGCGACGCGATGGAGGAGGCCGGTAGGCTGCTCGGACTGACGAAGCTATGAGAAGGCGTGTCCGCCGCCAATAGGGCACCAGTCCGCGACTTTTGGTCTGTGTGCGCTCCCGTTTGCAACCACCGAACCGCTTCGCCTGCATCGTCTTTCCGCTTACTACTGGGCGGCGAGAGCCAATCCGTCTCCTTCAAACTCGTCGAAGACCGCTCGGCCTCCTCCGCGCTTCTTGGAGCGGCAAGGTCCGTTGGATTCGAAGGCGTGGAGGCAACAAATGGAGGGGTTGAACCCGTTGAACCCGCCATAACGACTCCTTTCGTTTGATCAATGCACCATTAATGACTCATCTAGGGGCGCAGTAGACGTGGAAGGAGCCGCTCAAGTCAACCAGAAAACGACATCCAAGCTGTGCATGACAGGATCAAACTGCGGCAATCTGCTTGAAAGCAGCCTGTTTGCTCCATAATCCGCAAGCGTGTATTCAGCTTGACTACACGTTCTTGCGGTGATTGGTCAGTTTCGCGTCTTGAATGCAGCTCTCGAGTGTGTGATTGCGTGCCCGGCTCCATCGCGTTTTTGCGTTTTTCCATAGGAGCCTTTGATGGGCAACAAACTTTACGTGGGCAATCTGCCCTACTCTTTCCGTGATGGCGACCTCGAGCAGGCCTTCAGCCAATACGGCCAAATCACCAGCGCCAAAGTCATGATGGAACGCGACACCGGTCGCTCCAAGGGCTTCGGTTTCGTCGAAATGGGCAGCGATGCCGAGGCGCAAGCCGCCATCCAAGGCCTGAACGGCCAGCAAGTCGGCGGCCGTGGCCTGGTGGTCAACGAAGCCCGTCCGATGGAGCCGCGCAGTGGCGGCTTCGGCGGTGGCGGTGGCCGCGGCGGTGATCGCGGCGGTTACGGCGGCGGTGGCGACCGCGGCGGTTACGGCGGCGGCGGTGGCCGTGGCGGCTACTGAGCCTCGCTCAGACTTGTCAGGAAAAGGGCCCTTGTGGCCCTTTTTTCATGCCCGCAGCCCCGGAAAGACCCTTGCACAAGGGCCGTCTCTGTGTTTCATAATGGCTTCGCGTGGATAAGTAGTTCCACGCATGGATTGCGGTGAACAGGTCACTTTCGCGTTGCAGATCGTCACAAAGCGCTTTCGGGACTCCATCGCTGAGCTCAATGTTTCTATAGGAGTCCCGTTTTCATGGGCAACAAACTCTACGTGGGCAACCTGCCCTACTCGGTACGCGACAGCGACCTGGAGCAGGCTTTCAGCCAGTTCGGCGCCGTGACCAGCGCCAAGGTCATGATGGAGCGCGACACCGGCCGCTCCAAGGGCTTCGGCTTCGTCGAGATGGGCAGTGATGCCGAAGCGCAGGCCGCGATCAACGGCATGAACGGCCAGCCCCTGGGTGGCCGCAGCGTGGTGGTCAATGAGGCCCGCCCGATGGAGGCACGCCCCCCCCGCTCCGGCGGTTACGGAGGGGGCGGTGGCGGCTACGGTGGTGGTGGTGGTGGCGGCTACGGTGGCGGTGGCGGCTACGGTGGTGGTGGTGGCGGCTATGGCGGTGGCGGTGGCCGTGGCGGCGATCGCGGAGACCGTGGTGGCGGCGGCCGTGGCGGTAACGACGGCGGCTTTCGCAGCCCCTACGGCTCGGGCCCGCGCGGCGGTGGCCGTGGCGGCGATCGCGGAGACCGCGGCGGCTACTGAGTGACGCGCACCGACGGGTGCGCACACACATCTCTTCCACAAACGGGGCGCAAGCCCCGTTTGCTTTTGGAGGGACGCCGCGCTCCTCCATACCGTCGAGCCAAGACTACCGCCTGCGTGGGAGCCGTCCGACGTGGGGTGGCTGACGCTCCATAGATGGTTGGGGGCCGACACCACCCTTGCAGAGGCGCCCCATGTTCACGACCCCCACACTGACTCGAATCCTGGGGGTGGCAGTCGCCGCGCTGATGCTGTGCCTGCCTGCGCTGTGGAACGGCTTGCCCTTTTTCTACCCCGACACGCCCACCTACCTGCGCGGCGCCGAGACGGTGGCGGACCGGCTGGCGCAGCGGCTCGCGCCCCAGGCGCCTGAGACCCACACGCCGTCCCCCACCACGCCGCCGGCACGTCCTGCCACCTCGCGCGGTCTGACGTCGCTGGATGACAAGGTGGTGCTGGCCGGCCGCTCGGTGTATTACGGCGGCCTGCTGCTAGCCGGGCAACGTGCAGGCACGCTATGGCTAGCCGTGGGGGCGCAGGCGCTGTGCGTAGCCGCTGTGCTGCACCTGCTGATGGTGCGGCTGTGGCGCATTCGGCCCGCCGCCTTTCTGGCCACGACCGCCGTGCTCGCGCTGGCGACGCCCCTGGCGGTGTATGCGGGGCTGTTGATGCCCGACATCTTCGCGGGCCTGTCCATTCTGGCCGTGGCCACGCTCAGCGTGTACTGGAGGCAGCTGGCCTGGGCCGAGCGCGGACTGCTGGCGGCGGTGTTGTTGTTCGGGCTGCTGGCCCATGCCAGTCACGTGGTGGTGGCTGCCGTGCTGCTGCTGTTGGCCCTGGGCCTGCGGGCGTGGAATGCGCGCTGGCAAGGGCTGTCGGCGCCTGCGTTGTCGATGGTGGGGGCGTGCGTGGTGGTGGCCATCGCGGCGGAATGGGCCTTCGCCGCGGGCGTGCAGAAGGCGGTGGGCCAGCCGCCGCTGCGCCTGCCGTATACGTCGGCGCGCCTGATCGAGATGGGGCCCGGGACCGAATTCCTGCATGCACGCTGCCCTGAAGCGAGTTATGCGCTGTGCGCGTACCGCGCCCAGTACCCGACGGCCTGGGATGCCTTCCTGTTTTCCACCGACCCCGCGCTAGGCACCTTCGCGCTGGCCGATGCGGCGACCAAGCGGCGCATCGTGGCGCAGCAGTGGCAGTTCGTGAGCGAGGTGATCGCGTACGACCCGGCGGGAGTGTTGCGCGGATGGCTGGCCGACCTGACGCGGCAGCTGGTGTCGTTCCGGGTGGACGTGTGGAGCTTCGGGCCGCGGCAGTTGGCGATGTATGAAGGCCGCGTGCCGCCAGACACCTACACGGCGATGCAGGCGAGCCGGGGTTTGAACGATCCCGCCTACAACCGCCTGCTGACGGCGGCCACCTACGCCAGCACGATGGGCAGCCTGTTGTTGGCGTTGTGGTGGGCACTGCGACGGCGCGCGGGTGCCGCCGCGCAGGTGCCCCAGCGCATGGAGCAGGTGGCACGGCTGGTGATCGCGGGCGTGATGGCCAACGCACTGGTGTGCGCGACCGCCGCGTCCTGGCTGGACCGCTTCCAGTCGCGGGTGGTCTGGTTGCTGCCCTTGCTGGCGCTGACCGTGCTGGCACTGGGGTGGTCGCGCCGGCGTAGCGAGCCCGCCACGGTCCATGGGGGGCTGCACACCGCGGCCGCAGGCCTTGAAGGAGCCGCGTCATGAGCAGCACCGCGTCTTCTGCGTCCGGCGGCTTGGGTGTTCAGCGCGCGCGCTGGACCGATTACCTGCGCATGGCACGCCTGGACCACATGACCAAGCATGTGTTCATCCTGCCGGGGTTGGTGCTGGCCTGGGTGCTGCGCGCGCCGCCGCTGCAGGGGGCCTGGGTGGCCATTGCCCTGGGCCTGACCAGCGCCGTGCTGATCGCCTCCGCCAATTACATCCTCAACGAGTGGCTGGATCGGCAATTCGACGCCCACCACCCGGACAAGTCCAAGCGACCCGCGGTGACCGCCGCGCTGTCGCCTGTCCCTGTGTGGGGCAGCTATGTGCTGTGCAGCGGCATCGGCATGGCGGTGGCACTGCAGGCCGGGCCGGTGTTCGCGGCGACGAGCGTGCTGTTCTGGCTCTCGGGCGTGGTCTACAACGTGCGGCCGCTGCGCCTGAAAGACCAGGCCTACCTGGACGTGCTGTCCGAGTCGATCAACAACCCGATCCGGCTGATGCTCGGGTGGTCGATGATCGAGCAGGCGACGGTGGCACCGATGTCACTGCTGGTGGCGTACTGGATGGGTGGCGCTTTCCTGATGGGGGCCAAGCGGCTGTCGGAGTACCGCGAGATCGCGGCGGGACCGGGCGGGGTGGGCGTGTTGCATCGGTACCGGCGCTCGTTTCGGCACTACACGCAGGAGCGGCTGCTGATCTCGTGTTTCGTGTACGCGTTGCTGTCGACGCTGCTGGTGGGATTTTTCCTGGTGAAGTACCGCATCGAGTACCTGGTGGCCTGCCCGCTGGTGATCGCGATGTTCGCGCACTATCTCGCGCTGTCGCTGCGTGCAGGGTCCGTGGCACAAAAGCCCGAGAAATTGTTTCGCGAGACGCTGCTGATGGCGATCACTGGCGCCACCGTGCTGTCACTCCTGGGCCTGAGCTTCGTGCGCATTCCGCGCCTGCATGCACTGGCCGAGCCGCACTTCATCACGCTGGAGAAGGCGGAGAAGCGGCCATGAGCGGTTGCATCGACTGGGGGCGTATCGATCTGGTGGTGTTCGATGTCGATGGCACGCTGTACGACGCGAGCCGCCTGCGCCGGATGATGCTGGCGCAGCTGCTGGCGGCCGCCTGGAGTGAGCGCAGTCTGCACACCCTGCGGGTGCTGCGCACCTTTCGGTCGGTGCGCGAGGCGCTGGGGCGAGAGGAACATCCGGCCTTTCTTGACCTGCAGTACACCCGCACAGCGACACGCGCGGGATGCGATGCAGACACCGTGCGCGCACTGGTGCAGCAATGGATGGAGCAGCAGCCCCTGGCGATGCTGCGGGCGTGCCGGTGGCCGCAGGTCGAGGCGGTCTTTCACGGGCTACGCGCGGCGGGCAAGCCGGTGGCGGTGTGGTCGGACTATCCGGCCCAGGACAAGCTGCAGGCCCTGGGCCTGCACGCCGACTTGGTGGTGGCGGCCACCGACCCCGAGATCGCGCGGCTCAAGCCGGATCCGCGCGGGCTGCTCGCCCTCCTGGAGCGCACGGGCGTGCCCGCCGCGCGGGCGCTGATGGTCGGAGACCGGCTAGACCGCGACGCGCAAGCCGCACGGCGAGTGGGCGCACAAGCGTTGGTGCTGGGACGGCGCGCGCCGCCCGGCGTGCAGGCCTTCCGACGCTACGACGATCCCGTGTTCACGCCCTTGCTCGAGGCGCCAGCGCTGGCGAGTGCGTGATGCGCCGCACGCTGGGCGCCACGCTGGCCTATGCGCCGGGCTACATCCTGGCCGCAGGCCTGGCTGCGGTGGTGGACATCGGCGGCTTTCACTGGGTCGCGCGGCACCTGGACAACCTGGCGGCTGCGGCGGCCCTGAGCTTTCTGGTGGCGGCGGGGGTGAACTACACGCTGTCGTCGCTCTGGGTGTATCGGCGCGAGTGGCGCTCCCTGCGGCGCGCGAGCCTGTTCCTGCTGTTCGCCTGCCTGGGCCTGGGCCTGAACGCCGGCATGACCTGGTGGCTGGCCGTGACGCTGCCCGTTCACCCGACGCTGGCCAAGGTGGGCGGTGTGGCCACCGCCTTCGGCTTCAATTTCCTGGTGAACACCCGACTGGTGTTCGGCCGCGGTACGCGCCCTCAGGCCTGCCCTTGACGGTGCTTGCGCGGACGGCCTGCCAGCAGGCGGTCCAGCCAGGCAGCAGGCAGCACGCGCAGCAACGCGGCAACGAGGGCCATCGGCCAGGGGATGATGCGGTGGGCCACGCCAGCGGCAATGGCGTGCACTGCGCGGTCGGCGAAGTCGGCCGGCGCCATGAGAAAGGGCATGGGGTAGCGGTTGCGCGCCGTCAAGGGCGTGGCGATGTAGCCGGGGCTCACCGTAACCACCTTCACGCCGTGCGGGCGCAGCTCACCGCGCAGGGATTCGCAGTAGCTGATCACCGCCGCCTTGCTCGCGCAGTAGGCCCCATGGCCCGGCATGCCCCGGATGCCGGCAACGCTGGCAATGCCCACCAGGGTGCCGCCACCGCGGCGCACCATGGCGGCAATGAAGGGATGGAAGGTGGCGGCCACGCCGACGTTGTTGGTCGCGAAGGTGCGCACCATGACGTCCAGGTCGTCGCGGTGCGCGCTGTCCATGCCGATGCTGATGCCGGCGTTGGCGATGACGACGTCGGGCAAGCCCTGCGCCTCGATACAGGCGCGGCCCGCAGCGACGATGGATTCGATGTCGGCGACGTCCGCGACGTAGACGCGCGCGCGCTCGGGGCCCAGGCCTCGGGCATGCACCCAGTCGTGCAGCACCTCGCCTCGGCGCGCGACCAGGGCCAGACGCCAGCCGTTTTTCGCGTAGCGTTCGGCCAGCGCCTGGCCTATGCCGCTGGAGGCGCCGGTGATGAAGACCAGGGGCGCGCTCGTGTCGATGGCGTTCACGCGCATGGGGCGGTCAGCGCTTCTCGCCGGGCAGGATGGTGCCGCGCACCCGGCCGCTCAATTGCAGCTGCTGATCGAGATGGGTGTAGTCCAGGCTGTCGCCGGCGAAGCGGTGGCCGTCGCGTTCGAGGACCACCGGCCGGTTGGACTTGAGCTGCTCGGTGTTGACAAAGAAGTGCAGGAATTCGCCGCGCACCTCGACACGTGGCTGGCGCGGGACGTTGGCACCGGCGGCGGGCTGGCGGATCACGACCGCGTCGCCAAACAGCTGCACCTCGGAACCATCACCGTTGGAGAGGGCGCGCCGCGCAGTGGCGGTCGTGACCTGCCCGCGTTCGTTGTAGGCGCGCATGCGCGGCTCGTCGATTTCCAGGGTGTCGGTATCTGGATAGTGCCGGCCTTCGGTGCCGGAAACTTCGCTCCTGAGGCGGCCGGTGGCGTCGAAGCTGCGGACGGTGAAGTCACGCAGGAAGTAGTCGGGCTCGTGGGTGGCGGCGCGGGGCGCGGCCGCCGGCAGGAACGCGGGCGTGTTGCGCGCCAGCAGGTAGGTGGCCAGGGCCACCAGGCCCATGAGGACCACCGGCAGGTACACCGCCAGGCGGTCCCAGCCGCGGCGCAGGCCGCGCCAGGCCTGGCCCCAAGCCATAGCGCTCACGAATAGCGCTCCAGCAGTTGCGCGTAGCGGCCGCTGGCGACGAGCAGCAGGTCGCAGAACTCGCGCACCGCCCCATGGCCGCCGGCGGCCTGGGTGACGTGGTGTACGGCGGCACGGACTTGCGCATGAGCGTTGGCGGGCGCGGCGGCGAAGGCGCAGCGGCGCAGCACAGGCAGGTCGGGCCAGTCGTCGCCGATGGCGGCGGCGTCCTGCCAGCCCAGGCCCAGTTCGGCCAGGGTGCGTTCAGCGGCCGGGGCCTTGTCCTCGGTGCCGTAGTGCGCGTGCGTCACCCCCAGGGCGGCCAGGCGCGCGCGCAGGGGCGCCGAGTCACGGCCGGTGATGACCACCGGGGTGATGCCGCCTCGCTGCAGAAGCTTGATGCCCAGACCATCCAGGATGTGAAAGCGCTTGAGGGTCTCGCCCGCGTCGGTGAGGTACAGGCCGCCGTCGGTGAAGACACCGTCGACATCGAAGAAGGCGACACGCACGCCCTGGGCGGCGAGCAGACGCTCGGGGTCGAAGTTCAGTGCGGGACGCAGAGTCATCTCAGATGACCTTGGCACGCATCAGGTCGTTGCTGTTGACGGCGCCGCACAGGCGGCCGTCGTCATCGACCACCAGCACGCTGGTGATACGGTGCGCTTCCATCAGGTCAGCCGCCTCGACGGCCAGCTGGTCGTGGGCGATGGTGCGGGGGTTGGGATGCATGACATCGCGGGCCTGCAGAGCCCGCAGGTCGGTGCCTTTTTCGATGAGGCGGCGCAGGTCGCCGTCGGTGAAGATGCCCAGCACACGGCCGTCGGCATCGACGATGGCCGAGGCGCCCAGGCCGGCGCGGCTCATCTCGCGCATCAAGTCAGTGAAGGGCGCATCCGGCGCGATCCGGGGCACCGCGTCGCCCGAGCGCATCACGTCGCTCAAGTGCGTGAGCAGCTTGCGGCCCAGTGCGCCGCCCGGGTGCGAGCGGGCGAAGTCCTCGGGCCGGAAGCCCCGGGCGTCCAGCAGGGCCACGGCGAGGGCGTCGCCCAGGGCGATCTGGGCTGTGGTGCTGGCCGTGGGGGCGAGATTGAGGGGACAGGCTTCTTTTTCGACACCGCAATCGAGCACGATGTCGGCGTGGCGGGCCAGGGTGGAGTGGGGATTGCCGGTCATGGCGACCAAGGGCACGCCCTGGCGCTTGAGGACCGGCAGGATGGCGGTGAGCTCGTCGCTCTCGCCGCCATTGGAGATGGCCAGCACCAGATCGATCGCCTTGATCATGCCCAGGTCGCCGTGACTGGCCTCGGCCGGGTGCACGAACATGGCGGGGGTGCCGGTGGAAGCCAGGGTGGCGGCGATCTTGCGGCCGATGTGGCCGCTCTTGCCCATGCCCGTGACGACGACGCGCCCGCGCACGCCCAGAAGGGCCTGGACCGCCTGCGCAAATTCAGCCCCGGTGCGGCGCTTGAGGTCCTGCACGGCGGCAGCTTCGATATCGAAGGTGTCGTGGGCCAGGCGCAAGACGCGCTGCGCATCGAAGACGCCGGGCTGAGCGGGTGTGGCTGACATGCGCCTGATTCTACGTAGCCCACGGTGTCACAAGCCAGGCCAGGGGCAGGTGAGCGCCGAGGGCCGCTGCTCGGCCACGAGCGCTTAGGATCGGGGCATGTCCACCCTCGAACTCACGCTCCTGTACCTGCTGGCCGCAGTGCTGGGCGTGGTGGCCTGCCGGCTGGCCAAGCTGCCGCCGATGCTGGGCTACCTGGTGGTGGGCGTGCTGATCGGCCCGAATGCGCTGGGCCTGGCTCAAAACTCCACTGGGGTGAGCCACCTGGCCGAATTTGGCGTGGTGTTCCTCATGTTCGTGATCGGGCTGGAATTCAACCTGCCCAAGCTGCGGGCCATGCGCAGCCATGTGTTCGGGCTGGGCCTGTTTCAGGTGGCGCTGACCATTGCGCTGGCCACGGGCGGGATGCTGGCCCTGACGGCCCTTGCGCCGTCGGCGTGGCAGCTGGGCTGGCAAACCGCGTTGGCGCTGTCGGGCGCTCTGGCCATGAGCAGCACGGCCATCGTGGTCAAGATGATGGCGGAGCGGCTGGAGCTCGAGTCCGAGCACGGCAAGCGCGTGATGGGGGTACTGCTGTTCCAGGATCTGGCGGTGGTGCCGCTGCTGGTGCTGATTCCAGCCCTGGGCAGCCCCCCCGAGGCGCTGTTGGGCGCGATGGCGCTGGCGCTGCTCAAGGGCGCGGCGCTGATCGCGGTGCTGCTGGTGGGCGGGCAACGGGTGATGCGCTGGTGGCTGACCCTGGTGGCGCGGCGCAAGAGCGAAGAGCTGTTCGTGCTGAACCTGCTGCTGATCACACTGGGCCTGGCCTGGCTGACCGAGCTGGCCGGGCTGTCGCTGGCGCTGGGCGCCTTCATCGCCGGCATCCTGATTTCCGAGACCGAATACAAGCACCAGGTGGAGACCGACATCCGCCCCTTCCACGACGTGTTGCTGGGACTGTTCTTCATCACCATCGGGATGATGCTGGACTGGCGTCTGGTCGCCGAGCGCTGGATGCTGGTGGTGGTGCTGCTGACGCTGCCGGTGCTGTTCAAGCTGGCCCTGGTGACGGCGCTCACACGCGGGCTGGGGGCGTCCATGGGCGTGTCGCTGCGCACGGGCCTGTATCTGGCGCAGGCGGGCGAGTTCGGCATCGTGCTCCTAACGCTCACGCAGGCCAACCGCCTGGTGGCGCCGGAGCTGTTCAACCCCATCCTGGCGGGCATGGTGCTGTCCATGCTGGCGACGCCCTTCATCATCATGGGCAGCAACGCGATCGTGACGCGTCTGGTGGCCAGTGACTGGCTGCAGCAGTCGCTCGAGATGACGAGCATCGCGCGGCGCACGATCAACACCAGCAAGCACGTGATCATCTGCGGCTACGGCCGCTGCGGGCAGAACCTGGCGCGCATGCTCGAGCGCGAGGGCATTCCCTACATCGCGCTCGACCTGGATCCGGACCGCGTGCGGCAGGCCGCCGCGGCGGGCGATTCGGTGGTGTTTGGCGACGCGGCGCGCCTGCAGGCGCTGATGGCGGCCGGCCTGGCGCGGGCCAGCGCGGTCGTGGTGACCTACCTGGACCTGCCGAGCGCGATGAAGGTGCTGGATCTTTCTCGCGCGCATGCGCCCCAGGTGCCCGCCATCGTGCGCACGCAGGACGACCGCGACCTGGAGAAGCTGCGCGCGGCCGGCGCCACCGAAGTGGTGCCCGAGGCGCTCGAGGGATCGCTCATGCTCGCCAGCCATGCGCTGGCCCTGGTGGGCGTGCCGGTGCGCCGCGTGCTGCGTATCGTGCAGGAGCTGCGCGAGGAACGCTACGACCTGTTGCGCGGGTACTTCCACGGCGCCGACGATCCGGAGGGCGACAGCGACGCGGAACGTCTGGCCACCCTGAGCTTGCCGCTGGGGGCTCGGGTGGGTGGCCGGACGCTAGGCAGCCTGGCCCTGCATGCCATGGGCGTGCGTGTGGTGAGCCTGCGTCGCGGCAACGGGCACGCGGTCAATGTGGATGACGACCTGCTGCTGATGGATGGCGACACGCTGGTGCTCAGTGGGCGGGTCGAGCCGCTGGCGCGGGCGGAGGAAAAGCTGCTGGGGGGGTAGCCGCCGCCCAACGCTCGCTCACTTGCCGATGCAGAACTTCGAGAAGATCACTCCCAGCAAATCATCGGCGCTGAATTCGCCGGTGATCTCGTTCAGGGCGTTCTGACCCAGGCGCAGTTCTTCTGCCAGCAGGTCCAGGGCCAGGGCCTGCGGCGCCAAGAATTGATCGGCGGTCACCAGGTGCTGCTCCACGCGGCGCAGCGCGTGCACATGACGCTCACGCGCCAGCCACACGCCCTCGGCCGCGGACTGCCAACCCGCGACGTCCAGCAGCTTGCGGCGCAAAGCCTCCAGGCCTTGGCTCGTGCGCGCGGACAGGGCCATGCCGCCCGCGGGCGCGGGGCCCGGGTACGCGTCGGCCTTGTTCCAGACTTCGATCACCGGCACCTCGCGGGGCACCTGCTGCGAGAGCAGATGACGGATCTGCGCGTCGCCCGTCTGGTAGTCGGGCGTGTCGTGCCGCACCAGGTCGTGCAGGAACACGATCGCGTCGGCCTGCGCGATCTGCGCCCAGGCGCGCTCGATGCCGATCTTCTCCACCGGGTCGTCGCTGTCTCGCAAGCCCGCCGTGTCGATCACGTGCACCGGCACGCCCTCGATCTGGATCGCCTGGCTCACGATGTCGCGCGTGGTGCCGGCGATCGGGGTGACGATGGCCAGCTCCGCCCCTGCGAGCGCATTGAGCAGGGAGCTCTTGCCCGCATTGGGCTGGCCTGCGATCACGACGCGGATGCCTTCGCGGAGCAGGGCCCCTTGGCGTGTACGCTGCATGACCCCCGCCAGCCGCGCGCGCAAGCGATCGAGCTGGCCCTGGGCATCGGTCTGCTGCAGAAAGTCGATTTCTTCCTCGGGAAAATCCAGCGTGGCCTCGACGCCCATGCGCAGGTGTACGAGCGCGTCGCGCAAGGCGTGGATCTCGCGCGAAAACTCGCCGGCCAGCGAGCGGCTGGCACTGCGCGCGGCGGCTTCGGTGCTGGCGTCGATCAGGTCAGCGATGGCCTCGGCCTGGGCGAGGTCGATCTTGTCGTTCAGGAACGCGCGCTGCGTGAACTCGCCGGGCTGGGCCACGCGCAGGCCCGTCAGACGGGGTTGGCCCGTGGCCGGATCGGGTTCCGCCGCGGCTTCGAGGCAGCGCGCCAGCAACAGCTGCAGGACCACCGGGCCGCCATGGGCCTGAAGCTCGAGCACGTCTTCACCGGTGTAGGAGTGCGGCGCTGGAAAGTACAGGGCCAGGCCTTGGTCAATGACGGATTGATCGCCGGCGCGAAAGGGCAGGTAGGTCGCTTCCCTCGCGCGCAAGTTGCGGCCACACAAGGCCTGCACCAGCGGCTGCAAGTGCGCGCCCGAGATGCGCACGATGCCGACACCGCCGCGACCGGGCGCGGTGGCGATGGCGGCAATCGGGTCGTGGCGCGAGGCGAGCATGGGTGGGTGAGGCCAAGAGGAAAGGGCCGCGAAGCGGCCCTTTTGTCACTTGTTGAACTTCGGCAGGTTGAACTCCGGGGGCACTCCCATGCGGGTATTGATCAACCACTGCTGCGCGATCGACAGCACGTTGTTGGTGATCCAGTACAGCACCAGGCCGGCCGGGAAGACAAAGAACATGACCGAGAAGATCAGCGGCATGAACCACATCAGGCGAGCCTGCATCGGGTCCGGCGGCACCGGGTTGAGAGCGGTCTGCAGCAGCGTGGTGAGCGTCATCACGATGGGCAGGATATAGAACGGGTCCTTGGCCGAGAGGTCCTGGATCCAGCCGATCCAGGGGGCGTGGCGCATCTCGACGCTGGACAGCAGCACCCAGTACAGCGCGATGAATACAGGCACCTGCACCAGGATCGGCAGGCAGCCGCCGATGGGGTTGACCTTTTCCTCGCGATACAGCTTCATCATCTCTTGCTGCATCTGCTGCGGGTTGTCCTTCAGGCGCTCGCGCATGGCCATGACGCGCGGGTTGACGGCCTTCATCTTGGCCATGCTCTCGTAGCCCTTGGCCTGCAGCCAATAGAAAGCGATCTTGATCACGAGCACCAGGCCCATGATGGACCAGCCCCAGTTGCCGAGGAAGCCATGGAGCTTGTCCATCAGCCAGTAAAGCGGCTTGGCCAGGATAGTGAGCCAACCGTAGTCCTTCACCAGGTCCAGACCCGGCGCGACGCGCTCGAGCATCTTTTCTTCCTGGGGGCCGGCAAAGAAGGTGGCGGCGACGGCCTGCGTGGCGCCGGGCGCCAGCTCCTGTGCCGGGGTGATCATGCCTACCGCGTAGCGGTTGTTCTCGGGCTTGCGCACGAACAGTTCGCGCTGCACACCGCCCGGCAGGATCCAGGCGCTGGCGAAGTAGTGCTGCACCATGGCCACATAGCCCTGGGCTGACGACTTCTGGAAGTCGACCTTGTTCTTGTCGATGTCGGTGAATTCGACCTTCTGGAACTTCTGTTCGTCGGTGTAGACGGCCGGGCCCGTGAAGGTGGAGTAGAAGGCCGATTCGCCGGGCAGCTTGCTGCCATCACGCACCAGCTGCAGGTAGACGCGGGGCGAGACCGGGGTGCTGCCGGTGTTGATGATCTCGTGCTTGACAGCCACGTCGTAGGCGCCGCGCTGCAAGGTGTAGGTCTTGACCAGCTTGACGCCGCCTTTGTCCGGCGACTCGAAGCGCACCACGAGTTCCTTGGCGCCATCTTTGAGCGCGCGCTCGGCGCTGGCGGTCATGACCGTGGTGTGGTTGGGAAAGTCACCGCCGATCAGGCCGGTCTGGGCCACGTAATGGCGGTTGGCGTTGTCTTCGAGCAGGACGAAGTGGGTCTTGGAGGGCTTGCCGTCCTCGGCGTCGGCGGCGTGCTTGAGGAACTCGGCACCGGTGAGCGAGCCGCCTTGCGTGTCGAAGGTCAGGCGCATCACATCGGTCGTCACCGTGAAACGCTCGCGCGTGCTGGCGGGTGCTGCAGCGGTGCCCGCAGGCGGGGTGGCGCCGGGGGCGGTGGCACTGGCCGAGGGCAGGGTGGCACTCGCGGGGGTGACCGCCGCCGAAGCGACCACGGCCGGTTTGGGCGCGGGGAAGAAGGTCGCGGGTTGGCCGCTGGCGATCTGCCACTGGTCCCAGAGCATCACCATCGAGAAACCAAAAACCACCCAGAGGATGGTGCGGCGGATGTCGTTCATGAGGACTTCTTGGAATGGAAAGGGGACACGAGGCGCGTGAACAGGCGCGGCGGGTGCGCGGGCACCTCGTCGCGACCGCCTTCGCACCAGGGATGGCAACGGGCCAGGCGCGTCACCGTGAAGTAGCTACCCGCCAGGGCACCGTGGTCTTGCAGCGCCTGCAGGGCGTAGGCCGAACAAGTGGGCGTGAAGCGGCAAGCCGACCCCAACCAGGGAGACAGCAGCAGGCGGTAGCCCTTGACCAGGGCAATGAGGGCCGCGCGGATCATGGCTTCATGGCGCCGAACAGCTGCTGCAGTTCGGCCCGGACGGCCTGCTTGAGTGCCAAGGAAGTGGCACTGGAAAACTGCTGGCGATCAAAACCAGCGCGCAGACGCACGATGTGCGCAGCGACAGGCAGACGGTCAGCGTAATCCTGGGCCACGGTATAGATCTGGCGCTTGAGGGTGTTGCGGGTCACGGCGCGCCGGGCCCAGCGCTTGGGCACGACGGCACCGATCCAGGGCTGCGAAACCGGAAACAGGGACGCGGCGGCTGTCGGCTCGGGTCCAGCGGCAACCTCTGCCAGGCGGTGCAAAGCGAAGTGGGCCGTGCGCGACACGGTGACGCCACGGGTCATCACGGCCTGGAACTGGGTCCGGGTCTTGAGCCGCTGCACGTCGGGTCCGGGGTCAGGCACAGGCCACGACGGGCAACCGGGACAGGTGGCTGCCCAGGTTCCGGCTCAGGTTACAGCTCAGGCAGCCAGGCGCTTGCGGCCCTTGGCGCGACGTGCATTGATGACGGCTCGGCCACCGCGGGTCTTCATGCGGACCAGAAAGCCGTGGGTACGCGCGCGGCGCACTTTGGAAGGTTGGTAGGTACGTTTCATGTTCGTTCTCGGGAAAACCCACGATTATCGCGCAAAAGCAGTGCCGGACAAGCTGTCCGCCCTCGAATTTCCGGGAATTCCGTGTCCCACCCCGTCGCACCGCGGTTTGTGGACAAGTTCTTGATAAGTTACACTGCGCCGATTGCGACGATGAACAATATCCACAAAAGCGACCGCCAACGATGACCGAGGGCCCTTCACACAGCCTGACGAGCGGCGGACACCCGGGTGGAGGGGACGGCCTCTGGCTCGCCTGCATCGAACAACTCGCGCAGGAACTTCCCGAGCAACAGTTCAATACCTGGATCAAGCCCTTGTCGGCCCAGGTGTCAGACGATCTGTCCAAGGTCACCCTGTTTGTGGCCAACCGCTTCAAGCTGGACTGGGTCCGCGCCCAGTATGCCGGGCGGATCGCTGCCCTCCTGGAAAAGCTTTACGGGCAGCCCGTCCAGCTGGAGTTGGTACTTGCTCACCGAGAAGCGCCCGCCAGACCGTATACCGCACCAGCTGCCGCAGAGAATGTGCCGCCGCCTGAGACGGTCGAGCTGGCCGAGGATGCCGGTGCCACAGGGTTCAAGACCCGGCTCAATACCGCGCTGACTTTCGATACCTTGGTCGAAGGCACGGCCAACCGGATGGCCCGCGCCGCCGCCATGCACGTCGCCAGCACGCCGGGTCAGTTGTACAACCCCCTGTTTATTTACGGCGGGGTCGGCCTGGGCAAGACCCACCTGGTGCATGCTGTGGGTAACCGCCTGTTGGCGGACCGGCCGAACGCGAAAGTTCTCTACATCCACGCCGAGCAATTCGTTTCGGATGTGGTTAAGGCCTACCAGCGCAAGACCTTCGACCAGTTCAAGGAGCGTTACCACTCCCTGGATCTGCTGTTGATCGACGATGTGCAGTTCTTTGCCAACAAGGACCGCACCCAGGAAGAGTTCTTCAATGCCTTCGAGGCCCTCTTGGCCAAGAAGTCGCACATCGTGATGACCAGCGACACCTACCCCAAGGGCCTGGCTGACATCCACGAACGCCTGATTTCCCGCTTCGACTCCGGCCTCACGGTGGCTATCGAGCCGCCCGAGCTGGAGATGCGGGTGGCGATCCTGATCAACAAAGCGCGCAGCGAGAGCGCCGAGATGCCCGAGGAAGTGGCCTTTTTCGTGGCCAAGAACGTGCGCTCCAACGTGCGCGAACTCGAAGGCGCCCTGCGCAAGATCCTGGCCTATTCGCGGTTCAACCAGAAGGACATCTCGATCCAGCTGGCCCGGGAGGCGCTGCGTGACCTGCTGTCCATCCAGAACCGGCAGATCAGCGTGGAAAACATCCAGAAAACGGTCGCTGACTACTACAAGATCAAGGTCGCGGACATGTACAGCAAGAAGCGGCCGGCTTCGATTGCCCGCCCACGCCAGATTGCGATGTACCTGGCCAAGGAGCTCACCCAAAAGAGCCTGCCCGAGATCGGGGAGCTGTTCGGGGGTCGGGACCACACCACGGTACTGCATGCCGTCCGCAAGATTTCAGCGGAACGCCAGCAGTTGACCGAGCTGAACCAGCAACTGCATGTGCTCGAACAGACGCTCAAAGGCTGAGTTCGAACAACCATGGGGATAATTTTTGAACAAGCACTCGGTTATCCACAGAAGCGGTGGCGTCGACCCGGTTGTTCAGTTTGGCGCGACAGCGGCGAAGCACAGGTACGCACAGCCTTCAAAATGCGCTAAGTGACTGACGAAACAAGGGAAAATGGCGGTTGTCCACAAGAGACAGCGTCCTTTACTAGCTACTACTAACCTTAAATAAAGAATTCAGAAGAGAAGAGGCAGCAATGATCGTCCTGAAGGCAACGCAAGACAAAGTCCTCTCGGTGCTCCAGTCGGTGGCCGGTATCGTGGAACGTCGGCACACCCTGCCGGTCCTGGCCAACGTGCTGATTCGCAAGACAGGCAGTAGCCTGCAATTGACCACGAGCGATCTGGAAATCCAGATTCGCACCACTGCCGAGCTTGAAGGCGACAACGGCAACTTCACGACCACCGTGGGTGCGCGCAAGCTGATCGACATCCTGCGCACGATGCCAGCGGACCAGACGGTGAGTCTGGAGTCCACGCAGAACAAGCTGGTGCTCAAGGGCGGCAAGAGCCGCTTCACGTTGCAGACCCTGCCGGCAGAAGATTTCCCGCTGGTGCAGGAAGCGCCCAGCTTTGGTCCCGCTTTCAGCGTGCCGCAAAAGACGCTCAAGGACCTGATGAACCAGGTGTCCTTCGCGATGGCGGTGCATGACATCCGCTACTACCTCAACGGCATCCTGTTTGTGGCGGAAGGCAAGCAGCTATCGCTGGTCGCGACCGATGGTCACCGCCTGGCTTATGCCAGTGCGACGCTGGATGTGGAAGTCCCGCGCCAGGAAGTGATCCTGCCGCGCAAGACGGTACTGGAGTTGCAGCGCCTGTTGTCCGATGCCGATGGCGCGATCGAGATGCGCTTTGCCAACAACCAGGCCAAGTTCAGCTTTGACGGCATGGAATTCGTCACCAAGCTGGTGGAAGGCAAGTTCCCCGACTACAACCGGGTGATTCCCAAGAACCACCGCAACCACATCACCTTGGGACGCGTCCCCTTGCTGGCCTGCCTGCAGCGCACCGCCATCCTCACTTCCGAAAAATTCAAGGGCGTCCGCCTGAATGTGGAGCCCGGGCTGTTGCGAGTCGCGTCGAACAACGCGGAGCAGGAAGAGGCAGTGGACGAACTGGACATCGACTACGGCGGTGATGCGATCGAGATCGGCTTTAACGTGACCTATCTGATCGACGCCCTGTCCAACATGAGCCAGGACATGGTCAAGCTGGAACTGCAGGACTCCAACAGCTCGGCGCTTCTGACCAACCCCGAGAACAACGCCTTCAAGTACGTCGTGATGCCGATGCGCATCTGAGTGGTTGCCACTCGGCGAGTGGCCATCCCATGCCCCAGCAACCCGTCATTGCGACGGGTTGCGTCATTCAAGAGACTCCGAAAAGTCAGCCTATGACCGAAGAAAACACGCCAGCGGGTTCCCTCAACAGCGGCGAAGCCAGCTCGAACTTCCAGCCCACCATCGACCCGAACCAGGCCGGTGCCAGCGAAGGCTACGGCGCGAATGCGATCCAGATCCTGGAAGGCCTGGAGGCGGTGCGCAAGCGCCCGGGCATGTACATCGGCGACACCTCGGATGGCACCGGTTTGCACCATCTGGTGTTCGAGGTGGTGGACAACTCCATTGACGAAGCGTTGGCGGGACACTGCGACGACATCGTGGTCACCATCCACACCGACAACTCCATCAGCGTCGTGGACAACGGCCGCGGCATTCCCACCGGCCTGAAGATGGACGACAAGCACGAGCCCAAGCGTTCTGCTGCCGAGATCGCCCTGACCGAGCTGCATGCGGGCGGCAAGTTCAACCAGAACAGCTACAAGGTCTCGGGTGGCTTGCACGGGGTGGGCGTGTCCTGTGTGAACGCACTCTCCAAGATGCTGCGCTTGACGGTGCGCCGCGAAGGCAAGGTGCATGTGCTGGAGTTCAGCAAAGGCTTTGTCCAGAACCGCATCATCGAGACCGTTGAGGGTGTCGAGGTGTCGCCGATGAAGGTGATCGGTGACACCGACAAGCGTGGCACCGAGGTGCACTTTCTGCCCGACACCGAGATCTTTCGCGAGAACCACGATTTTCACTACGAGATCCTGTCCAAGCGTCTGCGCGAGCTGAGCTTCTTGAACAACGGCGTGGCGATCAAGCTGGTCGACGAGCGCAGCGGCAAGCAAGACGACTTCTCGGGTGCGGGGGGCGTCAAGGGCTTTGTCGACTTCATCAACAAGGGCAAGACCGTCCTGCACCCGAACGTGTTCCATGCGATCGGCGACCGTCAGAGCGACCAGAACACGAACATCGGTGTCGAGGTGGCGATGCAGTGGAACAGCGGCTACAACGAGCAAGTCCTCTGTTTCACCAACAACATTCCGCAGCGCGATGGCGGCACGCACCTGACCGGTCTGCGCGCAGCGATGACGCGCGTGATCAACAAGTACATCGACGACAACGAGCTGGCCAAGAAGGCCAAGGTCGAAGTCACCGGTGACGACATGCGTGAAGGCCTGACCTGCGTGCTGTCGGTGAAGGTGCCCGAGCCGAAGTTCTCCAGCCAGACCAAGGACAAGCTGGTGTCCAGTGAAGTGCGTGGCCCGGTGGAAGACGTGGTGGCGCGCACGCTCAATGACTTCCTGCAAGAGCGCCCCAACGACGCCAAGATCATCGTGGGCAAGATCATCGAAGCGGCCAAGGCGCGTGAAGCGGCCCGCAAGGCCCGAGAGATGACGCGCCGCAAGGGCGTGCTCGATGGCATGGGCCTGCCGGGCAAGCTGGCCGACTGCCAGGAGAAGGATCCGGCACTGTGCGAGATCTACATCGTCGAGGGTGACTCCGCTGGCGGCTCCGCCAAGCAGGGTCGTGATCGCAAGTTCCAGGCGATCCTGCCGCTGCGCGGCAAGATCCTGAACGTGGAGAAGGCGCGCTACGAGAAGCTTCTGACCAGCAATGAGATCTTGACCTTGATCACCGCGCTGGGCACCGGCATTGGCAAGGCCGGGGGCGGCGCAGGCGGCGGTGGAGCCGACGACTTCGATGTGGCCAAGCTGCGTTACCACCGCATCATCATCATGACCGACGCCGACGTGGACGGCGCCCACATTCGCACGCTGCTGCTCACGTTCTTCTACCGGCAGATGCCGGAGCTGGTCGAGCGCGGTCACATCTATATCGCGCAGCCGCCCCTGTACAAGGTCAAGGCCGGCAAAGAGGAGCTTTACCTCAAGGACGGCAGCGAGCTCGATACCTTCCTGCTTCGTATCGCTCTGAACAGCGCGAGCGTGAACACCGGCGGCGCCTCGCCGACGACCCTCGCAGGCGATACCTTGGCCGAACTCGCGCGCAAGCACCAGGTGGCCGAGCAGGTGATTCACCGCCTTGCCGGCTTCATGGACGCCGAGGCCCTGCGCGCGATTGCCGACGGCGTGCGCCTGAATCTGGACACGGTCGCTGAAGCCGAAGCCTCTGCGCAGGCGCTGCAGGCGCGGCTGCAAGAGATCGACCGCTTGACCAACGCCGCACCGGCTGAAGTGGCGGGTGAGTTTGATGCCCGTACCGACAAGCCGATCCTGCGTATCAGCCGCCGCCACCACGGCAACGTCAAGAGCAGTGTGATCACACAGGACTTCGTCCATGGCGCCGACTACCTGGCCCTGGCGGAAGCGGCCGACACCTTCCGTGGCTTGCTGCATGAAGGCGCGACGGTGCGCCGTGGCGAGGGCGAGCGCCAGAAGGAAGAAAAGGTGGGCGATTTCCGCTCGGCGATGCAGTGGCTGATCGGCGAAGCCGAGCGCGCCACCGCGCGGCAGCGTTACAAGGGTCTGGGCGAGATGAACCCCGAACAGCTGTGGGAAACCACCATGGACCCGACGGTGCGTCGCCTGTTGCGCGTGCAGATCGACGACGCGATCGAGGCCGACCGCGTGTTCACCATGCTGATGGGCGATGAGGTCGAGCCGCGGCGCGACTTCATCGAGACCAACGCGTTGCGCGCGGCGAACATCGACGTCTGAAGCGCGCGGGTGGGCGCGTGGTCCGCTCAGTCGTCGCAGGCAGGGGCGGCTGACCGGTCCAGCAGCTGGCGCAATAGCAGGGCCTGCCGTTGGAGTTCGGCGGCGATCTCCAGCCGCCGGGCGCCGTCCAACCGCGAAGAGATCGCGGCCACGCTGATGGCGGCCATCGGCGCCGAGGCCGGGATGATCACGCCCACCGCCGCCGTTCCAGGATGGACCGGCCCGTCGAGAAAGGCATAGCCCCGCTCGCGTCCCTCGGCGACGGCAGCGCGTACGCGTTCGGCACTCAGGCTGGAGAGCTTGGGATAGCGATCTGCCTGGTCGGTGATGATTTCTTCCGCTTCGGCGGGTGGCAGGGCGCAGAGGATGGCCAGGCCGCCGGCGCCGACGCCCAGCGGGCGCCGGATGCCGACATCCAGTGTCAGCGCCTTGATCGGGTAATCGCCCAAGGCGCGGGCCGAGCACACGGCCTCATGGCCGCGCCGCTCGCTCAGGTAGACCGTGTCCTGGGTGGTCTCGGCCAGCGCCGCCAAGGTGTCCTCGCAGCGCTGGGCCAGCGGAAAGCGCGGGCTGGCCAGCAGGCCCAGTTCGTAGAGCAGCGGGCCGAGCCGGTACTTGCGGGTGACGGGATGTCGCTCCAGCATGCCTTCGCTTTCCAGGCGCTGGAGCATGCGAAAGCAGGTCGAACTGGGCAGACCGCTGGCGGCCGTGACATCGCCCAGGCGCATGCCCTTGCGCCCTCGTGAAGCGACGACGCGCAGCAGGCTGATCACCCGTTCGATGCTTTGCGTGCCGTCTGCGGGTGCCACGGGTCGCGCGCTGGCCGTCATCGAGCCCCCGCACGCCGTGTGGTGGGTGCCCTATGCCGCTTCCACGATGTGGCAAACCCTCGGGTTTTCGAGAAAGAAGGAAACGCAGGGATTGTTTTCAATTGAGACAGGCTCCGTCGACCATCAATTGCCACCTTGTGGAAATGCTAGCAGACCGCGTTCCCCAGACGATGACCGAGAAGATCCTGGCCCGTGCCAGCGGCCGCACCTTTGTGCGGCCCGGTGACGAGGTGGAGGCGCGGCCGGATTTCGTCATCAGCTACGACTTTCCCGGCTATACCGACGTCTTTTTCCGAGAAGCACGCGAGGAGTTCGGGGTGGAGAAAGTGGACCGGCCCGAGCGCTTCGTGCTGTTCATCGACCACATGGTGCCGGCGGCCACGCCCAAGGAGGAAGAACTCCACCAGGTCACCCGCACCTGGGGCGCGGCCCAGGGTGTGCCGGTGCACGAACGTCGGGGCATCGGGCACCAGGTGTCCGCGGAGCTGGGCTATGCCACCCCGGGCGCCTTCGTCGTGCACTTCGACGGCCATGTCAGCCAGCTCGGCGCCTTCGGCACCTACGCCTTCGGTGCGCGCAAGGGGGTGCTGGAGGCTTATGTCTCGCCCACGCTGGCCTTGACCGTGCCGGCCACGGTGAAGATCGTGATCACGGGTACGCTGCAGCCGGGGGTGATGGCGCGCGATGTCTTCCACCACCTCGTGCGCGTGATGGGCCCCTCATCATGCGCCTTCAAGGCGGTGGAGTTGGCCGGGCCGGTGATCGACGCGATGAGCATCGAAGGGCGGCAGACCTTGTGCGGTCAGGCCATGTTCCTGGGCGCGAACACGATGCTGATCGCACCCGACGCGCAGACGCTGGCGTACACGAAGGGCCGCGCCAAGCTGGACTTGCCGCCGGTGTACCCGGACGCCGATGCCGTCTACGAGCGGGTGGTGACGGTCGACGTGTCCGAGCTGCAACCCATTGTGGTGATCCCGCCCAGCCCGGCGAATACGCGCGATCTGAGCGAACACCTGGGGCTGGAGGTGCATGCCGGCTACCTGGGCTCCTGTGCCAGCGGTCGGCTGGAGGATTTGCGCGCAGCTGCCGACGTCTTGCGCGGGCGGCAGATCAAGCCCGGCTTCCAGCTGCATGTGGTGCCCACCTCGCAGGCCATCATGGCGCAAGCCGCGCGCGAGGGACTGATCGAGTGCCTGGTCGAGGCTGGCGCCTTCGTGAGCTCGCCGACCTGTGATTACTGCTACGGCCGCATCGCCACCATGGCCGACGGCCAGCGCGCCGTCTCCACGGGCACGCTGAACACGCCGGGCCGCATGGGCAGCGTGGACAGCGAGATCTACTTATGCAATGCCGCTGTGGTGGCGGCTTCGGCCCTCGAAGGGCGGATCGCCGACCCGAGGCCTTACCTTGCCCGGGGGGCGACATGAGCGCCGGCGGCACGTCCCCCGGTGCGATGCCCAACCTGCGCGGGCGCGTGGCCTGGGTGTTCGATGAGGATGACTACGACATCGACCTCATCATCGGTGTGCGCAATATCAAGATCACCGACGTCAAGGAGCTGGCGGCGCTGGCGCTGGCTGACCGCGACCCGGGCTTTGCGGCAAGCGTGCAGCGCGGCGACCTGTTGGTGGGCGGGCGCAACTTCGGCTACGGCCATCCGCATTACCCGGCGATGCGCGCCATGCGCCACCTGGGCATCGCCGGTGTGGTGGCCGAGTCTTTCTCACCAGGTTTTTTCCGTGGCGAGATCAGCATGGGTTTTCCTTTGGTGACCTGTCCCGGCATCCTGGCCCTCGCGCAGCGTGGCGACGAGATCGAGGTGGACTGGGCCGGCGGCTGCGTGCGCCACCACGGGCGCGGCACCGCGCTGCCGCTGCAGTCCCTCAATCGCGCCGAGCGTCTGACCCTGGAGGCCGGCGGCCTGATTCCCTATCTCAAGCAGCGCCTGGCGCGCAGCGCAGGAGCGACGACATGAGCGAACAACGACTGAAGCTGAAGCAGCGCCTGGACGGCGGCACCACCACCTGGTTTGCTGGCGCCCAGGACGCGCTGTCGGCCCTGCTGGTGGACCAATCCGATTTCGATGGCGTGTTCACCACCGGCTTTGGCATCTCGGCCGCCTTGCTGGGTCAGCCCGATATGGAGCTGTACACGCTCTCCGAGAACCTGGCGGTCGTGGACCACATCGCCAACGTCGTGCGCAAGCCGATCTTCGCTGACGCGGACACCGGCTACGGCAACGTGTTGAACACACAGCGCACCGTGCGCGCCTTCGAGAAGGCCGGTGTGGCGGCGCTCTCCCTGGAGGACCAGCTGAGCCCCAAGCGCTGTCCGGCGGCCGCCACCAGCTTGGTCATCCTGCCCATGGCCGATGCCGTGGCCAAGATCCGCGCAGCGGTCGATGCCCGGCGCGACCCGAACCTGCTGATCGTGGCCCGCACCGATGCGATGGATGCGCACGAAGCGCTCGAGCGCGCAGCCCGCTATGCCGAGGCTGGGGCCGATTTGATCCAGCCGATCACCCGCACCTTCAGCACCTACGCCGATCTGGTGCGCTTGCGCGAGGCCTGCGGCCGGCCCTTGTCCCTGCAGCTGATGGAGGGCACCTGGATGGCGACCCTCAACCGCACACAGATCGAAGCGGTGGCCGGTCTGGCCACCTATCCCATCGTGAGCTTGCTGAGTGTGGCGCATGCCATGCGGGCCAACCTGCAGGCGCTGGCCGCCCGGCGCGGTGACCCCATGGGCGAACTGCCCTGCCCGCGCGCCACCATGAACGAGTTCAAGCAGCTGATTCGATGGCATGACCTGGAACTGCACCAGGAGCGCCTGGAGCTGGGCGCCCCGGCTTCCGCGCACTGAGTCCCCACGCTGTCGATCCGCACGAGTTTCCCATCTGTCCAACGACCCCAAGCACGAGGAGATCCCCATGTCCATCAATCGACGCCATGCCAGTGCGGCCCTGTTCGGTACGGCGCTGACCGCGGCCTTGCCGACCCTGGCCCAGGCCCCCGCCTTTCCGAGCAAGCCGATCCGCATCATCGTTCCCTACCCGGCGGGTGGCGCGACCGATGTGTCCGCGCGTCTGGTCGGACAACGCCTGCAGGAGGAGCTCAAGCAGGGCGTGGTCGTGGAGAACCGTCCCGGTGCCAGCGGCAACCTGGGCATGGTGGCCTTGCTGCAGAGCCCTGCAGACGGCCATACCCTGGCCATGAGCCTGACCGGCATGCTCTCGATCAACCCCACGACCTACACCAAGGCTGGCTTCACTGCAGCGGACGTCGCCCCGGTGGCCCGCGTGATGCTGGCACCGCTGGTGCTGGTGGTGCCCCTGAACTCGCCGTGGCGCACGGTGCAGGACCTGGTGGCCGCGGGCAAGGCGGCGGGCAAGGGCGGTCTGCCCTACGGATCCACCGGCGCCGGCGGCATCTCGCATGTGGCCTCGGAGCTGGTCAATGCAGCGGCGGATGGCAACTACACCCATGTGCCGTACAAGGGCGGTGCACCGCTGGTGCAGGCCTTGCTGACCAGCGAAGTGCGCTGGGGCCTGCTGGGCACGGCCGATGCGCGCGCCCAGATCCAGGGCGGCAAGCTCAAGGCCCTGGGCCAGTTGCGCGCCACGCGCTCCGAGCTGTGGCCCGACCTGCCGACGCTGACCGAGCAGGGCCTGCGCGGCGGCGTGGACTTCGACATGTGGTTCGGTCTGGTGGCTCCGGCCAAGACGCCGCCGGCCATCGTGTCGATGCTGAACCAGAAGATCGCGCAGATCGTTGCCGAGCCCGAGTTCCGTCGCCGTCTGAGTGAGCTGGGCGGCGTGTCGCCGACCACTGGCAATACGACCGATGCGTTCAACGAGGTGATCCAGCGTGAGCTCGCGGTGCTGCCCAAGAAGGCGCTCGAGTTGGGCCTGAAGCTCGACTAAGTCCGGTAGCGCGGGTTCGGTCTGCCGGGGCTCATACTCCGGCTCAGTTCCACCCATGACCGGACCCCGCATGCACCTGCCGCATTTCATCCAGCTGCACCAGCCCGCGGCCCAGGCTCTGGCGACCGAGGCGCAGGACAGTCTGCTGCAGGCGTCGGCGGCCATCGCCCCCAAGTTCTTCTACAACGCGCTGGGCTCGCGCCTCTTTGACGCGATCACCGAGCTGCAGGCCTACTACCCCACCCGGACCGAGGCGGCCATCTTCGCTGCGTACCGCCGGGAGATGGCGCAGGCGATACATGCCGTGGCCGGCCCGCGCCCGGTGATGGTGGATCTGGGCGCGGGCAACTGCGCGAAGGCGGCGCGCCTGTTCGACGTGATCGATCCGCAAGCCTATGTGGCGGTGGACATCTCGGTCGATTACCTGCGCGAGGCGCTGGCCGCCTTGCAGCGGGAACATCCGTCCATTGTCATGAGTGGCGTGGGGCTGGATTTCTCCGAGCAACTGGCCCTGCCGCACGACCTGCCGGGCGTGGACGATGCGCCGCGTCTGATGTTCTACCCGGGCTCGAGCATCGGTAACTTCTCGCCCCGCAGGGCGCAGGCGCTTCTCGGGGACATGCGTCATGCGGCCCGGGGTGGAGCGCTTCTGATCGGGGTGGATTTGGTCAAGTCGCCGCAGGTGCTGCAGGCGGCCTATGACGATGAACTGGGCGTGACCGCGGCCTTCAACCTCAATGCACTCCTGAATCTCAATGCCTTGCTCGGTGCCGACTTTCGCATTGCGCAGTGGCAGCATGTGGCCTTGTTCAATGACGTCGAGTCGCGCATCGAGATGCACCTGCAGGCGCGCCAAGACCTGGTGGTGACCTGGCCTGGTGCGCAGCGCCGCTTCGCTGCGGGCGAGCGGATCCACACCGAGAACTCCTACAAGTGGACGCCTTCGGGCTTCACGCAGTTGCTGCAGGACGCAGGCTTCACGCAGGTGCGGTGCTGGCGCGATCCGCAGGACGCGTTCGGGGTGTTCCTGGCCTGGGATTGAGCCCAGAGACCCCATGGCGGCGAGCGCGCACAGTGCGCGCTAAGGTGCCGACCCATGGATTCCGTTTCGCAATTCGCCCTGGGCGCCGCAGTGACCGCTGCGGCGATGGGTCATCGCACCGCGGTCTGGAAGGCGGTCCTCTGGGGCGGCGTGGCCGGCACCTTGCCCGATCTGGACGCCTTCATCGACCACGGCGACGCGGTGAGCAACATGGTCTTGCACCGCGCCGCCAGCCACGGGCTGTTCTGGCTCACGCTGGCCACGCCGCTACTGGCCTGGATCGTGGCGCGCGTGCACGGGCAGGGCGCGATGTGGCGGCGATGGGCCCTGGCGATCTGGCTGGCGCTGGTGACGCACCCCCTGCTGGACACCATGACGGTCTATGGCACGCAGCTGCTGCAGCCCTTCTCCGACTATCCGTATGGCGTGGGCAGCATCTTCATCATCGATCCGCTCTACACCCTGCCGCTGCTGGTGGGGGTGGCCATCGCCCTGGTGCGCCGCGAGGGACGGGGCCTGCGCGCCAATGCCTGGGGCCTGGGTCTGTCCACCGCCTACCTGGCCTGGAGCGCCGTTGCGCAGTGGCACGTGCAGGGTGTGGTGCAAGACAGCCTGACCGCGCAGGCGCAGGTGGCATCGACCGCGGCAGGCCGGGAGGCGCCCCGTGTGCTCGTGACGCCCACGCCGCTGAACACGGTGCTGTGGCGGGTGGTGGTGATGCGCGAGGAGGGTTACGAAGAAGGCTTCTACTCGCTGCTGGATGCGCATCGGCATGTGCGCCTGGAGGCCTTCGACAGCGACACCTCTGTCTATCGCGCGTTGCAGGACCTGCCGTCGGTGCGGCGCATGACGGCGTTCTCGCATGGTTTCTACAAGGTCCATGAACAGGGCGACGAGGCCTACATCACCGACCTGCGCATGGGACAGGAGCCAGGCTATGTGTTCTCGTTTCGCGTGGCGCGGCGCGAGGGCGATCGCTGGGTGCCGCTGACGGCGGCCCCAGCGGGCTGGCGTGTCGACCTGGATCGCGGCCTGCCCTGGCTGTGGGCCCGCATACAGGGCCAGGATCTGCCTTCGCCGCGCTGAGGGCTCAGGCCTCTGTGTGCGCGCAGGTGCGAAATCCTGCGGCGATGTCGTTGCGTCCTGGCTCGAAGAAATTGCGGTAGTCCGGGTGGCACATGCGCGCCTGCGTCATGAAGGAGGCGCCGCGCAGTACCGGGCGTCCGTCAAACCACGGCGCCGAGTACTCGCGGTAGGGGTGGGGTTCGAAGCCGGCATAGGGCGCAAAAGGCGAAGCAGTCCACTCCCATACATCGCCCCAGCGGAAGTCCTGGGGTGCGTAGGCCTGGGCGCGGGCCCATTCGGCCTCGGTGGGCAGGCGCCGGTTGGCCCAGCGGCACCAGGCCTGCGCCTCGTGCCAGGACAGGTGGCAGGCGGGTTCACGCGGATCCAGGGCGCGCCACGTGCCGTGACGCTCTTGCTGCCAAGTGCCGCTGTCTTGTCGCAGGTAGCGCGGGGCCGCCAGGGCCGTGCCTTCACGCGTGGCGCCCCTGCTCGAGGTTTGCAGCCACCGCCAGCCAGGCGCGCTCCACCAACGTTCTTGGGCGTAGCCGCCGTCCTCCACGAAGGGCAGGTAGTCCTGCCAGCGCAGGACCTGGGTGTCCATCTGCACGGCGGGCAGGTCGACGACCGTATGACCGCATTCGTTGTCGAAGGCAAAGCCCGCATCGGCTCGCGTGCCTAGATTCCAGCGTGTGGCGGGCAGGGCCAGAGGCGGGCCAGGCTCGGGCAGTACTGGCGCTTGCCAGCGCGCATCGTGGATCGCGATGCCCAGCGCCTGCGCCATGTACAGCGCCGCCTCGTGGTGCATGTCCTCGTGCAGCAGCGCGAGGCGAAAGAAGTACAGGCGCGCGGCATCGTCACCCATTTCTGCAGCGAGCAGGTCCTGCGTGATGTCCAGTTGTGCCGCGATGTCGGCGCGGGTGGTGTGCGCATCGGGCAGCGGCAGCGACCAGCGCGTGGCGTGCGCGACGTGTCGCGAGTCATACAGCGCATCGGCCTGTGCGCGCGCGGGCGCATGGCGCGGCGCCTGGGGGTTGGCCCGCCAGCCCTGTGCGCGCTCGGGATTGCGCGCCAGCCACCAGGACTGGAACCAACCGACATGGCCCAGCTCCCAGAGCGGCGGATTGAGTTCTTCCGCGCAGGGCACTTGCAACGAGGGCTGGGCGGCCTCGAAGGCGGCAAAGGTCTGCAGCGTGTCGCGTCGGCTGTCGGCCAGGGCCTGTGCCAGTGTGCCGGCATCGCCACAGCGAGCGCGCTGCGCGGGCGTCATCAGGGCCTCGTACGCGCAGCGAGAAAACTCGCGTGGCCGCGCGCGCGAAGCTCGCAGGCCGGGCATTGCCCGCAGCCATAACCCCAGGCGTGGCGCGTGCGGCGCTCGCCCAGGTAGCAGGTGTGCGTGTCTTCGACGATGAGGTCCACCAGTGCGTCGCCGCCCAGCGTGCGCGCGAGCTGCCAGGTCTGCGCCTTGTCGATCCACATCAGCGGGGTCTCGATCACGACGCGCTGGTCCAGCCCCAGGCCCAGCGTGACCTGCAGCGATTTGAGGGTGTCGTCGCGGCAATCCGGGTAGCCGGAGTAGTCGGTCTCGCACATGCCGCCCACCAGCACGCTCAGGCCGCGCCGGTAGCCCACCGCGGCGGCGAAGGTGAAGAACACCAGGTTGCGCCCTGGCACAAAGGTGTTGGGCAAGCCGCTGCGCTCGAAGGCGATGGCGCGATCGGCGGTGAGTGCGGTGTCGCTGATTTGCCCGAGCAGGCCCAGGTCCAGGAGGTGGTCTTCGCCCAGGCGCTCGGCCCAGGCGGGAAATCGCGCGCGCAGGGCATCCAGGAACTTGCGGCGGCACTCGAGCTCGACGCGATGGCGCTGGCCGTAGTCGAAGCCGATCGTCTCGACGTGGTCGTAGCGGTCCAGGGCCCAGGCCAGGGCGGTGGCGGAGTCCTGGCCGCCAGAGAAAAGGACGAGGGCGCGCGAGTGCATGGCGAAAGCGGGCGTCGAAGGCACGAAGGTCACTTTAACCCGTGACGGGCGGGCTGCTGCGCGGATACCCCCGAGACGCGTCCGGTCGAGGCCGGGCCGTATGATCGGCCGCAGCGGTTGATGTTGATGCTGCACACAGGAGAGCGACCATGGACATGCTGTTGGCGGGACTCATCGTTTTTCTGGGCGTGCATTCGACCCGCGTGTTCGCTGAGCGCTTTCGTGCGCGCTGGGTGGCCCGTATCGGCGAGAAGGCCTGGAAGGGGGCCTACGCCATCGTCTCGATCGCTGGCTTCTTCCTGCTGGTGTGGGGCTACGGCTTGGCGCGTCAGTCCCCCGTGGTGCTGTGGACGCCGCCGCGCGGCATGAACCACCTGGCCGCCTTGCTGACCCTGGTGTCCTTCGTGATGCTGGCGGCGGCCTACGTGCCGGGCAACGGCATCAAGGCGCTTCTGAAGCACCCGATGGTGCTGGCGGTGAAGGTCTGGGCCTTCGCGCACCTGCTGTCCAACGGCACGCTGGCCGATATGGTGATGTTCGGCGCTTTCCTGGCGTGGGCCGTCCTGGTGTTTCGCGCTTCGCGTCAGCGGGATCGCGCGCAGGGCACGGTGTACGCGCCAGGTACCGCGTCACGCACCTGGATCACGATCGTGGCCGGCGTGGGCGCCTGGGTGGTGTTCGCCTTCTGGGGCCACGCGCGCCTGATCGGGGTGAGTCCGCTGGGCGTGTAGCCCTCGGGTGGGTGTTGCCTGGCGTTACCCGCCGGGTGGCTGGCGGTGCCCACAATGGGCGCAACACCTCCAGGAGACCCGCCATGAGCACCCGCAAGCGCGACGCGCAGACGCCGCACACCGGCAAGGTTGCCAACGACCACAACAAGCTCGGTGACCAGGCGCCCACCCAGAAGAATCAGGGCGCTCGCTCGCCTCTGAGTCGCAATGACCGCGACACCCAGGTGGGCAGCATGAACCAGTCCCGCATGCGCCGGGGTGGCGTGGGTGGTGGTCAGCGCTGAGACGCGGGCGTTCCGCAGGCATGTCCCCAGGCACCGGCGGGCTGGCCGCAGGCGCGACAATGCGCGTCATGAGTCGACTTGCCCTGAGCTACCTCGCCGTCCTGCTGATTGTGGGCGTGCTCGATTACCTCTGGCTGCGCGTGATCGCGACCACCTGGTACGAAAGCGCGATGGCCCACCTGCTGGCGCCCAAGCCGAATCTCATCGCGGCGGCCGTCTTCTACTTCGTCTATCCGGTGGGCCTGATGGTCTTCGCGGTCGCGCCCGCGGGCGGCGATGGGTCGAAGGCCTTGGCGCTGGGTGCGCTGTTCGGCTTGTTCGCCTACGGCACCTACGACGTCACCAACCTGGCGGTGATGCGTGACTGGTCCCTGCGCCTGACCCTGATCGACATCGCCTGGGGCGTGTTCGTGAGTGCCGCCGGTGCGTTGGCGGGCGCGCTGGCCTGGCAGGCGTTGCGCGGGCCCGGCGTCACGGCGTAGGTACCGGGCTGCGCCGCGTGTCCGCAGGCCGCACTTCCTGCGCGAGGTAAAGCACCGCAGCGAGCCCCAGCGGTCCGAGGTAGTAGACCGCGCGGTACGTCAGCAGAGCCGCCAGCAGCTGCGCTTCCGGCAGGCGATGCGAGAGCAGGGCCACGAACACCGCCTCCAGCACGCCCAGGCCTGCCGGCACATGCGCAATGACGCCAGCGATCGCCGCCACCAGCAGCACACCCAGCACCTGCGCATAGGGCAGCTGCCCTTGCAGCAGCGTGTACATGAGTGCGGCCATGAGGGCCCAATTGGCGCAGGACAGGGCCAGTTGCGCGATCGCGATCGCCGGTGCGGGCAGGCGGATCACGCGGCGGCCCAGGCGCAGTCGCCGGCGTGCACCGGTCAGGCACGCCGCCATGTACGCGGCGGCCAGCGCGAGCAGCACCGGCCCAAGCACCCGCAGGCCCAGATCCGACAGGGTCCATGTGGGAGGCGGTTGCGGCGGTTCGAGGCTGAACACCAGTCCCGCCAGCACGAGGTAGCCCAGCCAGTTGGTCGCGATGCTCAGGCCCACCACGCGGCTGATGGTCAGGTAGGAGAGCCCCAGGCGCGCATACAGGCGCAGGCGCAGCGCGATGCCCCCCACCAGCGACCCGAGGTTCAGGTTGAAGGCGTAGCTGATGAAGGTGACCCGCATCACCTGGGCCGATCGCAGCGGGTGGCCGGTGTAGCTGCGACCGAGCAGGTCAAAGCCGCTGTAGGTCACGTGACTGGCCGCCGCCAGGGCCATCGCAGCGACCAGCGTGTGAGGCGACGTGTCGGCCAGGGCCTGGCCCACGTCCTGCCAGACGATGGTGCGCGCATAGCGCGCACCGAAGAACGCCAGTGCCACGAAGAAGGCCAGCGTGAGCGCCCGCAGCATCCAGGCGCGCGCCGAGATGCTCAGGGTCACGGCGGGTCTCTGGCGAAAGCCGGTTGCAGGCGCGGCGCATGCGGGGGCAACCATCGCGCCCAGCGGGGGAATTTGCGCATCACGTGGAAGGCGAGGAAGCTGCGCACCAGCGCCAGCCCGCTGACGGGTGGCAGGGTGGCCGCGTCGACCTCCTCGCAGTGCGCGCGCATGAGATCTTCCAGGTGCGCGTGCAGGGCCGTGTTGAATGCGCGGTCGCGGATGAAGACGTTGGCCTCCAGATTCAAGGCCAGGCTCAGCGGGTCCAGGTTGCTGGAGCCGACGGTGGCCCACTCCTCATCGACCAAGGCGATCTTGCCGTGCAGGGGGCGCTCGCGGTATTCGAAGATGCGCACGCCGGCTTTGAGCAGGTGGTGATACAGCGTGCTGGCCGCGGCCCGTGCGATGGCCATGTCCGGACGCCCCTGCAGCACCAGCCGCACATCCACGCCGCGCCGCGCGGCCAGACGCAGCTCCCGCACGAGCCGGTAGCCCGGGAAGAAGTAGGCGTTGGCAATGACGACCCGGTGGCGGGCCGCGCGGATTGCATCGCGATAGTGCTGCTCGATGTCGTCCGGATGGTGCACGTTGTCCCGCACGACAAAGAGTGCCAGCGCGGGACCCGCCGCAGGCAGCGGATCGGACCGCAGCCGAGGGTGCCGGCGCGGGTGTCCCCCGGCCGGCTGTCGCTGGTGACGCAGTCCTTGAGCCAGTGCGGCGTGGGTGTAGCGATCGATCACCGCGACCAGGGGCCCGCGGATTTCGACCGCGTAATCCTGCTTGGCCAGGGGGCCGTAATCGGCCAGGTGGTCGGCCGAATAATTGATACCGCCGACGAACGCGATGCGGCCGTCCACCACCACAATCTTGCGGTGCATGCGCCGCAGCGCCTTGGGTCGCAAACCGAAGGGGCGCGGCCCGGGGTCGAAGACATGCAGGCGCACACCCGCTTCGGCCAGTGTGCGCACGAAGCCCTCGGAGAGGTCGGGTGAGCCCCAGCCGTCGATGGTCACGTCCACCTGCGCGCCGCGGCGCGCAGCGCTCACCAGTGCCGCGTGCAGCTGCAGGCCGACTCGGTCTTCGAACAGGATGAAGGTCTCGAGCACCACCTCGCGCCTGGCTTGCGCGATGCAGTCGAACACGCGCGGGAAGTAGGCCTCGCCGTTTTCCAGCAGGGTGATTCGGTTACCGCCGACCCAGGCCGTCACAGGTGGATCTCCGCGGCCAGCGGTGCGTGGTCGGACAGGTGTGACCAGGGCTTGCGCGGAAGCACCACCGGCAGGTGCGCGCTGGCGTTGCGCACGTAGATGCGGTCCAGGCATAGCAGCGGAAAGCGCGCGGGAAAGGTCTTGGCGGGCACGCCGTAAGCCGTCACGAACACCTCACTCAGGCACGCCGCAGGGCCCACGATGCGGTCGGCGCGTTGGCGCCAGTCGTTGAAGTCGCCCGCGACGATCAGCGGCGCGTTGTCCGGCACTTCGCTGCGCACCATCTCGCACAGCAGGTCCAGCTGTTGCTGGCGGTGCCGCTCGATCAGGCCCAGATGCACGCAGATCACGTGCACGTCGATCGCCTGTCCCGGCACGCGCAGCACGCAATGGAGCAGCCCGCGCTTTTCAGGCCCGGCGATCGAGCAGTCGTGGTTCTGGTCATACACGATCGGGAACTTGGACATCACCGCGTTGCCGTGGTGGCCCTTGGGGTACACGACGTTGCGGCCGTACGCGAACTGCGGCCAGATGTCGTCGGCGAGAAACTCGTAGTGCGGCGCTTCGGGCCAGCCGCTGAACTTGCGGCCATGCTCCTCGTGGGTGCCCTGCACCTCCTGCAGGAACACCACGTCGGCCCCGACCTTGCGCACTGCATCGCGCAGCTCCGGCAGGATGAAGCGGCGGTTGAAGAAGGTGAACCCCTTGTGGATGTTGACCGTCATCACGGTCAGGATCGTGGGGGGCGTGGCCGCGATACGGCTCATGGCGTGGCGCCTCGGGACAGTCTGCACCCGCGTGCTTGTACGGATCCGTGTGCGCGTCGTCTGTAGGACGCATCACCTGCGCAATGCGCGCGCGGCGCACACGCCGGGGCGGTCCCTGGGCCGTTCGCTGGCCGGCGGCCACGCGTTGAGCGTGCGCCTGGCCCCTATGTCCAACGCTGGCCTGCGCAAGCCCAACCCGGGTGAGCCCTGGTGGAGCTTGCGTTGGGAGGCCGCGTGGTAGCGGCTTATTCGGCCGTGTAGCCTGAGCTCTTGATCGGCGCTTCCCAGCGGCGCAGGTGTTCGGCCTGTGTCGCGGCCAGGGCCTGCGGACCCGCGTGGCCCGGCACCAGGCCCAGCGCGCGGATGCGGGCTTGCACGTCAGGCTGGGCCAGCGCCTGGGCTACCGCGTCACTGATCTTCTGCGCGCGATCGGGCGCCATGCCCGCCGCGCCATACATGCCGAAGAAGGCATCCGCCGCGATGTTCAGGCCCATCTCGCGCAGCGTGGGCACGTCGGGCAGGGCCTGCGAGCGGCTCTCGCCCGTCACGGCCAGGATGCGCAGTCGGCCAGCGCGGTGGTGTTCGATGGTTTCGGAGGCGGTGTCCACCATGAGGGGGATCTGGCCGCCGATCAGGTCTTGCGCCGCCGGCGCGCCGCCCTTGTACGGCACGTGCACCATGTTCACGCCCGCGGCCTGGCCCAGGAGCAGGCCCGCGAAGTGCGGCACGGTGCCCGCACCCGAGGTGCCGTAGCTGGCCTTGGAGGGGTTGGCCTTGAACCAGTCCATCACCGCCTTGATGTTGCCGGGGGGCGAACCGGGGCCGGCGGTGACGGCGAAGTCGAAGGTGGTGACGCGCGCGATGGGCGTGAAGTCCTTCACCGGGTCATAGCCGATGTTCTTGTACAGCCAGGGCAGGATCACCAGCGCGCCGCTGGGGGCCAGGATCACGGTGTTGCCATCGGGCGCAGCGCGGCGCAACTCGCCCAGGGCCACGCGGCCGGCGGCACCGGGCTTGTTGTCGATGATGATGTTCTGGTCCAGGAGGGGCCGCATGCGTTCGGCCAGCAGGCGGGCCACGACGTCGACGGAGCCGCCCGGCGGGAAGCCGACCAGGATCTTGAGGGCGGGTTTGTCCTGGGCACGGACGACCGCAGGGGCGGCCAACAGGCCAAAGGCGCAGGCGGCCGCGAGCGCGCTGAAGATTCTTCTTTGCATGGGGTTCCTCGGGTGGTTCTAGGTAGGGCGCCAGGGGCGGCGTACGCCAGTCTTGACGCGCGGGCCCTTGACTGTCCATCCGGAATTGCCCGCGGCCGCCCCGGGCTACAGTCACGAGCCGGCGCGCGTCAGATGCGCCTCTCACCCAGGAGACCTCGCCCTATGCCCGTCATCGACGTCCACACCCACATGTTCACGCCCCGGTGGCTGGAGCTGCTCAAGGCCGAAGGCGGCGAGTACAACCTCAAGACGCGGCCCGACGGGCAGCAGGAGATCTTCCGCGGCGAAACGCCCGTGGTGATTCCGCAGCGCGGTCACTTCGATTACGAGCTTCGCATCCAGCAGATGGACAAGGCGGGCATCGACATCTCGATCGTGTCGCTGACCTGCCCGAACGTGTACTGGGGCCATGAGGACACGAGTTGCCGCGCCGCCGTCGAGTCCAATGACACGATGGCCCAGGCCCAGGCGCGTTGGCCAGACCGCATCCGCTGGTTCACGTCGCTGCCTTGGGAATACCCGCAGCGCGCCGTCGCCGAACTCGAACGCACTTGCGCGCAGGGCGCCAGCGGCGTGATGGTGCTGGCCAACGTGGCGGGGCGTAGCCTCACCGACCCCTTCTTCGCGCCGGTGTGGGCCGAAATCGACAGACGCAAGCTGCCCGTGCTGGTGCATCCCACCGACCCGCCCGGTGCGCAGGTGATGGACATGACGCAGTTCGACCTGAGTTGGTCGGTGGGCTTCATGTTCGACACCACGCTGGCCTTCACCCGCATGATCTTCGACGGCTTCTTCGATCGCTATCCGAACCTGAAGATGATTGCCTCGCACGGCGGCGGCACGCTGCCTTACCTTGTGGGCCGATTCGAGAAGGGCGACGAGGTGGAGATTCCGCAGCGTCGCAAGATGCAGCGCAAGCCCACCGACTACCTGCGCCACATCTACTACGACTGCATCACCTACAACCCGGGGGCCTTGCAGTACCTGGTGTCGGTGGTGGGCGCCAGCCAGGTGATGTTCGGCACCGACTGGCCGCACCAGGTGCACGACACGCCCGGCTCCCTCAAGCACACCGCGCTATTTCTGGCGGACACGCGTGACGCGATCCGCGGGGGCAACGCGCAGCGCGTCTTCGGGCTTTGAGGTCCGGGGGCGCGGGCCTTAGCCGCCCAGGCGCCCGTTGCGGAAGTCGTCGACGGCCTGCATCAGCTGCTCGCGGGTGTTCATGACGAAGGGGCCGTATTGCGCGATGGGTTCGCGCAGCGGTTTGCCTGCAATGAGGATGGCCTGCGCGTTAGCGCTGGCGCGCAGCGTCACGCCGTCGCCCTCGTTGGCCAGGATCGCCATGCGGTGCAGGGGTACCGCCGAGCCCGCGCCCTGGGCATCGATCACCTCCACGCTGCCCCGGTAGACGTACAGGAATGCGTTGTGGGTATCGGCCAGCGGCTGTTCGAACGTCGCCGTGGCTGCCGGCCAGCGCAGGTCCAGGTACAGCGGCTCGGTGTGTTCGCGCTGCATGGCGCCGTCGGTGCCGTGGCTGTGGCCGGCGATCACGCGTGCCAGCACGCCTTGCGCGTTCGTGACCTCGGGAATCTCGGCGCTCTGGATATCGCGGTACCAGGGCGGGCACATCTTGTCGGCGCCGCGCAGGTTCAGCCACAGCTGGAAACCCTCCATCACGCCTTCTTCCTGCTCGGGCATCTCGCTGTGCACGAGGCCACGACCGGCGGTCATCCACTGCACGCCGCCGTTTTGCAGCAGGCCTTCATGCCCTGCGCTGTCCTGATGCCGCATGCGGCCCGCGATCATGTAGGTGACCGTCTCGAAGCCGCGGTGCGGATGGTCGGGAAAGCCCGCGCCGTAGTCGTCGGGGTCGTCGCTGGCGAAGTTGTCCAGCATGAGGAAGGGGTCCAGGCGCTGCTGCAGGTCGTGCGTGAGGACGCGTGTGAGCTTGACGCCTGCGCCGTCGCGCGTGGCCTGGCCGGTGATGAGGCGCTCGACGCGCCGGGGGCGGGTGACGGTGTTCATGGTGCGCCGATTGGACCACCGATCACTGGACCGCGTAGCCTTCCTCGGCGATGGCCTGAGCGATCTGCGCGCGGGGCTGCTCGGACTGGACCTCGACCTTGCCGGTCTGGCGATCGATCTTCACTTGCGCGGCGGGGTCGACGCGTTGGACGGCCTGTGTGACGGCGCGCTCGCAGTGGCCGCAGGTCATGCCCTGAACGTCAAAGGTCTGGTGGTTCGGGCTCATGGAGGTACCTCTGGGAATGATGATGGCCTTTACAACATAGTGATCGCCCCCAGAATATCAAGATGACCGCGACCCCCGCCCCCTCGGCCACCCCCGATCCCGACGTCGCCCCGGCCTCTGCGACCCTGGACCTGGGCGTCGGTGGCATGACCTGTGCCTCGTGCGTGGGTCGCGTCGAGCGTGCTCTCAAACGGGTGCCGGGGGTGCAGGACGCCACCGTGAACCTGGCCACCGAGTCCGCCCGTGTCCTGTTCGCACCCGGCGCGCAGGCCGAGGCGCAGATCCGGCGCGCGGTGCGCGATGCGGGTTACGAGCCCCGCACGCGCGAGCAAGCCGCGTCGGCACCGGACTCGCCGTGGACGGGTTTCCTGCCGGTGGCGTGGGCGATGGGCCTGTCGCTGCCGCTGGTCGTGCCGATGGTCGCGGACCTGCTGGGCCACCACTGGATGCTGCCCGCGTGGTTGCAGTTCGCGCTGGCCACGCCCGTGCAGTTCATCCTGGGCGCGCGCTTTTACAAGGCCGGCTGGCATGCGCTGCGTGCGGGCACCGGCAACATGGACTTGCTGGTGTCCATCGGCACCAGCGCAGGCTGGGGGCTGTCGATGTGGTTGTGGCTTGGCACAGGTTCGCAGCATCTGTACTTCGAGGCCTCGGCGGTGGTGATCGCGCTGGTGCTTCTGGGCAAGTGGCTGGAGGCGCGTGCCAAGTACCAGACCACCGCCGCCATCCGCGCCTTGCAGGCCCTGCGGCCCGAGGTGGCCCATGTGCTGCAGCCCGACGGCGCAGAGGCCGATCTGCCGCTGGCCGAGGTCCTGGCTGGCGACACGTTGGTGGTGCGCCCCGGCGAGCGCGTGCCCGCCGACGGCACGCTCGAACAGGGGCAGACACACATCGACGAGTCCATGCTCACAGGCGAACCGCTGCCGGTGCCCAAGGGCGAGGGCGCGCGCGTGACCGGTGGGAGCATCAACGCCGAGGGCCGCTTCGTGATGCGGGCGCAGGCGGTCGGCGGTGAAACGGTGCTGGCGCAGATCATCCGCCTCGTCGAAGACGCGCAGGCTGCCAAGGCGCCGATTCAGCGCCTCGTCGATCAGGTGTCGGCGGTGTTCGTGCCGGTGGTCCTGGTGATCGCCACTCTCACCTTTGCTGGGTGGCTGCTCTCGGGTGCGCCGGTCGAGGCGGCCTTGATCCACGCGGTGGCGGTGCTGGTCATCGCGTGTCCCTGCGCGCTGGGCCTGGCCACGCCCGCAGCCATCATGGCGGGCACGGGGGTGGCCGCCCGGCACGGCATCTTGATCAAGGACGCTCAGGCCCTGGAGATCGCGCACCGCGTGGACACGGTGGCCTTCGACAAGACCGGCACGCTCACCGTGGGCCAGCCGCGTCTGGTGGCCTTCGTGGCCGCGCCAGGCTGCGATGAATCCGCCGAGTTGTCGGTAGCGGCCAGCCTGCAAGGGGGCAGCGAGCATCCGCTGGCCCGCGCGGTGCAGGCGCAGGCGCGCGATCGCGGCCTGGCGGTGCCTGCGCCCGAGGGCGTGCGCGCAGTGGCTGGCCGTGGCACCGAGGGCGAGGTGGGTGCGCGCAGCTACCTGATCGGCAGCCTGCGCTGGATGAAGGAACTCGGCGTAGACCTCTCGCCGCTGGCGCAGGACGTGCAGCGCCTGCAGCAGCAGGGTGCGACGCTGTCGATGATGGTGGAGCGCACCACGGGCGGCCTGTCGCCGCGTGCCCTCATGGGCTTTGCCGACGAGCCCAAGCCCGAGGCCGCCCAGGCCCTGGCCGCCTTGCGTGCGCGCGGTCTGCGCCTGGTGATGATCTCCGGCGACAACCGCGCCGCGGCGATGGCCATGGGCTTGCGCCTGGGCCTGCGCGACGACGAAGTGATGGCTGATGTCTTGCCCGGCGACAAGGCCTCGCGCGTTGCGGCCTTGCGCGAGGGAGGGCGTGTCGTGGCGATGGTGGGCGATGGTGTGAACGACGCGCCCGCACTGGCCGCCGCCCACGTGGGGATGGCCATGGCCACGGGGACCGATGTGGCCATGCACGCGGCAGGCATCACGCTGATGCGCGGCGATGTGCGTCTCGTGGCCGGCGCCTTCGACATCTCGCGGCGCACGGTGCGCAAGATCCGGCAGAACCTGTTTTGGGCCTTCGCCTACAACGTGGCGGGCATTCCGCTTGCGGCCCTGGGCTATCTCAGCCCGGTGGTGGCGGGCGCGGCGATGGCGCTGTCCAGCGTGAGCGTGATGACGAACGCACTGCTTCTGAAGCGCTGGCGCGAAGCCGACGGTCCTGCATCACGTGGCGCAGCAGGTACGATCGCCGCGCCCCCATGACCCTGGCGCATGCTTCCTTTCCGCGATTGCTGTTCCTTGCGGCCGGCCTGGCCCTGGGTGCGGCGGTGTCCTTGGGGGTGACGCGCTTCGCCTACGGCCTGCTGCTGCCGCCGATGCGCGCAGACCTGCAGTGGTCCTACACGCTGGCCGGGGCGATGAACACCGCCAATGCGTTGGGCTACCTGATCGGCGCACTGGGGACGCCCTGGCTGCTGCGCCGCTTCGGACCGGTGCACGTGCTGGTGGGCGGTTCGCTGCTGGCGAGCGTGTTCATGGGGCTCACCGGGTTCTTTACCGAGGCGGGCCCCTTGCTGGCGCAGCGTGTGCTGGCGGGCGTGGCCAGCGCACTCCTGTTCATTGCGGGCGGTCTTCTCGCGGCGCGCCTGGGGGCCTTGCGACCCGAGCGCAGTGGCTTCCTGCTCGGGATCTACTACGGGGGTACGGGCCTGGGCATCGTGGTGTCGGCGTGGCTGGTGCCGGTGCTGCTGGACGCGGCGTCGCAGCGTCCGCACGGGTGGGCCTGGGCGTGGTGGGCCTTGGCCCTCGCTTGCCTTGCGGCGACTGCGGTACTTGCGCGGGTGGGGGGTCGGCTCGCGTCACTGCAGGCGCCGGCCGCCAGCGGCGCCGAGGCGGGTGTGCGCTTTGACTGGCGTGACTTCGCGCCGGGCTTGGCCGGCTATGCCATGTTCGGCGTGGGCTACATCGGCTACATCACCTTCGTGATCGCGCTGTTGCGGGAGCAGGGCCTGCCGTCCGGACGCATCACCCTGTTCTATGCCTTGCTGGGCGTGGCGGTGATGGCGTCGTCGCGCATCTGGGCGGGTTTGCTTGATCGCTACAAGGGCGGGCAAGCGCTGGCGCTGCTCAATGGCCTGCTGGGGGTCGCCGTAGTGATGCCGGCGTTGTTCAGTGCCTGGCCCTTGGTGCTGCTCTCGGGCCTGATGTTCGGCGGTGTGTTCCTGTCGGTGGTGGCCTCGACCACTGCGCTCGTGCGGCATAACCTGCCTTCTTCCCAGTGGGCGGCGGGTATCAGCGCCTTCACCATCGTCTTCGCGGTGGGCCAGATCGTGGGGCCGACCTTGGTGGGCTGGATCGGTGACGGGCCGGGCGGCCTGGCGCGGGGGCTGGTGGTGTCGGCCGGCGCGCTGTGGTTCGGATCGCTCCTGGCCTTGCGTCAGCGCCCGCTGCCCCGCGCGTGAGCCGCGCAGGCGCTGTGCGCACCGGCGCCTTGGGATTCACCCGAAGGACGCTAGGGCCAGAGAAAGCCGCTAAAATGTACAGAAAATGGGGGTCTGTACAAATGCACACTTTGCCGCTGAGTGAGTTTCGCGCCAACGCCTCGGCCATGCTGGACTTGGTCGAAAAGGGCGAGACCGTGCGCATCATGCGGCATGGCAAACCGGTGGCAGATCTGGTTCCGGTCCCGCCGGAGGCTGTCGATGCGCCGAGTTATTTGCAGCCCTTCGAGCCCCTGCGTTATGAGCGCCTGCCGTCCAAGACCGGCGCCCAGATGATCATCGAAGCGCGTGAAAGCGGCTGGTGATGAAAGTCCTTTTTGACAGCTCTGCCCTCTTCAAGCGATACACTGGAGAAGTGGGCGCTCACAAGGTGCTTGATTTGCACGGCAAAGCCACCAGCATTGTCCTCGCCGCCCATTGTCCGACGGAGTTGATGTCGGCGCTGACCCGCCAGTGGCGTGAGGGGGCGTTTGGGGATGCCGAGTTTGCGCGGGTGCGTGCTCGCATGCGGGAGGATTTCGACGCGTACCGAATCGAGCCCCTGAGCAGGACGGTGGAAGACCTGGCGATCGCAGCGATGGCGCTGTCTCCTCTGCGTGCGGTGGACGCCCTGCATATCGGCTCGGCCCAGGCGGCCCGTGCCCACTTGTTCGTGACCGCCGATCGCCGTCAAGCCGCCGCCGCTCAGGCGGCCGGCTTGCGAACTGAATGTATTGAGGCCTGAAGTCATGCTGTACCCCCAGGAATTCGACGTCATCGTCGTCGGCGGCGGCCACGCCGGCACCGAAGCGGCCCTGGCCGCCGCCCGCATGGGCTGCCAGACCCTGCTGCTCACCCACAACATCGAGACCCTGGGCCAGATGTCCTGCAACCCGTCCATTGGCGGGATCGGCAAGGGCCACCTGGTCAAGGAGGTCGACGCCCTGGGCGGCGCCATGGCCATTGCCACGGATGAGGGCGGCATCCAGTTCCGCATCCTCAACAGCTCCAAGGGCCCGGCCGTGCGCGCCACCCGGGCCCAGGCCGACCGCATCCTCTACAAGGCGGCCATCCGCCGGCGCCTGGAGAACCAGCCCCACCTCACGCTCTTTCAGCAGGCGGTTGATGACCTGATGGTGGAGGGTGATCGCGTGGTGGGTGCCGTGACGCAAGTGGGCATTCGCTTTCGCTCTCGCGCCGTGGTTCTGACGGCGGGCACCTTCCTGGATGGCAAGATCCACGTCGGCCTGGAGAACTACTCGGCCGGCCGGGCCGGGGACCCGCCGGCGGTCTCGCTCTCCGCGCGGCTCAAGGAGCTCAAGCTGCCCCAGGGGCGCTTGAAGACGGGCACGCCGCCGCGCCTGGACGGTCGCACTATCGACTTTTCCCTGTGCGAGGAACAACCCGGTGACCTGGATCCGGTGCCGGTGTTCAGCTTCATGGGCCGCGCCGACATGCACCCCCAGCAGGTGCCTTGCTGGATCACCCATACCAATGAGCGCACCCACGAGATCATCCGCTCCGGCTTTGACCGCAGTCCGATGTTCACCGGAAAGATCGAGGGGGTGGGGCCGCGCTACTGCCCGAGCGTGGAAGACAAGATCAACCGCTTCGCCGGCAAAGACAGCCACCAGATCTTTCTGGAGCCCGAGGGGCTGACCACCCACGAGGTCTATCCGAACGGCATCTCGACCAGCCTGCCTTTTGACATTCAGTACGCCCTGGTGCGGTCGATGCGGGGGCTGGAAAACGCCCACATCCTTCGCCCGGGCTACGCCATCGAGTACGACTACTTCGACCCGCGCTCGCTCAAGAGCAGCTTCGAGACCAAGCAGATCCAGGGCCTGTTCTTCGCGGGCCAGATCAACGGCACCACCGGCTACGAGGAGGCGGCGGCCCAGGGGCTGTTCGCCGGCATCAACGCCGCGCTGCAGTGCCGGGGGGAGGGCGTCTGGGTGCCTCAGCGCGACGAGGCTTATCTCGGCGTGCTGGTCGACGACCTGATCACCAAGGGTGTGACCGAGCCGTACCGCATGTTCACCAGCCGCGCCGAGTTCCGCCTGCAGCTGCGCGAGGACAACGCCGACATGCGCCTGACGGAGGCCGGGCGCCGCATGGGTCTGGTGGATGACGCCCGCTGGGACACCTTCTGCCGCAAGCGTGACGCGGTTTCACGTGAAACAGAGCGCCTGAGGTCCACCTGGGTGAACCCGCGCAACCTGCCTGCCGCCGAATCCGAGCGGGTACTGGGCAAGGCGATCGACCACGAATACAACCTGGGCGACCTGCTGCGCCGGCCGGGCGTGGGCTATGAGGCGCTGATCGGAATGGATGGCGGCAAGCACGCCGGTTCGCTGGTTTCACGTGAAACACTGGGCGAGCTGTACGAGCCGGTGGTGGAGCAGATCGAGATCGCGTCCAAGTATTCGGGCTACATCGAGCGCCAGAAGGACGAGGTCCAGCGCTCCGCCTACTACGAGAATCTGCGCCTGCCGGCCGAGCTGGACTACTTGCAGGTGACGGCCCTGAGCATTGAGGTGCGGCAGAAGCTAGCCAAGCACCGGCCCGAAACCCTGGGGCAGGCGTCCCGGATCTCGGGCGTGACCCCGGCCGCCATCTCGCTGCTGCTGATCCACCTGAAAAAGAGTCGGTTCAGTGGCTTTGCTGACGCTGCCCCGGCGGAGCAACAGGCGGCATGAACGCCTCGCCGGGGCTCGCATGACCTCGCCTGCATTGGCCGACCAGCTGGAGTCCGGCGCCCGCGCCCTGGGCTTGGCCCTGTCGCCCGGGCAGCAGGCGCAGCTCCTGGACTACCTGACCCTGATCCAGAAGTGGAACCAGGTCTACAACCTCACCGCCGTGCGCGATCCGCAGGAGATGCTGAGGCAGCACCTGCTGGATAGTCTGGCCGTGATCGAGCCCTTGCGGCGCCATGCGGCCGGCCGCCCGCTGCGCCTTTTGGACGTGGGTTCGGGCGCCGGCCTGCCGGGCGTGGTGATCGCCATCTGCTGCCCCGACTTCTCTGTGGATTGCGTGGACACCGTCGGCAAGAAGGCGGCCTTCATCCAGCAAGCCGCCCTGACCCTGAAGCTGCCCACACTGCGTGGCCTGCACGACCGGGTGGAGCGCCTGGCCGGCCCGTACGACCTGATCACCTCCCGCGCCTTTGCCTCCCTGGCCGACTTCGTCACCTGGTCCGGCGGCGCACTGGGGGAGGGCGGTGTCTGGCTGGCGATGAAGGGCAAGCACCCGGCCGAAGAGATCGCGGCCCTGCCGGCGGACGTGGCGGTGTTTCACGTGGAACCGCTACAAGTGCCGGGGCTGGATGCCGAGCGTTGCCTGCTCTGGCTGAAAAAGGGTGGGCCGGTCACGTAAACTCGGCCCTCCGGTGTCGACGCCGGATTCTTTGTACCCCGCTTTCCCGAAGTCCTCCTCCCGGCCCGACCATGTTTGGCGTTGCAGATTACGGCGCGTTCGTCGCCGCCATCATCCTGTTCCTGGCCCTTCCCGGTCCCGGCAACCTGGCCTTGATCACCTCGACCGGCAAGGGCGGGCTGCGTGGCGGCCTGGCCGCCACCCTGGGGGTGATTGCCGCTGATCAAGTGCTGCTCTGGGGCGCGGTGGCCGGTATCGCGGCCTTGCTATTGGCCTACCCGACGGCGTTCTTCGCTGTTCAGTGGCTGGGCGCGGCCTACCTCGCCTGGCTCGGGATCAAGATGCTGCTGGCCAAGCCCGGCGACCAGCCGGTGCTGAACATCCAGGCCGGCCACTACTTTCGCCAGGCCGGCCTGATCACCCTGCTCAATCCGAAGGCGATCGTGTTTTACGTGGCCTTCTTCCCGCTCTTCATCGATCCGGCCCGCCACCAGGGCCTGCTGACCTTCGGGGTGATGGCGGCCACCATCGCGGTGCTGACCCTGGCCTATGGCCTGATCGTGATCCTGCTCGTCCATCACCTGGCCGAGCGCCTGCGTGCCCGGCCCTGGATTGGCCGCCTGCTGGAAAAGACCGCGGGCGTTTTCCTGATCGGCTTCGGCCTCAAGCTGGCGGTCGGCAAATGACCGCGCAAGTGAGTCGTTACTTTCGTTACAAGGCGCCCCAGATGGCGGCATATTGATGGCCAAGATTTTTTGCGTCGCCAACCAGAAGGGCGGGGTGGGCAAGACCACCACCACGGTCAACCTGGCCGCCGGCCTGGCCAATGTGGGCCAGCGGGTCCTGTTGGTTGACCTGGACCCGCAGGGCAACGCCACCATGGGGTCGGGCGTGGACAAGCGCCAGCTTGCCCACACCCTCTATGACGTGCTTCTGGAGTCCGCCACCATCCCCGAGGCCCGGGTCAAGGCCGAGCGCTGCGGCTACGACGTGCTGGGCGCCAACCGTGAACTGGCCGGCGCCGAGGTCGAGCTCGTTGACCTGGAGCGCCGGGAAAAGCGCCTGAAGCAGGCTCTGGCCGAGGTCGATGCCGAGTACGACTTCGTCCTGATCGACTGCCCGCCGTCCCTGTCCATGCTCACGCTCAACGGCCTGTGCTCGGCCCACGGCGTGATCGTGCCGATGCAGTGCGAGTACTTCGCGCTCGAGGGCCTGTCCGACCTGGTCAACACCATCAAGCAGGTGCACGCCAACCTCAACCCCGAGTTGCAGGTGATCGGCCTGCTGCGCGTCATGTTCGATCCGCGCATCACCCTGCAGCAGCAGGTCAGCGACCAGCTCAAGGCGCACTTTGGCAACAAGGTCTTCGACACCGTGATCCCGCGCAACGTCCGCCTGGCCGAAGCGCCCAGCTATGGCCTGCCTGGCGTGGTCTTCGACCCGGCCGCGCGCGGCAGCCAGGCCTTCGTCGAGTTCGCTCGCGAGATGGTGGCGCGCGTCCAGAAACTCTGAAATCCCGAGGGCAGGCTTTGCCGCCCGATGATCCACCCGTGTCTTCTCCTCGCGTCCTGATCCTGCCCGGCTGGCAAAACAGCGGCCCCCACCATTGGCAAAGCCGGTGGGAAGCTGCGCATGGCTATACCCGCGTTGAGCAGCACGACTGGGCCTGGCCCCTGCGCGGCGACTGGATCACCCGGCTGGAAGACGTGGTCACCGCCGCAGAGGGCCCCGTCGTGCTGGTCGCCCACAGCCTGGGGTGCATCCTCGCCGCCGCCTGGGCGTCCCTCAGTCAGAGCACCCACCGGGTACAGGGCGCCTTGCTGGTCGCCCCCGGCGATATCGAGCAACCCGACGCGCCACCTGCCTTGCGCAACTGGTCACCCATCCCTTTGCAGCGGCTGCCGTTTTCCAGCGTGCTGGTCGCCAGCCGCAACGACCCCTATTGCCGCTTCGAACGCGCGCAGCACCTGGCGCAGGCCTGGGGCGCGCGCCTCGTGGATGTCGGCGACGCCGGCCACATCAACGGCCCCTCCGGCCTGGGCGATTGGCCCGCGGGCCACGCGCACCTGCAGGCACTGCTGAACGCCTGAACACCCCCCACCGATCGAGACAGAGAAAGACAAGAAGATGGCAACCAAGAAACCCAAGGGACTGGGCCGCGGCCTCGAGGCACTGCTCGGACCGCGCGTGGAAGACAGCACCGACGCGCCGCCCGCCACACCCGGCCTGCCGGCCTCCTTGCTGCTTGCGGACATGGTGCCCGGTGTTTACCAGCCTCGTACCCGCATGGATGAAGGCGCGCTTTACGAACTGGCCGAGAGCATCAAGGCCCAGGGCATCATGCAGCCGATCCTGGTGCGCAAGCTGGCCGGCGGCGCGAATGCCGGCAAGTACGAAATCATTGCGGGCGAGCGGCGCTTTCGCGCCGCGCGCCTGGCAGGCCTGGACAGCGTGCCGGTGCTGGTGCGCGAAGTCGCCGACGAGGCGGCGGCCGCGATGGCCCTGATCGAGAACATCCAACGCGAGGACCTCAACCCGCTCGAAGAGGCGCAAGGCCTGCAGCGCCTGATCCGCGACTTTGGCCTCACGCATGAACAAGCTGCCCAGGCCGTGGGCCGCTCGCGCAGTGCCGCCTCCAACTTGCTGCGTCTGCTCAATCTGGCCGACCCGGTACAGACCATGCTGATGGCGGGCGACCTGGACATGGGCCATGCCCGCGCGCTGCTCACGCTGGAACGTGCGGCGCAAATCACGGCGGCCAACCAGATCACGGCGAAGAAGCTCTCCGTGCGCGAGGCCGAGAGCCTGGCCAAGAAGCTCACCGCCGAATTCACCCTGGTCTCGCCCAAGCCGAAAAAAGAAAAATCGCGCGACTTGCGCCGGGTCGAGGAGGAACTCTCGGACCTGCTCACGGCGGAAGTCGAAGTGCGGATCAAGAAACGCGTGAAGCGTGCCGGCCGCATCGAGGAGATGGGCGAAGTGGCGATCGAGTTTGGCTCGCTCGACGCACTCAATGGACTGATCGAGCGCTTGCGCGGACCGGGGGCCTGAGCGCATTGCTCCCGCACTCAAGAAAAAGCCCCGCATCGCGGGGCTTTTTCTTTCAGCGGACGGCCGCTCACTCCAGCCGCAAGTTGATCCGGCGCGCCACCTCGCCCCATTTGTTGGAGTCCTGGGTCAAGCGCGTCACCGTGTCGGCCGGCGAATCGGCCACCACCACCTGATCGCTCGTACGCAGTTTCTCCACCACATCGGGTGACTTCAGCGCCGCAGACATCGCGGCGTGCATGGCCTGCACCACCGGCGCGGGCGTGCCCTTGGGCGCGAACAGCACCAGTGAATACGTGGAATCGAAGCCGGGATAGCCCGACTCCGCCACTGTCGGCACTTCGGGCAAGAGCGAAGAGCGGCGGCTGCCCGAAACGGCCAGCGCCACGAGCTTGCCGGCGCGCACATGGGGCAGCACCGTGGGTCCGGCCAGGAAGCCGCAATCCACCTGGCCCCCGATCACGTCCTGCATCGCTGGGGCGGGGCCTTTGTACGGGATATGCAGCATCTGGATGCCCGCGGCCGTCTTGAACTGTTCCGTGCTCAGGTGCCCCGGCGAGCCGGCGCCGCCCGAGGCGTAGCTCACTTGCTTTTCCTTGGCGCGGCGCACCAGGTCGGCCACGGTCTTCACGCCCAGTGCGGGGTTGCACACCAGCGTCTGGCTGAAAGCGCTTGCGCGCATCACCGGCTGCAGGTCGCTGGTCTTGAAGGCCAGTTTTTCATAGACATGCGGATTGACCGTGAACAGCGTGTCGGTGGTGAACAGCCAGGTGTAGCCATCGGGCGCGGCGCGCGCGGCTTCGGCGGCACCCAGGTTGCCGGCGGCGCCGGGCTTGTTCTCGAGCACCAGCGGTTGCTTGAGCGTCGCCTGCATTTTCTCCATCGCGCTACGCAGCACGATTTCGCTGGGGCCGCCGGGGGGCAGCGGCACGATGAACTTCACCGCCCTGTCCGGCCAGGTCTGGGCGTATGCGCCGAGGCTGGCGGCCAGTGCGCCCGTGGCGAGCAGGGTCTTGATCAGGGCAGTGCGAGTCGAGGTCATGGGCGTGTCGTGTGCAAATGGCGACCGAAACGGTCACATCGAAAAAATCTTTCCGGGGTTCATGATGTTTTTCGGGTCCAGCGCGCGCTTGATCGTGCGCATCATGTCCACCGCGCCAGCGCCGGCCTCATCCACCAGGAACCCCATCTTGTGCAGTCCCACGCCGTGCTCGCCGGTGCAGGTGCCTTGCAGGGCGAGCGCACGCGCCACCAGCTGGTGATTGAGCTTCTCGGCCAGCTCGGTTTCCTTCGGATCGTTCGGATCGAGCAGGTAGCCGAAATGGAAATTGCCGTCGCCCACGTGGCCCACGAGGAAGTAGGGGATGCCGCTCTCGTCGGCCTCCTTCACCGAATCGAGCAGGCAGTCAGCCAGGCGCGAGATCGGCACGCAGGTGTCGGTGGACAGGCAGCGGCAGCCTGGGCGTGATTGCACCGCCGCGAAATACGCGTTGTGTCGCGCAGTCCACAGGCGGGTGCGTTCCTCGGGCGTGGTCGCCCACTCAAAGGCGTTGCCGCCGAATTCATTCGCGATCTCTTGCACCGCCTGGGCTTGCTCCTGCACGCCCGCGGGCGAGCCATGGAACTCCATCAGCAGCATCGGCTCCTCGCGCAGATTGAGCTTGCTGTGCGCATTCACCACGCGCACCGAGTTGTGGTCGATCAACTCCACCCGTGCGATCGGGATGCCCATTTGAATGATCTGGATGGTGGTGCGCACCGCGGCCTCGATACTCGGGAACGAGCAGATCGCCGCCGAAATCGCCTCGGGGATCGGGTACAGGCGCAGCGTCACTTCGGTGATCACGCCCAGCGTGCCCTCGCTGCCGACGAAGAGGCGCGTGAGGTCATAGCCCGCCGACGATTTCTTGGCGCGCGTGCCGGTGCGAATCACTTCTCCACTGGCGGTCACCACCTCCAGTGCCAGCACGTTCTCGCGCATGGTGCCGTAACGCACCGCGTTCGTGCCGCTGGCGCGGGTCGCGCTCATGCCGCCGATGGACGCATCGGCGCCCGGGTCGATCGGGAAAAACAGGCCCGTGCTCTTGATTTCTTCATTGAGCTGTTTGCGCGTCACGCCGGGCTGCACGGTCACCGTGAGGTCCTCGGGATTCACGGCCAGCACCTGGTTCATGCGGCCCACGTCGATGCTGATGCCCCCTTGCACCGCCAGCAGGTGGCCTTCGAGCGAGGAGCCCACGCCGAAGGGAATCACCGGCACCGCGTGCTGCGAGGCCAGAGCGACGGCATCGGCCACGTCCTGCGTGCTCTGTGCGAACACCACGGCCGCCGGCGGCGGCGCGCTCAAAGGGGACTCGTCGCGGCCATGCTGCTCGCGCACCGCCATCGCGGTGGAGCACTGGGCGCCAAAGCGCGCCTTCAGGGCCTCGATCAGGGCGGCGGGCACTTCGCGCGGGGTCACGGGCGCCAGGTGGGTGAGGGTGGCGGGAGCGTTCATGGGCGGACTTCCAGTCGGGCAGGCCGCGAGTGTACGCAACCGTCAGCTTGGCGTCTGTGGGGGGTTTCGAGCCCGTCTTGCACAATGGCGGCTTCGCCTCGCATTCGACGCAACGGAGACTCCATGGGCAACCGCCTCACCCAGATCGCTACCCGCACCGGCGACGACGGCACCACCGGGCTGGGAGACAACACCCGCGTGCCCAAGCACCACCTGCGCGTGCAGGCCATGGGCGACGTGGACGAACTCAATTCCCACATCGGTCTGCTGCTGTGCGAACCCCTGCCCAAGGACGTGCGCACCCTCCTGGTCGAGGTGCAGCACCAGCTGTTCAACCTGGGCGGCGAGTTGTCCATCCCGGGCTTCGAGCTGCTGCAGGCTGATGCGGTTCTGGCGCTGGACCAGGCCCTGGAGGCGCACAACGCGGTCTTGCCCAAGCTCGAGGAATTCATCCTGCCCGCTGGCACCCGGGCGGCCGCCCAGGCCCATGTGTGCCGCACCGTGGCCCGCCGGGCCGAGCGGGCGGTGGTGGCCCTGGGCGCGCAGGACACCTTGCGCGATATGCCCCGCCAGTACCTCAACCGCCTGTCCGACCTGATGTTCGTGCTCGCGCGGGTTCTCAACCGCATGAACGGTGGCGACGACGTCTACTGGAAAAGCCGTCGTTTGACGGGCTCGGGCGGCAGCGCCGCCTGAAAGCGCTAAGCGCCGGCCGCGGAGCCGGGCGAGGTCGGGCGCTGGCGCCGGCAGGCGTCACTGCAGTACTTCACTTCGTCCCAGTTGCGTTCCCAGCGCTTGCGCCAGGTCATGGGCCGGCCGCAGGCCACGCAGGGCTTGCTGGGCAGGTGCTGCTTGTTGCCCTTGAACCCGCGGGGTGCTGTCATGCGTGGATTATTCGCGAGAACTGATGGGCTGTGGATTTGCACATCAGCATAAACCCTCGTCATTAAATCGAAAGCATTGATTTAGAGTGGGGTTGTCGCCGAAGAGCAGTTGGTTCGTGTGACTGGTTGGCGGCCCGCCCCGCGGGCGGGTCTGCCGGTTTCCCCTCCCAGACAGGAACGTCCCCATGAAAATCGCGCTCCCTTTGATCGCCCTGCTCGCCAGCTTGAACACGGTGGCTTTCGCCGCAAGCGAAGCACCGTCACCCGCACCCGCACCCATCCTCAAATCCAATTTTGGGCAAATTGTTTCGGGCCAGGCGCACCAGCGCAATGCCGCACGCAAGAAGGCACGCAACAACCCCTGTCTTGCTGGCTACCCAAACGAAGAGAAATCCGAGACTTATGGCGTGCACGCCGACGACGTGGCGACTTACTCCTCCGCGCGCACAGGCTGGCTTCCCGCCCCCTGCGGCGTGAGCATGTAGGTCGTCTCGCGTCAGGACGGGTGCGCCGTTGGCGCCGACCCGTCCGGGCGGGCCGCAGCTGCTAGGCTGCGGCCATGAGCGCCCCTTTCGTTCCCCAGATTCGCCTGTATCAAGACTGGCTGCGCGACCAGCGCGGCCTGCACTTTGACACCTATGACGCGATGTGGCGGTGGTCCACCACCGACCTGTCGGCCTTCTGGCAAAGCGTCTGGGATTTCTTCGAATTGCAGTCGCCCACGCCACACCGCGCGGTGCTGGGCGCAGCGCGCATGCCCGGCGCGCGCTGGTTCGAGGGCGCGCAGTGCAATTACGTGCAGCAGGTGTTCCGCCACGTGGTGCCCGCCCACGCCGCAGGCTTTCCGGCGCTCATCGCCCGCAACGAGCGCGGCGACCATCGTGAAATCAGCTGGCCTGAATTGCATCGCCAGGTCGCGTCGCTGGCCCTGCACCTGCGCGCGCAGGGCGTGCAGCCGGGCGATCGCGTCGCCGCCTACCTGCCCAACATTCCCGAGGCCATCGTCGCCTTCCTGGCCTGCGCCAGCCTCGGCGCGGTCTGGAGCGTGTGCGCGCCCGACATGGGGACGAACGCCGTGCTCGATCGCTTCAAGCAAATCGAGCCCAAGGTGCTGATCGCCTGCGACGGCGTGCGCTATGGCGGCCGCGACATCGACCGCACGGCCACCGTGGCCGAACTGCGCGCGGCCTTGCCCAGCGTGAGGCACCTCATCGTGCATGACAACCTGGGCGTACCGCGCGACGCGCTGAAGGTGCTGGGGGCCTACGCCCGCCTTGCGGACACTCTCACCGCCGACGAGGCCGCCACCACCGCCTTCGAACCGGTGTGGCTGCCCTTCGATCACCCGCTGTGGATCGTCTATTCCAGCGGCACCACCGGTCTGCCCAAGCCCATCGTGCACGGTCACGGCGGCACCGTCATCGTTGCCCTGGCCCTGAAGATCCTGCACAACGACGTGGGCTGCAGCTACCACCCCAACTCCTGGGGCGAGCGCTATCACTGGTACAGCTCCACCGGTTGGGTGATGTGGAACGCGCAGGTCGCGGGGCTCCTCAATGGCACGACCTGCTGCCTCTACGATGGCAATCCGGGCGGCAGCAAGGAGAACCCCGACTGGACCACGCTCTGGCGCTTTGCCGCCGAACTGGGCGTCACCTTCTTCGGCGCCGGTGCGGCCTTCTTCGCCAACTGCATGAAGGCGGGGGTGGACCTGGCGCCGATGCCGGGGCTCAAGACCGTGCGCGCATTGGGCACGACCGGGTCGCCCCTGTCGGAAGATGTTCAGCGTTGGGGCACTCGCGAATTCGAGAAACTCGGAACGCGTGACATCTGGTGGTGCAACATCTCCGGCGGCACCGACTTCGCGGGCGCCTTCATCGGCGGCCACCGCGAGCTGCCGCAGATTCCCGGTCAGATGCAATGCCGCCTGCTCGGGTGCGCGGTCGAGGCCTGGAACGAAGACGGACAGCCCGTCACGGGTGAAGTCGGCGAGCTCGTGTGCACGCAGCCCCTGCCGTCCATGCCCCTGTACTTCTGGGGCGACGAGGGCGATCAGCGCTATCTCTCCAGTTACTTCGACATGTACCCCGGCGTCTGGCGCCACGGCGATTGGCTCAAGGTGACGCAGACGAGCCACTGCATCATCTACGGTCGCAGCGACGCCACCATCAACCGCCACGGCCTGCGCATGGGCACCAGCGAGTTGTACAGCGCGGTCGAGGCCCTGCCCGAGGTGTTGGACTCGCTGGTGGTCGACCTCGAATACCTGGGCCGCGAAAGCTACATGCCGCTGTTCGTGGTGCTGCGCCCGGGCCTCACACTGGACGCCGCGCTCCAGGCGCGCCTGCGCGACGCGGTCAAGACCGCACTCTCGCCACGCTTCGTACCCGACGACATCGTGCAGGTGGCCGAAGTCCCGCGCACGCTTTCGGGCAAGAAACAGGAGCTCCCGATCAAGAAACTGCTGCTCGGGCAGCCGCTGGAGAAAGTGGTCAATCCCGACGCGATGGCCAACCCCGGTTGCCTGGCCTGGTACGTGGACTTCGCGCGGCGCCGCGGCGCCTGAACGACGCGTCGCGCGCCCTTCAGGCCGCCGGCTTGCGATTGACCAGCACGATGCCCACCGCCACGCCGGCCAGCGCCAGCACCAGCTGCGGGGTGAGGGGTTCGTTGAGCAGCACCACCCCGAACACCAGCGCGAACACCGGTGTGAGGAAGGTGAAGGAGCCCAGCTTGGTCGCCGGGTACTTGCGCAGCAGGTCCATCCACAGGAGGTAGCTGGCGAAGGCGCCCACCACCGTCTGCAGTCCGATCGAGCCCCAGGCCGTGGCGGAATACGAGAACGACCAGGTCTCGCCCAGAGCGATCGACAGCAGGGGCGCGACCGCGGCGGTCACCGCCACCTGATAGAAAAGGGTTTTCTCGGCACTCACCGTGGCCAGGCGGCTGCTGCGGATCACGAGGGTGGTCAGGCCCCAGAGCAGCCCCCCCAGCAGGGCCACTGCGTCACCGCGCAGCTGGCGGGGCAGGGCGGCCTGACCGAACAGGCCTTCCGCGAAGGCCAGCGTCACCGCCGCGAAGGCGATCACCAGGCCAGTCCATTGCAACGTGCGCAGGCGCTCGGTGGGTACGAACCGCGGCAGCAGCAGGGCCACCACAAAGGGCGCGGTGTACAGGAACACCGTCAGCCGCGAGGCCGCGGTATCTCGCAGGCCCAGATAGATGCAGGTGAATTCGCCGGCGAACAGCAGGCCCGCCAGCAGGCCGCCGCGCAGCGTGCCGTCCCGTGCGAACAGCGGCACGTTTCGCAGTCGGCACCAGAGCCACAGCAGCAAGGTCGCGCCGGCGAAGCGGATCGAGGCCTGCCACAGCGGCGGCACCTCGTGCACCACCGACTTGATCAGGATCTGCTGCAAGCCCCAGAAAAGGCAACAAGCCACCACCAGGACGGAGGCCGCGCGGTCGATGTGCTCCTTGCGCTGGACCATGTGTGACGGGTCAGAGCGGATGCTCGGTGTAGAAGCGACCGCCGTGGTACAGGAGTGGCGTGGCGTCGTCCCGCCAGGCGCAGCGCTCGACCTCGCCCACGAAGATCACGTGATCGCCTTCGTTGTAGCGGCTGCGGTTGAAGCATTCAAACGTGGCGGCCGCCCCGGCGATCAGGGGCGCGCCCCCGGCGCCGGGCGTGGCCTGCACACCCTGCCAGCGGTCCGTGGCCTTGCTGGCAAAGCGCTCGGCCAGCGCCTTCTGGTCGGCGGCCAACACGTTGATGGCGTAGTGCGAACCGGCCTCGAAGGCCGGCAGCGACGCGGCCGCCCGCGACAGGCTCCACAGCACCAGGGGCGGATCCAGGGAGACCGAGTTGAAGGAGTTGGCCGTCAGGCCCACTGGCGCGCCCTCGGCATTGAGGGTGGTCACGATGGTCACGCCCGTGGCGAACATCCCCAGCGCGCCGCGGAACTCGCGCGGCGAAAAACTGGGCGCCTGGGCGCGTTGGGACGGGGTCATGGGCGGGGGCTGTGCGGGCGTAAGGGGCGAAGTATGCCTAAAGCGGCTGCCGCACCCCGGCCGCACGCCGTTGCGGGAAAGTCCGAGTGCCGGCAGAGCCTGGTGCCCGCGCCTAGAATTTGATACATGAACTCTCGTGACCCGGTCAGCGCCAAGCCCTCCTTCAAGGAGCAGATGCTGGCCGCGCGCGAAGAGGCCATCATCCAGACCGTCAATCGTCTGCTGGCGGAAAAAGGCTTCGACGCCATGACGGTGGATGAAGTGGCTGCCGATGTGGGTATTGCCAAAGCCAGCCTCTACAAGCATTTCCCGAGCAAGGAAGACCTCGCCGCCGCCGCCATGGCTCGAGCGATGGACCGGGCCTGCGACTTGGTCGCTGGCCTGCCGGAGGCGGGCACCCCCCTGGACAAGCTCAAGGCCGTTGTGCGCTGGACGCTGGAGATGCAGCTGGCCGGCCAGATGCCCTCGCTCCCCAGCCAGAACTCCAGCCTGCGCTCCGCCCTCATGGGCAACAGCCATTACATGGATGGTCTCATGCGTGTGAGCGACCAGATCGGGGGCTGGATCGAGGCGGCCCAGGCCAGTGGGGCCATCAACCCGGCGCTGCCGCCTGTGGCTGTGCTTTACACGTTGTTCGCGCGGGCCTGCGACCCGGTGGTCGAGTTCCTCAAGGCCGGCGGGCAGCACACGGACGAAGAAATCATCAATCTGGTCCTCTCCACCTGCTTTGACGGCTTGAACAGCCGCTGAGGCCCGCACGCCTCAGGCCAGGTTGATCGTGTAGGTGTCGCGAAACGCGACCTGCTCACCCTTGGACGCGTACCCCAGCGTATTCGCCACCACGCGACAGCCCTTCGCCACATAGTCCTGCGGGCAATGCAGGTGGCCGTGCAGCCACCACTGTGCCTGCGGCAGCAGATCGTCCAGCGCATTGCAAAACCCCGCGGTGCCCGGCGTGAGGCCGTAGCGTGGGTCAGCGCTTTGGAGGCTGGGTGCGAAATGCGTCACCACCACCGTTGTGCCCTCAAAGGGCGCGGCCAACGCCTGCCTCAGCCAGGCCTGACATTCCCGCCCCAGCACTTGCAGGTCTTGCGCCAGCAGGTGCTCGCCCCCGCGCAGCGTGGAGTTCTTGCGCAGATAGAAGTCGGCCGCGCGCAGCGCCTTGTCGCGGGCCTTCAGCTGCGCGGTCAGCGGGCCTTGCGACGGGACCAGGGCCTCGAAGTCGGACCACAGCGTGGTGCCGATGAAGCGCACGCCGTCCACCACGACGACCTCGCGCTCCAGCCACGTGATACCCAGGCGCTCGCAAGTTTGGCGCAGGCGCGCGTGTGCTTCATCGAACTCCAGCGCGTCGTATTCATGATTGCCCGGAACGTACAGCACCGGGGTGGGCCACCCCTGTTGCGGCGAGAAGCGCGCCAGGCCGAAGTCGGTGTCTGCCAGCTGGCTGCCCGGCTGGTAGGAGCCGATGTCGCCCGCCAGCACCAGCAGGTCGGCGCCCGGCGCGGGCACCGGCCGGTAGTGCGGGTGCACCTCAAGGTGCAGGTCGGACAGCAGCTGGACTTTCACGCGGCGATGGTCGGGGGCAGCGCGCGGGCCGAGGCCGCAGCCACTGCGCCGCGCAGCCAGGCATGCGCGGACAGGTGGCTGTCACGGCGGTGCCATAGCAGGTCCACGTGCACGGGCGGCACCGGAAAGGGCAGCTCCCGCATGGCCAGCGCGCCGGCGTGCGCTACCGCCACGTCGACGAAATGCCGAGGCAGTACCGTGAGCAGGTCCGACGAAGCCACCACCTGGCCTGCGGTGAAGAACTGGTTGACGGTGAGCACGATCCGCCGTTCGCGCCCCATGCCGGCCAGGGCTTCGTCGATGAAACCGAAGGGCCGCCCGGAAAAACTCACGAGCAAGTGGTGCGCCTGGCAAAACGCATCCAGCGTCAGCGCGCCCGCGGCCAGCGCATGGTCCTTGCGCATCACGCACACGTAGTCGCCGTCATACAAGCGCGAATGTTCGAACCCCGGCAATGCACCGGCCTGGGCCTGCGCGGTCAGATCGGCCAGCACCGCCGGGAAATAGCCCACCGCGAGGTCCATCTGGCGCTCGTCGAGCAGCCGGCGCGGGTCGCGTGTGGTCAGGGGCAGCACCCGGATCGACACCCGGGGCGCTTCGCGCTCGATGATTTCCACCAGCCCTGGCATGACGGTGGCGGCGGTGGCGTCGGCCATGGCCAGCACGAAGCTGGTGTCGGCCTGCGCGGGCACGAACTCCCCGGGAGCCAGCGCGGCTTCAAGCCGGCGCAGCGCGTCGCTGACGGTGGGCCACAGGGCCAGCGCGCGCGGCGTGGGCTCGACCCCGTAGCCGCTGCGCACCACCAGCCTGTCACCGAGCAGGTCGCGCAGGCGCGACAGGGCGTTGCTCACCGCCGGCTGCGTCATCGCCAGGTTACGGGCCGCGCGGGTGAGGTTGCGCTCGGCCATGACCTGATCGAAGACCCGCAACAGGTTCAGGTCCAGGGTGCGGAAGTTGGGCCCATGTATCACGGTTGATGATGATATCAATCATCAATCTAAATTGGAAAAATACTAGGGTTGACCCTAGTATTCGACCATCGCCGGGCAAATTGCCGGCCCCACGATTGAAAAGGAGTTCCCCATGAGTTCGTTCGTCCACCTCGATTACTCGCTGCAGCATCCCGGCGTCGTCCGTGCCGAGCGCGCTGCCGCCCTGTTGCAAGGGACCTGGCGCCAGGCGCGGCAGGGCAGCCTGCTGCTCGCCGCTATCGTTGCGGCATTGATGGTGGTGGTGGACCAGGTCATCGACACCGGGTCGGACGGCCACCTCCTGGCAGCCTGGGTGCTGATGTGGGCGGTCGCTTTCGGCGCGATGGCGTTCCTGGCTTCGCCCAGCCGGGTGTTGGCCCAGCGCGTGGCGGGCGGCTTGAGTCGCTGGAGCGCCGCCCGTCGCCAGGCGGCGGACGACAGCCGCCTCTGGCAGGTGGCCCTGACCGACTCCCGCGTGATGGCCGACCTAAGCTGCGCGTGGGACCGCGCGGAAGGTGCCCAGTCGGGCCACTGAGGCCGCTACCCGAGCGCTTCAGCGACACGAAAGAGTTCGGTGGCGCGCGGCTGAATGCGCTGTTACTGAGGGGCACCACAAAAGGAGCCCCACACATGAATACCGCTTTCGCGACTTCGCCTTACTCTCCCGCAGTCCTTCCCCGAGCGCAGACTCCCATCCCGATCGACCAGGACCGAGCTGCCTTGGTTGAGCAGCGAGGGACAGCACTCCACGCTCGAAGCGTCATTCGACAGGATGGGGTGCCCACGTACCTGCGGCTATTCGCCGCGGGGGCCGCTACGGCGACCGGATCGGCCATCGCCCTCGCGCTGGTGGAAAGTCATGACGGGGCTGTGGCCGCGACGTGCGGGATGGCCGCGGGCCTGGCCAACATGGTCATTGCCGGGGTCGGATTAGGCGTGAACACGCTGGCTGCGTGGCGCCACACGCGCACGGTAAGAGCCATCGACGTGCAGTTGCGACAACTTGATCAGGCCGCGGACGTTCGTCAGCTTTTCCGCTCCCCGGGCCGCCCTGAGGCAAAGTCCTCCAGCCAGGGTCACGCGTACCCCTTGCGAGCCGATCAGGACAGTCAGACGCCCCCCGACTCGCCGATAGACCCTCCCCGCGCTCCTTCAATCACGCGGTCGGGCGGCGATGCGGCGGGCGCCCCAGTCTGACCCCGATTCAGGCGGAGTCAGTCGCTCCGCCGCTCAGGCCGCCAGGCGCTGCTCGATCTGCGCCTTCGTGGCTTTCAATTCATCGGGCAGGTGGTAGGCCAGCTGCTCGAAGAGTTCGGCATGCAGCTTCAGTTCCTGCTGCCAAGCGGCCTTGTCGATGTGGGTCACGGTCCTGAACTGTTCGGCGCTGAAGTCCAGGCCGGTCCAGTTCAGCTCCTCGTACGAGGGGCTCACGCCGAACACGTGCTCGGTACCCTTCGCGCCGCCTTCGATGCGGTCGATCATCCACTTGAGCACGCGCATGTTCTCGCCATAACCGGGCCAGACGAACTTGCCGTCTTCTCCCTTGCGGAACCAGTTGGTGGTGTAGATCTTCGGCAGCTTGGCGCCGGAGGCGGACAGCTTCTTGCCCAGGTTGAGCCAGTGCTGGAAGTAGTCGGCCATGTTGTAGCCGGCAAAGGGCAGCATGGCGAAGGGGTCGCGGCGCACCACGCCCTGCTGGCCGGCCGCCGCCGCAGTGGTTTCCGAGCCCATGGTGGCGGCCCTGTAGACGCCCTCGACCCAGTTGCGGGCCTGGGTGCACAGGGGCACCGTGGTGCTGCGGCGGCCGCCGAAGATGAAGGCGTCGATGGTCACGCCATTGGGGTTGTCCCACTCGGCGTCCAGGGCCGGGTTGTTGGTGGCGGCGATGGTGAAGCGGGCATTGGGGTGGGCCGCCTTGCGGCCGCTGAGCTTGGCCTCGGCCGGGGTCCAGTCCTTGCCCTGCCAGTCGATCAGGTGCGCCGGGGCTTCGTCCGTCAGGCCCTCCC
>JACCDJ010306064.1_pt1 | contig 65700 bp, 63 predicted proteins | sample 7444481 | NCBI WGS metagenome assembly JACCDJ01 (sample SAMN15323435, study PRJNA562643) | freshwater metagenome | isolation source: river surface water | place: USA:Blue River Watershed | collected 2017-08-15
GGGGGTTGGTCAGTGCAGTCATGTCAAAGCGCATTCAGCGGGATCTTGGCGTAGGCGATGCCGTTGGCCTCTTTGGGTGGCAACTCGCCCGCGCGAATGTTGATTTGTACGGCCGGCAGGATCAGCACTGGCATCTCCAAGGTGGCATCGCGCTTGGTGCGCATCTCGACAAACTGCACTTCGCTGATACCGTCGTGCACATGGATATTCTTGGCACGCTGCTCGGCCACCGTTGTTTCAAACGCTACCGGGCGGTTGTTGGGCGGGTAGTCGTGGCACATGAACAGGCGCGTATCGGGTGGCAGACTGAGGAGTTTGCGCACCGATGCGTATAGCGTCTTGGCGTCGCCGCCAGGAAAATCACAACGAGCCGTGCCCACATCGGGCATGAACATCGTGTCGCCTACAAACACTGCATCGCCAACCTGATACGCCACGCAAGCTGGCGTGTGTCCCGGCACGGCCATCACGCTGGCGGTCAGGTCGCCGATACGGAACTCCTCCTGGTCCTTGAGCAGCGTATCGAACTGCGAGCCGTCCATGCGGAATTCGGGCTCCAGGTTGAAGATGCCCTTGAAGACCTTCTGCACCCGAGTGATCTGATCACCGATGCCGATCCTTCCTCCGAGCTTTTGCTTCAAGTAGGGCGCGGCACTCAGGTGGTCGGCATGTGCATGGGTCTCCAGAATCCACTGCACCTTCAGGCCCTGCGCCATCACGTAGTCGATGACTTTGTCTGCCGAGGTGGTGCGGGTACGGCCAGACTTGGGGTCGTAGTCAAGCACTGAATCAATGATGGCTGCGGCCGAGCCCGTGCCATTGTGGACAACGTAGGTCACCGTCCATGTCGCAGGGTCAAAGATGCCGTGTACTTGGGGCTTCAGCGAGGGGGTGGTCATACAGCGCTCCTTAAGTTAAGTTTTCAATATTCTATTGACACACATTTTATTTGTCAATATAATATAAGTATGGAATGCTTAATCTTCGAACGTTGAACCTGAGCGGGGGGCGCGAATGAAATCAGTAGCGTTGCAACTGTCTGAAATGCAGACGGCGGCTGGAGAGGCTTGCAGGCTCATGAAAGTGCTGGCCAACGCCGACCGCCTCATGATTCTCTGTCTGCTGAGCCAGGGCGAAAAGCGCGTGGGTGAGCTTGAGGAGTTGTTGGGCATCGCCCAGCCAACGCTCTCACAACAGCTCACCGTTTTGCGCGAAGAGGAGCTCGTCACGACGAGACGAGATGGCAAGAATATTTATTACACGCTTTCGAGCGCTAAGGCGCTTGCGTTGATGGAGGTCTTGTATGACCAATTTTGTGGATCTTCCAAAGGACTAGGCAATGGCAATTGATTGGGCGCATTTCACGCCCTGGGCGTCGCTCCTTGGGGGCATCGTTCTGGGGTTGGCTTCAGCCATATTTATTCTGTTCAATGGCCGAATTCTGGGTATTAGCGGGATTCTGGGAGGCTTGATGTCGCCCCGCGCAGGCGATATCGGCTGGCGGGTTTCGTTCTTTTTGGGTATGGCGGCGGCGCCTACCGTGTTTGCCTTGTTAGCGCCAGCTGGACTTTTGTCGGCTCCACGTATCGACTCTAGCTACGGACTCATCGTCGTAGCGGGCCTACTGGTCGGGCTGGGGACGCGCTACGGCTCAGGTTGTACCAGCGGACATGGCGTATGCGGGCTCTCACGCCTTTCGCCACGCTCCCTCGTGGCAACGCTGACCTTCATGGGCGCAGGTTTCGCAACCGTGTTTGTCGTGCGTCATCTGATTGTCGTGCGCCATTTAGCTTAACCCGAAGGAGCGATCATGCAAAGAATCACTGAATTTGTAGCCGGCCTGTTGTTTGGCTTAGGTCTATTGCTCTCTGGTATGTCTGACCCCGGCAAAGTTTTGGGCTTTCTGGACCTGCTTGGCACCTGGGACCCTTCGCTCGCGCTGGTGATGGCTGGCGCCATCCTCGTGGGTATGCTTGCCTTTACGGTGGCCAAGAAGCGGACCATGAATTTTCTGGGCGGCGCCCTGCACCTTCCCACCGCAAATCAAATCGATCGGCGACTTGTCATCGGTGCGTTGTTGTTCGGCGCCGGGTGGGGACTGGCGGGCTTTTGCCCAGGCCCGAGCTTGGTGTCGATGTTCTCCGGTCAGCCCAAGGCTGCGGTTTTCGTCCTGGCGATGGTTATCGGCATGCTCCTCTATGAGGCTGCCGATCGTTGGATCCACCAACCTCGTGCTAGTCAGGAAGCGATCCGCTAAGACCACCTTAAGGACTTTTCATGGCCCCTAAATGGCTGATGATGGTGGGTTGATGGCGCCTGCTGCTCGCCCCGCCAACCTGTTGCGACTGCTGCCCTCGCTACCGATCCTTGAGTGGGGGCGTAGGTATGACCGGGACACATTGGTCAGTGACTTGGTGGCCGCAATCATCGTCACCATGATGCTGATCCCGCAGAGCCTGGCCTATGCATTGCTGGCGGGTCTTCCACCTGAGATCGGCCTCTACGCCAGCGTGGCACCGCTGCTTCTGTATGCGGTGTTTGGTACCAGCCGGGTATTAGCAGTTGGCCCTGTGGCGGTGGTCTCGCTCATGACGGCTGCGGCCATCGGCGAGCATGCGGTGGCGGGTTCTCCGCAGTACTGGGCAGTGGCCATCACGCTGGCCTTTCTGTCGGGCGTGATGCTGCTGATCATGGGTGTGCTGCGCCTGGGTTTCCTCGCGAATTTCCTGAGCCATCCCGTGATTTCGGGGTTTATCTCTGCGTCGGGGCTCCTGATTGCAGCCAGTCAACTCAAGACCCTCATGGGCGTGAAGGCAGAGGGTCACAACGTCATCGATCTTGCGCAAGCGCTGATCTCGCAGCTCCCCAATATCCACGTGCTCACGCTGGTCGTGGGCGTGCTCGCCACGGCTTTTCTATTCTGGGTACGCAAGGGTCTCAAGCCACTGCTGATTCGGGTAGGGCTAAACGCAAGACTTGCTGATGTGCTGGCCAAGGCTGGCCCAGTTGCTGCCATTGCCGTGACAGCTCTCCTAGCCTGGATCCTTGACTGGAAAGGTCAAGGACTTAGGCTTGTAGGCAGCGTGCCTCAGGGCCTGCCCCCACTGACGTTGCCAGTTTGGGATCTGGCCTTGTGGCAGTCGTTAGCGATGCCCGCACTGCTCATCAGCGTCGTGGGCTTCGTCGAGTCCGTCTCTGTGGGGCAAACGCTAGCGGCCAAGCGACGACAACGCATCGAGCCCAATCAGGAACTGGTGGCGCTGGGCGCGAGCAACCTGTCAGCCGCCTTCACTGGAGGTTTTCCGGTGACTGGGGGCTTTGCACGCTCCGTGGTGAACTTCGATGCAGGTGCACAAACGCCAGCGGCAGGGGTGTACACGGCTTTGGGAATCACCCTGGCCTCGCTCTTCCTGACCCCAGCACTCTATTTTCTGCCGCAAGCAACGCTATCGGCCACCATCATCGTGGCTGTGCTTTCCCTGGTGGACTTGGGTATGCTTAAGCGCACCTGGGCCTATTCGCGCACCGACTTCCTGGCCGCTCTGGCCACTTTACTCATGACGCTGGTGCAGGGGGTTGAGGTTGGGCTCGTGGTCGGGGTGGCCGTTTCTCTCGTTTTGTTCCTATACCGCACCAGCCGACCACACATTGCTGAGGTCGGTCAGGTACCTGGTACAGAGCATTTTAGAAATGTGCTGCGACATCACGTGGCCACGAGTCCGCGGCTGGTAAGCCTGCGCGTCGATGAAAGCCTTTACTTTGCCAACGCCCGAGCGCTAGAGGACCGCATCAACGACCTGGTAGCCGAGCGACCGGCGCTCAAACATGTGGTGCTGCAATGTTCGGCGATCAACGACATCGATGCCAGCGCACTTGAAAGCCTGGAAGCCATCGACCATCGCCTGCGCGACGCAGGCCTGCGTCTGCACCTCAGCGAGGTTAAGGGTCCGGTGATGGACCGATTGCAAGCAACCGAATTTGTCGCACGCCTTAGCGGTAAAATCTATCTCAGTCACTATCAGGCTATTGCTCAACTAAGCCCTGAAATCTTGACCTCCTCCACAGCCCAACGGCAGGTCAATCAAGGCGGGGCGTGAGCGGGAGGGCTCACCCGGCAACCAGCTTTACGGTGTGCGCTTTGAAGCAAAGAGCCCCTGCCTTGTGGCCGTCAGACAAACCGATCCAAATGTTATGCAACTCACACCCATCATTGCGATACACATAACGTTTGCATCGATTGCGGTTGTCCTAGGGCCCTTAGCCCTTTGGACACGCCTGCGATCCATTGTCCGACCGCGTTGGCACCGCGCATTTGGTTATGCTTGGGTCACCTGCATGATTGGGGCCGCTACCTCCGGAATCTTCATCAGAGACTATACGCTGCCCAATGTAGGCGGATACACACCCATTCACATACTCATTCCAGTCACTTTCTTTAGCCTATGGCGGGGACTTAGCTTCTTAGCGCAGGGTAACTACCGTGGTCATCAACTGACGATGCAATGGACCTACGGCCTCGCCTGTGTGGTCACTGGACTGTTTACGCTTTTACCGCGACGATATCTCGGCCAATTACTTTGGGGCGGTTGATGCCGATCGGCTATATAAATGACGACGCCAAAACCGCCAAACAGCGTTATGAATATAAAGACAAGTCGAGCGTCATGAATAAACTATGGGGATCGACCTTATAGTCACCAAAGGGTCCACACGCTAGAAAACCTGCTGAGGCATAAAGCCTTTGCGCTGGTATAAAACTTTGAGCTGTTCCAGTCTCAAGGCTAAGTCTTATGAACCCACTGCTCTTTGCCTCGTGAATGATGTGCAACAGCAACGCGCGCCCCGCACCTCGTCGACGATAATTGGTGGCCGTTCGCATTGACTTAATCTCACCATGTTCTGCGCTTAAGGTCTTCAATGCACCACAGCCTAGGAGCTGGCTACCATCGCGAATGGTCCAAAAGCTAATACCATCTTGCTTCAATGCGGAAACATCGAGAGCGTGTACGCTCTCTGGGGGTGAGAGCGCAAACATACTTTTCAAATGCTCTTGAAGCAATGCATACACATCGGGCTTTGCTGGGTCGTCGATAGCGATCTTCATGATACGGTCACGCCGTCTCCATTGGCAAGCTTTCATCGCGAGCCCACTCTGATAGCGATGCATCGTAAATCCTGACATCCTGGTGTCCAAGCATAGTCAATATCAGCGCATCACTCGAGGCGGCGATCCCACCGCCGCAATAAGTGATGACTCGATCGCTTGCAAGTGCTTTGCTAAACATGATGCGTAACTCATGAAGCGGCTTGAAAACATTGTTTTCATCGACGATATGAATCGCAGCAATATTTACGCTGCCTGCAATATGGCCTGGCCTGCCATAATTGGAGCCACCAGGCTCACCGCGATGCTGCTCGGGACGCAAAGCATTGATCGTGCAGATACGTTGGTCATTGATGGCTGCAAACACATCTGCTTTATTCGCCACCAATTCGGCTCTAAAGGCAGGTTCAAAGGACGACGCTACCCGAGGCTTGCTTTGCCCAACAGCGATGGCCCGCCCTTCTCGCGACCACTTCTGAAAGCCACCATTGAGCACTGAAGCCTTATCGTGACCAAAGACCCTGAGCATCCACCACATCCTTGTTGCCCACCAATGGTTTGCCGTCGCGTAGCACACAACATGCGTTTGGTTAGTGATGCCAAGTCGACCCATGACTTGAGCAAACACCTGCATGCTTGGGAGCATGAAGCGCAGATGTGCCGGCTGATTCGGATCCGAGAGCTCTTTATCGAGATCGACAAACTGTGCCCCAGGAATATGGGCAGCTTCAAAATCAGACCTTCCAGAAACAATATCGTAGGGCTTATCTTCGCGTGGTACGAGATGCGTGGTGGTGTCAAGGACGACGACGTTCGGGTCGTCAAGGTGTTCTGCTAACCAAGCCGACTCGACGATGTATTCAAAACTAGTATTCATGATGGCTTTTATGTTGATGATTAATCTGCATAAATAACTCTCTCAGGGCCTTAAGATGCCTGCAAGCCGCCGACTAATAATCGACTCAGCCTCAGCCATCATACGATCGATCAGCACTTTGACCGTGGGGATATCATGGATCAAGCCGGCAACCATGCCGCAACTCCATGCGCCAGCGTCCATGGCACCATCGAGCATGATCTTGGGATACACCCCTGCGACCTCTTCCATGATGTCGTCAAACTTGAGCCTCGCCCCAAGCGATCGTTCCTTCTCAAGCAATCGTTCAACTGCAGCGTTTTTTAATACACGCTCGGTATTGCGCAATGGGCGCATCACCAGGCGGGTGTCAAGCTCACTCGCGGCAAGAATGGCTTCTTTAACATGTTGATGGACGGGTGCCTCTTGTGTTGCTATAAAACGAGTACCCATATTTATACCGTCGGCACCGAGAGCAAGGGCTGCCACCAAACTGCGTCCATCAGCCATACCACCACTGGCCACAAACGGAATCTTAAGCTCATCGGCCGCACGAGGCAGCAATATAAAATTCGGAACATCATCTTCACCTGGATGACCGCCACATTCAAATCCATCCACGCTAACAGCATCGCAACCAATCGCCTGCGCTTTCAGTGAGTGACGAACACTTGTGCACTTATGAATCACCTTGACGCCGGCTTCTTGCATCATCGGCAACCACTTTTGTGGATTATTGCCTGCTGTCTCCACAACCCTGACGCCACCGTCAATGATTGCCTTGATGTAACCCGGATAGTCAGGGCTAGTTACAGTCGGCAGGAAAGTGAGATTGACACCGAAGGGCTTATCGGTCATCGCTCGACACTTTGCAATCTCGTGCGCAAGAAGTTCAGGCGTCTTTTGCGTGAGGCCAGTAATTATCCCTAAGCCCCCTGCATTGCTGACCGCAGCAGCCAACTCAGCAAAGCCGACATAATGCATACCGCCTTGAATAATCGGGTGCTGAATCTCAAACAATTCAGTGATTTTTGTTTTCATAACATTAGAACTCCCTGTAACGAGCCACTTTTCTACGCCATCTGATCCATAATTGCAAGCTTGCGGCCTTCTCAAGTAGCCTTACATCTTGGCGGCAAGACAGGCCCATCAAACAATCAACAAGGAGACCTTCATGACCAAGCCAGTGTGTTTAATCCTTGGGGCTGGTGCCGGCATTGGCGGGCATGTTGCCAAACGGTTTGCTCAAGAAGGCTTTCATGCATGCCTTGCAAGGCGAAGTGACAGGCCAGGCTTAGATAGCTTAGTTGATGACATTAAACGTGATGGCGGAACATCGACAGGTTTTATACTGAACGCTGCCGAAGAAGGAAGTATTGAGCAGCTTGTTTGCTCGATTGAGAACGATATCGGACCCATAACTGTCGCAGTTTTTAATCTTGGCGCCCAGATTGGCGATCGTGGCCTTGCCAATACTACGCTCAAGCAGTTTGAATTGGGCTGGCGTATTGCAACCTTTGGCCTCTTCCGCCTCGCTAAAATACTGTTCCCTTTCATGGAGCAACGAGGCCGAGGTACGCTTATAGTGACTTCGGCAACAGCCGCGATGCGTGGCAACGCGGGTCAACATGCTCATAGCGCTGCTATGGGTGGCAGACGCATGCTGTGTCAATCACTCAATGCCCAATTTGCCCCTAAAGGTATTCACATTGCCCACATCGTGATCGACGGTGCCGTTGATGCGCCCGACACCCTTGGAAAAATGCTCGGTCCCGAGCGCTTTCAAGCCTTACGAGCATCGCGCGGTCTGGAGCACGACGGCCTTGTCCTACCTTCAGAAATTGCGAATACCTATTATTACCTTGCCCATCAGCATCGCTCGGCTTGGACCTTTGAGCTTGACCTGCGGTCACATTCTGACCTCGCATGGTGGAATCATCAGTCTCAAGTTAATGATGTGTGAAACTCCATGGATATTTCTTGGATCGGTATGGAAATGGGGATTACCCTACTGCGTTGATTTGTGGCATGCTAATGGACCAATCAATAAACTAAGTGTTTCCCCATGAAAGCCGCTTGGTATCTAGAAACTGGATCGGTCGACGTCTTGCAGGTTGGTGAGGTTCCAAGACCTGATCCAATGCCCGGGCAGGTGCTCGTACGTCTTAAATCCCACGGCGTCAACCCGACCGACTGGAAACGCAGAGCCGGACAGCGAGGTCCTGCGCCGACGCAAAGGATGATCCCTGGATACGATGGCGCAGGCGTTATTGCCGCCCTCGGACAAGGCGTCGACCCTGCACGTCTGGGCGAACGTGTATGGGTCTGGGAGGCGTTTCATCAACAGGCAGGTGGAACCGCGGCAGAATTCGTCTGCGTTGATCAGTCACGTGCCGTCACCTTACCCGATGAGGTGGACTTCGACGTAGGTGCATGCCTTGGCGTGCCCGCCCTCACCGCCTGTCATTCGCTGATGCTTGCAGGTCCTTTAGCGGGCGAAGCAGTTATCGTGACAGGAGCGGCTGGGGTGGTCTGTAATTATGCCGTCCAATTAGCAAAGATAATGGGCGCGAGCGTCTTGGCGGTAGTCCGTGGAGAGACCGAGAAAGAAGAAGATGCTCAACGTGCAGGCGCAGACCTTGTTATCAATTCAGAAAAGGATAATTTCCTTAAAGCAGCGCTCGATTTCACCCATGGTCGAGGCGCACGCTGTGTCATTGACGTGGACCTTGGCGCTCACTTGCACATCGCCCCACGCATTACCGCTGTAAACGGCACAATTGCAAGTTTTGGCACAGCAAGTAATCCTGCACCCACGCTCGACTGGGCCGCATTCATGCATCGAAACATCCGTCTATGCGGCGTTGGTATTTTTTCAGTTCCAGAATCTAGAAAGTTAGAAGCGGCTGCGTTCGTTCAAAGCTGCCTAGCGGCGGGCCAGCTTTGGCATCGGATCGACAGTCGTTGGCCTCTCGATGAAATCGCCAAAGCTCATCAACACCAAGAGACAGGCCATCCACGAGGTAAAGTTATTGTTAGCATAAGCTAGCCAATCAACCCAGCAACTGATCGATCTTTGCCTTCACCCGTTCGAGGCTTAGTACTGACTCAGCTTCGAGCGGTGGTGCATAGCCGACCGGTATCCGAGGAGCGCCGCAGCGTGCGACGCGCAAGCCACTATGCTCGGCAACAAATGCAGCAACTTCCGCTCCAAATCCTGCCACTTGCACGGCTTCATGGACCACCAAGCAGCGCCGCGTCTTCTCGACCGATTCAAGGACGGTCGTTTGATCCCACGGCCAAAGACTCCTCAAATCGATCAGTTCAATCGAAAGACCACTTTGACTGAGCTCGTCGACCAGGCTCATTAATCGAGGTATCGCGGCAGACCAGCTAACAATCGTTAGATCGCTACCCTTTCTGCAAACTGCAGCCTGACCAATAACTTGTAACGAAGTCTCAGCGATGTCGACCAAGCCCGATTGCTGCCAAAGCTCCTTATGCTCCATGTAGACCACAGGATCATCTGATGCGAGCGCTGCCTTGAATAGATGGTAATTGTCCGAGGCGGTTGATGGGGTAAGAACAGTTAATCCAGGAATGTGAACAAACCAGGACTCGAGTGATTGCGCGTGCTGTGCAGCTGAACCATGCCAAATCCCATTCGGTAAGCGCATCAGCATCGACACACGGCCCTGACCACCAAACATATAACGATTCTTAGCAGCCTGATTTACGATCTCGTCCATAGCACAAATCGCAAAATCAACAACCCGCATTTCAACGACAGGCCGCATACCGGCCAATGCCATACCTACCCCTGCGCCAATCATGGTCGCTTCAGAGATCGGCGTATCAATGATTCGAGCAGGACCAAACTTTGATTGCAAGCCAGCGTACTGGGCAAAGACGCCGCCGCGACCGATATCCTCGCCAAGGGCAATAATACGAGGGTCGAGATCCATTGACTCGCTTAGCGCAAGTGCTGCAGCCTGTGCGTAGCTAAGGCTTAAAGGCATTTTATAGCTCCACAAGCTAGAACCATTGACCGGCTCCAGATGTTTGAACATCTAAGTAGGCATCACTGGCTAGTGGCCATGCTGCCTCATTGGCCCTTGCTAACGCGTCGGCCATCTCTTGATCGGCTTGTTGCTTAATCTGGTCGAGGACCGCTTGCTCAACCGCTTGAGCGCTAAGCTTTCTCATCGCCAAAATAATGGGATCATGGCACATAGCTTGATCGACTTCGTCTTGCTCACGATACGTGCCAGGATCCACAGAAACATGACCCTTAAAGCGATATGTTCTTGCGTGTAATAGCGAGGGACCGTCGCCCCTTCTTATTGACCCAGTAAGCCTTGCCGCGGCGTCGTCAACAGCCTCAACATCGTTACCATCAACTGATTCAACATCAATACCAATACCTCGCGCACGCTCACAGACACCGTCTCCTGCCGTTACCGAAGAAGAGCGCGTTGTAGCGGCGTAGGCGTTATCTTCACAAACAAATAAAACGGGTAGCTGATAAACCTTAGCCCAATTGAAAGTCTCCAAAAATGGCCCTCGATTAATGGCCCCATCACCAAAAAAACAGGCAACGATCCGATCATCGCCGTGCTGAAGTTTGATCGCATGCGCAGCACCCACTGCGATGGGCATGCCCGCCGCAACGACGCCGTTTGCACCTAACATGCCCACTGAGAAATCCGCAATATGCATCGACCCACCCTTGCCTTGGTTATAGCCATCAGCGCGCCCAAAGAGCTCAGCCATCATCCGGTAAGGATCTGCACCTTTCGCAAGCGTATGGCCGTGACCGCGATGGGTTGAGGTGATCAGATCTGAACGCCTAAGATTGGCGCACACTCCGGCAGCAACAGCCTCCTGGCCGGTCGACAGATGAAGCGGGCCGCGAACTTTAGCAGGGGCAGCCGAGGTCTTTTGACCCCAAGCAGCCACACCGCCCTGGCTTGCAGCTTCAGCAGCATCTTCAAATGCGCGAATGCGAAGCATCATGCGATACAGTTCGATAAGTTCGCCTTTTCTACTTGCGGATTCCATAGCGTTCCTTTTGCGATCCTGTGACCTATCGCTGCCCATGCGCTCACAGATCTTGCATCATACAATGCCGGCTTTTCCCGGATTTCATGCAATGAATACAACATCACAAGAACCACCGCTCACTTCGCTATCGCATGGCGGCGGCTGCGGTTGCAAGATTGCACCGGGCTTACTTTCTGAGATGCTCAAATCGACGATGGCCATGCCTGTACCCGATGAATTGCTTGTAGGCATTGGCACCTCGGATGATGCTGCTGTCTATCAGATTAATGAGCACCAGGCCATCGTTGCTACCACAGACTTCTTTATGCCAATTGTTGATGATCCTTATGCGTTTGGACGTATCGCCGCCACCAACGCAATCTCGGATATCTATGCCATGGGTGGAACGCCCATCATGGCGCTCGCGCTCGTAGGCATGCCGATTAACGTACTTAGCACGACAACCATTGGGAGCATTTTGGAGGGTGGACAGTCGATCTGTCGTGAGGCTGGAATTCCAGTTGCGGGTGGTCACAGCATCGACTCAGTCGAGGCCATCTATGGGCTTGTTGTGCTCGGACTCGTTAACCCAAAGCAGGTCAAGAGAAATGCTGATGCAAAGGCTGGCGATCTGCTTATCCTTGGCAAGCCGCTTGGCGTAGGTATTTACGCAGCGGCACTTAAAAAGGGCCAGCTTGCTGATACCGATTATGCGCAAATGCTTCAGACGACAACTTCGCTGAATAAGGCTGGATCCAAGCTTGGTGCCATTGATGGGGTCCACGCTATGACTGACGTTACAGGATTTGGTCTTGCAGGCCATGCGCTCGAAATGGCACGAGCAGCGAAATTGTGTTTAAAACTTGATTGGCAAAAAGTCCCACTCTTACCTATGGCAAAGCAGCATGCCGGTGCTGGTCATGTCACCGGGGCTTCGGCGCGTAACTGGTCTGCCTACGGCCACGAGCTCAGCCTAGACTCAAGGCTGACCGCCGTGGATCGCGCACTGCTCACAGACCCACAAACAAGCGGTGGCTTACTGGTAGCCTGCACGCCACAGGCTCGAGCCGAAGTGTTCGAAGCCTTTGCAAGTACAGGTTTGGACGCTCGCGAGATTGGCTCAGTCACAACTGGTTCGGTAGGGGTCGAGGTGATGATGTCCGAAATTGGCTAGTGGGGCTGCTGTTTTGTCGTTAAGATGGATGGCATGCACAAGGCAAGCCAAACATCTGAACCTGCACGAGGCGCTCAGAGCAAGCAACCGGTCAGATGCGCCGCAACAAAGCATCGCGCTATGAGACCAATCGATATCGATGCTTACTATCAAGCAGTTTGTACAAAAGATTCAACATTTGATGGCTATTTTTTTGTAGGCGTTAGCAGCACGGGGATTTACTGTCGCCCCATTTGCCGGGTTAAGACACCAAAACAACAACATTGCCGTTTCTTTTCGATTGCTGCACAAGCAGAGGCTGCAGGCTTTCGTCCCTGCATGCGATGTCGACCAGAACTTGCACCCGCCGACAGATATTGGAGCAGTGAGGACGCAAGCGACATCTTGGCTCGAAAGGCTGCATCCATCATAGACGGTGCAAAGCAGCACGATGGCAGCCCTAAACGAAGCGCTTCGTCCATGACCGACATCGCCAACTTACTTGGCATCAGCGATCGCCACTTACGTCGTGTGTTTGAAAACTATTGGGGTGTTTCTCCGATGCAGTATCGACAAACTCAACGATTACTCAGGGCAAAGCAGTTACTCGTTGACAGTCAGCTTCCTATATCAAGGGTTGCTGCACTCGCGGGGTTTTCAAGCCTAAGACGATTCAATGATTCTTTTCATAACCATTACAGGCTTTCTCCGAGCAAACTGCGGGCCAACAACGCAAACGAACGAACAGGGTCTCCTGATCATTCGATTACCCTAAGGCTCGACTATCGACCGCCATTTGACGTGCAAGCCATGCTCAATTTTTGGCGGATTCGTTCGCTTAATAATCTTGAACTAATTGGCGCACACGATCTTTTTCGAACACTGGCTATCGTGCATCCTGCGTCACCAAGCAGGCATTTAGTTGGGTGGGTTCACTGTTGCTTTGATCCACTACGACCTCTACTTAGCCTAACAATCAGTGAGAGCCTACTTCCAGCCATCCATGGTTTGGTGGGTATCGTAAGAGCTGCGTTTGATCTGGATGCAGATCCAGCACTCATTGATGCTTCATTGAGCACTGACTTCCCAGCCAGCGCTGGTCTCCGATTGCCCGGCGCATTTGATGGCTTTGAACTTGCGGTAAGGGCCGTCATTGGTCAGCAGGTAAGCGTTGCAGCCGCAAGAACCTTCGCCCAACGCATTGTGGATCGTTTTGGCACGAGGCTTAGGCTTGTCAGCCCACCCCATCAATTACTCGATACCAATAAGCCCAAGCTCGAACAGTTAAGACTCTTCCCCCGCCCCCAAATACTTGCCCAAGCCTCGAGCGATGCCCTGGGTGCACTAGGCATTGTCAGACAGCGGCAAGTCGCCATTGTTTCGCTTGCGAAAGCGATGGTTTCCGGAGCGATCCGGCTTGATCCGGTCGGCGATGATAAGCAAGCCGTCAGACAAACGGTACAACAGCTCTGCGATTTGCCGGGCTTTGGCGAGTGGACTGCGCAGTACATTGCCATGCGCGCCTTGAAGTATAGCGATGCGTTACCTGCTGGGGATGTCGCTTTGCATCGGGCGCTAGGCCTTCACGGGGAAGTCCTTGCAAAACGGCAAACATTAGAACGCTCAAAGGCATGGATGCCATGGCGTAGCTATGCGGTCATTAGAGCTTGGCACTCGCTTGCTCAAGCAGCCAGCTGTTAGCAAGGTTTGTCAAGAAAACGCTATGTGATTCTAGTCCTGTAGAGGTAGACATTGATGAATTTCGACCATGTTCGCGCTGCCAAACGTATCCATAGCTGCTTAGGCGACATTGTGATTGCCACATCAAACTCGGGTCTTTGCGGGCTTTGGTTTGACGGTCAAAAGCATCAGCCAGGGCTTGACACTGGGCTCTTTGACAGGCCTTGTGATCGATTGATTAATGTCGAATCACAGCTTTGTGCATGGTTTTCTGGAGAATTAAAACGCTTTAATATTGCCTTGGACTTAAGCGCTGGCACAAGCTTTCAACAAGCGGTCTGGCATGCTCTTTTAGAGATCCCTCGCGGACAGACAATCAGCTATGCCACACTTAGCGCCACGATTAATCGCCCTAAGGCTAGCCGTGCCGTCGGTGCGGCCGTAGGTCGAAATCCGGTCAGCCTTATCGTACCCTGCCATCGCGTGATAGGTTCACAAGGAGCGCTTACAGGTTATGCAGGTGGTCTGGAGCGAAAACTCGCACTCTTAAAGCTTGAGGCAACGATTTGATCGCTTAGTTTGTTCGTGAGTTAGGCTGCCACGGCAATGACCACAGCGTTTGATTCAACAGCGGCCATAGCGTTGTAACATTGGCGTATAGCATAATCGCCTTAGTTCTTTTTACTCAAGTTTCATATCTTAAAAAGATCAACTCTATGCATCGAAGCGTTTGCTTCTATAAGCTCAATCGTTATTTCCAATGGATCATGTTGATTGGCTTACTGATGTTTGCAGACTCAAGGCTACACGCAGCATCGCTGCAAGTGGCAGTAGCGTCAAACTTCACAGCGCCGATGAAGGCTATAGCAACCGAGTTCGAGCGGGAAACTGGCCACAAGATACAACTCGCTTTTGGTTCCACGGGACAGTTCTACGCGCAGATTCGCAACGGTGCCCCGTTTGTTGTCTTGCTTGCCGCAGATCAGGAAAGCCCACAGCGCCTTGCTGCCGAAGGCCATGCAGTTAAGGAAAGTGCTTTTACCTATGCAAGAGGCCGGCTTGTTTTATGGAGTAAGAAACTTCACTTTGTCGACAGCCACGGTGAAGTTCTTAAATCCGCAGTGTTTTCGCGTCTGGCCATCGCCAACCCAAAGCTCGCGCCATATGGTGCTGCTGCAGTGGAAACCCTAAACAAGTTAGGGCTGTACCAGCAAATTGCTCCAAAAATTGTAGAGGCATCGAATATTGCACAAACGTATCAATTTGTAGCCTCGGAAAACGCAGACCTTGGATTTGTCGCTATGTCCCAGGTCTTTGAGCACGGCAAACTCAAAGAGGGCTCGGGGTGGCTGGTACCAGCAGCGAACCACAGGCCTATCAACCAGGATGCTGTCTTGTTAAAGCATGGACAAAGCAATAGTGCGGCGGTCGCATTACTCAGTTTTCTTAGATCCGAAAAAGCCAAGGTGATCATTCGATCCTTTGGATACGATTTATAAGTTAGAACGTTTTACGGTGAATCAGCTTTCAGACGCGTGGCCAGCGATTGCACTGACACTCAAACTTGCCAGTCTGAGTTCTTTTTTGCTGCTTATCATCGCTACACCACTAGCATGGTGGCTTTCACAAACCCAGTCCTTATGGCGTAAACCGATCGGCGCCCTTATCACGCTGCCACTTGTGCTGCCACCGACTGTTCTTGGCTTTTACATGTTGGCCCTACTTGGCCCTCAGGGCTGGGTTGGTCAAGTTACACAAAGCCTCGGGATCGGCGTCTTGTCATTTTCATTTACTGGCTTACTTATTGGATCATTGGTTTTTTCGCTGCCCTTTGCCGTCCAACCTATTCAGTATGCCTTCGAGGCAATCGGAAAGCGCCCTCTGGAGGTTGCAGCAACGCTTCGCGCAAGCCCTATCGACACTTTCTTTTCGGTTGCCTTGCCCTTAGCAAAACCAGGGCTATTAACCGCAACCGTACTCAGTTTTGCTCACACCATCGGTGAATTCGGTGTTGTGCTGATGATCGGCGGTAATATTCCCGGGCAAACAAGGGTTGTATCGACCCAAATCTTTGGCTATGTTGAGTCGATGGCCTACGATGAGGCTCATATGCTTTCTGCCGGTATGCTTGTATTTTCCTTCCTCGTCTTGCTTGCACTCGGACAACTGAAATCACGAAGCGATAAGGTGTTAACGTGAGTCACAAGCAAAGCTTGGCGATTCAGTTAAAGCTCAAGCGTGCGAGTTTTTCGATTGATCTAGAACTTGATTTACCGCTTGACGGAATCACCGCTGTCTTTGGTCCCTCGGGATCGGGAAAAACAAGCTTACTTCGTTGCCTAGCTGGTCTTGAGCATGCCCAAGGCTATATTCGAATTGGCGATCAAACATGGCTTGACAGCGGGCGTCATGTATCGACGCCAACATGGAAGCGCGAAATAGGCTATGTTTTTCAGGAGGCAAGCCTTTTCGAGCACTTAAATGTCCGTGATAATCTTTATTTCGGTCTAAAACGAGTGCAACAATCCCATGGAAGTGCAGGCCTTAACGAGGCGGTCAGCCTTTTAGGTATTGAGCATTTGCTCGGAAGATCGATTCAAAGCCTCTCTGGAGGCGAGCGCCAGCGAGTGGCTATTGCCCGCGCGCTTGCAACCCAACCCAAGTTACTTCTTCTCGACGAGCCATTAGCTTCGCTGGATGTTGCAAGGCGCCGCGAGGTTTTACCATGGCTCGAGAGACTCCATGACGCCTTGAAGATGCCCATGGTCTACGTCACTCATGCCATGGACGAGGTCGCAAGACTTGCTGACTACGTGGTGCTGCTCGAGCAGGGACGAGTGAGTGCATGTGGACCTTTGACTGAAGTGACCTGCTCACGCGAATTGGCTTTGGCAATCGGCGAAGACGCTGGGGTCATCAGCACCGCAATCGTAGTCGGTCGCGACGAGGTTCATCATTTAGCGCAGCTGCTATTTGGCGACGCTAAGCTTTGGGTACGCGATCAAGGCCTAGTGATTGGGCAGACAGTAAGGATTAGGATGCTGGCAAGAGATGTCAGTCTGACGAAAACTGTACAAGAAGATACAACCATACAAAATCATTTGCCGGGTGTCATCGAATCCATCGATACCTTTTTACACCCAGCACAAGCCGCGGTTCGCGTACGATGTGGGCGAGAGATTTTGATAGCGCATGTTACGCTTCGTTCGCTTCAACGATTAGAACTACGCCCTGGGTCGCCTATATGGTGTCAAGTCAAATCAATCGCTCTTATGATTTAGTTGTTTTGCATAGACTTTGATGAACGATAGCGAGAAAGAAGTAACGAGCGTCGCATCTCTTCAGTCCCGAGTTAACCATCGATGAAAAGGACACAGAATTGGCGAAGCTACTAAAGCTTTATATTGGTAACAAGAATTATTCGTCGTGGTCGATGCGACCTTGGGTGCTGATGAAGCAAGTGGGTATTGCCTTTGACGAGCATATGGTGCGCTTTGACGACTTTTCGTCCGATTCGAGCTTTAAGAAAACGATGGCAAAGCTATGCCCAACTGGCAAGGTGCCGGTTCTTGCTGATGGCAATCTAATGATCTGGGACAGCCTAGCCATCGTTGAGTATCTCGCAGAGCGCTTTTCGTCAATGCATTTATGGCCACAAGATACGCATGCACGCGGACTAGCACGAAGTATTTGTGCAGAAATGCATAGCGGATTTGCTGCGCTGCGAGCCGCCTACCCGATGAATATCGAAGCAAGCCTGCCCCACATCGGCGAGCTGTTGCTGCGCGATCGGGCAGCCGTCCGCAACGACTTGGCAAGAATCGACCAAATGTGGTCCTCACTGCTTGAATCATATGGCGGACCTATGCTGTTTGGTTCATACAGCATCGCCGATGCTTTTTTTGCCCCAGTGGTAATGCGTATCAAAACCTATGAATTACCGGTTAGCCAATCCGTTGGAAACTACGTGCAAGCATGCCTCGGTACTCGCGGTGTTGAGGCATGGATACGAGAAGCGATGGAGGAGCATGATTTTCGCGACTTCGAAGAGCCTTATCGACTTAAGCCGAATTCGAGTACTTAACGAGGTAAGCACAGTGAAATTGGAGCCCTAAACTTTTTGGGGCTAACTTCCGCCGACTTTTGCGTCCGTTAACCTAACCATGGACGATTTTACTGATGCGTTGATGGTTGCACTACATGCCGGGGCAGACGACCCCGACCGTAGCGCCATGGGTTCGCGCATGAAGACGCTTGTCGCAGAGTTGACCAACGAAGCTAATTCGAAGACGAAAAAGGCGGCTGTTTCTAAAGAACTTGCAAAGATTCGCGAGGCCTACAGGCTGCGACTTTTGTCGAGTTAATGCATGCGTCTTGAGCGTCGAAGACATGTACTTTCCTGGGTGGCAGGCTCGATCGGAGCCGCCACACTTCATGCTTACGGCGCGCAGCCGCAGTGGCCCATCCGCCCTGTAAGCCTGATTTGCCCATGGGGCGCAGGCGGCGGAACTGACGCTACAGCCCGAGTGCTCGCTGCGATTCTTGAAAAAAACCTTGGCCAGCCCTTTAATGTGATGAATCGAACCGGAGGCTCCGGGGTCGTAGGCCATTCGGCGATTGCCCATGCGCCAGCCGATGGCTATACCTTGGGCATGATTACGGTTGAGATCACGATGCTGCATCATCAAGGGCTAAGCCCTTTGAAGCCGACGAGCTACCGACCACTGGCCCTGCTCAACCTTGACCCGCCCGGTATACAGGTGAATGCTAACGCTCCCTATAAATCGGTCAAGGCACTTGCTGATGCGATTAAGTCATCGCCAGCCGGTCAATTTAAGGCCTCTGGCACAGGGTACGGTGGCATTTGGCACTTGGCGCTTATTGGCTGGCTGAGGGCGATGGGTTTGCCAGCAAACCACGTCACCTGGGTACCATCAAATGGGGCAGCACCTGCAATGCAGGATTTAGCTGCAGGTGGTGTTGACCTCGTAACCTGTTCAGTGCCTGAAGCTCGCGCCATGATTGATGCTGGCAAGGCCAGAAGCTTGGCCGTAATGGCAACGCAGCGCAATCCGATATTTAAGGATGTTCCTACACTTAAGGAGAGTCTGGACATCGACTACTCCTTAGGCGCATGGCGAGGTATTGCCGCACCGAAGAGACTACCGGATGGGATCGCAGATCGGCTTGCGGTCGCACTCAAACAAGCCTTTGACTCAACCGTCTTTCAAGATTTCATGAGGGCGCGAGGATTTGGCATGCGCTGGGCAGATGCAGCTGAATTTGCTAGCTTCATGGCGGAGGGGGACAAGTTTATGGCGGCCGCTATCTCGGCAGCAGGTTTGGCGAAGAAGGGCTAAAACGCGATGGACATCCGAGGTTGAGTGCATGCGCCTGCATGATCGAGTGCTTGGGCTCATACTGATTGGACTTGCAGCACTGCTCGGGTTTCACAGCACTAACTTGGCCGGTCCTTCCGGCGATAGGCTAGGTCCAGGGCTCTTCCCAAATCTTATCGCAGTGGGTATCGCCGCTTGTGGCTTAGTAATTAGCTTAAAAGCGCGCAGCAAACCAGGCCCAATGATTGTCGTCGACCCACGACTCAAGCTAGGTTCTGGTCTTTTTGCCGTATCGATCATGCCTGCTGGCGTTATCTTTTATTTGCTCGTGATTGATTGGCTCGGCTTTTTGCTCACAGCCGCCATCATGATTGCCCTTCTTTCTATAGCGCTCGGTGCAACAAGGAAGGCTTCTCTGGTGAACGCCATCCTGGGTGCGCTGTTAGCATATGGTTTGTTCGCGGAACTCTTGCGCGTACCGCTGGCCACCGGCAATTGGCTGAACTATTTTCGCGGTTTTTAGGTGGCCGATGTTGTAATCAGCGAGCATGTGGCAAAGGCCATAAGTCTTGTACTTGATATTCAAGTACTTGGTGTTGTTTTTGCCTCCGCCATCTTCGGACTTTTCGTAGGTGCGATACCTGGCCTGACGGCCACGATGGCTGCCGCTCTTCTTGTTCCGATGACTTTCTTTATGCCACCACTGCCTGCCCTAGGTGCCGTCGTTGCGGTGAGCGCCATGGCGATTTTCGCCGGCGATTTGCCTGCCGCCATGCTTCGAATGCCGGGAACGCCAGCATCGGCAGCTTATGCCGAAGAGAGCTATGCAATGGCCTTACAAGGTAAGCTCGAGCTAAATCTCAGTACGAACTTGGTATGTTCAGTTGCCGGCGGACTTGTAGGCGTAGGCTTCCTCATGCTTGCAGCACCCTGGCTTGCTGAAGTAGCGATTCATTTTTCCTCCTTCGAGTATTTCTGGCTATCCTGTCTTGGTTTGAGTTGCGCAAGCTTGATCTCAGGCAAGCAAACAAGCCATGCCTTGTTATCACTATTATTTGGACTCGGTTTTGCATGCGTCGGTATCGACCCTGTAACAGGCGTTGCCCGCTTTACCGGCGAAAGCATTGAACTTGCCGCAGGTATCCATCTCATCCCCAGCATGATTGGCGCATTCGCCTTGAGTGAACTTATGCGAAGTTCGGCCGAACAAGGTTTAAGTCTTGCGCCAGTCCAAGAGAAAGTCGGTGCGCTTTTTTCAAACATTCGCTTCGTCGCAAGAACCTATTGGCAAAACTTTTTGCGAGGTTCATTGCTTGGTACCGCCATCGGTGCATTACCCGGGGCCGGAGCCGATGTGGCGGCTTGGATTTCATATGCCATGGCTAAGCGATTTTCAAAGCAGCCTGAGCAGTTTGGAAAGGGCCACCTCGAAGGCATCGTCGAGTCAACCTCGTCGAATAATGCTGCGCTTGGCGGTGCGTGGATTCCCGCTCTCGTCTTTGGCATACCTGGCGACTCTGTGACTGCCATTGTGATCGGGGTGTTATACATGAAGGGCATGAACCCAGGCCCAAGCATCTTTAGCCAAACGCCCGATCTCGTTTACGCGCTTTTTATACTTTTTATACTAGCAAATCTACTGATGCTTCCCCTTGGATGGTTAGCCATTAAGCTTGCAGCACGGCTTTTTAGAACGCCACGCGCCCTACTGCTTCCAATGATTTTGATGACCTGTGTACTTGGATCCTATGCCATGACAAACAGCAGCTTCGGCATCGTGTTGATGCTATTTTTCGGAATCTTGGCATGGCTTATGGAGTCGCACGATATCCCCATTGGACCGATGATGCTGGGGATTGTGCTTGGTGGGCTTTTAGAGCAAAGTTTTATGACATCCATGATAAAAGCTGATGGACACATCATTGGCTTTTTCGAACGTCCGATCGCAGCCGGCCTTTCAGTGATTACGCTCTGTGTTTGGTCGATCATGCTTTATCGATTGCTATCTGACATTTCAAATCAAAACGCAAGGAGACAGGAATGAGAGATTCAATTCGTCGGCTTAAGCAGCGTGTAGCAAAACTCGCGATCGCCGTCATGTTTGGATGTTCGGCATCACAGGCTATGGCAGCGTGGCCCTCCGACCAGCCAATCAATATGATTATTGCCTATGCTCCTGGCGGCGGTACTGATATCGTCGCAAGAAGTCTTGTTCCATTTATTGAACGACATCTCGGTGACGGCGCAAAGATTAACATTTTGAATCGTCCAGGTGCCGGCGGCGGCATCGGGTTTGCTGCGATCGCAAATGCCGCAGCAGACGGCTACACAATAGGCTTCATCAACACGCCACCCATCATTACCATACCGATCGAGCGACAGGCAGCATGGACGTTATCAAGCTTTGACTATTTGGGAAATATTGTCGATGACCCAGGGACTTTTTGCGTGCACCAAGACAGCCCCATAAAAAGCCTCGCCGAACTCCAAGCTTTCGCGAAGAGCAATCCAAAAAAAGTAACAGTCGGATCGACTGGGGTCGGTTCCGATGACCATCTTGCCATGTTGATGTTTGAGAGGGCCGCCGGTGTTGCACTAACCCACGTACCTTTTAAGGGTAGTTCAGAGACACGGACTGCCATCACCGGCAAGCATATTACGGTAGCTGCCATCAACGTTGGCGAGGCATTGCAGTATTTAAAAAGTGGCTCGCCGCTGCGCTGTCTCGGGCAAATGACAGCCCAACGCATGAGCATGGCACCCGATTGGCCCACATTCAAAGAGCAAGGGTTTGCCTTCGAAATGGCCTCCTTGCGTGGCATTGCCGCACCGCGTGGACTACCGAGCACTGTCCGAGAGCGCCTAGCCCGAGCCATCGAGCGAGCTGCTAATGATCCAATGTTCAAAGACGCTGCCGAGCGCGCATTTGCCCCCGTTCGATTCCTTGCACCCAATGCTTACGAGGCTGAGATTCGCGCCGGGGACAGCCAGTTTAGACAGTTATGGAAAGACATGCCTTGGACCGACCGCTAAGCCTATGCTTAGCCGCTGATCGGCGGCCTTTGATCGAGAAGGCCACTGGCACGCTCAAATAGCGAGGAAAGTTTTAAGAGCTGCTGATCGGCGCGCAGTGGTCCAACGACTTGCAAACCGATCGGCATGCCCTCATGATCAAAACCGCAGGGAAGACTAATCGCTGGGTGTCCCGTCATGTTAAAAGGCATCGTATTGGGAAACCAATTGGCCCGAAGCTCGTCGAAGTGCTTCCCATCGATATCAACACCAGAAAACAGATCATGATCAATCGATAAAGCCGATCTGGAAACTGTAGGCATTGCTAAAAAGTCACATCGCTCAAACATTGCCTGAACGCTCAAAAAGAGCCTGCTACGCTCAAACATAGCTTGTTGATAGGCCATGGCACTAATGTCTTCCGCTAGCGCAAGTTGCCGATGAAAGGTATCGCTAAGATCGGGCCCGAAGCGAGCAGCTAAATCAGCAAATCGTGTTCTCCAAACTGTATGGTTAATCGTTCGCCAAATGGGTTCGATATCCATGCCCTTGCCATCCACAAGTTCAATGCTTGCACCAAGATTGCTGAGTCGATTAAGTGAGGCTTCAAACACCTCTGCCGCAGCGGCTGAAAAAGGTCTGCCAGGCGGCACTGACCAGGCAATGATTCGCGTGCCACGAAGACTCGCCATCGACGCTAGATTGGTTGAAAAATTGGAAGGGTTATATCCACTTGACCAAGGATCGCAGGCGTGCTGACCACCCATTACATCTAACATGAGGGCGGTATCTTCCACATGCCTCGTCATTGGCGTGACATACGTTTGATTGCCGAACAAGTCTTGTGCTTGGCTGTGAGGAATAAGTCCAAGACTTTGCTTGATCCCGACAACCCCGGTGCAGGCGGCCGGAATGCGCGTCGACCCTCCCCCGTCGGTGGCAACGGCCAAAGGCGCAATACCAGCCGCAACCGCAACCGCTGCGCCGCCACTCGAGCCGCCACAGCTTCGACTCAGCTTCCATGGGTTTGACGTCTTGCCAAATAGGGGCGAGTCGGTTAGACACTTTGATCCAAACTCGGGTGTAGTCGTCTTCCCGAGTAGGATCGCACCTGCCTCACGAAGCCTTGCAACCGCCACCGCATCGTCGTTAGGCACAAAATCCTTTAGCGGCAGCGCTCCAAAACTTGTTGCAACATCTTTTGTATGCACAATATCCTTAACCGTAAACGGGATCCCATGGAGAATGCCTCCGTCCTCTCCTTTCATAAGGGCAACCTCAGCTCGCCTTGCTTCTTTCAAGGCGAGATCGCTACAAATCGTAATAAAACAATTCAAGATCGGTTGCAGCTGATGCGCTCTATCGATGCAATAAGTCATCAGCTCAACTGGCGATAGTTTTCGCCGCTTGATCAGTGCTGCAAGCTCTAGCGCTGATAACTCACTTAGTGATGTATTCATCGTCCAGCCGGCCCTTTTAGTTTCTGGGAAGCATATTCGCAATCAGCATACAAGCTATGCGACCATCGACAACAAAGGGTGTTTCAAGACGACAAGAAATGCTTTAATGCAGGCATGTGAAGCAGCATTTCGGATGGAGGAGTTGATATGACATTGCCTAAAGCGCGTATCGCCATCTTTTGTGGCGATCCAGCAGGCATTGGCCCAGAGTTAGTACAAAGGCTACTCGATGACCCTAAACGATATGAGCATGCCCATATCCATCTGATCGGACAACAAGTCGCACTTAAAGTTCCCGCCTCGGTTACCGTTCATACTTGGGATGGCTTGCTGGCACCACCTTTTGATCCGGGTGAAGCTGGTGCTAGCAATGGTTGCTACATGCTTGAGGGTTTGCGGCAAGGCCTCGCTCTGGCGCAAGAAGGTGCCGTCGATGCGCTTTGCTTTGCCCCGTTGAATAAAGCTGCTTTGCGAGCTGCTGGCATGCATCAAGAAGACGAACTGAGATGGTTTGCCGATTTCCTCAACTTCAAGGCAAGCTGCGGTGAGCTCAATGTATTGGAAAACCTTTGGACCGCTCGCGTGACCTCTCATGTTGCCTTACGTGAGGTGAGCAGTCTTTTAAGTCCGCAAAAAGTCGCTGCAGCGATTACTATGATTATTGATTCACTCAAGCGGGCTGGGTTGGAGCAGCCACGCATTGCTGTTTGTGGTCTTAATCCTCATAACGGCGATAACGGCAACTATGGTGATGAAGAAGCTCGCTTGATCGAGCCAGGCATCGAATTGGCAAGGGCAAATGGCTACACTGCCGAGGGACCTTTTCCCGCCGATACAGCCTTTGTTCGGGCCATCCGCAAGCCCGATGGCTACGACGGTGTAGTCACGATGTATCACGATCAAGGCCAGATTGCAATGAAGCTACTCGGCTTTGAGCGGGGGGTCACCGTTCATGGCGGCCTTCCCTATCCAATCACTACGCCAGCCCACGGGACGGCTTACGATATCGTGGGCGAGGGAAAGGCAAACCCTCAAGCATTTTTCAATGCCTTCGATCTTGCTTGTAGAATGGCTGTATCCGGTAAAACGATATAGCGTTATTAACGAAGATATCTTGACGCTCCGATACAGTCAGGTATTGCAACATCTCGTTGATACCAAGCACCTGCGCAAGATAGCCAACCCTGAGTCCTGCCACTGGAAAATTGCTGGCAAACATACAGCGCGACGGCCCAAAGATATCAATGGCCTCCACGACAACCCTTCGATTGGATTCAACAGTCCAAGCTGCATGTAAGAGTCCTAATTCACTAATCTTACAAAACACCTGAGGCATAGCAGCTAATGCTCTCATCCCCTCACGCCAATGAGCCAGGCCATCCTCGCTACGATCCCAGGGCAAGCCTGTGTGATTCAGCACAATCCTAAGTTCTGGAACTTTCGCGATCAGCTTTGCTGCTTCTTTCAGATGCCAAAACGGAACGCGCAGATCCCAGGACCAATCACGAGCAGCGAGCTGACGCATCCCTGCAAGCCAGTTGGGATCAGACATCGAACCAGAACCTTGTGGAAAAGGTGATGTCGGACTATCAGCCGTTAGAGGCTTCGAGCGCAATCCCTTCACCATAGGGTACTTTGCATGAGCCATGAGCCGATCTTCTAGCTGGGGATCGTGAAGCCAGGCATGTGCAACCACGGCATTGGGCACACCGTGTGTTTGTTGTAATCTGTGTAACCAACGTGTTTCTTCAAGAGCTAGCGAGCGGGCGCACTCCGCTTCAACATGAACCGTCGCAAGTACATCCACACCAAAAGCATCAATCGCGTAATCATCGGGCAAATAATTACGCCTTAAAGCGGTGTAATCCCCAAGTAAAAAGGGCTTTGGTTCCCCCAGTAGCCAATCATGCCAACCTAATGACAGGTCCCAAAAATGATGATGCGAATCGACAACTTCGAGTTTATTCACTGCGAGATCAAGCTCCATGTGGGATTCATGTTTGCCACCATGAAGTGATCGGTTCCATGGTAGCTCGGACTATCGAATGGTATAACGATAACGCTCCACAGCCGCTTACGTCATTGAGGCATGGTTTTGAGTTAATTTGCCATATAGATGCCCTCGATCAGCAAGGTCGCGCCGAGGTGACGTGGGCACAACTGGCATTTGGGTACAAAAAATCGTTTTGTCATATGGTTTATATTTGTATCAACACTAAACACGGATCACTTTCATCAAAGGAATCGTTCATGACATCACACCAAGATCAGCATCAAGAACCGTTGAAAGCCATGGAGGAGCGCCTAAAGCATTTGTTCCCCGGTTTACTTGGCATCGAATGGACGAAACTTGACCCCGAACATGTCCAAGCCCGCTTGCTGGTTCGTGCGGAACTTTGCACCGTAGGCAATAGTTTGCATGGGGGCGCATTTATGGCCTTAGCCGACACGGTCGGCGCTGTGGCAACCTTCATTCAGCTGCCAAAAGGTGCACGGACGACGACCATCGAATCAAAAACCAATTTTATGCGCGGCGCCCCAGTGGGAAGCTTCGTTCAGGCCGATACGCGCCCCTTACACCGCGGTCGTAGCACCCATGTGTGGGAAACTCGGATCACGGATGAGGCAGGAAAACTGTGTGCGACTGTCACCCAAACCCAAATGGTGCTCCTTCAGTAAACCTAACCTCACGCTCGCAGTAACCGAGCGCAGCCTGCCACCACGCCGCCAAATGCCGGGTTTCGTTAAGCGTCGGCAAAAGAGACGTGAGCCGCGACGATCCGCCAACCAGTTGTCGTGAGCAGCCAACTTTGCTGCTGTCGGCCCTGTCTTTGCTCACCAGGGCGCGTAAAGACACAACTCGCTGTACCAAAGCAATCACCATACGTGGTGATCAGCACATCTGCAATACTTCGGCGATAAGTGCCGCCTGGCCCTGGCGGCCTGGAGCGGCGAAACTCGGCAATGGCCTGATGCCCAACAAGGTGCTCTTTTACATGCGTGCCGAAACGGATCGTGCGCTCATCGAAAAAAAACAATTCATTTAAGCGATCGATATGATTTGTAACTAAAGCCTCTTCATAGTCATAGAAGGCTTTGCTTAGTGAGGCAAGAACATCGGGCCGATTAATGTCCATCGTTATAGCTGCTGGGTGCTCAAAGACTGAAATCCTAAACTAAAAAGACGAGGCAAGAAGGCTTGCCTGATTCCCAGTGCTGTGATGCAATGGCCATTGAAAATAAATAAAAACAGTTTCACCAACGATCAAAACACCGGAGGAGTCATGATGCGTCGCATCAAAACAATCGTAAGGTCTATCGCTACAGCCATAAGTTTGTCGATTGCAAGCGCAAGTGCGCTGGCACAACAGACGATTCAAGTCGCCTACATTGATCCCTTATCAGGGGGCGGTGCAAGTATTGGCGAACATGGACTTAAACACTTTCGCTACATCGCTGATCAGCTCAATACTGCAGGCGGCGTGCTCGGCAGAAAGTTTGAAATCGTAGCCTTTGATGGAAAAACGAATCCGCAAGAAAGTATTGTTCAAGCGCAAAAAGCCATCGACCGCGGGATTCGAATCATCACGCAGGGCAACGGATCATCGGTTGCTGCAGCACTTTCTGAATTTGTTGCAAAGCACAATGCCCGCAATCCAGGCAAGGAAGTTATTTACTTGAACTATGCAGCGGTCGATCCTTCGCTGACCAATGATAAGTGCAACTGGTCGCATTTTCGCTGGGATGCCGATTCCGATACCAAGATGGCAGCGCTTACAAACTTCATGAAGGCGAGGCCCGGTGTTAAGAAGGTCTACCTGATCAACCAGGACTACTCTTTCGGGCACTCGGTTCGCGCTCAGGCAGTGGCCATGCTCAAGGAGAAACGACCCGACGTTCAGATCGTTGGTAACGAGTTACATCCCCTACTCAAGATCAATGACTTTGCTCCCTATATTGCAAAGATCAAAGCTTCGGGTGCTGACTCGGTCATCACCGGAAACTGGGGACAGGACATTGCGCTGCTGCTTAAAGCAGCAGCCGATGCAGGCCTTAAAGTCGACTGGTATACCTACTATGCCGGTGGGGCTGGCGGACCGACGGCAATCAAGCAAACGGGGCTGGCCGATCGTGTTTTCGCAGTTGTTGAGGGTCATGCCAACGTGCCACATCCGCCATCACAGGCCATTGAGGCTGACTTCCGTCCTCGCACGGGACAGGCAGTTTGGTATCCACGAGCGTTTAATCAGATGTATATGCTATCTGAAGCAATAAAAGCTGCCGGTGCAGTGGATGCAAAAAAGATCGCTCAAAAACTTGAGGGCATGAGGATTACGACGCATAACGGCGGTGTGGGATACATGCGAACCGATAATCACCAGTTCATCCAAGATATGTTTATCGCCTCATTCGGACCGCTACCCGCCGGCGCAAAGTATGACGAAGAAGGCACAGGTTGGGGATGGAAGACTTTAGGGAAAGTCGAAGGCAAAGATACCGAGCTCGCTACCACCTGCAAGATGAGCCGTCCCTACTAGACGCGTTTTTAGAACGCTGGCAGATTCAGGTTTCTGAGGACGGCCATGCTTGAGCTGATTCTGTTTTCAAGCCTTAACGGTGTCCTGTACGGCATGTTGCTGTTCATGATGGCGGGCGGGCTGACGCTCATCTTTTCGATGATGGGCGTTCTCAACTTTGCGCACGCGAGCTTTTACATGCTTGGTGCTTACTTTGGCTTTGAAATCGCCAAGCATCTTGGCTTTTGGATTGGCCTATTCGTTGCCCCACTACTCGTTGGGCTTGTCGGCGCATTGATAGAGCGTTTTGGATTGCGGCAGGTTCACAAGCATGGCCATGTCGCTGAGCTCTTGTTCACCTTTGGGCTCGCCTTTGTGATCGAAGAAGTGGTTCAGATGATTTGGGGCAAGCTGCCGGTTGATTACCGTGTCCCAGAGGCCTTGGATTTTGTGGCCTTCACCATGTTCGGAACAACATACCCGGCTTACAAGGTCTTTATGCTAAGCATAGCGATTGGTATGTTTATCGCATTGTTATGGGTTTTAACCAAGACAAGGGTCGGCCTAATTATCCAGGCTTCGCTCAGTCACCCCCACATGGTTGCCATGCTAGGACATAACGTACCGCGTATTTTTATGTTGGTATTTGGAGGCGGATCGGTACTGGCCGGGCTCGCCGGTGTGATTGCGGGCCCTGCGCTGGTCACACAGCCCTCGATGGCAGCGCTTCTTGGGCCGATTCTATTTGTCGTTGTGGTGCTCGGTGGCCTCGGTTCGCTCACAGGCGCGTTTGCTGCTTCGTTGCTAATCGGCTTAGTGCAGACCTTCGCGGTAGCGATTAATGTTTCCTTATCCGATGTTTTTGCATTTATGCCCTTTAATCCACAAGTGGGTACGGTTCTTGGCGATCTATGGAGCGTAACCGTGGCACAGGTGGCGCCCGTCATACCTTATCTTCTCTTGATCTTGATTTTGATCTTCCGACCTACGGGTCTCATGGGCAATCGGGAAACATAGCATGAAGCGTTATGCAATTTGGCCCCTGGCAGCGCTTGTTTTGTTAGCCCTACCCTTTGTCTTCGACTCGGGCACCTCATTAACGAAAATGAGCCTCATGTGCATCATGGCGGTCTTTGCTCTCAGCTACAACATGCTGCTCGGACAAACCGGCATGCTTTCATTTGGTCACGCTGTGTATTACGGGCTAGCTGGCTTCATGTCGATTCATGCGCTACAAATACTGGCAGGGCCTTCGGCATCGATGCCTTTAATCGTCGTACCGATCGTAGGCGCTGTGACTGGTTTGCTTTTCGCGCTTATTTTTGGATGGGTTTCGACCAAGCGCGCTGGCACTGCTTTCGCGATGATTTCGCTCGGACTTGGCGAGCTTGTCGCAGCTTCGTCGCTGATTATGCGTTCGTTTTTCGGCGGCGAGGAAGGGGTTAGTGCGGATCGCTCTAAGCTTGCAGCTTGGCTCGGCCTAGACTTTGGCGCCCAAATTCACGTCTATTATCTCATCGCAGCGTGGACTTTTTTTGCGGTCCTAGCGATGTTTGCGATCACCCAAACGCCATTCGGACGGATGGCCAACGCTGTTCGCGAGAATCCAGAGCGCGCGGAGTTTATTGGGTACTCGACCCAAATGATTCGCTTTATCTCCTTTTGTCTTTCAGGCACTTTCGCTGGGATCGCGGGCGCACTTGCAGCGATCAATTTTGAGATCATGAATGCGTTGTCTGTAAGCGGTGCACAGTCCGGTGCTGTGCTTCTGATGACTTATATCGGCGGCGTTGGACATTTCCTCGGCCCCATTCTGGGCGCCATGCTGATTACAGCCTTGCAAATTTCTCTTAGTGACTACACCGGCGCATGGATGCTCTACTTTGGGCTAATGTTTATACTTGTAGTGATGTACCTGCCAGGAGGACTTGCCGGTTTGATCATGGCCCATGAACCCGTCGTTCGAGCCGGCCACCTGCAGCGTCTCATTCCAGCCTATCTTCTGGCAGCAGTACCAGCAATAATTTGCCTGTCCGGTGCCGTTGCAATTGTTGAGCTAGCTCACCATGCGCTTGTAAAAGCTGCGACCGAGGGCCCTCAAATGTCCGTCATAGGTATTGAGTTTTCGAGTAAAGCACCCATCCCCTGGCTTGTTGCGATAGGACTTTTTGTGACCGGTTTGCTCCTTAGCCGTATGACCTGGCCGCGTGTTAGGGATGCATGGTCTGAGGTTCATTTGCTGATGAAACAATCATGACAGCGACAATCGATCAGCCACAGCAATCGCCCACAGCGGAGAAGGCGTCGAGCGCGCTGCAATTGCGTGATGTGCGTAAGCAGTTCGGCCAAACGGAGATTATTCGCGGCGTCGACTTGGAAGTCCAGACTGGGAAGCGACACGCACTGATCGGGCCCAATGGTGCGGGAAAATCAACCCTATTCCATTTAATCAGTGGACGAATTGCCTTGAGTTCAGGCGATATTGCTGTGCTTGGACAAAGCATCGTCGGCAAGCGGCCCTTCGAGATCAATCGGCTTGGGCTTTCGCGAAGTTTTCAAGTCACCAATATTTTTCCTCGCTTAACCGTTTTTGAAAATATTCGTTGCAGCGTTTTATGGCAAATGGGTCACCGATATGCTTTCTGGTATGGCGTATCGAAACTAAAAGCTGTGACCGAGCGCTGCGAACAGGTGATGGATCAGATCAACTTAAGCCAGCGAAAAGATACAGCAGCGGGCGTGCTCACCTATGCCGAACAACGAGCGCTCGAAATTGGGCTTGCGATCGCTGCTAATCCAAAGATCATCATTTTGGATGAGCCAACCGCTGGGATGAGTCGATCGGAAACTGCTTATGCTGTTGATTTGATCCGCAAAGTGAGCGAGGGCAAGACCTTGTTCATGGTAGAACACGATATGAGTGTCGTATTTGGGCTTGCCGATCGAATCTCTGTGCTTGTTTATGGCCAGGTCATCGCAAGCGACACACCGGAACGCATCAGAGGCAATCAAGCAGTCCGTGAAGCCTACCTTGGTCAGGCAGAAGAGCATACCGCCTAGGTTTATCATGCTAAATTCTAGACATTTTTAAGGTAAGCCCATGGCAGAGCCGATGCTCAAAGTGAGCGATTTGCACGCGTACTACGGCAAGAGTCATATTCTGCAAGGCGTGAGCTTTGATGTGTTTCCGGGCGAAATCGTGAGTTTGCTGGGCCGCAACGGTGTTGGCAGATCAACCACGATCAAGGCGATCATGGGGGATGTTGTCCCACAAGGCTCAGTACGCTTTAAGGGCAGGGAAATCGCTGGAATGAAGCCTCACGATATTGCCCATCTTGGACTTGGCTATGTACCGGAAAATCGAGATATTTTTCCTTCACTGACAGTGCGACAAAATTTATTGCTGGGCGAAAAACGAGGTGCAAAACAGCCTCGTTGGACGATGAGCGATATGTTTAAACTCTTTCCTCGGCTCGAAGAGCGCGCCGATACACCAGGAGGTGTTCTCTCAGGTGGAGAGCAGCAAATGCTGACGATGTGTCGCACCTTAATGGGAGACCCCGACCTCATTATGATTGATGAACCCACTGAAGGCTTAGCACCCATGATGGTTGCCTTAGTGGGGAAGCTACTTGCAGAGATTGCTCAACGAGGTATATCGATATTACTTGTGGAGCAAAAGCTGACCATTGCTTTAAAAATCAGCCATCGCCTTTATGTCATGGGCCACGGTCATATCGTCTTTGAGGGAAGTCCTCAGGACTTAGTGAATAACGATGAAATTCGGCAGGAATGGTTAGAAGTCTAGGGACGGTTACCAAGTAGACGATTTGAACGACGACGTCTCACCCGCCTGATCCATACAAGTTGTACCAGTACATAGCCAAGCACTGAAAACACGCAGGCAAAGATCAAAGCTCCAAGTGCCATAGGTTTGCCGATGCTGTCCATGTGGCCAACGATTAAATCAAACCATCCGGAAGTCCCGCCCTGGCTGACTTCGGATAAACCCGTACTTAACGCGGATCCCTGGTTGTCGCCTTTTTCGAGTGCAGAAGCATCATGCTGAGCAAGGGAAAGAATCCATCGTCCGAGCTCCCAAGCAGCGTAGTACACAGGCGGAAATGTTAAAGGATTATTAACAATCGTTGCCAAGGCGGCAGCAGGAATATTGGCGCGCAACCACATGGAAAGAACTGCAGCAAGTGGGATCTGGGCAATTGGAATCAGAAATGCGAAAAAAACGCCGATGCCAACCCCCAGGGAAACGCCCTTGCGGTGAAACCGCCAGAGTCGTGGGTGAAAAAGCCGTGGGCCCATCCAGTTCAACCATCGATTATTTTGCATCGACTGCTGGCTTGGGAGCATCTTCTTGAGCCGGTCAATCATTGTCTTGAGATTTTTATGAATAGGCCACGATCATAGCGGTTGCCATGTCGAGCCTACCCTAATCCCCAAGACCTAAGGGCTATGATTCCGGTGAAAGCACCACCTGACCCGTATCCCTTGCATGGGCATTGGGTTCGGTGAGATATTGCGCCCCTTCATTGATGATTTGGAGAGTTGCATGAATAAGCAAAAAAGCTGCCTTGAAGGTCGCCGTCAAGTCCTGATAAGCGCTGCCGCCATACCCTTGGTTGCATTGCCCTCGGCGCCCCTGTTTGCGCAGAGCTACCCAACAAAGACGATTCGACTGATCTGTCCCTTCCCGCCGGGTGGCGCAGTCGATATCGCATGCCGGGCGCTTTCAGCCGAACTGAGCAAACAGCTTGGTACCACCGTCGCCGTCGAAAATCGTCCAGGGGCAGGCGGCAACGTAGGCCTGGTTGAGGCAGTCAAATCAGCGCCTGATGGCTATACGCTTTATATGTCAACCAGTGGTATTCAGGCAATCAATCCAGTGCTTTACAGCAAAATGCCCGCTGATCCAAATAAGGAGTTGGCGCCGATTTCAGCACTTGTTTCTTTAAATAATGTTTTGGTTTTACACCCGTCAGTAAAGGCCAATAACGTTAAGGAACTTATCGCTTATGCTAAGGCAAATCCTGGAAAGCTCACCTATGCATCGAGTGGTAACGGCACCTCAATTCACATGTCAGGGGAGATGTTCAAGGCGCTCGCTGGCGTCGACATGGTTCACGTACCCTACAAGGGCAGCGCACCTGCTGTAACAGACCTGCTCGGTGGCCAAGTGCAACTCATGTTTGACAACATCCCCTCTTCGCTACCTCATATCAAAGCTGGAAAATTGAAGGCACTGGCAACGACTGGAGCCAAGCGCGATCCTGCGCTTGCTGATCTGCCGACGATCGCCGAATCGGGTGTCAGCGGCTACGAATCCGATGTTTGGTTTGGACTGACGGCACCTGTTGCAACGCCCAAGGAAATCATTGCCAAACTCAGTGAGGAATGTCAAAAGGCGGTTAAGGCGCCTGCCTTTGTTAAGCGTATGACAGAGTTAGGCTACAACATGATTGGTACAAACCCTGAGAAGATGGCTGAGATGACAAAGGCAGCGATCACACGATGGGCGCCGATCGTCAAGTCATCGGGAGCAAAAGTTGACTAGATGTGTAGGTTTGTCGGCTGAGCCCTAATTAAAACCTATGGCAAAACCACCGTCGGTCGATATTGATTTAGGATCTTTTTCGGCAAACCCCTACCCGGCGATGGCGACGATGCGTCGCGATACGCCGGTAGCCTGGGTCAATCAGCTTGGTGCCATCGTACTCACCAGACATGCCCACATCACCCAAGCTGAGAAAGACATCGCCTTTTTCAGCTCCCATCAGCCGCAAGGGCTGATGACAAAGCTTATGGGCGAGAACATGATGAGAAAGGATGGCCCAGCACACCTTCGTGAACGAAAGCTGATGCTGGGCACGCTTACAACACGGCAGGTGCGAGAGCGGTGGATGGCTGTTTTTGAAGCGATCGCAGACGAGGTGTTAAGCGAGCTTGCACTTAAGAAAGAACCCGATTTGATGCGTGACTACGCACTTCCCTTTTCAGGACGTTGCCTACTCGCAATTACAGGATTAAAGGATTGTTCTTATACCGATCTTGATGCTTGGTCGCAGGCCATGATTGATGGCATTGCAAACTATAGCGGTGACGCTGCAGTCGAGTTAAAGTGCAAACAGGCAACTCGCGCAATCGATGATGCGATTGATCAGCATCTCTCTAAGATGTCAGACCACGCCGATGCAAGTCTGCTGAGCGTGATGCACCATGCGGGACTATCAGATGAGTCGCTCAAGGCAAACATTAAGCTCACCATTAGCGGTGGTCAGAACGAGCCCCGCGATGCGATTGGGGGTCTGCTTTGGGTGCTCCTTGCGCGCCCGCATCTTGTTCAGGCCATCGAGCAAGGTTCACTTGATTGGCGAGCGGTGACCGAGGAGTACTTACGATGGCTTTCGCCGATTGGCATGTCGCCCAGGCGAGCCGCGCGCGCTGGCCAATTTGCTGGCTTTGATATCGAGCCCGAGCAACGCATTTTCTTTCTTTTCAGCGCTGCTAACCGAGACGAAGCTGTCTTCGATCAGCCTGATTCATTTAATCCCTGGCGCGACAGTAGCGCTCATATCGCCTTTGGAGCAGGACCTCATTTTTGTGCTGGTGCCTGGGCTGCAAAAGCCATGATTGCCGATGTAGCCCTGCCACGATTTTTTGCACGTTTTCCGAGGGCAAAGCTGGCGCAAGAACCGGAGTCGACGATTTTTCATGGTTGGGCTTTTCGCGGCCCGCTCGCGCTTCGAGCATTACTTTAATCAGCAAATGGCTTCATCGAGGCTCGAGACCTCGCCAGCAATGGTCACGCGCCGCATGTCACGACGCTCGAATTGATCGTTATAAGCTCTGCCACGGTGCATCGTTGCCCGGTTATCCCACATAACAAGATCAAAGCATGACCACCGATGCTGATACACACGATCGGGGCGCGTGGCCGCTTCGATCAAGTCACGTATAAGCATCAAGGCCTCGGGCCTTGGCATGCCCTCGATGCCCCCGATGTGAGAGGAAAGAAAAAGGCATACCCTACCAGTGGGTTGATGTCGGCGTACAAGGCGTTGACGAACTGGTGCAAAACGCAATTGCTCTTCCTCGGTAAAACCACTAAAGCCGAGCTGGGCTCGACTGAAAAGCAAGGAGTGCTCGCATATGAGTGGCATCAATGCATTGCCTTCTTTGGTACCAAGCGCCTCATAGGCGAGTCGCGTATCACAAAATTCGGTCTCGCCACCTTGACTTGGAATCTCTCGAGCATGCAAGAACGAGTACTTGGCCGGCTTGACTTTGAAGCTGCTATCGCTATGCCAGAGTCGATTACCGAGATTAAACATGCGACGGCGATCGTCGACCGCGAGAATCGTCCCAGCCTCATTGAGGTTAGAAATATCATTAAGTTGAGGGTGAGCCAAGCGATGCTTTTCAACCGCCACCGTTGCACGACTCGCTTCCATCTCACCGAAATAGCGCGCAAATCGAATCTGGGCTCCGTCGTCGAGCATCTGCTGTGCGAAAACCAGAACAGCAAAATGATCTATCGCCTGCTGAATGCTTGCAACCACCTCGGGACTCAAGGCCTGGCTTAAGTCAAGGCCATGAATCCGAGCACCGAATCCAGCTGTTAAGGATTCGATCTCAAAGGCTGAGGACTTAGTGTCAAAAAACATGCCAAATTCCTCTGTATCAGCTAAATTGTGCGTTAGGCAAGCGCTGTAGCGTCGGTGCTTGCTCACCAAAAAATCAAGAGGAGACATACAAGCATGGAAAACATGCTCGATGCCTGCCGCAGAAACGGCAAGCGTAAACCTGAGGAGATATGCTTTTCAAGTCCAAAGCGCGATTGGCGTTTCGGGGACCTAGAATCGTTGAGTAATCGGCTGGCGCAAGCGATGCTTGCACTTGAACTTGTGCCTGGCGACCGGATTGCCTGTCTGACCAAGCACGCGGCGCAATGTACAGCCATGACACTTGCCGCACAGAAAATTGGCGCTGTTTGCATGCCGGTTAATTGGCGCCTTGCGGCTACTGAGGTCAGTTATATTCTTAACCATGGCCAGGCAAAAGTCCTGATGACCGATATCGATTTTGTAAACATTCTCAACGTGATTGAGTGCCCAAGTCTTAAAAAGATCGTACTTAGCGAGGACTCAATCGCCAACTCACCACCTCTGGATCATCGGCAATCCCTTGAGACTTGGGCGCAGGCCTTCCCCGATGATGATCCCGGCTACATGCCACACCCCCAGGAGACTGCACTTCAACTTTACTCGTCAGGGACAACTGGTCTGCCCAAAGGCGTTGAATTGAGTCATCGCTCGCTTAGTGCTGCATTTCAAGGTCCGGTTCCAGAAGCTATTTCCTATCGTGGTGAAGGTTCGATCATGCTCAACGCGCTTCCTAGCTTTCATATCGCCGGCATAGGGATTGCTCTTATGACATACAGCCTGGGTGGCAAAAGCGTTCTTGTTCCAGACTTCATACCAAACCATGTACTCGATGTGATTGTGGAGCATCGAATCACCCATGCCTTTCTCGTACCCGCAATGATCCAGTTTTTACTGCAGGTACCCGGTGCAGCAACCCGCGACTATAGTGCCCTGCAATGCTTATCCTACGGCGCATCACCGATAACCGATCAGGTGTTGGTAGAAGCCATGGCAACTTTTGCTTGTAAGTTTGTGCAAGTCTATGGTTTGACAGAGACAAGCGGAGCAGTCACAGCACTTGCAGCAGAGGACCATGTCAGCGAAGGCCCGAAGTCGGTGTTGCTTCGCTCAGCGGGCAAGCCAATTCTTGGGGTGAGCCTAAAAGTTGTCGATCATGAATCTGGTGAGACCTTGCCTGATGGCGAAGTGGGCGAAATCTGGATTAAGACCTTGCAAAATATGAAGGCTTACTGGCGCAATCCGCAAGCAACCAACGAAGCCTTTGTTGATCGCGATTCAGACGGACTTGGATGGTTTCGATCGGGAGATGCAGGATTTTTGCAAGACGGTTACCTTTTTTTGCACGATCGTATCAAGGACATGATTGTGTCAGGAGGCGAGAATATTTACCCTGCAGAGATCGAGAACGCCATGATGAAACATCCAGAGATCGCTGACATTGCAGCGTTTGGCGTGCCTGATGCACAATGGGGAGAGTCTGTAAAAGCGTGCGTTGTTTTAAAACCTGGATCTATGTATCACGATGATCTAAAGGCATCGTCCGCCGCCATTATTAGCTGGACACGGGATCGTCTTGCACACTTTAAATGTCCTCGAAGCATTGACTTTGTTGAAAGCATACCGCGCAACCCGAGTGGAAAAATTCTTAAACGGATTTTGCGTGAGCCTTACTGGCGTAACGAGCATCGCCAGATTCACTGATCGCTCGGTTCTGGACTTTTTGAGACTGGCGATTTCATACGAATGATATAGGCAGCAATGGCAAGAAGGAGTACAGCGCCAGCCTCATAAATCAGATTGATGGCGCTTGCCTCCTTGCCTTGCAAAATCACAAGACGGCAAAGAGCGGTCACTGCAATAAAGATGGGTATTGAGATTGGAATGGTACTGCTTTTATAAAAGGCTCCGACCATTCCTAGCACTTCAGCATAGATGAACATCAGCAACAAATCGGTCAGTTCAACCTTACCGGTAGAAAACACCTTAAGCATTTCCATGGCAACGCCATAAACCGTGAAACAGGCCACAAGTAGCAGAATGGCTTTCTCTGTTAATGCAATGACACGTTCCATGATTTAAAGCCTACCCGACGTCAACTGATGACTTAGCCTAATACTCCAAAGCGTGGCCCTTGATGTAGGTCTCCAAATACTTAATGTGCTGCTCTTGCTGCAACAAGAGCTCTTTCACGATATCGCCAACCGAGACCATACCAATGACTTTGTCTTGATTGACAACGGGCAAATGTCGAATGCGACGCTCAGCCATGATTTTCATGCAATGATCGGTAAGATCGCTCGGCGTGACGGTGATCGGCTCGCGTGTCATGACGGACGACAGCTTGACCGTTTTCGGGTCCAGTCCCAGGAAAAGCACCTTCATGGCGCAATCGCCTTGGGAAAGGATGCCTTCAAGACGTTCACCATCCATGACGAGCACAGACCGAATCTTGGTTTCGCGCATCAAGGCCAAAGCCTCAAAAACGGTGGCGGAAGATGGAAGCGAGAAAACTTTTGCGCCTTTACGGCTGAGACAATCGCGAACAGAAGACATGCTGAGTAATCCCTAAACGAGGACTTGGTGGGTCGACTTTGGCTGAACGACACACCGGCAAACTCCCTGTTTCCGCAGCTTTTTGCTGTCTAAGGCCGTCATAGTAGCCAGGTCAACCGCCGCAAACGCAAGTACCTGAGTTGATTGATCGGCTCATAGACAGTCGCGATTGGCAAGGTTTGGTGGCAGTCCGCATGCTTTATCTGTATGCAGCGCCCTGCGATTAGCTACTGCTTGGGTTCCTTACCTCACGAGAACCCAAACGATGATGAACGAAGGCAAGCCCACTGGTCCCCTGAGCAAGTCCCCACGCCTCCTAAGCAAGCCCACTGGTCTCCTCCTTGACCCCAAAAACGATTACGTCTTTAAGCGCCTCTTTACCCAAGCACCCGAGCTGCTCGTGTCGCTCATCAATGCGATCCGGGATCGTGAACCGCCGATCGCGTCCCTTGAGATCCTTAACCCCTACATTGATCCACAAACCCTAAGCGGTAAACATATCGTTTTGGATGTTTTGGCGGTTGATGTCGAGGGCAGGCGCTTTAATGTGGAAATGCAAGTTCAGCGTCATCGAGCATGGGGCTCAAGGTCCTTGTACTACCTTGCAAAGCTCTTGAGCGGTCAGCTCAAATCCGGCGAAGGCTATGAGTCGCTCAGACCCGTGGTTGGGATCCACATCATCGATTTTGACTACTTCAATGTGCAAGAGGTGGTTCACGCCGCTAACGCGGTCAGTGGTACCGATCGTGTCAATGGCGAGCAGTACGTTTGGTGCTTTGCCCTTCGTGATCGGGATCAGCCGCAGATCACGATGGGCGAAGAGCTTCAATTGCACTTTCTGGAGTTACCCAAGGCTTTGCGGGTGCTGAGCGGGCCGTCGAGGGAAAACACGTTGAGGGCAAGTCCTGAGGTAAGAAGTGGCGACGGTGGAAGCGGCGACCCTGGACTTGTGTCCACAAACTTCGCCTCTGCCCTCGCTTTCTGGGTAAACTTTCTCAAACGTTGGCAGGAGGATCAAGTCATGTCGTCAATGAATCATCCACCGGTACAAAAGGCACTCAATATGCTCAGAGCGATGAGCGCCGATGAGATTGAGCAGCAGTTTGCCTTTGAGCGCGAGCGCGCGCTTTTGATTGAGCAGATGGAGTTGCATGCGGCGAGGGCCGAGGGTGAAACTGCGGGGATCCTTAAAGGTGAAGCTGCTGGGATCCTTAAAGGTAAAGCGCTTGGGCTTGAGGAAGGCGAGGCTGCCGGGATTCTTAAAGGCGAGGCTGCGGGGATCCTTAAAGGCGAGGCTGCTGGACTCCAATTAGCCTTAGCACGGCTCATCGCAAGCGGCATGCCCGAGGATCAAGCTCGAGAAGTACTTGGATTAGCTAGGGATTTTGGAGCCTAGCATATCTCTTCTATTGTCACCGTCTCACGCTTAGTAGGCACTCCCTCATACCCCGAAACACAAGCGAGTTGATCCACGCCGGCTCTTGGCGAAGCTCAAGCCTTGTATAGCGCTCCAAAAATGCAGGAATGGCTACAGCGCCTTCCAGCCGGGCTAACGGAAAGCCAAGGCAAATATGTGTACCAAAGCCAAAGGCAAGATGGGGTGCGCCGTCTCGCCTAAGATCAAGTTGATCAGGCTCGGGGTAGGCTCTTGGGTCTCGATTAGCCGCATTGAGCATCATGAAGACCCGTTGCCCCGGCTCAAGATGCTCGCCGTGTATCGAAAAGCCCTCGCGAACAACACGAACCTGCGAGCCAGAAGGGCCATCGTAGCGAAGCAGTTCTTCGACCGCATTTGACGCCAATTTGCTGTCGCAGCGCAGATCAGTCATGGCATCTGGAAAGTGCATGAGAGAGTAGATCCCGTTAGCGATTAAATTCGTGGTGGTCTCATGCCCGGCAAAAAGCATCAGAATGCAGCTTGCAATGAGTTCGTCATCGCTAAACTGATCATCGGCGTCGCGGAGGTGAACAAGCTCACTGATGGCATCGCTCTGAGGATGAACTCGCCTCGACGCTATTAAGGCCTTGAAAAATGCTGCCATTTCCTTGGTTGCCTGCTCAGCTTTGTCATACTTATCAGAGCTCATGCGTGAACTTCCAATAAATAGCGCGATCTCATCTGACAGACGCTTTAATTCCCCTAGCTCATGGACTGGCACACCAAGCATCGCCATGATGACCAGACAGGGTAAGGGACCTGCATAATCCGCAATCAAGTCGATTTCATCATGCTCAGCCATTTCATCTAAAAGTTGCTTCGCTATCGCTTCAACCTGTGGGCGCATCGCCTGCATCGATCGGGCACTAAAGACCTTGCCCGTGAGTCTTCTCAGTCGCGTATGTTCGGGCGGATCCTTGAAGACCATCCATAAGGATAAATAGCGAATAATCTCCGATATGCGTGAGGCTTCAGATCCCGGTAAACTTTCAAAAAAAGGTCGAAGGCGATCTGATGACAAACGCTCTTTATCCAAGCACATAGCCTTCACATCGTTATACCTTGTAATCACCCAGGACCTCAGCCTATCGCTCCAATAGCAGGGCGCCTCATCGCGCATGCGCTGAAAAATCGGATAGGGATTTGCTAATACAGCGGGGTCCTCAGGTCTCCAATCGATTGACTGCACAGTCATCGCGAACGCTCCAAAATGTGGACTGCACAAACAGCTTCATCGAAACCCATAACACCACCTCCGTTTTCAATGAGACCTACCCTTGCCCCATAGGCCTGCCGCTTACCGGCTTCTTCACGCAATTGCAGGCAAACTTCATAGACCATGGATAGGCCTGTAGCACCGACTGGATGCCCCTTGCTGATCAGGCCGCCCGACAAATTCACTGGCAATCGCCCACCCAGACGAGTTACTCCCGAGGCCGCCATCTCTCCCCCTTTTCCGGACTCGCACAAGCGAAGCATTTCGAGTTGATAAAGTTCACAAAATGCTGTGGCATCGTGAAGCTCAACGATATCGATATCTTGCGGCCCAAGCCCACTGCGAGCATAAGCTTTATCTGCGGCTACTCGTGACAGACCCGGCTCATTGAGCATTCGATACTTGCCCCCTGAAAGTTGGGAGCTACAGACTCTCACAGCACGCCTTTGGGTATCCCCCGGCAGCGTCTTGAGCATCGATGCCGAACACAACAAGGCTGCTGCGGCCCCATCACCCATGGGCGAGCACATCGATCGTGTCAGCGGCCAACTTACCTCCCGATCCTCAAGCACTTCATCCACCGTGAGTTCGAACTGATACTGCGCCTTGGGATTGAGGCTGCCGTGGAAATGGCTTTTTGATGCAGCCTCTGCAATTTGGCGCTGGGTCGTTCCAAATGCTTTCATATGCCAGGCAGCCTGCATCGCATACGTGTCCATAAACAAAGTTCGTCCGGGTCCTGTTTCGAAAGGCTTGCCGCTTTCCTCGCCAGCCGCTTGGTAGTAGCGACGCCAGCGCTCGGGCTCTAACTGATCAATCCCTGTTGCAAAAATTGAAGCGACTCGCTCCGGTGCATCAGGGCTCACAAGCTTCTCAACACCTAAGGCAAGACTCATCTGCGATTCGCCCGAAAGAATGTCCTTGCAGGCACCATGAAAAGCGAACGATCCCGTGGCGCAAGCGCCTTCCACATTAATGATGGGCACGCGTTGGGCAAATAATCCTTCCTCAACCAGTGGTGTGAAGCAGACCTGGCCACGAATGCCGCCCTGACCCCACTGACCCATGCCGCAATTCCCAAACCATGCCTGCTCGATCCTCGATGAGTCATCCGGTGTAAGACCGGCATCTGCAATCACATCCAAATAAGCCTCTCGAACAAGTTGGTGAAACGACTTGTCCGCTTGCTTGCCAAAGGCTGTGCAAGCCGTTCCGATGATAAAAACATCACTCATTGAATCACTCCACTTTGATTATTCGGCTAACAAGCGCTCTCCGGTGATGCGAAGAGTCTGAGAAAGACTTCGGGTTTTGCTCTAAATATCCAAGCAGTATCGCGACCTCGATGAAAGTTTGCGTCATAGCCTCCAATAAAAAGCTCGCCGTCGGCCTCATCCTTAAATGGTGAAGCTGTAATCGTGCGCACAGCAACAAGCGCAGACTCCGATGGGAATGTATAACAGTTGACCTCGGTCAATCGGTAATTGTTTGGGCCCTTGCGGGCAACCACAATGGCACCAGCATAAAATCCTCCTTCACCCATCGCCTGGTTGCTAGCGGTCGGTGCCTCACGATCTCCAACCACGGCCTCAACACCAAAGAGTAGAATCGGTTCGCTTTCTAATGGCCCCTTTAGGGCATACATGTGGTTGTAAGCGCCTAAAACAAAGCGCACTGGTATGCCGCGCAGATGACGTTCGATTAAATCATCAAGGCAGCTTTCAACCACCGGCGCTTGGTAACGAAGCCAATCGGCCGGATCAGGATCGAGTCGCAAGATGCAAGCACGTGAGAACTTCCCAGGCGACCACAAGAACAGCAATGACTGCCCTTGCCCACTGGGGTTAGGAATCGCTGTCATACCCCGGATTCCTCCAACCGATGGCACCAATCCATCGGAGCCAACCGAATCGAGGCTTGCAACGAGCTCGTAGCTCGGCCGCTCACCATCAATCCGACGATAAATATGAGAGCCTACGGACAAATGAAGCGCACCGTTAGCTTCTATCATTGATAGCGCTCTAATCGGAATAGGACCAAACTCCGGAGCACGATCCCAATGAAGTTTAAGCGTTTGTGGCTCGACCAAGCTGCCCGACCAAATGCCATGGGTCCCGGCCGCGATAAACAAGCGATCAACCCCGGTTCGCTTATCGTGATAAAGCGTGATCACCCTCACCGAATTCGCAACGCCTCGCTCGCCCAGCGGCCCTTTGACCAGCGGTATCTTGGTCCACCGAGCACGAGCGTCGTCACGCTGAAAAAGATTAATGCCAGCCTGACCATTGCCTTCAAACGCTGCCGCAATCAGCATATCAATCGGCTCGTCTAAAGCTCGCCCTTGATGGTCGGTTGTAAAACGTACCGAGGATAGCGACTCAATACGCAAATGCTTATCGAACATTGCATCGACCTGCCAGCCTTCGGCAACAGCATCAAGACGCAAAACTTGACCCCAAGGAATCGGCCTGGCTTTGCCTCCATACCATTCATGGTCCTCATCCATCCAATAACCATTGGCCGCAAAAAGTGCGCCGCGGTGTGCAACAAGATGGAGAATTTCAGACCCTCCCGCTCGGCGTCCCAGCTTATCTGTACAACCTGCTCGATAACTCAGCTTCCAGTCTCCTCTTGCTGACTTGGCCGTTTCTTCGATATGCTTAGTGGAACATTCAAGCGAAGCTGTTACAGATGTTGGATGCTGTAAGCTCGAACATGCCGCCAGGAGGCAAAAGCTTGCGAGCAACAAGGGCCAATTGGATAGACGCTGCGGCATATGTAATGATTCTAGCCTCTTACGCTGCCTCAGATTCCATTGAGAGTGACCATGCCCATCGACTCGCCCCAGGTGTTCATTCCGGATTTATTGCGCTCTCATGCTCGCTACCGGCCACAACACGAGGCACTCGTCTGTGGCAGTCAGCGTCTGACTTGGGCCGAGTTCGGTCAATCGATCGATCGCGTCGCAAGGCGATTGCAAGCACTTGGCGTTGGGCGCGGGTGCCAGATTGCTGTGCTGATGAACAATCGCGTTGAGCTACTCACGGCGATCTTCGGGATCGTTAGTAGCGGCGCATGCGTGGTGCCATTGTCTGGATTACTGACCGCAGAACAAAGCTTAGGACTAATTCGAGATAGCGATGCTGTCGGACTGATGGTATCTCAAGAATACGCTGAGAAGCTTCTTAGTACTTCAAACGCCGACGACACAACAACCGCTCAAAACAAGCTGAGTCTGCATTGCCCTGCGCTTCGGGACGAGCTCTTGGTTGTCGTCACCGGCAATAACTTCGCTGCGAGCACTCAGACCCTCAACGGCGTTCAAGCCTCTGATCCGCTCAAGTCTTGCTATGAGCCCTTTATCGCATGGACTGACTGGTTAAGCCAGGGTCACCAAGATCCGGTGCTCACACGAACCTATGAAGCCAGTGATCCATTTAATATTATTTATAGCTCAGGTACGACAGGCCTACCAAAGGGCATTGTTCAAAGCCATGCCGCTAGACTTCATTGGGCCTGGTCAAACAGCCTCGAGATGGGATTTTCTCAAGCTTCACGGGTACTCACAACGACGGCGCTCTATTCAAACGGTACATGGCTGATGATGCTGCCCGCGTTATTTTGCGGCGCGAGTCTAATTGCCATGCAGCAATTTGATCCCATAGCCTTTCAATCGATTGTTAAATCGGAGCGTATTACCCACAGCTTTATGGTACCAACGCAATACCTGATGCTGCTTGAGCATCCAGCGTTCGATCCTGGAGCTTTCGATACGATTGAAGTGCTGCTTTGCGCGGGATCGCCCTTGCGCCGGGATGTTAAGCAACGAGTGATCGAGAAACTTGGCAATCGGTTAATAGAACTTTACGGTTTCTCCGAGGGCTTTGCCACCATGCTTAAGCCTGCGCGCCAGCACGATAAGTTTGACACGGTTGGCACACCGGTGATTGGCTTTGAGCTTGCGATTGTCTCCGAGGACGGGCAGGAACTCCCTGCTGGCCAAATCGGAGAAATCGCTGGATACGGTGGCGGCATGATGCAGGCTTATCACAAGCAAGCTGAGGCAAGCGAAAAGCTCATTTGGCGCGACTCACGCGGTCGCAGCTTCATTCGTTCGGGTGATATCGGCGTCGTTGATGATGAGGGATTCCTTCGGCTTGTCGATCGCAAGAAAGATATGATTATTTCGGGTGGTTTTAACGTCTTCCCAAGTGATATTGAACCGATCGTGGCTCAACACCCACATGTATTCGATGTTGCCGTCATCGGTGTTGAACACGCGCGCTGGGGCGAAGCAGCGTTTGCTTTAGTTATTCCACGCGAAGGTGAATCTGTCGATGCAGAAGCGATAAGACAATGGGCTAATGCACGTCTTGCTAAGCCACAACAATTGGTTGGAGTCGAGTTTCGAAAGGAATTTCCACGGAATGCCCTGGGCAAGGTACTTAAACGTCTTCTTCGCGATGCGAAGGGATCACCTTAAGTTGTATGCGACCTTCTTGGTGAAGACTTCGACCGCGAGCGAGCATACGTCGTTGCGCGGCCTGCGATTCGCTCGTGCTATTTTGTTTTACGATCTGCATGGCGTCACGAACGGCTTCAGCAAGCGGGGCAGGCATTGCGGCCAATAAATAATGGCGAAGCGTATCAGAGCAAGACTGCATCGCTAATGCAAGCTCCTCAGGCCCTACGGTCATGATAAGTGTTTGCAAAGAACGTTTGGGAATGCCCAAGAGATCTTCGAAGAGGAAGCGTTGAGCTTCAACACTATCCGCCAGCTCGGGTTCAAATACCCTCATCCTGTCGAGCGCTTCTTGATCAAGCGGCTCATCAAAGGCGTTGATCAAGGCGGCTGCATGTTTGGTGCCGCCAAGCCTGCTTTGTTTATCAATAGGATCAAGGGCGATTGCCCGCAAAGCCTCGTTTAAGTCCTCGATGGCCATCGGGTGGACATGATCGAGCAAAGCCACCCGCAATAACAATTCATTCCGAAGCGCATCCTCAAAGCAAGCGGCTAAGGCTGCTGACGCTGAGGCATCCATGAGGGCAAGCAGGCTCGCAATGATCTGAGGGTGCTCGTCACTGATCCGCGCGTGTAGCAAATCCGAATCGAATGCCTCAATCGCAGCAAGTGCGTTTTGGTCGATGAGCGCGAAGGACCGATTGCGAAATCCCAAGGATCGTTCATCAACATCAGCCTGGTGCAGCGCACGATCCATGAACTGTTCCGTGTCGATGCCGAGCAAACGCTGATCGCTGCTTGCCTCCCTGAACGCTCGCAAGACCTCTATCCATTGCGTTAGGTCAAGCCGTCGCACAGCGATCAGGCGCGTGCTGAGGCGCTTAATCGCTGTCTCGCTCAGTGAACGCAACACCACCGCAGCCGTGTCCGGCCCCAAAGCGAGCAAAACCAGCGCAGCCTTGGTCGCCCCATCGAGTTGAAATGGGCTGACGCTGCAGTCGGGAATTGGGGACATTATGCTGCGATGCAATAGCTGTGTTGCATGATCTCAATCGTTAACAAATTGATAGGTAATTAGCATGCTGTACGCCATTGCGATCCTCTTAGTGTTCTCCCTTGGACTCGCCTTGTGGGCCTCTGGAAACTCGCGTATCCCGAGCGAGCTCAAGCAAAGCCTTGGGCCCGATCAACTTGAAGTGATTAGGGAGGACCTCGCCCTACGCAAACAACTCGGGCAGCTACTAATCATCTGTCTTGGTGGGATCATGATCATTTGGATTGCGAACTAAGAAGGCCTCCTGCGTATTGTCCTGTGCTTTCGCCATCGATAAAGCTCTCAGCGCCATTTACAACCACGCGGCGGATGCCTCCAGCCTTCTGAACGAGCCGCCGGGCTCCGGCGGGCAGATCGCTCTCAACCACTGGAACGCATGGACGAATTCGATCCTCCTCAAATAACAAAACGTCTGCCCAATATCCCTCTTTGAGCATCCCTCGCTGCCCAAGCCCAAATGCACGGGCATTATCGTGACTGAGCTTCTTTACCGCAGCCTCCAAGGTGAAAGCCTTCGCCTGATTCACCCAGTAATGAAGAAAATGAGTCTGCAAGGAAGATCCCATTTCCTGAGCAACATGTGCGCCTGAATCAGAAAAGGTTGCCAGAATCTCTTCATGACCTAAAAGTGTTTTTAAGTCTTCGCGCGATTCGTTGACAATCGGTTGTACAAAAATTTGATCATTATTGGTCAGGCAAAGTTCGATCATCAGGTCAACGGGATGCTTACCCGATTCGACCGCTAACTCCCCAACCGTCTTATCCTGCCAGTCGACATCGCGCATCACATAAAGATTGTCGTAATCGGGCTTTCTTGCATCGGTCGTGGCGGCGCCACCGCCCTGTAATTTGTTATCGCGCGGTTTCATGAGCGACTCGGCAGCGATAAGTTCTTGACGCAGACTTGGTTGACGCAAGGCTTCGAGCTGCATAGGCAGCGGGAGCGCGCGTATCGGTTTCCAAGCGTCAAGCACATCGAAAGGCAGGTAAGACTTCAGCGAAAAAATTGCATTGATCGAGCGTGTCGATGCTTGACCAAACATCCGGCCACCAGCGAGATTCACAGCCTGAATGGTTTCGAGCTGGTCTTGCCATCGAGGTGGGTCATCACCCTGCTTCGTTGAAATCACACCAAACATCACCGGCACCTTGTGGCTTAATGCAAAGTGCTTCATATGCTCTAGAAATTTTTGATTACTACTTCGATTCAAAATATCCGGACCAATCTGAAAAATACCTTTTCCTAAGCGCCCCATTGCCGCGACGATTGCCTCGATCTCCCGCCAATGCGCTATGCGACTTGCCACTGGATTACCATCCGGTGCCAGATGGGTATGCGATCGCGAACTTGAAAATCCGACCGCTCCTGAGCGTATCGCGTCGATGACGAGGCTTGTCATCTGAGCGATTTCATCATCGCTTGCCTCGCTGCTGAGTGCACGCGCTCCCATCACATACATGCGCACGGCAGAATGTCCAATGTACATCGCGTGATTAAGTGCCTTGGGACGGCGTCTGACCGCGTCCTGGTACTCGGCAAAAGACTCCCATGTCCAGTCGATACCTTCGCGCATAGCGTCAACTGATATATCTTCTACATAGGACAGACTTCTCGCATACCAGTCCCTATCCTGAGCTTTGCAAGGCGATAGCGTAAATCCACAATTACTCATGACAACCGAGGTCACCCCGTGAAAGCAAGAGCAACTGCCAAGCGGATCCCACATCACCTGCGCATCCATGTGCGTGTGTCCGTCGACAAAGCCAGGTGAAACAATCAAGCCATCGGCATTAATCGTACGACGAGCTCCCTCGTTTAACTTACCGATGGCAACAATTCTGCCGTCTTTGATACCAAGGTCAGCCGTGCGGCGCGTAGCACCGGAACCATCGACCAAGCTTCCACCGCGAATCAAATAATCCAACATCTGACGACCCCCCTTAGTTATTCGGACTTATCAATCCATGCCTATTAAAGATCGCAAGGCTGTCGATGAAAAGCTCGGGCGTTTTGAAAAAGTACTGCCTGTCGAATCGAAGCTCATATTGTTTTGCTTGGGTTCTTTTACAGACTGGCGTAGCATGCAATCATCGTTAACAACAGCCCGTATGACTTCCGCCTACCTTTATGGATTAGCCTGTGGTCTTACTCCCGCGGTATACAGCCTAGCGCGGGCGATGCTCGACATCCGCCGAATCGGTTCAACGCGGAGCAAACCTTGGATCGCTGGAGCCACCGCAGTTAGCTTCTGGTTCATTTGTTTTCTCAGTTTTAGCGCCTGATTTGCGCCAATGAGACGACTTCTGGTGTTTGCCTGGGGCTTATTGGCGAGCATGATCGCTGTCACGTCCACCGATGCGAGTGCCTTTAGCCCCAGACTCGAGGACCGATTAATTCGCGTCAAGGCAAGCGATGCGCAAATCATCCCACTGAGGCTATGGGGCAAGCAAGATGCGCCCTCGGCAATTATTCTGTGTATCCATGGGTTTAGCGACTACGCAAGGGGCTTTGGACATATGCTTGCGGCGCTCGACACAGCCAACACGAGCTTGATGATGGCCTTTGACCAGCGCGGTTTCGGTGATACAGCAAGCCGAGGCCACTGGGCAGGCCATGATGTCATGATCTCCGACCTGCATGATGTCTTGCTCTATATTGGAGAACGATATCCGGGCCTGCCCATTCATATTGTCGGCGAGAGCATGGGCGCAGCGCTTTTGTTGGTAGCGATGCATCACCCAAAGACCTCAGCATTTTTTAAGACCACGATGGAGATCAACTCTACTGCACGGCAAAGCTCTTCAACTTTTCGAACAAGCCTAGCCAAACCAAACCCTCAGGTCCAGTCGACCATACTGCTTGCACCAGCCGTTTGGAGTTGGTCGGCCATGCCTTGGTACCAGGTACTGAGCCTTAAGCTTTTCTCACAGCTATGGCCAGATCTTCGAGTCTCTTCGCAATATGCGAGGCGAATTGGCGTTCGGCCAACCGACGATCCCGCAGTGGCTGCTTATCTTGCCAAGGATCCGCTGATGCTGCGAGATATCCCAGTGTCGATGATTGCTGGACTAAGCGACTTGATGTCGGAAGCGAGCCTTCTGATGCCAAAAAAGGGACATCGCAGTTTAGTTGTGATCGGGACACGCGATGAAGTCATCCCGGGCTCAGCATATTGCGCCTGGTTAGCCAAAAACCATGAGAGCGTGACAGGCCAATGGCTTGTCCAGCAGGACGGCTTTCATATGCTAACCAGGCAAACGAAAAGCGACGCCATCATCGACTCGCTGAGCAATTTTTTGACGCTTCAATTACATCGCTTAGAACAAGAACAGCAACCTATGAAGGCACTAAAATGCTGAACGATCTTAAAACTTACAAACTTGATGTTGCCCAATCGGTAGTCGACGATCTCATGGATCGCCTGGCAAAAGCGCGATGGCCCGATGAAGCGCCTGATCAAACCCAGCACGGCCATTGGCGCTATGGCACACCTGTACATTGGCTTCAAAAGCTTCACCGTTACTGGATCGACGAATTCGACTGGCGAGCACAAGAGGACAAACTCAATGCTTTTGAACAATGGAAACTCAAGCTTGAGACAATTGACCTTCATTTCATGCACGTTAAAAGCCAACATCAAGGCGCCCAACCGATTCTACTGCTGCATGGCTGGCCGGGTTCCGTCTTTGAGTTTTTAGAATTAATCCCACAACTCACAGCAGCAAACGAAGCTGGTAAAAGTTTTCATGTCATTGTTCCAAGCCTTCCTGGCTTTGGCCCTTCTTTCCGTAAAGGTCAAGCAAGACTCGGTCTCGATGCGATGGCTCAAGTCTTGCATGAACTCATGCATGAAGTTCTAGGATATAAAGCGTACTACATTCAAGGTGGCGACTGGGGCTCATTTCTTGCATCAGCCATCGCCTATCGGCACCCCAACGCTGTCAAAGGGATTCACCTTAATCTTTTGCCTTTGCGTCGGGATGCGTTGTTATTTCAGGAGCCAATGGACGAGGATGCCAAGCGCTATGCACAAGAACTTGAGCTATTTTTACGCGAGCACACAGGTTATCAGGCGATTCAAGGCACGAGGCCACAGACGCTTGCCTACGCCCTCAACGATTCGCCTCTCGGTCTTGCCGCTTGGATTGGTGAAAAATTTGCTGCATGGAGCGATTGTGATGAGCAACCCGAATCCGTGATTCCCTTTGACCGGATGCTTGCCAACATCTCCCTTTATTGGTTTACCGAAGCTATCGGATCCTCATTTTGGCCCTACTACGCTCGACTCCATTCGCCTTGGTTCATCCCCAAAGGCGAAGGCATCAAGGTTCCTACGGGCTACTGCCAGTTTCCAAGAGAAATCCTAAAGCCTCCACGATCACTTGCATCTAGAACTTATCACAATATTGTGCGCTGGCACGAGGCTCAACGGGGCGGACACTTTGCTGCGCTGGAGCAAAGCAACGTTTTAGCGCACGAAATCCGAGAAACATTTAAGAACCTTTAGGGGCGAAAATCATGCTGCAAGTCTAGGCGGATTCGAGGGCAAGCAAGGCTTCTTGCAATCTTGCCATACGCGAGTCACGAAGATTCCAGGCTGACAGTGCTTTAACCGTATGAAAAATATAATCTTTGTTTGGGCCAAGCGGACCACATGCCTTCGACAAGATAGCGACCTCATCCTCAAATGGCAGCGCTCCAAGAAATGAAGGGTGCGAAGGATTATGGTCAAACACGAGGCAATCGACCCAGCCCTCAGGCGTTTTAACAGGTAGCCAACGGGGACAATACGAGCCCGAAACCATCTCACGGCGCCACAACAAAGCAAGCTCATCCCTGGCATGAGAGGCCTCAATCCGCAGCACAATGCCATCGCAACAACCGCCTGGCAATAAGGTAAGCATCAAGCCAGGAAAATCGGGCGTACCGCGGCCAAAAACAGACTTCATTGCCATACGGCGATGCCGTCCAAATAAGCGCCCTGGACCAAGGGGCTTACAAAAAATAGCCGGATTCCAAATCAGTGAGCCGTAGGCAAAAATGTGTACGGGCCTGCCGCCGCACCATTGCGATAGACATGCTGCCAGGCTGTCGCGCTGTTGCTCGGGCGTTAAAAATGGCACTGACTGATATTGTTGTTGCAATCTTCTACGAACAGCATCATCGAGTAGCGAGTCGCGGGTAATCGTTACAAAAGATTGCTCGCTATGACCCTTCTCATCGGCCGTCTTGGGATTGTCACTACCGACCATCATTGGATGATTGCCTTCGGTGCATCGCCGTCCTCAATGAGCTTTGAACTTCGCCCAATCGGCTGGCCTTCCGATCCAACACCGAGGCTTTGAGCTCTCATTGCGGCCCTATCAACCACACATTGGCCTCCGCCAAGCCACGTCAATGCCGCTTGAATCAATGGATCTGAGGCGCTACCTAAAACACTTTGATAGTCATCGCTTGCATAACACGTAGGCTCAATGCCAGCGATATTTGATGGTACTCCTTTGGCATCACGCACTTCAAAATTGACAGCGTGATAGCTCTGCCCGCAGGCGCTCACAGGATGAAACCCATAGGGTTTACCGCAAGTCCGGCTGCCTATACTGACAAAATCGAGCGAGGGATGCCTGTTCTTGAGCCCGTGAATCAGCATTTCACTGGCCGAGCAAGTTCTTGATCCCGTTAAGACCACCACGCGTTCGAGTTGCATGGACGGTAGCGGAGATGGATCAACAAAGCGTTCGCTCGCATTTGCTCTTGGATGCTTATCGTTATAAATCAATTGAGAAAACACCTCGGATCGCAGTGATGATGGCGCAATCGCGCTCGCAAGCCGTGTTGCTACATCCACCCTTCCGCCACCGTGATATCGGAGGTCCAGAATCAGGTCTCGAACACCGCCCGCCACCATGTCATCTAACGCCAGACGGAGCGCAGGCGTTGACGGCTCAATAAAATCTTTCAAGAACAGATAAGCAACTCGGCGACCTGACACAACGAGCGGAGCAGCATCATATGGCGGCAACGCAATGGAACTAACTGCGTATCTCGTCGCTATAAGGTTTAGACTTCGAAACCCGGTGCTTCCCTCAATCTCAATGGCAAGTCGCTCACCGACTTCATTAGCCGCAAGCGCTGAAAAGTCATTGGCATCCTTCCAATACTTCGCTGGCTTGCCTTGGATCGACACGACAATATCACCGCGCTTTATACCGGCCAAGCCCGCAGCCGACAGAGGCTCAACCCAACGGACCCGTAATGGCAAAGGATCATCTGGCTGGCCGGCAACTGAAAGGCCAAACCCTATATTGATGCCTTCATCGTAGTATTGTTGATACCGATCGATTGCTTCAACAAAACTCCACCGATCAGCTGGCCTTGAAGGAGTTCCTTTGGAGAGCAAGTTTGTGAAATGGGCACGCATCGCAGCGACGGGCTCGAGCTGAGTATCGACCGCATCAGGGTTAGATGGGATGTCTTGATACCAAAAGTACCAATCCCGCATCCATGCCTGTAACCAAGCCTGCTGGGCAGCTAGGGAGCAACTGTCGGGTTGGCTAAAAAGGCCTGTATAAGCAGCATTGGCCTGGCGCTCACCACCGCCACCACTACAAGCACAAAGCACAGCAGCAAGACTTATCGCGCCCAAATATTGCAAAAGCCTCATAGGCTTAAGTTCGTTGTCGAAGCCGCAACCATTGCCAGACAAAAACAAACGCCAATGAGCCAAAACCTATCATCAACCCATAGTCAAAGCGGAAAACAAGCGCGATGCCAGCAATCAGCAGCAAGAGGCGTTCAAGCGAGTTCACAGCGACCAAAAGCCAGCCTTGAAATGCTCCCGACATCGCTACGATACCAAAAGCTGTTGTGAGCGTTATCCATCCGATATCGATAAAATTTGCATCGGCCAGCGCTTTTAATGAGCCCATCAACAACAGACCAACACCTTGAGGATCTAAAACAAACACAAATGGTACTAAGAACGCTGGCAAGGTATATTTCCAACTCTGTAGCGTTGTCTTGTAGGGATCCCCACCGGTAATTGCAGCCGCGGCAAAAGGTGACAGCGCAGTTGGTGGCGAAACTTCAGAAAGTACAGCGTAATAAAAAATAAACATGTGCGCTGCAAAATCAGGTACACCGAGTTTAATCAAGGCTGGCGCAGCAACGACAGCACAAATGATGTAGGAGGCAGTCACCGGTACAGCAAGGCCGACCACCCAAACAATCAATGCAGTGTAAATCGCTGTCAATAGCAACGATCCCGCAGCATATTCAATCACAATACCGCTGAATTTCAGGCCAAGGCCTGTGAGCGTTACGGTTCCAACAATCAGGCCTGCACAGGCACAGGTCACGGCAACGCCAAGCGTCCCAACCGCACCGCCTTGCAATGCTTTAATCAATCCAATATCAAGAAAACGCTGCGACCATGACCGATGATCTGCTTTTAGCAAGTCATAGGGTATGAGACTGGTGTCTGAGCGAAAGCAACTTGTTATTAGACTCACCATGGTTGCATAAAGTACCGACATCGTCGGTGAGAACCCCAACAGCATAAAAGCAATAATCGAAATGAGCGAAAAGAAGTGAAACCAGTAGCGCGCAGCAAGCACCCAAACGCCCTCAACAGCCTCAAAGCTTGCTTCGCGCATGCCATATTTACGTGCGTCAATTTCCACCATGATAAAGAGGGACGCATAAAACAGAATAGTTGGGATGCATGCCATAAGCAGGACATCCAGGTACGAAATCTTTAAAAATTCTGCAATTAAGAAGGCTGCAGCGCCCAGCACTGGCGGCGAGATAATCGCGCCAAGCCCGCCAGCCGCCAAAAGACCACCAGCGGCATTTTTCTCGTAGCCCGCCTTAGCAAGCATGGGATAGGCCACTGTGCCGATGGTGACGGTCGTTGCCACACCGGAGCCCGAAGGTCCTCCAAGCAAGAACGAGGAAAGCACCACCGTCCTGCCAACGCCAGTCGGCCGTCCACCCATGGCAGAAAATGAAAAATCGATGAAAAACTTTCCCGCGCCTGAGAACTGCAAAAATGCGCCAAAAATGGAGAACAATACGATTAAGGTGGCAGAGACATCGACAGCTACGCCGAAAATTCCCTCTAAGGTCATGAACATATGCCCTACAAGCCGACCGAGGTCATAGCCCTTATGGGTCCAGGGTTGCGGAAAATATTCGCCAAACAAAGCGTAAATGAGAAAGGCCGAGGTGACATAAACCATCACCCAGCCTCCGGTTCGCCTTACCGCCTCAAGAATAAGTACGATCAATAAAATGCCAAGCCACATATCCATCGGCAATGGCATGGTATTCCGGTCGGTGAAATCGTCTCCTCCAGCGTACATGTACCAAGCAATGTAGAGCGGTATGAGGGCAAAGCAAATATCCCACCAGCGCAAACGATCTCTAAAACGCTTAGCCAGCGGAAAAAGTAAGAACACCAACGAAAGCACAATTGCCACATGGGCGCTTCGCATCAATTGGGTCGGCACGATCTCGTAGGCAGCATAAAGATGAAACAGCGACATCGCTACAGCGAGCAAGCTCACCACAAGCAAGGCCAGGCCCTTGAGCCTGTGGCTTGCACCCTCTTCTTGCTCGATATATTCCTCAAGCTTTTTTTCAATATCGTTCAAAGAAAAGCCTCACTGTATGGTCGCTCACGGCATCTGACAGGCTGCGATTGGGCGCCCAACATCGAGGTGCCCAACACGCTCCATGCTCAGTCAAGCTTAACGCCCTTCTCTTCGAGGTACTTACGCGCTCCTGGATGGTAGGCCACAGGGCTTGCCGAACTCTTTTGGCTTTCTAGCTTGATATTGGCGGCCTCTTTGTGTACGGCGATCAAATCATCCCTTCGCTCAAGGATGGTCTTCACAATCGCATAAGCTTGCTCATTGCTCATCTTGCCAGGGGCAACCAACAAGTTAGCCACCGAGGCCATTTTGTTATCGCCAGCCATGCCCTGATAAACCGACTTACTGATGACATCAGCGTAGTAGAGATTGCCATATTTTTTATTCATCGCAGCCACCAAATCATCATGATCAATCATCTTGATCCTCATGCCCGGCGAATTGGCCAAATCGGTTACAGCACCGGTGGGCAGTCCACCGACCCAAAAGAAGGCATCGATTTTCCGATCCTTGATCGCGTTTACTGACTCGGCAACCCCCAGTCGCTCACGCTTCATATCGCGGTCTTTGTCAAGACCTGCAGCCTCAATCAGGCGAAATGCCATCACCTCGGTTGCGCTTCCAGGTGAACCCGTTGATACACGCTTTCCCTTCAAATCAGAAAACTTGTTGATGTTTGTGCCTTCAACGGTAACGACGTGCATGCGGTTTGGATACAGCACCAGCAGCGTTTTGGCGTCGACCTTCCCTGTTGCTTTGAACTTATCAGCCCCTTCGATGGCATCTTTGGCAGCGTCAGCCATGGTCATCGCCAAATAAGGTTTGCCACTTCCGACGAGCTTTAAGTTGTCGACCGAACCACCCGTCACCTCAGCGGTTGCAGCCATACCTGGAATATGCTTCGACAACGCAGCAGCAATACCGCCGCCCAAGGGGTAGTAAACCCCGCCTGTTCCGCCTGTGCCTATTGAAAGGGCATTTTGTGCACTTGCCATACCGCCTTGCAGGAGCGTCGCCGCGGTCAGCAAGGCTGCAAAAAGCCCTCGACCCGCTACCTTCTTGATGCTTCTCACCGACGTGTCCTTGCTCGCCTGCCTCGCAGTTGAAGCAATCATGATCTGGTCCTTCATTCGGATCTCCTTAAAAATGCTTTGAATTGGTTTAGAGAAAACGTCGAAATGATTTCGGTTGAATTTGCTCGGCCCGAAACTTGGCACAATAGCCTGTCTGAGGAAATCCATACAAATCGGGGGCTTGATCTTGACGAAAAAACGATGCTTTGTGACGGCCGCGTTTGCAACCATCGCCATGGGTTTGGCATCCTGCGGCGATAATGGCAGCCCGGCCCCACCCCCAAGCCAACTCAGCGCACAAGCAGGCGACGCGCGCCTGACGCTGAGCTTCAACGGCAGCAGCGACGTCGAGTATTGGCTCTTTGCTGCTCCAAGATCGGATATCGATGGAAATAACTGGTCATTGACGCCCGGGGCGCGCAGTGCGACCAAATTGAGCTCGCCTTATGTGCTCTGCGGTCTGGATAACGGAACCACCTATTGGCTATTTATGAATGGCCGCAAAAATGGTGGGCCAGGTGGACCAAGCAGCGAAAAGATCTCTTCAACGCCGCGCCCAGCGGGCGAACAGTGGGAGTCGCTTAGCCTTCCTACCCGACCTGCTGGCGACGTGTTTGCCACCCATAGCGTCGCGATGGCAAGACTGAGTACATGCCCGGCGCGAGCGGCTCTCGCGACTGAGGGACGCTTTGTAAGCGTTTCAGACAAAGGTCATATCAACTACAGTAACGATGGCAAATCCTGGAAGGCTGCAACGCTCCCTAACGCTTGGAATGGTTCATTGAATGCGGTTGCAGGCTATGCCAGTAATCTCAATACGCCTACTAATCCTGGACTCAGTTTTGTAGCCGTTGGAGCAATGGGAACAAGTCTGACCAGCAAGGATGGAATCGACTGGACGCTTGCTCAGGCACCCAACGAAGGCTTGCCCGACTTGCGCGCAATCACCGCCCTAAGCTCAAGTTTTGTCGCCGTCGGGGCAAAGGGAAGTATTCGAAGCACCTCTGATGGTTTGAGCTGGACCGAGCGTAATAGCGGCACGCTTGAGCAGTTAAACGCGATTGGAATTGGCAATAACCGCTTATTTGCAGCGGGCAACGCTGGCACGCTGCTGTTGAGCAACGATAGCGGCTCGACCTGGTCAAGCATTAACCTACCAGAGGTCAGCGGCGTTGATTTGCACGCGATTGGGCATGGGTATTTGCGTGGGAGCACGGCCACCGATGTCGATCGCTTTTTGGTAGGGGGAAGCGGCGGCTACATCGCCTTGACGAGCGATGGTGGCAGCACTTGGTCATCACAGCGGATTCCGGGCGCCTCAACAATCCTGGGGATAGGGCGTACAAGTCGCTACTTGGCGATTGATGACTTAGGGCAAGTTTTTACAAGTACCGATGGACTTGCATGGTCGCGACAAATAACACCTAAACTCTCGGGCGCACGCAGCTTTTTGAGCTTTGACTGGGGCTATCTGGTCGGCGCTAGTGATGGTCGCCTCTATGGCAGCTGGTAACGAAACATATTTTTACATCAGTCTATGGTGGACGCTTGGGCTTGGCTTACTCATGGCCTCTTGGGGTTCATGGCGTGCGAGCCGAGGTGACTTTGCGCGCTCAAGGCTTGCAGGAACGAGCGCCGGCCTATTGCTTGGATTCTTGTTATTGTTTTTGGCCTACCCGCTATTGCGGGCTGCCCTCACGCTTGGTCAGGACGAATTTGGAAAACTAGTACCAGGACTTGCCTGGGATAGGCTCAGTGACTCAAGGATTTGGTCGCTCAACTGCCTGGTCAGCCTGCAAGCTTGTGGAACTGCTTGGAACAGTTTGCTGCTAGGGCTCATTAGCGGATTCACGACGAGCTTACTTGGGACCGTACTTGCTTTTACATCGGAGCGGGTATTGCCCGCCTTTCGTAAGCCCCTTGGGCTTTTTGCAATCTTGCCAATGCTCATGCCCCCTTTCGTTGTGGGACTCGGACTTGTGATGCTCTTTGGGCGCGCTGGCGTGATCAATAACTGGCTTGAGGAAAGCTTTGCCTGGTCGATGGGAAGGTGGCTCTACGGTCTTGAAGGCCTGGTACTTGCGCAAATCTTCTCATTCACGCCGATCGCATACTTGATGATGCGCGGCGTGGTGCAAAACCTCAACCCCGCGCTTGATGAAGCTGCACAAAGCCTCGGTGCAAGCCGAATGCGCATCTTGCGGACGGTAACCCTGCCCATGTTGTTGCCGGGCTTCAGTAACGCCTGCATTGTCGGCTTCATTGAAAGCATCGCCGATTTTGGCAACCCTTTAATTCTTGCTGGCTCGTATAACGTTCTTGCTACAGATATATTTTTTTCAGTTGTTGGAGCTCAACTTGACTTTGGTAGAGCCTGTGCGCAAGCACTCGTGCTCGCCGCCTTCGCTATGACGGCTATAGCAATTCAATCGTTCTTCTTGTCCGAATCAAGGCATGTGAGTATCTCGGGCAAATCCGATGCCAGTCAGGCGATGCGACTCCCCGCGCCGGTGTCATTTAGCCTTGCAAGCTTAAGTGTTCTTTGGATTATGCTTCTTATCGCGGTCTACAGCTTTGCCTTTGCGGGTGGATTTGTAACAACCTGGGGACGCGACTACAGCCCCAGTTTGGAGCATTTGATGCGTGGCTTCGCAATTGAACAAGATCAATCCAATTGGTTGCTCTCAGGTCCCGCCTGGGATTCACTATTCACAACACTTAAACTCGCGTTGATCGCTGCGCCTGTATCGGCACTGATTGCACTTTTGATGGCCTATTGGATGAGCCGACTACAATTTGTCGGCCGTTCACTAATGAATGGGCTTTCGGTTCTTGCCTTTGCGATTCCTGGGACTGTCATTGGGGTGAGCTATATCTTGGCCTTTAACGTGCCACCCTTTGAGTTGACGGGCACTGGGCTTCTGATTGTGATCTGCCTTGTCGTCCGTGTCTTGCCGGTTAGCATTCGAAGCCAGAGCGCAGTGATCCAACAAATAGACCGTTCTTTGGATGAAGCTTCAATGACACTCGGTGCAAGCCTTTTGCAAACACTAGCCAAGGTGATTTGGCCCTTAATCAGACCAGCGATGGTTGCAGCACTGCTTTATGGTTTCGTCCGTGCGATGACCACCGAGTCGGCGGTGATTTTTCTTGTGAACGCCGAGTACGAGCTTGCCACCACCTGGATTATTGGCCGAATTGGGCAGGGCGACTATGGACTTGCCCTTGCCTACTGCTCGGTTCTGACCCTGATCATGACGGCAGTGGCCTTTGCCGTTCAAGCTTTGTTAGGCGATCGGCGTCAGATCCGCCGTCAGGAAATGGCGGCAAACCGATGATCGGCGTTGAAATCAAATCACTGACAAAGGCTTACCTGAAGCGCTCAGCACCTGTTATCGACAACTTGAACTTGCGCATACCAGGCTCACGAGTAACGGTTCTTCTTGGCCCTTCAGGTTGTGGCAAGACCACCTTGCTTCGATTAATTGCAGGCCTTGAAGCCGTTGACCAAGGCAGTATATGTATCGAAGGCGAAGAGGTTCAACATAAGCCCGCCAATGCGCGAGGCGTTGGTATGGTTTTTCAGAACTATGCGTTGTTTCCGCATATGACAGTGTTTGACAATGTCGCTTACGGCTTGCGTTCACAGGGAATCAAGAGCGAAGCCATCGAGCGAAGGGTCCAACAAGCGCTTAAAGCGGTGTCACTCGAACCCTATGCTCAGCGTATGCCCGCACAATTATCCGGTGGTCAGCAACAGCGTGTTGCGCTCGCTCGTGCGCTTGTTCTCGAGCCAAAACTCGTACTCTTTGACGAACCTTTGTCAAACCTCGATACACAGTTAAGAAAAACAGTGCGCCGGTCAATCCGCGCGCTGCAAGAGTCCCTCGGACTAACGGTCATCTACGTCACGCACGATCAAGACGAAGCATTACGGATTGCAGACCATATTGTCTTGATGGACCAGGGTCGAATCGTTCAAGAAGGCGATCCTTCAAGCATGTTTACAAGCCCTGCAAGCGAGTTTGCCGCACAGTTTATGGCGCAGGCGCATTGTGTCGATGGGCACATCGATCAGGATCACCGCGTGTGCTGGGGCGATCTCGTCTTGGGCTCTCATCCCGGTGTTGCCCAAGGCCCCTGCCGAATTGCCTTACTACCCAACACCTGGGAGTTGATCACTCCTCAAATCGATGTGACCGTTTTGCCAGGGGCGATGGAGAGTGGCCCAGGGCAGATCCAGGGTCTTACCGGACAAGCCCTTGTAGGTCGTGGGCTAATCCGCGGCCAGGTCGGAAGGATCGAGTTTGCAGGGCCGTTTTGTGACCTGGAGGTACTCGCCGCGCAGATTCCCGAAGGCGCCGTCTGGGTAAGAAGCTCGGTTCAAACCTTCAAGCGCGGGGATCTTGTCGAGCTTCAGATTCAGCCAGGACGGTGGTTTGTGTACCCACACGAGCCAGTCAAATAAACAACGCTAAGAAGTCACTTCAACGCGAATAGCGAACGATTCGTTGATTCAAAGGTTGGACCGGTCTAGCGTTCATACCGACCACTTTGAGGAAAACACTCGCCTGCTCGGGCCGGATTTTTACCGGTTCTTGAAACAAGGTCCAAAGCACGCCTTCGGAACAAGGCGGCGTTGTCAGTGAACCCATAAATTGAAAGTAGGCTCGTTCCTTTGGCAGCAATTGATTCATATCAAGCGAAGCAGCTTTGGGTTCGACCGTATCGCCTTTGCTCAAGGGAAGGTGTGCCCACAAATAATCCATCGCTGGATTGATCCCTCCTGCGTCAAGCAAGACACCAATCACAGCAAGCCTGCCTTCTGCGCTCTTATGAACAAAATGTGCGACCATCGAAAAATTTCGAAAGTTAATACGCTCTTCGCTCGGCGCATGAAAGTGAAATTGCAGCAAATCATATCGAGTGCCGCGGATGATCACATAGTTTTCGCCAGAAGGGGTGACTTGCAGCGTATGCCCATTGTGTTCAAAGCGAAATGGCGAGGGCTGATAGTGAAATTGTACCGATTCAAGTTCTGAAGCGATCACTTCACGATCCATGATGTTGACAGGCGACTGGGTCTTGCCCTGGCTGCACTTGGCATTTTCAGGCGCAAGCGCGGCCCAGCGGTCTGGGCCATGTGCGCCCTCATAGGTCCAATGCGCTGCCTTGCCTTTACCCTCAGCGAGCACCTGCGAACCAAATCCGGCAGCCAGCGCGAGTGCAAACCAATACTTAAGTGATTTCATATCATCGACCCTTTCGAAAAATTTATTTGCCTGCTATACCTGCGCCTGAGCGACAACGCCAGCGACCAGGCGGGTAAGCGCCTTCGCGTATGCTATATCTAAGAATTCGTTAGGACCGTGAGCGTTTGACTGCGGTCCAAGTACCCCTGTTATCAAAAACTGGGCCTCCGGAAAATACCGACCCAACATATTCATAAAGGGTATCGTTCCCCCTTCGCCCATGTACGCAGCCGGTTTTGCAAAGGTTTGTAACGACAAATCATTGAGTAGTGCGCTTAGTCCTGCCGGCATGGCTGGTGCATGCCATCCCGAGGCAGCCCAGTCAGCCTCAAAGTTCACACGTGCTTGATACGGTGCATCACGCTCGAGCATTTGTTTGAGCTCTCGGCTAGCAAGCTCAGCATCAACCGTTGGTGGTATCCGCATCGATAGCTTTAAGACCGTCTTTGGACGTAGCACGTTTCCTGCCATATCGAGCGATGGCAATGATGCAGCACCTGTCACTGAAAGCGCGGGTCTCCAAGTTCGATTGAGGATGGCCTCGACTGGATCGGTACTAGTCGGTTGTGCGCTTAGGCAAGCCTGCTCGTGACCGGCAGGCGCATGCGAGCAACTCACCCAGGGAAACTGCTTCCAAATCGTATCGCCAAGAATCGAACCTGCCTGCTTGGCCTGTTCAACGCGCTCCGGAGGTATTGACGCATGGAAGACCTCGGCAAGCACGCGTCCGCTGTCGACGTCGTCAAGACGGTTAAGCAATTTTCGAGCAATCCGAAAAGACGATGGGACGATGCCACTTGCACTGCCAGAATGTACGCCCTCTTCGAGAATTTCAACCGAAAGCACGCCGCCAACAAGCCCTCGAAGCGATGTGGTTATCCAAAGCTGTTCATAGTTTCCACAGCCCGAATCAAGGCCAATGACAAGACGCACCTGGCCTAAGCGACTCTTTAAATGCTCGATATACGCAGGTAAGTCAGGCGATCCACTTTCTTCACATGTCTCAATGAGCCCAACACATCGAGGCCTTGGAATCGACTGGCGGTCAAGGCTTGCGAGCGCAGCCATGGCGGCGTAAATTGCATAACCATCGTCTGCGCTCCCCCGCCCATAAAGCCTTCCTTGTTCGATCACCGGCTTCCAGGGTCCAAGATGATCGCGCCACCCGGTCATCTCGGGCTGCTTATCGAGATGCCCATAAAAAAGAATGGTGTGATCGGCGCTTTGCCCGCCGGTTGCGGGTACATCAAAGAAGATACAAGGTGTTTTTCCTTCAATCTCGATCATTTCAAGCTTCATCCCTGCAAGCACTGGCGTTTCGCCCGCCGTGCTTGCTTGAGCTTGAGCCCAGGCATGCGCCATCGCAACAACGGCTTTTAAATGGCCATGCGCATCCCAGCTTGGATCAAATGCCGGCGACTTTGCAGGAATTTTCACGTATTGAATCAATTCCGGCAGAATTGATTCGTCCCACTGTTGATCAATCAAACCTTGTAAATCATTAAGCTTCATGAAATTACTCCGCAAGCACAGCCTCAAGACTGAATAGAATACCGCGGATGAATCATTCACGCGTAGGAATCGTCGGCGCTGGCATCAATGGCGTGATGGCAGCATGGGCGCTCATCGAACAAGGCTACTCGGTAAGCCTCTTCGAAGCACAACGGCCTATGCATGCAACAAGCCGAGCCTCCAGCAAAATGTTGCATGGCGGACTTCGCTATCTTGAACAGGCTCAGTTCGGTATGGTCCGAGAGGCGTTGCTCGAGAGGCGCTGGTGGTTATCGCAGCAAACTGGCCTAGCTGCCCCGCTCCAACTTTTTATTCCGTACTACCGACAAAGCGGACGCAGCCCCTGGTTAATCAGGGCCGGTACGATGCTTTATGACTTGCTTGCGCTTGGCTCAAACATGCCCTTATCCAGAAAGCACGACCCGAGCCAAATCATGCAGGCGATTCCTGGGCTGCGCAGCGAAGGGCTGGTCGGTGCGATCAGCTACTGGGATGCCGCAATGGACGACGAAGCCCTGGGACTTTGGGCGCTTGCGCGGACTCAAGAGCGAGGCCTAGCGCTACACACGGGCTGCGCTGTTAGCCGAGTTTATGAAGACGGCGGCATCGAGACAGATCGTGGCATTGATCACTTTGACGGTGTTGTAAACGCTGCAGGCCCTTGGTCGTTAGAATTATTAGATCGTAGCGAACTTCATAGCCCCTATCAATTGCTGCAACTTCGAGGAAGTCATCTTGTTGTGGATCGCCCGTTGCGCGCAGGTTGCCTTTTTCAGCAACAAGACGGTAGGGTTGTTTTTTACCTTCCCTACAAAGGCTGTGCGCTCCTGGGAACAACCGAGGTTCCCGCAACGTCAACCGATCCCAGCGACGCAGTAAAGCCTGCGCAAGCCGAAATCGACGAGCTCATCGAAATCCATAATCGCTATATCAGTCCAAGAATCGAAGCCCGAGAGATTATTCAAACCATGGCTGGTTTGCGGCCACTTGTTGTTGATCGCTCCGAGTCTATGCAGCACACGAGAACGATCAGTAGAGAATCAGTCTTACTCACCCACGGGAACATCGTCACGCTTCTTGGGGGTAAGTGGACAACCGCTCGCAAGCAAGGCAAACAGATTGCGCATCGCCTTTCGGGGATCTTGGCGAAAAGTTAAAGCCCCGTTGCTTCCCTCAATGCTAAGGTGTGGAACAAGGCTGGGTTTATGGCCTGCTGGGCTAATGACGCCAGCCCTTGTGATCTCGATCAAGCATTCGCTTGATGGATTCAAAAAACAAATCGCTTTGCTGGCGCTCACCAGCAATTTGTGCAGCGGTGGCCCTGCACATCGACTCAGGAATAAGTCGGAGGGGTTTGCCAGCTGCAGCTTGCGTAGCGAGCACTTGATGCATGCACGCACGTTCCAAGTAATATAAATCATCAAAAGCCCAGGAAATGCTTTGACCTACCACGGTCACCCCATGTGATGCCATAAACACGACATCTTTCCCTGCGACGGTTCGCGCGATTCGCTCACCTTCAGCATCATCGAGCGCAATACCGTTGTATGTGTCGTCATAACCAATCCGATCCCAAAATCGTAATGCGTTCTGATTACACCAAGCCAGACGACCGCCAGCGACTAGCGTTAAGGCTGTTGCATAGGGCATGTGGGTGTGTAGAACCGCCTTTGCGTGAGGATTAAGCCGGTGAATCCAAGCATGAATGAAGAAGGCTGTTGGCTCAATACCATGCCTCCCTTCGATCAGTTCACCCTGCCCGTTGATCAAAAGGATATCGCTGGCACAAACCTCGCTCCAATGCAATCCCTGCGGATTAATCAAATACTGCCCGGACTTCCATTCATACGAATAATGATTACAAACACCTTCATTAAGCCCAAGGTGAGCCGACCAACGAAGGGCCGCCGCCAAGTCTTCACGGGCTGTTTGTATGTCTGCTGCACCCTGCTTTGCAGCAAGCTGATTATCTGGAGCGTTCATTTCCGCAATGCCTCCTGTTCCATCGTTAAGAAGACATTGTAGGCATTGCGGCGATGCGCTGCATCAAAGGCGGGTATTGATCGGTAGCGTGACCAGTCTATTTCGGCATAGGCTTCGTCAAATGACTTTAAATCCGCAACCGCAGCCGCCATCGTCGAGCGCAGGTATCGCAGGTAGTCGAGCGTAAAAACCAGGTCTTTGGCTGCCTGTGTTGATGCTGGGCCGTGCCCCCCGACGATAATCCTGGGATTGCGTGCAATAAGGTCCTCGATACCCCTAATCCAGCCCTTGGTATCGGCACTACCAACAAAGGGAATACGACCCGCAAACATCAAGTCGCCAGCAAAAAGCACACCGTCTTCCTCGGTCAACGCCATGAGATCTTCTGGGCTGTGTGCAGGTCCGGCAGGTATTAGCCAAAACCACGCCCCACCGAGCAGCATGCGTGTCGGCTTGTCAATCAGCAAGTCAGGCGCGATCAACCGGAAACTGTCATCGACCCAGGGCGATAGGTTCAGCTTTCGTTCAGCGAACCGCTCGGCCATATCGGCTGTACCAATCGCTTGCATAGCAGGTCGGGCTGCAATGATGCGAGCGCCCTGCTGCTTGAATACCTGAAGACCGTAATAATGATCAGCATGGTAGTGGGTGACGATGAC
>JACCDJ010578928.1_pt1 | contig 65657 bp, 47 predicted proteins | sample 7444481 | NCBI WGS metagenome assembly JACCDJ01 (sample SAMN15323435, study PRJNA562643) | freshwater metagenome | isolation source: river surface water | place: USA:Blue River Watershed | collected 2017-08-15
CCAGGTTTTGTCCTCGTACAAAGCAGTGTTGCCATCTGGGACACTGTTGCTGCGTAGCACTTTGATTTGATCGCTTAAAGTAGTTGCACTCTTGCTGTCATATACCCTTACCCTAGGATCAAAGTAGAATTTTGTTTCTTGCTGACTCTCAAAAATGTAATTGATTTGTCTGTAGTAAATCTTGTAACCAAAATTGCCTGACACAAATGCCATGATCCAAGAACTGTCTGCACTTGAACTGCTGGTGTCGCCGGCACTGGTTTCACTGTACTCTGCATCATAGCCGTCAGTATTGATTAGAATACTACCGTCTTGCTTGAGCTTGAGATCCTGCGGTTGTATGATGGCCCATTTTTCTGTAATCTGGTCAAATCGTAAACCAAAGTTTTTCTTGCTGTTGATCAAGGTTATAGCGGACCGCAAAATATCCAGCGGTATGATGTTGTAAATTTTTGGAATTATTTCTTCTACGTAGGCACCAGTGGGAACAAAGCTACTGAGGGTGATTGGCCCGCTGTCGGCCAGGGTAAGCACTCCCTCGCCTGTGCCGTCTCCTAGCACATTCATCACTGTGGCGTACAAAAACAATTTGTCACCACTCTTGTTAGGAGTGCCATCTACGATTTCGTTTGCCTCGTTAAAGTAGCGCGGTTGTGAATTCAAGTTTCCGCTGGCTCTAAATTTGATAATGCTGCCAGGTTTGATAAACTTGAAACTGTTAGAGCTTGCTGAGCCAATCTTGAGAGCAGGCAAAGCCAAGGTGTTGGCCGTTTGGCGGCCAGTGGCAGGATTAATTGTGCTCACGTATGTTGAGCTCAATGTAAAAAATCCTGTGCTTTGGTTGGTGCTCACAGTCATTTGTTGCCATGCGCTATCAAACAAGCTACCATTTACGTCAACGTCTTGTGTTGTAAAGCGACGAAGCTTGGCATAGATAAACTGGCTGAATGCCTCGTAGTAATTTACCAACAGCTGATTGTTGATAGTTTCGTTAAGCTGACCCACAACATCGCCGGTGGCACGTGGAACAAAGTCTAAGCTGTCAATGGTTTCGTTGCGATACAGAATTCCATCCTCAGCAAAAATGTTGGTGCTGGAATACTTGCCTGTGATATCAAGGCTGTCAAGATATCTACTGATACCGCTGCTGCTGCGATTGGTACTTTTGATCTTGAGAATACTGTTGAATTTTGTAAACGGCAGGATGTTGTAGTCCTCACCGGTGATCATACGATTTTGGGTGTAATACTGTTGCGGCGCCTTGGTCTTGATCTCAGACAAAGTTTCTCTTGGGGTGGCGTTTGTAACAGTGTAGTTCAAGCTGGCACGAAGTGTCAGTGTTTCACTGCGATTGGATCTGCTGACGTACACAATTGGCACCAAAATGTTTTGAATTTCTGTTGGAGCAATTTTGTAGTCAAGACCGTTACTGGTTCTAAAAAACACACGGAAGTTGCCGCTGGGAATGTCGGCAAAAGCACCATCGCCAAACACTATGTCAATTTGATCATTGAGCCTGGTGTTGACCTGATACAGGTATCTGTTGTTGCTGGTGTTGTAAACAACATTCACACCATTGACATTTTCTACTCGTTCCCACAGTTGCACATAATTGCCGTTTTCATCCACTTGGTATAACCAAATGTCATCATTGTTCACGTTGTCAACATTGATGCTGACCACACGATTGGCCAACTTTTGATCCAGAGTAAAGTCAACATTGTTTAGTGTGCCTTGCTTGAAATGCAAAAAATATCCAGTGTTGGTGCTGTCGTTGCCTAGATTGTCGTTGCGATATAACACGTTGAAAATACTACGAGGGCGTGGCTCACGCTCGTAGAGGTATTCTTGATTGAGGCTGGTAGGACTCACGAGTTCAAATCTCATGTTGGCGCCATTTACCAAAGATTCAAAGCTGAATGTGGGTATGACATTGTTCAAGATGTTCACACTGTATTCGTCTGTCAAAATACCGCCTATGCTTTGGCTGTTGCCCGGTTTGCCCACAGTTTGGCTATCAACCAATGCGCTGTTTAACACCAGACTGAATTGTTCTAGCCAGTTGTCATTGCCTGGATCGTTCCAGTTGATTGGCAAGTTGCCTAGGTTGATACCGTTGCTGTCCTGTAGGTTTTCAGTGGTAGTAATGCTGTCAATGCGCAGCAATCCGCTGGAGGCCACATTGCGTTTGGGCACATAGCTGACCAAACGTGCCAGCTTGAGCACACTGTCTCTACGCTCAGCTGTGTCAATAAAATTTTCTCTTGCATTTAGATCTGTGCGGAAGGCCAGATTTTGCCCAAGATAAGCAATCAAGTCGATCAACGCAATGTATTCGCTGCTCTCTACAAAATCATTGAAATCTTCTGGATAATAAGTGCGCAGGTAGTCAATCATGCTCTTGCGCAGGGTTTCAAAGTCATAGCTTTGAAAATCAGCATTGGAGAAACTTTGATAGATTTTCTTCCAGTCTTGCTGAATAAGCAGGTTGGTTTGTCTAGAATTAGCAGCCATTGTGTATAATATTCCTGTAAAACGTATTTACCGAAAGTAAAAACTGCTATTTTTACTCACGCACTAGCAATTGATTATCGCGATCAAATTTCAAATACAACTCGTCAACCAGATTCAATGGCTTGAAAACCAATGAAATCTGTATGCTGAGCCCTTGATCATACACATCCACTCGCACATTTTGTACTCGCACTCGCGGATCGCTTTCGCAAATCAACTTGCACTCTTCTTGCACAGCTTCAACCAGAGCTTGATCAAAGGGTTCAAACAAGTAATCCCAAATTTGTGTACCAAAACTTGGACGCATGAGTTTTTCACCTCTACGAATACTAAAGTGATTGAAAATATCCTGCTTGACCAGTTCAAAATCCACCACACGAAATGTTTTGCTGCGTCTGTAGGTGCTGAATCCTTTGAATATTTCTTTGCTCATAATCTATTCCTTAATACCTTACTCTATTTTGCACAGAGTAACTGGCTGTGGCATAATAGGTTGCTCCGTCCACTCCTGTGCTGGTGCGTCCGTCACCTGTGCGAGCCCAGGCAATGGCCTTGCTAGGGCCTAATCCATGCGCCACTGATAACATGCCTGCCACGTGTTCTGGCGGGCTGTCACGTGAAACCACTCCAGATGCTTCTAGCTGTCTGTAGTTTCTTTCAGTAAGTGATACCTGTGCTCGTTCTTGCTCTCCAGGATTTTCCAGGTAATCTCTACCGTTTTGGATGCCATTTTTGCCGGTCCATACATCATTGCGATCGTAAGCATTGCTGCCATACAAAGCACTGGATCCCGGAGCAATATAGCCCAGGCGTTCAAGATCTTCTACTTTGTGTTGATATCTTCCTGCTCGGCGATCCGCATCTAGTGTTCGATAGTCAGCAGCGTTTCTGTTAGGATCTCCGCGTGTTTCGATATAGGCAATACTGGCTTGCAGGCTGCCAAGTTTGGCTGTGTCTAGATTGCCCACGCTATTGCCTCCCCTCGGTGCGCTCAAAGAAGTAAAACTGTTGGTCTTGGGCAGCAAGTCTGATCCAATTGTTCTACCTATGCCCACGCTGACTCCGGGCCATTTGGCCAAGAATTCTTCTGAAAGGCTGCCACCTATGTCAGGAACTTCTGCATTGAACAAACTGCCTATCCTGGTATTGTTGCCTGTGAATTTTTGTATAGGTGCAGGGCCTTCGGTGACATTTTTTGATTGATTGGTAAAAATATCATAACCTTCACGATTCCAAGGTTCATGAGTAGGCAAAACTGGCGTACAACTTTGCACCACACGAGGTCTGCGGGCCCAGGTTACACCAGTGTTCTCAGTGTCGTCATGATCGTACAGTGTGATACCTCTGGTGGGTTTTTGTCCTTTGGCTGCTTTGCCGACTTGTATGCCCACAGTTTTAGAATCTGCGGTGTCAAGTATAATGTCGCCTTCGGCGTTGAAGCTGACCCGTCCTTGTACTTCAACCTTGAGGCCGCCTTTTTGACTCAGCAGTACCAGGTCCTGGTCGCCAAACAAACACAAACGGCCACCACCGGTTATACCAACTTCGTCCTTGCCTTCAATTTTGAAAGTGCCATTGGTATACATGTTGATACCTTCTTCGCCATATATGTTAACAAAGCGATCACTGTGTATGTTGAAATCGCCCCTGGTACGGAAATTAACACCGCCGCCGGAATACACACTCATTTGCCCTGTGTTGCTTAATTCTATCCAGCAACTGCCGGACTTGTTGATAACATAAAATGTACCGGTTGTGTCGTCCATGAGAATTTGATGGCCGCCTGCTGTTCGCATGCGCATGCCCTGGCTTTGCCCAAAGTAATCTCCATCGTCCATGGTAAAAGAGTGACCACCTTGTCTACCATATATTTTTTTGTCGGGTGTGTTTGTAGCAGTGGCAGCATCCTTGAGAGGCCTGCCAGGCGTGCTGATTCCAAATACCGAACTAGGGATGTCACGCTGGCTGCTGCTACGACCTGCGCCGCGCACAATATCAGTTTCTAATCCTTGTTCTATGTAAGTGCTGGCCAAAAACTCATGCACTGTTTTTTTTCTATTGATCAAAGGCTCGCCAAATTTTGCAAATCGGTTGGACTCGGACAAAGGCACATTGGCATCTTTGGTTTTACGAATGGTGCTCTTGAGCGTGGGGCTGTTTACTGAATTGATATCAAAGTCTGTACCAGGAACACCGCCTGGATTGCCAGGCATCATGGCATGTCCTTCTCTATCAAACACACACGCAAACCAAAATCCTTTGTTTTTGTCGCCTGTGACAAAAGTTACTAGCACTTGATTACCTACATCTGGCGGTACTGCCCAGAACCCATAGGTCTGGGAACTGCTGGCCCAGTCATTGACATCTCTGCGTGTGGGGGTGGCCGTGCTGCCTAAAAAGGGGCTGGCATATCGAACAGTGATCCAATTGGCGTCATCGTCCTCGGCTCCCCCAAGTACAGGAATCCAAACCACCAATCTGCCGGTACGGTTGGCATCCGCTGCATTTTTGACCACAGCTAGGTATGTACCGGGCAGCACCAGTGTGCCAGTAGAGTATGTGGCATCCTGGTGTCTTGGAATTCTGGTTACGCCGCTTCTGTCAATGCTCATTTTATGTCTTTCATAGGTTAAGTTGTTTCATCTGTATTGATAGTATTCGTAGGAAAAGTGACCAAGGCTGAGTTGTTAAAATCGGCACTTTGCTCAATCTCCAAGCTGTCTGTTGTGCGTCCAAATGCTACCACAGCAGTGGTGTTTCGTTGAGAACTATCTGCTTGTTGTTGCTGCAAATCAAAATCCTGTTGGTGGAACCTAATCAGCTCTAAGCTTTGAGTGAACATTCCATTTTTGAATTCACTGGTGCATTCGTAGATCATAAACGCACCGGTAAATGCAGCATAGTCTTTTTTATTGTAGAGCTTGGTAACCCCGCCTGTTTCTAAATCTATATCCGCAGGATTTCTGATTTCCACCCAGGCCAATACATGTCCTGCATCCATGATAAGACTGTTGTTGGCCAGTGCCGAATCAGGCCCAGCTGTGTTTATAAAACTAGTGGGCATCTTGATCCCATCTGTGACATTCAACTGGCGTATGTTTGGATCATAAAACATAGCAGGATTGAAATACACATCATCTTGTTTGATCAGTTGAGGGTCGCCCAGGATTTTAATTGTAGCAGTGAGCATGTCGCCACCGCTCTTGGTATAAATGCTGTCTACAATTGCAGACAGTGCTGTGGCAACTGGATCTCTTTCAAGGCCTTTGTTGTTTAGCTCAGGTTGGTTGCTGGTTACCAATTGAGTGCGTACTGGCATGAACGCAACTTGTTTGTTAGCATAGTCTCTATTGTCTCTGGCTGGCACGCTTTGTTCTTCGCTTTCAGGGCCGCCCTGAGGATTGCGAAAAGGATCGTCTAAGTTGTTGTTATACATGGCCGCAGCAATAGTTTGATACAGCATGTTGAACTCCAGCTGAAAATCAATCACGCTGTTGTTTTGGCCTGTGTAGAGATACTGAAACTCTTTCACGCACAGGTTTTTTGTTACCTTGGCTATAGGCAAGTGTCTATGTCTAGTATTGTAAACCATGTAAGGTAACACAAAGTATGTTGTGTCAAAACTCCAGCGTTGAGTTGTGTCGTCGTACTCGCGTATTTTAACACTGGGCACAATTTTCCACCAGTTGACCACTCCGTCGCGCCTGGCGTTTTTGTTTTCTTCGGTCTTGGCTGCCAAGATCACTTGACTGCGAATATATTCGCTGTTCATCATGGCCTGGTTGATAACTTCGGCCACGCTGGTACCAGCAGAGATCACCCAGTTTTTTGCAGTGTTGTCTGGATTGACGTTGGTGCCCGGGGTAAAAGTGTCTGCATTGGTTGTGGGATTACGACCAACCGTGGTATCTGCTGTGGGAATGGTGATGGCTTGAGCTTTGAGAATATCATCGTGAAATCTTACTTTGATAGTACTGGGCGGCACTTTTTCATTGGCAATGTTTAACTCATGCAATTTTTTGTTGAATGCATTGAATGCATTCACATAGCTGTTGACTTTGTATGTAGCTGCTCGCAGTCCATTGGCAAGTTCTTGATTGCTGAGGGTGCGCACCCCAGGAGGTTGGAAGTAGGTGCCTTGTGTTGTTGTAATTGAGGTGCCTTCTTCTTGAGGCCGCTGGCGTAGATTTTTTTCAGCGTCGGCTATACCAGCACTGATATTATCTGTACTAGTGTCATCAAATATAGTTTGTAGAGTGCTGCCAGTGATTTCAAAGTTGGCTGGAGTGTTGCCGTAGCTTTCAAGCATGGCCGAGTGAGAAAAAGGCAACGCACTAATATTGTATTCTGATCCTTTTTGACTAACTTTGATACTCATGTTGGAAATCTGCATAGGCAAACGCTTGCGCAGATTGGCTAAATGCCCGGTTCGAGCATCGTAGAAATCAATTTGTAGCAAGTAACACAAATGAGTGTAGGTTTTTTGTTTCAGCCTACGTGCTGTGGTCAGTAATCTATCCAAAAAGCTCAAACCATATGGTTCAATCAGCGTAAACTCGATGTCGATAGAATTGGTGGTTCTGACTTCTTTGCTGGGTGCAACCAGCTGTACAATTTTGAGATTATCAAGAAAGAAATCATCTTCCCATTCTGGCAGCCGCTTGGCGCCATTTTTTTCAGTGCCGGCATTGGTAGCTTCGCCCTCACGAGTGTATCTTCCGCCAGATGCCACAATCACGTTGCGAGGATTGAATGTGCCGGCATTTTCAGCCAGCTGGTTGGTTTCTTCCTTGCTGAGCATAAAAAGAGTAAACGCATAGGTGTAACTCTCGTAGTTGTCAAGAATATTTCTTTTGTCAGCTGGAGCAGCTTCAGCACCATTTTTTCCTGCGGTTACGTTTTGTCTGGGAGTGGCACCTGTGGGATTGAGATAATCGCTAGTGACATTTTGACCTGCTGCGTTTTCATCTCTAAGCTCGGTTACTGAGCTGCCTTCTTCAGCAACTTCGTCTTGTTGGGTAGTGGTATTACTGCGTTGGCCTGTGATTGCGTCGCGAACATTTCGATTGGTTTGATCAATAAAAGCCTGAGCCCGTAACGGTCCTAGATCGGCACCTGCACTTATGACCTTGGTTTTCAATGCCTCATTGGCAGAGCTGATATCACCTCTGCTTTGATCATTGGCTATGTCTTGCAGAACCTGGTCGCGTTCTTTCTGTGTTAACTGATCATAGGGTTTGTCATAGGCCGACCTTGGCTCAGTCCCAAAAATTCTAGGTGCTACCAAGCTAGCGTTGGATCTATTCAGCTGAGAAGTAGGATCTTCTACTTGGTTTACATATTCTCTAAAACGCTGATAACCTGTAGGATCAAGATTCTTGGCTTCGTTCAAAGAGCCAGTTGTATAAGGAGTTGCACTGGTATAAGTGATACCTCCTCTAGTGTCATTGAGCTGAGGATTTGTTGAGTAGTTTCTCCAGGCTTCCAGTTCATTGCGATTCTGCCTGTAGAACGCCTCTGATTTGTTGTAAAATTTATTGTATAAATCGAGATCTTCCTGTGCAGTAACTTGAACACGCGAAGGACCATTGGCTGAGATATAATCAATTTGAACTTTACCGTCTGCACCTTGTGTGGAAGTCAGCGTGCCCGTCCGTGCTACTTCACCAACCGATGCATTGTTTAGAATTCCTTTGTATTGTAAATACCCAGCACCAGCTTCGGCACGGGCGTTAAATTCATCATCCTCTAGTTGACGTTGGTCGGCTTCTTGTGCTTGAGCCCTTAGACTTGAAGGAACATTTGCCATTTACAGCCCCAATGCAGTTGTCAGCGTGGTTTGCTTGGGTATGCGTATAGATACACCTGAAATAAAATCTCCAACAGGATCTAACAATACATTGGGATTACGCACAGCAAACACCCACCACAAACCTGGATCTTGATAAAGATAATCCGCCAGCAGATCTGGTCTGTATTGAAACTGTTGTTCTATAACATACACAGCGTCATCTTTGAAAAAAGTAAACTGTCTTTTTTGCATGATGTCAAGAAACGTGCTGGTTTTGGCTGTGTCATAGTAAGGACTGTTTCGAGAGTAGGTGGCCATTAAATTATACCTCCGTTGCCGCCTGTGCGTCCAGCAGTGTAGTCACCTCTAACATAAGCATCCAGGCTGATGTCATTGGCTTGTCGGCGTCTGCTGACCACTGGTTGTAAAGTAACTGTCATGGTGCTGGATGTGGGCATCCATCCTTCTGTGCCTTCAAACATGTATTTGATATAGTCACAATCATCTGGCATCACGTGTTGCACACTGGTTACCACACACGAAATATCTGGCAGATAAAATGCTCCATATCCTGACAGCCTAACTATGGTAGGAGGTGTTCCTGCTGGTTGACTGGCTTCGGCTGAACCTGTACCAAAATACATCTTGGTACATGCTCTGAGAAACTGTATTGCTGCCATAAGGTATAATGCCTCCTGGCCATTTTGGCAGGTAAATAATCCTGTTATGGTTATTGCTGCTACATCGCTTCCGTCGTAGAAGTAATTTTTGTAATTGGAATGGGTTAGAGCTTGCTCGGAATATCTAGCGTTATGGGTAACGGTGATAGAAGGAGTGTAGGGAAATACCACTCCATCAGGACCGGTGTAATTGGGCATGGCAGCATTGGATCCTCGCAAGTAATCCATCCAAGACCCACTAGAGCTGGCCATTTTTCTAAATGCAAACGAGGATTTACCAGGCAATGTTATACGCACCCTCCAGTCCTGATGTGTGGGAATAATATGTTGCTTCTGTCCGGCATTGATACTGCTCAAATCAAATGCATTGCCGGCTGGGCGTTGCAAAGCAAGATCAAGCCCCCTGGTTCTGGACGTAGGAGCGGCGGCGTTTTCCACCCTGGTTTCAGCGGCTGTGCCGCCGGGATTGACGCCACTTGCCCTGTAAGTATTACTCAAAGATGGATTCATGTGTTCTCCTGTTGCATTTTCAATATTTATCTGTTACAATTTATGCTAGTTTTATAAGGATACCTCACAATGAAACACAATTATCTCAACAACAAAGATATACTCAAGGAGATACACAAAAGCAAAAATACCTACTGCTGGTTTGCCGAGCCCGGTTATGCTGACTACGATATCATCATCCCAGAAGGTCACAAAATCAATAAAAAAGATATAACTCAGGCCAAAAAGAATCGCGCCGAACGTTTGAGCAAGATTGCATACGAAGCTGCCATTGCCGGGGGCGTGAAATGCAAGCTGGAAGATCATGCTATCAAACATACCAAGATTCTTGAAAGCGAAGTGGTATTTCGCATGATGACCTGGGAACATGTGCCCATGCAAGAAGTAGTCAAGTCTACCAAGAAAAAAGCCAAGGCAGCACCTGTAGAGGATGAGCTGATCGAAACAGAATACGATGCCGAAGACGAAGCAGTGCCTACCAAATATGTCAAGGTGAACTTTCCTCCGTTCCAACACGTGGTAATCCAGCGCGACCAAGAAGACAACATGCAGTTGATTGTGGTGGGCATTAGCCACTGGAAGGGCGATCCTGTGTCTGGGCACTACAGCCGCGAACACGGTGCCATGACCAACAAGCTGGCACACATGTTTATGAAACTGTGTGAACGTTATGCTACTCGTTCAAACTGGCGCGGCTATACCTACAACGACGAAATGCGCAGCCAGGCACTGCTCCAGCTGTCACAGATAGGACTACAATTCGATGAATCAAAGTCGCAAAATCCTTTTGCTTATTACACTGCTGCTATCACTAATAGTTTTACTCGAGTGCTTAACATTGAAAAACGCAATCAGAATCTCAGAGATGATATTCTTCAAATGAACAATTTGAACCCCAGTTACACTAGGCAAATGGCCAACAGCATGCATTCGGGCGGACACGAAGAATAGGTTAATTGTTCTCTTGCAACTGTCAAACAGTTACTCTATAATCTTACTTTATGTCTAACCTATTCAAAAAAGCCGCTGTGTGGACGGACATCCACTTTGGTCTCAAAAGCAACAGTATCACGCACAACGAGGACTGCCTTGCGTTTGTTAAATGGGCCACTGCCAAAGCCCGAGAAGAAGGGTGTGAAACCTGTTTCTTCCTGGGCGATTGGCACAACAATCGAGCCGCACTAAACATCCTCACTCTAAACTACAGTCTACGAGCATTGGAGCACATGAATGACAATTTTGACGCCGTGTATTTTATTCCTGGCAATCACGATCTTTATTATCGCGACAAAAGAGATGTCCAAAGTGTGGAATGGGCACGGCACTTACCTAACGTTCACATTTGTAATGATTGGCATATCAGTGGCGACGTGGTTATTGCTCCTTGGCTTGTTGGGGATGATCATAAACGTCTTTTGAAAAAGAAAGGCAAGTATTGTTTTGGGCACTTTGAGCTGCCTGGCTACTACATGAACGCCATGGTACAGATGCCAGATGTGGGCGAAGCTCGTAGAGAAGACTTTGTGGGTTTCGAACATGTGTTCACAGGGCACTTTCACAAGCGACAGAGTGCCAACAACATCACATACATCGGCAACTGTTTCCCGCACAACTATGCTGACGATGGCGACGAAGAGCGTGGCATGATGATCCTGGAATGGGGTCAGGAACCTGAGTATCATGCCTGGCCTGATCAGCCCACTTATCGTGTGCTGAGTTTGAGCAGCATCGTGAATCAGCCAGAAAAGATCTTCAAACCACGCATGCATGCTCGCGTGAACATTGACATTGACCTCAGTTACGAAGAAGCCACGTTCATCAAAGAAACTTTTGTTGACACTTATAAATTGCGCGAACTCAGCTTGATTCCCAAGAAGGACATCGAAGTAAATGCCGATGTCACTGGCGAAATCAAATTTGAAAGTATTGACACAATAGTGCAAAATCAAATCAATGCAATTTCCAGCGAGCACTATGATCCAAAGCTGCTGCTGGATATCTATAGGAACTGCTGATGTTTGTAGTCAAAGATCTAACAGTTAAAAATTTCATGAGCGTGGGCAATGCCACGCAAGCAGTGAAATTCAATCGCAATGACCTTACTCTTGTCCTGGGGCAGAATCTTGACCTAGGCGGAGACGACACAGGAGCCAGAAATGGAACTGGCAAAACAACCATTATCAATGCTCTGAGCTATGCACTCTACGGAGAAGCACTCACACGCATTCGCAAAGAAAACCTAATCAACAAAACCAATGGCAAGGCCATGATGGTGACCATTGAGTTTGATAAAGACGGCATCAGCTATAAAATTGAGCGAGGTCGTAAACCCAACACACTCAAATTCTTTGTGGGCGACGTTGAACAGGAAATCAAGGACGAAGCACAAGGCGACAGTCGTGAAACACAGGCTGCCATTGAGCAGATGCTGGGCATGAGTCACGACATGTTCAAACACATCGTGGCCTTGAACACCTACACAGAACCTTTCCTGTCACTCAAGGCTGCAGAGCAGCGAGTGATGATTGAGCAACTGTTGGGTGTCACACAGCTTTCAGAAAAAGCAGATGCTCTCAAAGAGCAGATGAAAGCTGCCAAAGAAGGCATTACCAAAGAAGAATATCGCATCAAGGCAGTGACTGATGCCAACAAGCGCATGGAAGATCAGATTGCAAATCTGCGTCGCAGACAGAAAATGTGGCAAGACAAAAAGCAAGAAGACTTGGAAAAACTTGCTGTGGCCTACGCAGAGCTGGACAAGATTGACATTGAAGCCGAACTGGTAGCGCATCAGCAGTTGGCCGAACACGACACAAAAAAGCAAGCCATTGATCAACTGAAAACATATATTGCCCAGAACGAGCGTGACGAAGCTAGAGAAACTCGCACAGTGAGCAAGCTCAAGGCCGAAATACAAAGTCTTGAAGATCACCGGTGCCATGCCTGCGGACAAGAGCTGCATGACAACAATCACGAAACACTACTGGCTGCCAAGAAAAAAGAACAGCAAGAAGCTGCGTTGAATGCATTAGCAGCAAACACACAGTACATAGAAAACACACAAGCACTGGCCAATCTTGGTCAGCTGGGCGAACGGCCCACAACATTCTACGAACGTGAAGCAGATGCATTTGAGCATCGTGCCAGCTTGGGTGCCATATTGGGGCAGATCACAGCCAAACAAGACGAAGCAGATCCTTATGCTGATCAAATAACAGAAATGGAAGCCAAGGCTGTGGAAGAGATTGACTATGACGAAATGAATCGTCTGACCAATCTGCTGGATCATCAGGATTTCCTGCACAAGCTGCTGACCAGCAAAGATTCATTTGTACGCAAACGCATCATTGATCAAAATCTATCCTATCTAAATCAACGACTCAGCTACTATCTTGACAAGATAGGCCTGCCGCATGTGGTGATATTCCAAAATGATCTAACCGTGAACATTACAGAGCTAGGCCGCGAACTGGACTTTGACAACTTGTCAAGAGGCGAACGCAATAGATTGATCTTGAGCTTGAGTTGGGCTTTCCGCGATGTATATGAAAGTCTCTATCAACCTATCAATCTCTTGTTCATTGACGAAGTGGTAGACTCGGGCATGGATGCGTCGGGCGTGGACAATTCGCTAGCTATACTGAAAAAGATGAGCAGAGACCGTAACAAATCTGTTTGGCTGGTAAGTCACAAAGATGAACTGGTCAGCAGGGTGAACAATGTGCTCACTGTAACAAAAGAAAATGGATTCACTTCCTATGGTACAGATGTTGATACCACAGCATGATATACGAGTGGTACATTTGGAGTTGACTACCAGGTGCCAAGCTTCTTGTCCTCAATGTGATAGAATGTTGCCAGATAGAGGGTATACCAAGGACTACGATCTTTCACTTGAACAGATCAAAGCCATGTTCAGCGAACCGTTTGTTCAACAGTTGGACAAGGTTTTTGCCTGCGGTACCTTTGGTGATCCAGCAGCATCATCTCAGATTATGGAAATTTTCCAATGGTTCAGGCAAGTTAATCCCGGAATTACCTTGGGCATGAATACCAATGGAGGCCTGCGCGATACCAAATTTTGGATGGACATGGGACAATTACTCAGCCGTCCCAGAGATTACTGTGTGTTCAGTATTGACGGCATGGCCACTACCAATGACATCTACCGCCGTGGTGTGATGTGGCACAGGGTCATGCTCAATGCAGAAACATTTATCAAAAACGGTGGACGAGCGCACTGGGACATGTTGGTATTCAAACACAACCAACATCATGTAGAAAACTGCAGAGAGCAGGCTAGAAAATTGGGCTTTGTGAGATTTCGCAGCAAGATCAGCGCCCGGCATCGTGAAGTACCCATTGCCTGGCTGTCTCCACCATCTGATGCAACATTACCGGATAATTCTGGCCCAGTGCAGTGTCATGCCATGCAGGAACAAAGCATTTATGTTGCTGCCACTGGTAAAGTTTTGCCCTGTTGTTTTTTTGGCGGCGAAATATTCAGATGGAACAATGAATTGGAGCAGTATGTGCAGAACCCGCACAGTCTAAAGGCCACCTGGGACACAACTGCATTTGGTATTTGCCAACACAACTGCGGTACCAGCGCAGCCAAAACCAGTTTTGAACAGCAGTTTGTAGAAGAAACTGCATTTGATTGAACTATAATATTTTATATCATGGCACACTAAAGCATAACTAACTTACGCATATGACCAGTCCACAAAAAGCCAAAGGAAATGCATGGGAACGCCGGGTGGCAGATCACCTGACAGTTACCTATGGAGAACGCTTTATTCGCGTTCCACATTCTGGTGCTTATATTGGCGGGTCAAATGCCAATCGCAAAGAGATCTTGCACGAAGGACAGATTCGCAGCTTCAAAGGGGACATCATTCCTGGACAGAGTTTTCCGCGATTCAACGCCGAGTGCAAAAGTTACAAAGACTTTCCATTTCATCAACTCTTTCAAGGCTCATGTAAGCAACTAGACGAATGGATTGAACAATGTATGGATGTCGCTGACGAGGGCGACTTCAATATAATTTTCATGAAATTCAATCGCAAAGGCATGTTTGTAGCAGTACAAGCACAACCCAACACAACCTCCCTTACTTTTACAAGACACTTCAATTATGGCTCCCAGAAACATGGACACTGGTTTATCATGGATTACGATACATTTTGGGAACTCAATGCCGACGCTGTAAAGCAGCTCTGCAAATAAACGGTATCAGCTAGCGCAGGCCAATTTCGTGCGCCCGTAAACCTGGATCTCGGATCACAGGGATGGAAGTCTCTTGCCGTCAAGAGCACTCAACCACTGCCCGCAAGGATGAAGACAGCAAATGCCGCTGTTTGGTTGTTTGAACAGGATTCCAAGGCTAAAAAGACGCTTGAGCGATCAAGCACGTTCATGCCACACGCTAGCATGTGTAGTATGAGCCGCCGTTGTAACAAGACGGGATGAACAGGTACCGGACAACCGCCTGTGCTATTGAAGATAATTCAATTGTAGTCCTAATGCTAGCTGGCTATCTGAACTCGGATGAAGCTGACTTTGCCCTGTGCGGGCAAAGACTGACCATTAAATCTGGATGAAACTTAAATCGCTTGAGCGAGAAAAAAAATTGATGAGCGTCAGCGAAATCAATAGATCGCGCTGCGATCTCAAAAGAATGGCAAGCCTGTGTTCTTGGTTGTTTCCATGTTTTCTTTTATGATTTCTCTTATGAGTTCATTTTCAGTATTGCTCAAACTCAAAGCATCTTCATAGGCAAGTCCACCACGCATCCACCAAATAAATCTCAACATTTCGTCTCTTATGGCTCTTGACTGCTTGTCATAGTCTTCCAGCAGCAGGCCGATTTCGTCATCGGTCAGAGTCAAGAGCCTACTACGAAAAAATTTGCGTAATCAAACAAGATAACAATTTCCATAGGTTTTTCGCAGGTCTGACAATTGGTTTCAACTGGTTTCACTGCGCCCTGTTCTTGAATGCTGGTGATGGTGTTTTGTATGGTGTCAAACATGCGTCTATCTATGCTGGCATAGAAGTCTTCGATAAAAGCACTGTCTTCAACGATTTCACCTGACTCCATGATTTCTATACTTTCTGTGCTGGCTGCCATGATGCGTTGATTGATTTTGTTTACTCGCATCAGCTGCTCAGTGATCATGGCAATGGTTTCTTCGTTTTCTTCGTTTTGTGGACCAATAGATTCCAACGACTGATTGAGTTTGCGTATTTCAAATGTGGTTTTGTTTGCAAAATTTACTTCCCAGTATTTTTGTGGACGGAATTTGATGCGCACTACATCTAGATCCAAAGGCTCATTGTAGTTGGGAGCCTTTATTGAGCCCAGCAAGTGGCGCAGATCAATGGCATAATCATGTTCGGCCTGGCAGTGTGGGCAGCGATTGTTGAAATCCATGTTGTGTCCATAGCTGGCAATACGCATGGCCACTAGCACTGCATCTACATCACAGGCAGGCATTTTCCAGGCATCCTTGATGCTGGGCACACAGCTTTGTATCACTTCTACCACTCCTGTACCGTTGAGCAAGGCATCAGGAGTGCGGATCATGATTTCGTCGCGATTGGTCATGGGGTACACAGCCAGTTCTCCGTTGTCCGGCATGTCCAAAGACCCTGGCTCCCAGAACTCGCCGTTGCTGGGCAGGTTGAAGTAAATGGCAGGAGTGCGGAAAAACTTGCTCAACGGGTTGCTTTTGGGCTGATTGGTTGAGCGTTTGTTTGGTTCTGTGTTCATATTTTGACCCTCATAAATAATGGAATAACATATAGTTTATTTATAACCGGGCAAACCCACCATGAATGATCCTAGACTTGACAGATTGTTAGAATTGATGGAACGCCAGCAGCTGGGTGGTGACAACATCAGTTCTGGCAACCGAGGTGGCGAGCGTGCCTACGGGCAAAGAATTGACGACCTTATCAAGAGCAGCAGCGAGGCAACCAAGCAGTTTCACAAAATGCATTCAAGTCTGCGCTTGACCAGCAAGAGCCAGTTTGAATACAGGATGGCACAGGAAGATGCTAGAAAAGAACTGTATCAGCTGGAAGATGCAATACGCAAGCATCGCAATGGCACGCGATTGCTGAACGCCGATCAGCTGAAGTCAGTTGAAGCCAGGCGCAAAGAGCTAGAATCCACACAGAAACAATCACAGGCAGGAACCAAATTTGCCAATGCACTCACTCAGTGGGGCGGGTTCCTGATCAATTACTTTACACAGGTACAAACTGCTACCATACAAGGTATAAGCAACGTACTGAGCACTGTGCAGGCAGGTGGCAGCGGCTTTGCCATTGCCAATGCACAGATGGCCATGCAGTTGGACATTGCCAACGCACAAGCCCAGGGCATGGCACAGGCCACACAAATGGCAGGTACCGCAGTCATGGCGCTGCCCACCATTGGTGCCAAAATTGCCGGTGCAGGTATATTGCTAAAAGGACAAGCAGATTCAGCGGCCAGCAATCTCAAGACCATGGCTCAAAAGGCCTACAACCAACTGTTGATGACTGGTGGTGAACAGGTTCTCAAAGCCTACAAGGATTTGACCAAAGCTGGTTTGATAGTGGCTGGCGGTGCTGATGCAATGAATGAAGCCTTGCGAGGTCGAGGTGGCAAACTGGTAATTTCTTTTGATGAACTGAACCGCATGGTTCAAGAAAATACTGGTGCATTGGCCAGAGCCAGGATGGGTGTGGGTGAAGCTGCTCTCATGATGGGCAAGGTTGCCAAGGTTGTTAGAGAACAAAAACTAGAGCGCGGACTTGTTGCCATTGGTATTGGCATAGAAGATTTTGGTGGTATTGTGGCCAGCACCATGGCCGACATGCGCTACAACAATCCCAACAGGGTCATGAACATCCCTGAACTCACAGCCAAGAGTTTGGAATATGCAAAACAACTGGCACTGTTGAGCACTCTCACAGGTAAAAGTGTAAAAGAACTCAAAGACAGAGCTAAAGAAGCTGAAGGCGAATTGGCCTATCAGAATTTCATGGCCAAATTCAAAGATCCAAAACTCAAGGAAGCATTTGATCAACTGCCTGCTTTTGTGAGAAAGAGTGCAGTGGAGTTTGCAACGTTTGGTCACATCAGGAATGAACAAGGCAGACTGATGTCACAAACTGTGCCAGGTTTCCAGAACATGGTGCAAGAGTTTTCAACAGGATTGAAAACAGGAAGAATGACTATTGATGATGTAATCAATATTCAAAACAAGTATTCCAAGATGATTGTGGACGGTGTGAGAAACAATGCCACCTTGAATGCCATAGCCGCAGCAGGCAACACAAAACTGGAAGGCTTTACCAATGAGTTGAGTAGGTACACCATTGAAATTGAAGGATTTAGTCAAGACGTAAACAAAGTACGCAGAGGAGTAGACGCAACATTCAAGGAAGCAGCTGAAGGAGCCAAAGGCGGCAAAGAAACCATCACTCAAGTTCTCACTGATATAGAAAACGCAGGCAAGACCTTGGTAGCAAACTTCCAAGGACAGATCATTGATCGTATTCCACAGATTGGAAAACTGATCAAAGATGCACTGGCAAAAGCTAACAAATTGGTAGAATCAGGACCTGAAGCTGTGCTAGGGCACAACTTGCCCAACTATGATAGTTTGGTAAAGATGCTGATTGCAGGAGGCATACTTGCTGCCATTGTACAGCTTGTAGGTTCGTTCTTGCTCAGTAGATATCAGATGATGAAGCAGACACGACTGCTGTCGGAAGCTGCGACTAAAACACAAGCACAAGAAGCTGCCAAGGCTGCAAAAGAAACTGCTACCAGAATCACAGAAACAGCTCCCAAGGTTGAAACAGCAGCTCGTACTTCGTCTATCATTGATCCCACAACAGGCAAACCTTTTGAAATGGGACCCAGTGCAGCGGAATTGAAAGCTGCTGCTGATGCAGAAAAAGCCGCAGCACAGGCTGCCAAACAGGCCAAGATCTTGGAAACCACTGCCAAGGCCACCAAGGTTGTGAAAGGGGTAGCTGTACTCGGCACCGTGGTAGCAGCAGGCGAAGGTGTGGTGCGAGGTGCTGAAGTTGAGAGAAAATACGAACGCGGCGAAATTTCTAGAAAAGAAGCCTATGCACAACAGACTGGTATTGCCACAGAAGTGGCAGGTGGATTGACTGCCGCCTATGCCGGCGGCAAGGTTGGTGCTATCGTAGGCGGCATCATTGGTGCATGGTTTGGTGGAGTTGGCGCTGCTCCTGGCGCCTTGATTGGTGGTATCCTGGGCAGCATTGGTGGCGCACTGGTCTACTATCTGACACCAGTGGCCACTTGGACCAAAAAATTAGGAGAAGGTTTTTCTCGTTGGTGGCAGAGCTGGAGTTTCAAAGGCATATGGGAAAGCATAGGAACAGGCCTGCAGTCATCAATGTCCACTGTTGGCAATTGGGCCAGTTCATCAATAAACAAGGTAAAAGGTTGGTTTAGTTCGAATAACACACCTACACCATCACCTGCTGCTGCCCCTACTCCTGGCACTCCAGGTCAGGTCACGACCCCTATGAGCGGATCCTATATGGTTGGAGAAGATAACCAGCTTATTGTTTCTTTACATTCACGTAGATTAAATTACATCCATTTAGATGATAAAGGTAAAGCTGCCTTTGTTGAGGCATTTGGGACTGCTTTACAGGCCAAAGGTGGACCTACTCCAACAAGCAGCACCTCACCAAGCACCTCAAAATTTTACAATCCTGAGACCCAGAAAGGCAAAATATTTGATATGGAAAGTTTCATTGAATATGGCAAAGGTGACCCTATGTTATATGCATTTGGCAAAATGCTCAAGCTGGAAGCAGAAATGCTTGAGACCATGAAAGCAGTAGCAAGAGGTCAAGGTATACAGGTAGACAAGAGCACAGATGCCCTGAACGTGTTGAACAAGTTACGTAAAGCCCAAGCCTTCCAGTAATAAATACTGCAAACGGACCACTCATGACCTGGAAAAAATATTTCAAAAGCAGCAATTTGCCACAGAACCTTGGCGGCAGCCGCAGCCCTTTCACATTTGGTTCTTCGGCCGGCAGCTTGCCTGCGGATTATCGCAACTGGCAAAGCAACTTGCCTGAGGTGTACATCGGACATCCCAACAGAGTTGAACGCTACAATCAATACGAACAAATGGACATGGACTCAGAAGTTAATGCTGCCTTAGATATCATTTCTGAATTCAGCACACAGGACAACGAAGAAAATGGATCAGCGTTTTGGTTGGACTTCAAAGAACAGCCCACTGAAAACGAAGTCAAGATAGTAAAAGAACAACTGCAACAGTGGGTGAGTTTGAATCAGCTGAATCTGCGCATCTTCAAGATGTTCCGCAGTGTGATCAAATACGGCGATCAGGTTTTTGTGCGTGACCCTGAAACATTCAAACTGTACTGGGTGGAAATGAGCAAGATCACCAAGATCATTGTGAACGAAGCTGAAGGCAAAAAGCCCGAACAGTACATACTAAAAGATCTCAATCCCAACTTACAAAACCTTACAGTTACCGCAGTGGCTGCCACAGATACCTATCTAAACCATCCGCAAGTGGGCGGACCCAGCGGCAGCTATGTGCAACCGCAGGCTCCTTACAGCGGCGGCAGTAGGTTTAGCCAGGCTCAAAACGAGTTTGCAGTCAACGCAGAACACGTTTTACACATCAGTTTAACAGAGGGCCTGGATGTGTATTGGCCGTTTGGCAACAGTGTATTAGAGAACATTTTCAAGGTTTTCAAGCAGAAAGAACTGCTAGAAGACGCTATTATCATCTATCGTGTGCAGCGAGCGCCCGAGCGTAGAATCTTCAAAATTGACGTGGGCAACATGCCCAGCCATATGGCCATGGCCTTTGTTGAACGCATCAAAAACGAAGTGCATCAGCGCAGGATCCCCACACAAACAGGTGGTGGCACCAACATGATGGACGCAACATACAATCCTTTGAGCCAAAATGAAGACTTCTTTTTTCCGGTCACAGCTGACGGACGTGGATCTACAGTGGAAACACTGGCCGGTGGACAAAACCTAGGCGAGATAACTGACCTACACTTTTTCACCAACAAGCTGTTTCGTGGCCTGCGTATTCCTAGCAGCTACCTGCCCACAGGGTTGGATGATGGTGCAGCAGGCAGCTTTACAGACGGTAAAGTGGGCACAGCCTTGATACAGGAGTGGCGTTTCAACCAGTACTGCTTGCGACTGCAAAAAACCATTTCTGATTACTTGGACAAAGAGTTCAAGCTCTACATGAAGTGGCGCGGTATCAATGTTGACGGACAACTGTTTGAGCTCAAGTTCAATGAACCGCAAAACTTTGCCCAGTATCGCCAGGCCGATGTGGACATGGCCCGCATCAACACCTTTACCCAGCTGGAGCAGTTTCCCTATTTCAGCAAGCGTTTCTTGATGTCCAGATACCTGGGCTTGACTGAACAGGAAATGACAGAAAACGAAAAGATGTGGGCCGAAGAGCAAGGTGATACCGAAACAGCACCTGCTGAACCTGCAGGGCTGCGCAGTGTGGGCATAACCCCAGGCGGCATCCAAGGAGATGCAGACGCAGTTGAAATGCCAGATGCCGAAGCACCTGGTGGTGAAGCTGGACCCATGGACACCCAGGGCATGGGCAGTCCGGTGCCTGGTGGAGTGCCAACTGCGCCAGCAGCAGCCATACCCGCGCCGGTCTAGGCGTTTTTGGGTAAATAAGCACATGTACGTATTTGAATTATTTGACAAAGCTATACCTGGACGCGAAGATCCCAGCCGGGACAATTCGCGTCTACACATAGACGACACCCGCAAAACCCGCCTTACTCTGGAACAAATCAACCGCTTGCGCATGATGAACGACGTGCGGAAAGTTGAACATGAACAGCAGCTCAAGCGTGTGAGCAAACAATACAAACCGCCTGTAGAACCTGGTGCAGCAGGCGCTGGAGCACCAGCAAGTTTGTAAAAATTGCTCAAATCTCTAAAAAAACGCAGTTAACTGGCTAAATCTTAGCCGTTATCTTAAATAACTAAACATAGCTATATTACTTTAGGAGTTCTTATATGAACAAGTATGAACAACTTATAGAACACATCATCAATGATGACGAAGCCAAGGCTCGCGCACTTTTCCATCAAATCGTGGTAGAGCGCAGCCGCGAAATCTACGAATCATTGATGGACGAGGATCCAGCTGTCAGCGACAATCAAGTCGAAGACCTCACAGCTGAAGTTGCCGGCGACGAAGAAGGTATGCACGAAGCCGATGATGACATGGACATGGACATGCCAGGTGACGACATGGGCGGTGCTCCAGGCGACGATCTTGGCGATCTAGACGGAGACATGGACAGCATGGGCGGGGACAGTGATGCTCCTGCAACCAAGAGCGATATCATGGATCTAGAAAGCGCCATTGATGAACTCAAAGCCGAGTTTGATCGCTTGATGAACGACGTTGATCAAGACAGCGACGGCGATCACGACATGGATGATCATGACGCAGAAGACATGGATGCAGACGATGAAGAGTCTGGCGAAGAGTCTGACGAAGAAGGCGAAGAGTCTGACGAAGAAGACGAAGCAGGCAAAAATCCATTTGCTGAAGGCAAGAAAGCCAAAAAAGCTGACATGACCGAAGCAGAGCGCATTCGCGAATATGTTGAAAAAGTGGGAACCGATTGGGACAAAGGTGCTTACAAAGGCCCTAAAGGCGAAAACGTAGGTACTGGTGCCAAAAGCGAGCGTCAAGGTGAAAAGAACACCAAGAGCCCGGTAGCTGGTAAAAACGACATGGGCGGCACCACTGCTAATATTCTTAGCGGCAAAGGCGCCACAGAAGCTGCACCTGATGGACAGCGTCCAAACGGCAAAGCAGGTGGTTTCCTAAAGTCACCACAGGAAATTGATGTTGCCAAGCGCAATGTCAACAAGCCCGGTGGCAACAAAGGAGCGCAAAACTATTACGACACCAAGGCCAGTGCCAAGAGCGGTGAGCAAAGCGTAAATGCTAACAGCCCACTCAACGGCGCACCAGGCAGGGCCAAGTAATTGAGTAGTTGATATGGCTATGTACCTTAGAGAAAATCTAACTTTTGATGCTGCTAAACTGGAGCTCCTCAATGAGGATGCTCCAGACGGCCGCAAGAACTGGTATCTCAAAGGTATATGCATCGAAGGCGGTATCAAAAACGAAAACAAGCGCATATACCCTATTCACGAGATAGAAAAAGCTGTTGGGCAAATCAATGAACAATTGCGCGGCGGCAAGTCAGTGCTGGGTGAAGTAGATCATCCAGACGATCTAAAAATCAATCTAGACCGCGTGAGCCACATGATTACAGAAATGTACATGGATGGTCATGCAGGTATAGGCAAGCTAAAAATTCTACCAACACCCATGGGCGAACTGGTGAAAGCCATGTTGACTAGTGGTGTGAAGCTAGGAGTGAGCAGTCGTGGCAGCGGAAACGTAAACGAAGGCTCAGGTCATGTCAGTGATTTTGAAATTATCACTGTGGACATTGTTGCACAACCATCTGCACCACATGCATATCCAAAAGCAATTTACGAAGGACTAATGAACATGCGTCATGGTCATCGTGTGATGGATATGGCAGGAGATGCGGTTCATGATCAACGAGTACAAAAGTACATGAAAGAGGCAGTTGTGCGCCTAATCAACGATTTGAAAATATAGGAGATAGGTAATGTTTGATGCTATCAAACCACTCATGGACGCCGGTATCATCAACGAGGACACCCGTCAAGCCATCTCTGAAGCCTGGGAAGCCAAGCTTCACGAGGCACGCGAAGAAGTGCGTGCAGAACTGCGCGAAGAATTTGCGCAGCGATATGAGCATGACAAGAGTGTAATGGTTGAAGCTCTGGACAACATGGTTACCCAGGCTCTGTCAGAAGAAATCAAGGAATTTGCCGAAGAGAAAAGTGCAATGGCAGAAGACCGTGTGAAGTTTCAAACTCGCATGGCTGAGAATGCACAGAAGTTTGATCAGTTCATGGTTAGCAAACTAGCTGAAGAATTGAAAGAACTGCGCGACGATCGCAAAAACTATCAAGAAAATATCCAAAAACTTGAAAAGTTTGTGATTGGTTCTCTTGCAGAAGAAATCCAAGAATTCGAGCACGACAAGAGAGCAGTGGTCGAAGCTCGTGTACGTCTAATTGCGGAAGCCAAGCAGAAACTGGCAGATCTGAAATCAGACTTTGTACAGCGCAGCGCCAAGTTGGTAAAAGAAGCTGTTGCTACCAACCTGCAGACTGAAATCACTCAACTCAAAGAAGACATCCAAGTTGCTCGCGAGAACATGTTTGGACGTAGACTCTTTGAAGCATTTGCCAGCGAATTTGCTGTTACTCATTTGAATGAGAACCGTGAAGTAAGCAAACTCAAGGCAGTGATTGCAGATAGAGAACAACAGTTGCAAGAAGCTCAAGCTCAGGCCGAACACGCTCAAGCTCTAGCAGAAAGCAAAGAAAAAGAAGTTAAGATTATCAAAGAGTCAGCAGAACGTAGAGAAGTTCTAGGCGGATTGCTGAAAACTTTGAACAAGGAGAAAGCCGTAGTCATGAGCGAACTCCTTGAAAATGTGCAAACTGCAAAATTGCAGAGCGCATTTGAAAAGTATCTACCAGCTGTTTTGAACAATGCCCCAGTCAAGCCTGCCGCTAAAGTGGCGTTGACAGAAAGCCGTTCAGAAGTTACTGGAGATAAGGCTGCTAAGGTCAGCGCACCGATTGAAGACGTTAACAACGTGATTGAGATCAAGCGTTTAGCAGGGCTAAAATAAACCCTAAACAGGAGAAGGAAAAGAAATGACAACCGCACTATTAGAGAGCCGTTGGGGCGAAACAAAAGATGCCCTGTTAGAAGGCCTACAAGGTTCTAAAAGAACCACCATGGGTGTAATCCTCGAGAACACCCGTAAGTACCTGGCAGAAAATGCAACAGCAGGTTCTACTGCTTCCAGCAATGTAGCAACCCTGAATCGCGTGATTCTTCCAGTTATTCGCCGTGTTATGCCAACTGTTATTGCTAACGAAATCGTTGGCGTTCAGCCAATGACCGGTCCTGTGGCACAGATCCACACTCTGCGTGTTCGTTACGCTGACACAGTTAGTGCTACAACCAGCACTGATGGCGCAACAGCAGGCGACGAGGCACTGAGCCCATTCAAGATTGCAACTGCTTATTCTGGTAACAGTTCAACTTCCAAGGCTAGCAACACAGCTACCCTAGAAGGCGTACCAGGTAACAGAATCAACGTGCAAATCTTGAAACAAGTCGTTGAAGCCAAGACTCGTAAGCTCAGCGCACGTTGGACCTTCGAAGCTGCACAAGATGCACAAGCAATGCACGGTCTAGATGTTGAAGCAGAAATCATGGCTGCTTTGGCTCAGGAAATCACCGTTGAAATCGACCAAGAGATCCTGGCTAGCCTGCGTAGTTTGGCTGCAACTGAGTTTACATATGACCAGTCATCTGTAAGCGGTACAGCTACATTCGTTGGTGATGAGCATGCTGCTCTTGCAGTTCTGATCAACCGTACAGCTAACCTGATTGCTCAGCGTACCCGTCGTGGTGCTGCTAACTGGGCAGTTGTGTCAGCCGAGGCCCTGACAGTGCTACAAAGCGCAACAACTTCTGCATTTGCTCGTACAACAGAAGGTACATTTGAAGCACCTACCAACACCAAGTTTGTTGGTACCTTGAACGGCGCAATGCGTGTTTACGTAGACAGCTATGCAAACACCGGTACAGCAGTTCTGATTGGTTACAAGGGTTCTAGCGAGGCTGATGCAGCCGCGTTCTACTGCCCATACGTGCCACTGATGAGCTCTGGCGTTGTGCTGGATCCAGCCACATTCGAACCAGTCGTGGGCTTTATGACTCGCTATGGTTATGTGGAACTCACAAACACAGCGAGCTCATTGGGCAACGCTGGCGACTACCTTGGCAAGATCGGAATCACTTCCGGTACTCTGTCATTCCAGTAATCGTTATTTTTCCTCGGGATGGGAAGACATTAAAGGGCCGCAAGGCCCTTTTTTGTTGATTAAAAAAATACCCGACACATTGCTGTGCCGGGTATCGAACTAAACAGGATGCTGTCTGACTAGCACCAAGTGTTATTATATAGTGTCTACTGGATTAAAGCAATTTTTCTGATAAATAATTTTGTTCAACTCATTCATGAGAGTTTTATGCGGAACCCACCGCGTAGGCCTAGAACGCTAACAAACAAGGAGAAAACAAATGGGACGCCCTTTAGGTAAAAAGTTTTTTGGCGGTGACTACAACTACCGTCTAACAGGTGAAGCAGTTGGCGGCGAAGGTGTTGCTAGTGTAACAGTTGGTGGTACCAATAACAGCACAGGGTATACCACAGGTGACGCAGTGACATTTGCAGCACCTGGTATTGCAGGCGGCGAAACTGCAACTGGTACAGTGGTAGCTAATGTGTCTACCGGTGCAATTATCAGTATTACGGTGTCTAATGCAGGTTCTGGCTATACTTCAGCACCCGCAGTAACAGCAGCAACAGGCACAATTGGTACAACCACACTCACAGCAGTGTTGACCGCAGGAGCAGCAGCTCGTCGCAATGCTATTGCTCCCCAAGTGCGTATCAGCAGCACCAACCGCACTTCCGGTAACGACATTGTGAAGCAAAAAGGCAGCACTCGTTTTGTCTGCACATCACAAGACGGTACAGCACTTTGCAAGCTGGTAGCAGCTACTCCTAGTGCAGCAGGTGAAATGGCCATTGCAGCCACAGACAGTCAAAACAGCACATACTGGGTACGCAGAATTACCAAAAACAAGGTAGAACTGGTGCAGAATGCAGACGGCGGCACTGGGTTTGATTTTGAAACAGGTGACCAAGCCAAATGGACTATCACAGGATCTGCGGTGGCTCCAGTAGCAGGTGGACACCCGGCAGCATCAACTACAGTGGGTCCAACTACTGCTGACCTAGGCACAGTTGTATTAGCCAACGCTTAATCGCAATTGTAACCTACAAAAAGAGGGCTTTTTGCCCTCTTTTTCTTTGAGCATAAATAAAGCAAACGGTAGGATAGCATGAGTATTATTAAGAACGTAAGCGGCCCTTACACTATTAACACTATTGATCACGACGATCCCATTATTCTTGACAGTAATGTGGTCATCGTGAATGGCAACCTCACTGTACGCGGCGCTACTACCACAGTAACCAGCAGCAACACTGACATTTACGACAACACAATCAGGCTCAACGCCGGTCACACTGGTATACCAATTTTGGATGCTGGTATTGAAGTTGAACGCGGTAGCAGCTCTGATGTTTCTATTCGCTGGAACGAAACAGTTGATGCATGGCAAGTGACCAACAATGGATCGCTGTATCAGAATGTTGTTGCAACCAGCACCGGATTGACCAAATTAAATGAAGATCCTGCACCAGAAATCAGTGCAAATCTTGTCACAGGCCCAAACTACATTGTCAGCAATACCAGCGTCAAAATTGATCCTGCTGTGAATTTACAGCTGGATGGAAATCTTGCATTGAAAATATTTCCAGGCACGCCAGAAGTTTTATCCAACTATAACATACTTCACGGCGGTAACGTGAGTGCTGGCGGTACAGGAGTTTATGTTACCGCAGGTGAACAGAATATAGTGGGCGAAGAATTAATTTCGAAAAAACGTGCAATCGTTTATTCGATTATATTTTAGGAAACAAAAATGGCATTATCAAACACAGAACTACAGTCAGGATTGCCACAAACACTTGTTACGGCCATTGGTAATATCGCTGTGACCACAGTTTATCTTTGCAACAAGAGTACAGTGCAAGTCACTGCAAACATATTCCTGGTACCAAACAACAGCACCACTTATGGACAAAACATAATTTACAGTAATCTAACTATTGCTCCTAACGATACCTATATCATGGAACAAGAAAGACTGTTGTTAGGCAATGGCGACACCTTGGCAGGCAATATAGGACCAGATTCATCTTTTAGCAACTTGGTAGTTGCCACAGTAAGCTATACGAGTATCTAAGCATGGGACGATTTCTCAAGAATGAAAAAATACGCACCGCTGGTTACGGAGTGGTCATGCCTTACGGCCCCACTAGTCTCCGCCCCAGTGCTCCTATACCTGGAGATTTCCGCTTTAACACAGACACCAACAAGATGGAAATTTACTATTCGGGATTATGGAACAGCGTGACTCGCGAAGGTCCCGTTAACATTACCAAAGACACTTTCACAGGCGACAGTAGCCAGACTAACTTTACCATGAGTGTTAGCTACTCAGCTGGACAAGAAACTCGTATCATTGTGGTAATTGGTAACGTGTTTCAAAATCCAGGAGTTGCATATACAGTTAGTGGAACCACTATAACTTTTACATCTCCGCCACCGTTTGGTCAAACCATCATTGTTTTACATGGGTACGCCAGCACCACAGCAGCCTAAAACCTGCTGGGTAAATAAGAGTAGGAGATCCAGATGGCCATAGGAAGAATTTCAGGACCAATGTTATTGCCTGTGCTTGACAGGCAGGGAATTGATCTGGAGTTTGGCACTGGTGTCAATACCTTAACTAAATTAGATTTTACCAACTATACTGTGCAAGTGGGAGGCGGATCGCAGCCAGGTACATTTAGAATGGATGTGTCTGGCAACTTGGCTGCTGGCAATGTTATTCTGCAGAACGGTGCGTTGATAACCACCCAGCAGCTGAATCAAACGCTGACACTGCAAGCCAATGGCGTGGCCAATGTAACGGTGATCAATGCCAACGTTATCAGCGGCAGAGTAGATGGCACCGTGGTAGGCGGACTTGATCCTAGGCCAGGTACATTTACTTTTCTCAATGCCAACGTGCTTGGCACGTTTGCTACTGCTAACATAAACAATTTACGCAGTAATTTAATTCCTTTTACTGCGGCCAACAACAATGTTTTAATAGACAACCCCACGTTGAGATTTTTTGATTCAAACAACGCTCTGATAGTTGCTAACCTCAGTGTGTTGGAATCACAAACATTTACCACGCTGGATGCAGGAAACTTGATCATTCGACAAGCAAATCCTACATCACTAACATTTGTTGCAGCAAATAATTGGATCATTACAAGCCCCAACTTGTTTTATACTACAAGTAACAATTTGGTTCATGTGGGTAATATCAGACTCACAGTACCAAACACCAACCAGTTGCTATATCTTGACGGCCTTGATGAAAGAAAAGTAAAAGGCAGTCCTTTCCTGAGGTTTGATGGGACCAACATGCAGGCCAATGGTATCACAACTTTGGGCAATGTGGTTCTGAGATTTGACAATGCCAGCAACAAGCCTTTGATTACCACGGCAGGAGCCAATGAAGATTTGGTTATAACTCCCAGCGGCACAGGATCAATTGATGTTGATAACAATTTGATAAGAAATCTTGGGTCACCTTTGGTGGGCAGTGATGCAGCCACTAAGCAGTATGTTGACAGCCTTATAGTTATTTCAACAGCCAGTGACAAAAGTATTTTCCAGTTTGACAGTCAAGTAACTGTGAGCGATGACAATCTCACTGCGGCCAATGTTGTTTTTATCATCAATGGTGTGGAGCAAGGGCGAGTCGAAAGCAGCAAATGGACCATACAAGATTTAATTATTCGAAACAATGTGTTGGAGACTGATGCTGGTGCGTTGGAAATCAAACCCTTCAACAACGATAGGGTTATCATTGACACCCCTTACACCCTGCGACTTCCCAGTGGTAATATTGGTCAAAGACCAGCACCAGGTTCGGAACAAACAGGCGATTTTAGATTCAACAGCGAATTGAGTACTATTGAATGGTATGATGGTAGTACTTGGGAAAATCCTGCCAACAGCACAGTAACCAGCCAAACTATCACACCGGACGGTACCAGTTCTAACTTTACACTATCTCAGATCAGCACTACAGATTCAGTGTTGGTAAACTTCAACGGTGTTATACAAAGACCAAGCACAACTTATTCTGTGGCTGGGAACATTATTACTTTTACCACAGTTCCTCTTACAACTGACATCATTGAAGTGCGTTTCCTCAACGGTGCCACTGCACTTGCCACCAACCCCATAGTAGTAGACAAACCGTTTAGTAATGTTGGAGTAACTACCACTACAATTGACAGTTGGAGTGTGCTGCAATATATTGGTGCCAAGTACACCTACACAGCACGTACCAGCGCAGGAAACAATGTAGAAATGGGCGAATTAAAAGTTATACATGATAACTTTACTGCTGCTAATACCACATTGACTTCTACTTTTTTTACCAGTAGTTTTGTGAGCAAAACTGGTAACAGTTGCGTTACATGGAGCACACAAGTCAGTGCGCCTGGTATATTGAGCTTGAGAGCCACAGGCACACATGCAGACATGAACGTTAAATGGCATGCTATGTATTTCACCGATCCCGACGTGATTTAGCCTGCAAAAGCCGTTTTAGCGGCAGTTTACACCCGTATATTCAAAATCATGCCCTAGGCTAAATAGCTATAACCCATGCCTTAGGAGCATATAATGGCCGTAACACGGATTAAGAATAACCAAATCACAGATGCTACGATTTTTGCGAATGTAAAAATCGCTCCAGGCACAATCGTAGGCACACTGTTTAATCCAGATGTAACAATCAATTCTAACATTGCTATTGTTGGTAATCTCACGGTTTCTGGAAACACAAATACTATAAACAGCACCAATACTCTGGTCAATGATCCACTGGTTATTTTCAACAATGGATACACTGGAACACCAGCCTATGATATTGGTGTATTGGTAGATCGTAATTTACAGCCCATAAGCCCAACCAATTATGGAGCATTGAACACTGCCTGGGTCTGGCGCGAAGCCGATGGTAGTTTCCAAGGATTGCTTACAACTGAAACAGGCACCACTCGTGGATCTATCAACAGATCAGCTTATGCCAATCTCACAATTGGTAACACTATTATCCGCACCACTGCTACAGATCCTAGTGTGGTTGAGGCAGTGGACACTGCCACAGGTGCATTGCAGGTTAAAGGTGGTGCAAGTTTCACACAGAACATTCAAGTAGGTAGTTCTGGTAGTTTCTTTGGTGCCAACACTGGTGTTGTTGCTATAGACAGCAACGTTGGTATAGTGCAAATCAGTCAGGAAAACAGCACAAGATATGGGCTAATAGTAACTGACACAGTTAACAATGGTGCTCTTGCTCTGCGAACTACCAGTGCCAAAGGCGCCGAGATTCACACTTTCTCAGGCACCAACAAAGACATCTATATCCAGCCAGATCGTAAAAAGAGTATTTGGCTGCCAGCTGGTAATGCATCTGTGCTGGCTGACAACAATCTAAACAGTATCAACGCCAACTCAGGCGCTATAGTGGTCACTGGGATTGGCGGTATTGGCATAGGCGGCAATCTCAATGTTGGCACTAGTGCCAGCTTTGAAGGTGCCAACGTTTTTATTCAGAGTAACAAAACCAATGATGTTTTGATTGGTAAAAATCATGAAAAGTCAACAGCTGGTGCAAATGTAACAGCTATTGGCGCTGCCCAAGGTATTACCAGTATTGGCCAGAATACCACCATGGTTGGTATGGGTGCAGGTGCGGGCGCACCGGGTGCAAATTCTACTTTGATTGGCAAGAGTGCTGGCAATATTGTTACCGGCACAGACAATCAGTTCTTTGGCTATAATGCAGGCAGTGCAGTTACTACTGGAAGTAAAAATTTAATTCTTGGTGCGCATGATGGTAATACCATTGCCACCCTCAGCAACTACAGTATTATTGCCGACGGTGAAGGCAATCCTCGTATCAACATTGACAACACAGGTAATGTTTGGGTTGTTTCTACCAATGACAGCACCAGCACCACAACAGGTGCTCTCACAGTCAACGGCGGTGTAGGTATACGCGGCAATCTCAATGTAGGTGCCAACAGCATCAGTATCAACACACTGGTCTGGGGCGGCAACGCTGATTCCGCAGGTGGCAAACTGTATGCCGGCTATGCAGCATTTACCGAAGCTATCAGCGCCAACAGTGTGGTTATTGGTATTCGTGCTGCCAACCAAGGTACAGGAATAAGAACAACCATTGTTGGTGACAACGCAGGTAGAAGTGGCCCAAGCGACAACGCCACCTTGATTGGCCACTGGGCCGGCCGTGGACTGACCGGTGTCAACAGCACCATGGTTGGTCAAGACTCAGGACGTTTTGTCACAACAGGCAACAACAATCAATTCTTTGGTTGGGCATCTGGACGTGAAGTTACCACAGGCAACAACAATGTAATCATTGGCGCCAATGCTGGTAGCACTATCGCCACATTGGACAACAGAATAATAATTGCCGACGGTCAGGGCATAGCTAGAATAAACATCACCAACACAGGATCAACGGAGATAACCAGCACAGTTGAATCTGATTCCATTGGTACAGGTGCGCTGATCGTAGACGGCGGACTCAGTGTGTACAAAAACACTCGTATCGGTGGCAACTTGGTTGTAACCGGTGAGCTGAATGTTATTGGCAACATCACAACCATCGACAGCAATTTCTTGACACTGGTTGATCCTATTATTGAACTGGGCCTGGCAGCCAACGCCGGTGTACTGACAACCAACGATGGCAAAGATCGTGGTCTGGCCATGCATTACTATCTTGGTGCTGACCGTGAAGCGTTTTTAGGCTTTCAAAATAGCACAGGCAATTTGGTCTACATAAACGGTGCACAGGAAAGCGGCGCCAATGTGTATTCTGGATCTTATGGCAGTGTACACTTTGGACAACTGCGTCTTAGCAACACAACGCCAAGCACGAGTCAAACCACAGGTGCATTGTGGGTACAGGGCGGTGTGGGTGTTGAAGGCAGAATCACAGCCAACAATGTGGTAATTGATAAGAATCTCACTGCCAGCGGTGCAGAAGCAATTATATCGTTTGCTCCAACTGGCACAGGTTATGTGACTATCAATCCACAAACAACTGGCACTATTGACAACATGATTATTGGTAGCAGCACGCCGGTGCCTGCTACATTTACCAATGTAACAATTACCAATACTCTAACAATTAGTGGTAGCGGTAGTGGTAACATTTCTCCGGCTGGTAATCTAATACTGAATCCAGCAGTAGCAGGAGATATGAACAATATCTACATTGGCAATATCACTCCAAGGCAAGCAGCATTCACCGCTGCCAACATTGGCCAAGACTTGGTAATGAAAGCCTTTGCCAGCAACTCGGTATTGTTTATCAGTCCAAGCGGAAACTTGTCAGTAGACCAGCGTAATCTTGATTTCAACTTCCAGAGACAGACCGGCAATACATTCAGCACAGTTGGATTGCATGTTGGTACCAACGGCGATTTCAATGGCACTGACACTTTTAATCTTTACTATCAAGGCGACAGTTATGTTGCTCAAAGTGCTATTGCTGCCAACACAGTTGGGCAACTGCCTGGGTGGACAGTAAGTAGCAGCAGAGGCACAGGTCACTCACCTGCAAATTCACAAGACGAAGATGTTATTGGAGTTTTTGGAGCCTACGCCTATACCAATCAGTACCAGGAAGTTACAGGTATTCGAAGCATTGCGCAAGGCACCACTGGTGCAGCAAGCGGTATTGGTGGCGAAATGCAATTGTGGACCAAACGTGACAACAGCAGTCACACATTGGCTCTACGCATAGACAACAATCAAAAGAGCACTTTCTACGGTCAGGTAGCGATTGCCAACAGCACCACTAGCACTACAACCAGCAGCGGTGCTTTGTATGTGCAAGGTGGAACTGCCATCGGCGGCAATTTGAATGTAAGCCAGGGTGCCAGATTCAATGACCAACAAAATCACAATAGAGATTTTTACGTTCGCGGTGGTAATGATGCCACGTTGATCTGGGCCAGCACCAGCGCATCCTATAACCAAGTTTTGATTGGCAACAGCGCGGTTGGTGCCAATTTGGTCACAGGTGCTAAATTACAAATCAACAGCACTGATTCACTGTTGCTGCCACGTGGAACAGAAGCACAACGACCAGGCGTAACCGGGTATGGTAGTCCAAGCTCGGGCATGATCCGGTACAACACCATTGCCAATGACATAGAATATTGGGATGGCGGCAAATGGTTCCAACCACAGGCAGCATTGACCAGTACAATTGTTGCAGATACATTTGCCGGCGACGGACTGACCACACAGTATACTCTCAGCAGAGATGCCACCACAGCTGGCACGTTTATTGCAATCAACGGTACTTTACAACAGCCAGTGGCGGCTTACAGCATACTTGGCAATGTTGTAACTTTTACTGAACCTCCTGCACCAGGTGACGTGATCAGTGCCAGACACATTGCTGTTACCACCACCGCAGGATTTTCCGCTGCCACAGGGTTGGCAACAGTGCAAGCCTTTGATCAAGGTGTTTTGATCACCGGTGCAAATGGCTCAACCAGCGCCAACAGTATTCTGTTCAAGAGCGATCACACTGTGGGCTGGAGAGGCACCACAGAAATCACAGTCAATACTGCACCAGTTCTAATTCATAGTTTTGAGTCAGACAGATATCGCAGCGCCAAGTACATTGTGCAAGTGCAGAATTCAACTAGAAATGCTTTTGAAGTCAGCGAAGTCATGGTAATTCACGACGATGCTACCGCCTTCAGGACTCAATACAACATGGTAAGCACACAGGCAAATGCTGCGCCATTGGGCAATGTCAGCGTTGCACTGAGCAGTGGCAATGTTAATTTGTACTACACAGGAAACAGTGTGGGCAACAGAGTCAAAGTTAGAGCAGACATGCTCAGCAAATACCAAGAGTGGGAATCTTGGTAATTAAAAAATTTATAAATAAGGTATAGGGAAAAAACATGGCCAACAGCAAATTCGTAATTGATACCGGTATTGTATGCGGTCCGCTTACAATTTTTGCTTCAAACGGCGATATTCGCACCAGCGGCAATATCATATATGCTAACTCTGGACCAGATAACATCATCACCACACCAGGGTCTGGATCAGGTTTTATTAATTCAACCACGCTGTATTATCCCACTGCGGACTATGCAGTAACTCAAGTGACCATCGACGGAAATGTTACCACCTATACTGAATCAAGTGGACCACAAACAATTAGTCCTGTGCAAGATGCTTTTGGAGCAGTGCTGCAAGAAACGTCTGGCGCAATATACGATGTTTATGATTGCATGGAGCCGTCTGGGGCGTTAGAAACCACAGATCTGGGCGAGTTAACATAAATACCAATAATTACACTATCAGGAGTCGGTTAAGATATGCCAACACAAGTACAGTTCCGAAGAGGAACAACAGCCCAAAATAACAGTTTTACAGGCGCTGTGGGCGAAATCACGGTAGATACAACGTTGGATGTGCTGCGTGTACATGACGGCTCAACTGCTGGTGGATTTGCTTTGGTCGGCGCTGCTGCAAACCAAACACTAACAAACAAAACGCTTACTTCGCCCACGATCAACGGGGCTACATTAAACAATTCAATATTCACAGGAACCGCTAATTTTAACTCGCTGGGCACTTTTGACGGGGTTACACTGGCGAACGTATCTTTGGGAACACAAACGTTTTTAGGCAATTCAATTATGCCAAAAAACTATATTGATTCCATCGGAATAGTGTTTGGTGTATAAATAAAAGAAGCATATTAACCATATAAGGTAGACCAAAATGGCAAGAAAAGCGATACAATACTACGTCTTTGCACCAGGTGCTGCAAACACAGGCACCGTAAAGATCCCTGATAATTATCAGCTAAAAGATATCCTGATGATCACGAATGTGACTACAAATCAGGTTATCTACAATTTTACAGATTCCACTCGTGGCGGCGCAGTCAGCTACAACCCCACTGATACAACCTCTATTCCAGGCACAATCAATGGTATTACCACGCTGACACTGGAGCTTGACACCAGCGCAATGAGCGCCAACGACAAACTGCAAATCTTTGTAGAAACTCCAGAGCTGCGAGTTCGTACTCATGATTTCAGCATTGATGCTGTGGAAAGAATTCGCATTGCTCAGCCTGAATCTCTAATTGACGCTGACTTTGAGTATGGACTGCAACAGACCAAGTGGGCACAGTTCACTGCTGCTATGCAGACTTCCATGACCTACGAGGTTCCAGGATCAGACGTACAAGCCAACGTTTTTGGTTATGCTACCTTGATGACAGCAGGTTCCAGCGGTAACATCAGTTCTCCCGGTGCCGGCGCTGCTGCAACAGCATTCAGACTTACCAACCAAGGTTTTACTCCTGCGGTAACCACAACCAACTTCCCAATTGGTTTCCCAATCAGCTATCAGGGTAACACAGGACCTTCACATAATCTCAACGATTACAAAATCATCATCAACCAGCCTTTGGGCACCAGTTCACCACGTGGTTCAACTTGGGTAGCTAACTCAGCTGCCACAGCAGGTGCTCGCAGCGTGACTCTTGCCAACGGTGGTCCTGCTCAGAAAACATTTTCAGTGTTGAGCACCCAGTACTGGAATCCAGGCGATATTGGTGTTATTGTAACACTGCCAGACAGCGACTGTGCCCTAGTGGCCACAACCGCAGTCACAGCCGGCGCCACAGCCCTGGCGACCAACGTTGCTCTAGCAGTTCAGCAAAGCCAAGTTTTGGCTGTTGAAACAGCAGTTGGTGGCACATTTGAACTGATCGGTGTCAACGCAGGTGCAGGTACTGGTGCCTTGGGTATTACTCGTCAGTTATTGGGTACCAACAGTGAAGGCACTGTTCAAACTCTGCCAATTGGAGCTCGTATCAAGAGTATTACTTCTAATACCGCAGCAAGTTTTGCAAGTAATATCGAACTTTTCCGTGTGGATTCTGTTGATGCCACAGCCAGCACACTCACTGTCACACGTGGCTGGATGAACACCAATGCCAGCCCAATCATTAACCCAGGATCAATTGTGGCCAAAGTTAACATGGCCAGTGAACTGAGTCCATTGCTAGGCGGATCCAGCAACATTGAATTGGTACGTTCTACTGCTGTTTCCACAGCACAAGACGGTTCACAAACTGTTGTTCGTAGCGGTCTAGGAACCACAGCTATTTCCGCAGCACCGGCCGGTTCATTGGTTATTACCGCAGCTGGTGTGTTTGTGGCAGGTAATTTGAACGTGCCTGTTATTGGTATCAATGCCAACGCACACGGTGTGGGCAGCTCAGTTCAGGGCGCAAGTCCATTTGGACAGAGTGCTGCTGTTGCAGGTCATGGTAATATTGCCAACGCATTTGTATCAACACTGGGCCTAAACAACGCCAACGTTGAAGGTATCTTTATTAACCAAATCAATGACGTGAACTACATGGCATTCTATCCAAAAGTGCCACCAAATCGCGACATTGGTTACATGTTGAGCTCGCCTGTTACCAGCAACGATATTGTTGTTCGTAAAGGCGGTTTGTTCTCTGGTGCCAACATTCAGTATGCAAGTATTGTTTCCAACGTTGGTACACCAAGTTCCATGATTGTTACCACTGTTCAGCCACATGGATTGTATCCAGGACAGCTGATTCAAACAGTGTTGCACGGTTCACAAAACGCCAACACCCATGCATCGGGTATTTTTGCAATCAACAGTGTACCAAGTTCTAACCAGTTCACGTTCACTGCCAAGACAGGCGCTATTGTTGCCAATGCTCTAGCCACAGTGGCAGCTCTGGGTACCCAGAGCCAGATCAATGGTAATATCACCATGTTCCCAACCAGCTTGGTACGTCATCGTCCAGTTGATGGTGGTACTAATATTGGTGTAAATTCGCCAAGTTTTGGCTACGAAGTTGCACGTCAGACCAAGAAATACTTCCGTTATCAGTCTGGCAAGGGCATGATGTTCACAACTGGTATCAGTATGTGTCCTGTGTTTACAGTGACCAATGTTGCAGCAGCCGGAACCAGCGTGGGCAGTGCAATCACTGTGTTGACCGAACTAGAACACGGATTGCAAATTGGTGCCAACATCCAGATGTATGGAATCACAACCAGTGGTTACAATGACTACTATCGTGTGGCAAGTATTGTTAACTCAACAGCATTTACCGTACTGGCCAAGAGTACTTTGGGCAGCGTAACTCCAAGCTACGGAACATTCCCCAAGTTCTCTCTGCTAAACTGGCACGGTGCTAGAATCCGTGTTGGTATGTTTGATGACCAAAACGGTGTGTTCTGGGAATATGATGGTATCAAGATCAAGGTTGGCAAACGCTCAGCCACTCGCGAAACATTGGGTCGCGTGAACGTAGGTATTAACCAACACTTGGTAGCAGGCGACAGATTCACTCGATTCCAAGATCAGATTGATGTAGGCGACCAAATTGTTATTCGTGGACAGAATCACACAGTGTCTAGAATTAGTGGTCAAAATGAAATGTACATCACTCCATCATATCGTGGCTCTGTCAATGCAGCAGATGCTCGTATGTCTATAGTTGATGTACAGCTTGTTCCACAAGAGCATTTTAACATGGATAGATTGGATGGTACTGGCCCAAGCGGTTATATCATCGACAAGAGCAAGATGCAGATGATCGCTATCCAATATACCTGGTATGGTGCAGGCTTCATTGACTGGGGTCTACGTACAACCGATGGTAAGATGATCTGGGCACATCGTGTGAGAAACAACAACGTTAACGATGAAGCGTTTATGCGTTCTGGTAACTTGCCTGCTAGATACATGAGTTCTAATAGAACAAATGCTATCAGCAGACTGGCACTGCCACTAGACGCAGCTGAAACTGGTAACATTGCATTGGCAACAATTACAGACTTCCCAGAAGCTTCAGCATCGTATCCAGCCACAGTACTGGTCAACGATGAGTTTATCACCTACACAGCTGGTCCTTTCACTGCAAATGGTAACATTTGCGGACTGACACGTAGTGCAGTTATCAGCCACTACAACTTGAATCAAGTTCGCTCCATGAGTATGGGCTTGAATCCTCAAGGTTCTGGTGCTAGTCACCCAGTGACATCCACAGTGAGATTGTTTAGCTTGACAGCAAGTCCAGACCTAAATCACTGGGGCTCTGCTGTGATCCTAGACGGACGTTTTGACGTTGATAGATCATATCAGTTCACATACAACTTGGCCAACCTAAACGTGTTGGGTACACAAGTGCAGACTCTGTTTATGATGAGACTGGCACCTGCTATTACCAATGCCGTGACAGGTGAACTAGGTAGCAAGGACTTGATCAACCGCGCTCAGTTGCTGCTGCAGAACATGTTCGTGAACATTGCTGACACTGCTGCTACATTGAAGCCACGTTTCTTGTTACAAGCGGTATTGAACCCAACCAACATTCTGTCTGCTAACTGGCAGCCGTTGAACGTTCGTTTCAACGTACCAGGTGGTACTCAGCAAACAGGTGGATTCAACCAGCCAAGCTTCACACAGTTTGTGGCCAACGTGTATCCAGCAACTGACAAGCCAACAAACTTGTGGGGTGTTAACTCTGTAGTGTTTGACTTGAGCCCACGTGGACATCACCATCCAGTTCCATATGCACAAGGTGGCGAACAGTTGTTCTCCATTCCAGTAAGTGCTCAGAACTCTGGTTTCATTGACTTGCGTAACGTTAAAGAAATTGGTGGTGCTGTGCTTCCTGGCACTGGATTCTATCCAAACGGTAACGAGATTGTTGCGTTCAACATTGTTCCTGCTCAAGGCGCACAAGCGAACGTTGACATTCAGATTACATACATCGAATCTCAAGCGTAATTGCAAAAGAAACGAAAAGAAAAAAGGGCCGAAAGGCCCTTTTTCTTTATGCACATTTCTTTTGGATCCAGTCTCCATAAATAGTATTAATTGAGACCGTTCTGCCATGGCATTAACAAGACCGAAGTATAGTCAGATACCTGATACCGACTTTAAGCAAAGCGTTAGAGTCGCCACCACTGCTGATATTGGCAACGTGATGTTGGCCACCATGCCCAACACAGTTGATGGCATCAGCCTAAACTTTTATGATCGTATTCTAGTCAGGGCACAGGCCAACGCAGCTCAAAACGGCATCTATCAGGTTATTGCAGTTGGAACAGGCAGCAATGGTATTTGGGAACGCACCAAAGACGCCAATGCAGGATCAGCTGAAGGCAAGGTAACTCCTGCCATTATTACTCTGGTCGAAGAAGGTACAATCAACAGCGGACGCACTTTCCGACTGACCACAACCGGTAACATAACTCTTGGCAGTACCAATCTAAGTTTTGGTATAAGCACTGCTGAGCCAGGCGGTAGCACAGGACAACTGCAATTTGCCAACGTCAATAACCAAATTGGCGGAGTAGCAACATCCAGCTTTGACTATGCAACAGGCAATTTGGCTTTTGCCAGCGGAAACGTAATTGCAGCAAATCTGTTTGTAACCAGCAACAGACTGTTTCAGAATGGCAAACGTGTTCCACAAATAATCAGTTCTCCTACACCTCCTGCTGATCCGGCAGAAGGCGATCAATGGTACCAAGTTGGTACAGACATTCTGTATGAATGGATCAATGATGGCGGTACAACATATTGGGTTGACGTTACCGGTGCCACAATTGCCAATGTCAACCCTATAACCACTTCGACCATTGGAACATTGCTAGTCAACAGCGGTGACAACAGCACCAGTGCCAACACAGGCGCACTGCAAGTGGTTGGCGGTATAGGTGTCAGCGGCAATATCTTTGTTGGCGGCCAGATCCTTACATCCAGTGGAGTAGGCATTGGCGGCAATCTAAATGTAACTGCCAATACCCCAAGCACAAGCGAAACAACTGGTGCATTGGTAATTCCAACACCAGGCGGCTTGGGCATTGGCGGAAACATCTGGGCAGGTGGAGCTATTGTTGCCAATAGCAGAATTCCAAGCACAAGTGTAACTACAGGAGCAATTTTAGTTCCAGGCACTGGTGGACTTGGTGTAGGTGGAAACATTTGGGCCGGTGGCGACATAACAGCTTTAGGAAACATTACCGGTGGTGGTGTAAGGCAAACCATCAGTAGCAATGCACCGTCTAATCCTGTGGTAGGAGATCAGTGGTACCAATTAGGTACAGATGTTCTTTATCAATATGTAAGCGACGGAACCAGCAAATATTGGGTAGACGTAACCGGCGCCACCGTAGCAAACATCACAGCATACAATCAGCAAAGCCTCAATGACATTGCCATTGTTAGTGGCACACCTAGCACCAGTGCAACTTCTGGTGCATTGCAGGTAGCAGGTGGCGTGGGTATAACAGGTAATTTGTATCTACAAGGTAACCTTGATATATCCGGCGGCAATATCGTTGCCAATCAAAACGTAACCAGTACCAGTACCACTACAGGCAGCATGGTGGTGGTAGGGCAAGGTGGCATTGGTGTAGGCGGCAACATCAACGTTGGTGGCAATTTAAGTGTATTACAAACAGCAACCTTTGCTCAAAACGTACAAATTTCTGCCAACTTAACTTCGGGTGGCACCTATTTTTCAGCTGCTGGGCTGACTGTCAGTCAAGGCAACATCACGGCTTCAGGCAGTTACCTGGCAGTATCTGGATTTGCGGTAAACAACGGAAACATCACATCAACTGGCAATACCGCCACAATTGCTGGATTGACTATCACTGACGGTGCTCTGGGAAATCTAGCTGGATTAAGTGTACTGGGTGCAGGCACCATTGGTGGCGACTTGGCAGTGACTGGCAACGTCACCGGTGGCGGTCTAAGAAAATATGCACAAGTCAGTGCGCCAAACAATCCTATAGTTGGCGATGTTTGGTACAAAACTGATACCGATGTTTTCTACACCTATGTCAATGATGGTACAAACAAATACTGGATTGACTATGTTGGCCCAACTGTAAGCAATGCCAGTGTTGATGCACAACAAAATTTAACTGATGTAGAAATTGTCAGCGGCACAGACAGTGTGAGTACTACCACTGGCGCTCTACGAGTAAGTGGCGGCGCAGGCATTACTGGAAACATTCATCTTGGCGGTAACCTTTATGTTGCAGGCCCAATATTGGGTGGCACCGCAACTGTCACTTCTTTAGCCACAGGAAATATAGCAGCTGGTAACATTACTGCTAGTGGTAGCATTGCCGCAACAGGCACATTGTCTGTTGCAGGACAAACTACTATTGGACAAAATCTAACCATTGGCGGAAATATAACTGGATACGGATTCAGCACCAATGCAGGAAACATTTCTGCCAACGGATCTTTTATTGGTGTAACCGGATTTAGTGTAAGCAATGGCAACTTGGTAGCTTCTGGTAACACCGCCACTATTGGTGGACTCACCATAACTGACGGAGGCATTGGTAGCCTGGCCAGTTTGGCAGTGGTTGGTGCAGCCACCGTGGGAGGAAATTTAGATGTAACTGGTCGTGTCACTGGCGGCGGTATTCGCAAGACTTCGAGCACCACTGCTCCTGTTAATCCTATTGTGGGCGATGTCTGGTACAAGACCGACACCGATGTTTATTATCAATACATCAACGACGGTGCAAGTAATTTTTGGATAGACATCGCTGGAGCCACAGTTAGCAATGCCAGTCCTACACAACCGCAAAGCCTGCAAGATATAGCCATTGTAAGTGGCACACCCAGTACTAATACTACAACTGGTGCGTTGGTAGTAAGTGGTGGAGCAGGAATAAGCGGAAATATCAATGCAGGTAATGTGGCAGCTACCAATGTCAGTGCTGACTTGTTTACCTATGCCAACGGTGTCAGCATACTTGCCGGTAATGAAGGCACATACTCAAATGCAAATGTAACAGCTTACCTGGCAGCCAATGGTGTTACAATCGCATCTGGCAATATAACTGCTTCTGGTTCTTATTTTGCAGCTGGCGGTTTGATTGCCAACAACGGCAATATCACAGCAGCCGGCAACACTGCAACTATTGCTGGCTTGACAATTACAGATGGTGCTTTGGGCAGCTTGGCAAGTATAAGTGTAATTGGTTCCGGCACTATTGGCGGTAATCTTGTTATAACTGGCAATGTCACTGGCGGTGGCATCAGAAAGACAACTAGTCTTACTGCTCCTGTAAATCCGGTAGTAGGCGATCTTTGGTACAAAACAGACACAGATGTTTTATATCAATACATCAACGACGGCACCAGTTCGTTCTGGGTTGATTATGTAGGGGCAACTGTTAGCAATGCCAGTCCTACACAGCCACAAAGTTTGCAAGATCTTACCATAGTAAGCGGAACTGCTAGTTCAAATACAACCACTGGAGCTTTGGTAGTCACAGGTGGTGTAGGTGTAAGCGGCAACATCAATGCAGGCAACGTGGCAGCTACCAATGTCAGTGCTGGCTTGTTTACTTACGCCAATGGTGTTAGCATCCTGGCCGGAAATGAAGGCACTTATTCTAACGCAAATGTTGCAGCCTATCTGCTGGATAGCAATGTAAGTATAGGTGGTAATTTAGTAGCAGCTGGCTCATATTTTAGTGCAGCTGGCTTGACCGCTAGTTCAGGATTGCTGAGCGTAACCGGAAACATCGTAAGTAGCGGTACTAGAGCAGTAATTGGTGGATTAGAAGTAATCAACGGTGGGTTTGGTAACCTAGCGTCACTGGGGGTTACTGGTGCTGTAGTTGTTGGTGGTAACTTGTCTGTGACAGGTAATGTTACCGGTGGTGGTTTAAGAAAATATGATCAACCAACTGCTCCTGCCAATCCTGTTCCAGGCGATGTTTGGTACAAAACCGATACCGATGTTTACTACACTTATGTAAATGACGGCACCAGCAGTTATTGGATTGACTATGTGGGTGCCACAGTAAGCAATGCTGCTGTTCAAAACAGTGTCAACTTTGATTTCCGTATTGCCAGCGGCACTGAAAGTTATGACAGTGACACAGGTGCAGTTACCGTAGTAGGCGGCATTGGAGCCACTGGTAATTTGTTTGTCGGCGGCCTAATCAATGCCAATGGTAACATAATTGCCAATAGTAGAATAGCAAGCACTAGCTCAACAACAGGCGCATTGGTAGTGGCTGGTACCGGAGGCTTAGGAGATGGTGGTGCTGTGTTTATTGGACAAGGCGCTAATATTGCCACAACTTTGAATGTAGGCACCAGTGCCATTATTGGCAGCTCACTCAATGTAGGAACCACAGCCAATGTTGTGGGTAACTTTAACACTCTAGGCAACATCAGTGTTCAAGGTCGTGCGGATATCACCGGCAATCTTGATATTGTTGGTAGAGTCACTGGCGGAGGTATTCGTAAAACTACCAGTATTACAGCACCAGCCAACCCCACGGTAGGCGACCTTTGGTATAAAACTGACACGGATGTTTTATACCAATACATCAACGATGGTACTACTAACTTCTGGGTAGATTATGTTGGCCCCACTGTGAGCAACGCCAGTGTGGAAACAGGGTTATTGACAGACCTAGAAATTGTAACAGGAACTGCTAGCACTAACTCAGAATCTGGCGCACTGCGAGTCATTGGCGGAGCAGGTATTACTGGTAATGTTTTTGCTGGCGGAATAATCAGTGCAAATGGTAACATTGTTGCTAACTCACAAACAACAAGCACAAGTCCAACAACAGGAGCATTGGTCATTGCTGGCACCGGAGGAATTGGCATCGGCGGCGCAGCTTGGATCGGTACCAGCGCCAACATAGGAACCAGCGCCAACATAGGAACCACACTAAATGTTGGCACAAGCGCAATAATTGGCACCACTCTTGATATTGGAGGCAATATCACAGCAGCAGGGCGAGCTAACATTGCCGGTGACGTAATTATACAGGGTAATGTAACCGGTGGCGGTATTAGAAAAACATCCAGCATTTCTGCTCCGGCAAGCCCAGTAGTAGGTGATCTCTGGTACAAGACTGACACAGATGTATTATACCAATACATCAACGACGGCACTAGCTCGTTCTGGGTTGACTATGTTGGACCCACGGTCAGTAATGCCGCAGTAGACAACAGTACCAATGTTGACTTTACAATAACCAGCGGCACTCCCAGCACTGACACAGAAACCGGAGCCTTGAGAGTTGCAGGTGGATTTGGTATTACTGGCAACATTTTTGCAGGCGGAACAATTAGTGCAACTGGCAATCTTATCGCCAATGCAACAACCAACAGTTCCAATACCACAACAGGAGCATTAGTAGTTCGTGGAGGTGTTGGTATAGCAGGTGCTACCTATATAGGTGGACTGTTAAACGTTGGCCAAACAATAGCAGCAACCGGAAATGTATCAGCACCAAATATAATTGCTGGCCAAGCAAACTTTTCTAGCAACCTATATGCTGCCTATGCTGCCATATCAGGAGCAGTGCAAATTGGTGGTGACTTGTCAGTTACTGGCAATGTATCAGGAGGAGGTCTGCGCAAGTATGCCCAGCCAACTGCACCAACAAGCCCAGTTGTAGGAGATGTTTGGTACAAGACAGATACCGATGTCTATTATACCTATGTAAATGATGGCACTAGCAGTTACTGGATTGATTATGTTGGTCCTACTGTAAGTAATGCAGCGGTAGACAATAGCACCAATGTTGACTTCACAATCACCAGCGGCACAGCCAGCACCAGCACAGACACTGGTGCATTGCGAGTGGTTGGTGGTACAGGCATCACTGGTAATTTGTTCCTTGGCGGATTGGCTGATATTGGTGGCAACCTAGTAGCCAATAACATTGTTTCAAACAATCATCTACAGTCTGCATCGTTGACTGTGGCCAATCAAGTTGCAATTGGTGGCAATCTTTCTACTGCCGGTAACATTGTAGGGTTTGGCTTCACAACCAACAACGGTAATCTAGCTGCTACTGGTAACATTGTTGGCTACGGATTCACGACCAATAACGGTAATATCACAGCGACCGGACAATATTTGTCAGCAGCTGGTTTGAGTGTGATAGGCGGTGCTATATCTGCTGGTACGATTGACTTAACAGGTAACATCAACAGCACCGGTACCAGAGCAGTGGTAGGTGGCTTAACAATTGAAAACGGCGCATTTGGAAACTTGGCCAGTCTTGGAGTGATTGGTTCTGTTACTATTGGTAATAATTTAACTGTTACTGGTAACATAACAGGTGGCGGCCTACGTAAGACAGCCAGCACAACTCCTCCTGTTAATCCTGTGCCTGGCGATGTTTGGTACAAAACTGACAGCGATGTTTACTACCAGTATATCAGTGATGGCACCAGTACTTTCTGGGTAGACTTTGTTAGCGCATCTGTTGCCAATATTACCCAGAGTGCAGAAACAGTTAGTGATTTAGAAATTGTAAGCGGTACGCCTAGCTTTGATGCAATCACTGGTGCATTGGTTGTCAGTGGCGGTGTTGGAGTGTCTGGTAATATCCATGCCACAGGTAATTTAGTTGCAGGTAATATAACAACTACCGGGGCAGCAGTTGTAAACAGTTTGATTAGTAATGGCAATATAGCTGGTGCTACTATAACCGGGTCGAGCCTGGCAGTACAAGGCAATATCCAGGCCAATGGATTCTCGGTATTAAATGGTCAAGTTACTGCATTGCTAGACTTGGTAACTTTAGGCAACGTATTGGCAGTGGGACTGGCTTCGATTGGGGGGAATTTAACATCCAGTGGGTCATATTTCCAAGGCGGTGGCCTAAGCGTTCTCAACGGCAATATCAATGCTTACCAATTTACTGTGACTGATGGCAATATTACCGCCAGCGGACAGCGAGCCGAACTTGGCGGATTGGTAATTGAAAACGGCGCATTCGGTAATTTATCCAGCTTGGGAGTCATTGGTAGTGCGACCATTGGTGGCAACTTAACTGTTACTGGTAACATAACAGGTGGCGGAATTAGAAAAACAACTAGCCTCACTGCTCCTGTTAATCCGGTGGTAGGAGATCTCTGGTACAAAACCGACACAGACATTTTATACCAGTACATCAATGACGGAGCCAACACGTTTTGGGTAGACTTTGTAAGTGCAAGTGTAAGCAACAAAGCGGCCGATGTTGGAACCAACAATGATTTTACAATTACCAGTGGAACTGCGGCCTCTGACTACACCACAGGCGCTTTGCGAGTGGTGGGCGGAGCAGGCATTTCTGGTAATATTTTTGCAGGCAATAATATTGGAGCAAGCGGCAATCTATCAGTTGCAGGCAATGCCACTATAATAGGAAACATTGAAAGTGCTAATCTTAGCACTGGTACAGTTGCAGCAACAGGTGCCATAACTGGATTGAGTATAAGTGCAGGCGGGTTCACAGCAGTATCAAACAGCCTGAGTATTCCAGGAGTGTTTAGTGTTAATTCTGCAGGCAATTTGATAGCCACAGGCCAATATTTTTCAGCCGGAGGCCTAAATGTCACAGCCGGAAACATCACCACCAGCAACTTTAGTGTAACCAATGGCAACATAGTTGCCACAGGCTCTAGTGCAACCATTGGCGGATTGGTCATTACCAATGGCGGCTTTAGTAGTTTGACCAACTTAGATGTAATTGGCAACATAACTGTAGGCAATGACGTGACCATAACAGGCAACGTCACCGGTGGTGGAATACGAAAATTTGCACAGGCCAGCGCACCAGCATCGCCTGTGGTAGGAGATCAATGGTACAAAACAGACACAGATATTCTTTACGAATATATCAACGACGGCACTAATAAGTTTTGGGTTGACCTAACCAGTGCCAGCGTGGCCAACATTGCAGCCAGTTATGATAACCTTGGCGATCTCAATGTAGTTGGCAATGTAAGTGTCACTGGCAGCTTTAATTTTGCCAACGGAACACCCTACATAACTACCACTCTTGCTAATACCAATAATATTGTTGCTAATCTCAGCAATGGATTTAACGTTGGATTGAATTTAACCACAACAGGTGTATCAGCAGGAAATTATGGTAGTGCTACCAGTATTCCTACAGTTGTAGTGGACGACTATGGACGCATCACCAGCATCACAAGTAATGCCGTGAGCACCACTTTTGGACTGCAAGGAAATGTAGGTAGCAGTACTGTGACCGGTGGAAACACTATTGTTGTAGTAGGTGTTCCTAATCAAATTGAAACCACTGTCACTGGTAATGTGATCTCAATTGGCTTTACACCCAATATCAGCTTTACAGATTTTACCGTTACAGGTAACTTGGTATACGGGCAGAATGGATTGCGATCAACCACCAGTGCTACCCCGCCATCCAATCCGACCAATGGCGATTTTTGGTATCAGTCTGGCACAGACATTTTGTATAGATATGTAAACGACGGCACAAGTTCCTATTGGCTGGATTTGTTCAGCACTCCTCTTAGAGCTATTTTACCCGAACGCGATCTTGGCGGAGACAACGGGCAGGTACAATTTTATGACAATGGTGTTTTTGGCGCAAACAGCACATTTGTGTTTGACAAAACCACCGGAACTTTGCAAGTGCCAAAATTCCGTATCACCCAAACCCAAACACCTGCCACACCCACAAGTACAGGAGTCACAGGTGAAATTACCTGGGATGGAACTTGGTTGTACGTTTGCGTAGCACCAAATACTTGGAAAAGAGCAGGTTTGTATACCTGGTAATTTTTGAACTAGCATAAATACTTTGAACAAATAAAAGGCAGCTAAAAATGGCATTTCCATCATCCCCGGTTAATGGACAACAGGCTACAGTAAACAATATTCTGTACACCTACAATTCCACGTACGGAACTTGGACACGTCAAGCTACCCAAATCAGCAATGTAACAATTGCTGGTGCAAGCAGTCTAAGCCCAACAACAGGTGCTTTGGTTGTCACGGGTGGTGCGGGTGTTGTAGGTCGCTTGAATGTGGGCGGACTAGTAAGTGCTCTAAGCGATGTGTATGTAATTGGTAACTTGTATGTGGCAGGAAACACAACCACTGTGGCCACCACAGAAATCACCACCAATGATAAAAACATCACTTTGGCAAACAATGCTATCAATGCAACAGCAGCACGTGGCGGCGGCATCAGCATTGGATACAATGGTGTTTATGGAAATATCAGCATCTATGACGGTGTTTGGATGACCCCGAACGATTTTGACTTCAAAGGTCAAGTGACTGTGAATGGGGCACAAGTAACCACAGACAATTTTTCAGCTGATTATGGATTGATTTCCAATCCAGTAGGTTTAACTAGAGATTATGGGAGCATAGCATAACATGCCAGCAACACAAGTACAATTTCGTAGAGGTACAACAGTACAGCACAGCACTTTTACAGGTGCAGTTGGTGAAGTGACTCTTGACACAACAAAACAAACTCTTATCGTTCACGACGGGTCTACTGCTGGTGGCGTTGCTGAGATTGTGACAAGGACTGGATCACAGACTTTGACAAACAAAACTCTCTTGAGTCCAACTTTTACAGGTAACCTTAACGCAGACAACGTTGTCATTGGCGGCACACTGACTTACACTGTTGCGCCAGCTTCAAACTTCACAGCCAATTCTATAGTGCCAAAAAGCTACATCGATGGTGCTACGATTGTGTTTGGGGTATGATGTTTGCAAAAGTTAAACAAAATCTATCGTGCTAACTACGGTGGTGAGCGTGTCACCACCGAAGCGGCCTTTAGAAACAGTGAATGGTTGTACAAGACAGAGTGGGTTCCAACAGCAGTAGCCAACAATCACATCAGTAAAGTTGCCACAATTATAGGCAACGGCAGCAGCAGAAAAAACTTTCCAATTGGTTTATTAATTAAGCATCTCAGCGGTAGGCTAGGCGCTACCAGCATGCAAACCTATGGGTGCAATGCTTTCTATAGAGAGTTTGAACCAACCTTTCTTGTTGCAGTGGGCGATGCCATGTGCAATGAAATCGCTAACAGTGGCTACTGCGACAGGCATATTGTATATGCCAACAGTGATAAAATTATTAACTATCCCAATAAATTTTACTTAATACCACAAGACTTTGTGAGCAATGCAGGCTCCATTGCCACCTACTTGGCTTGCTTTGACGGCCATGAAAAGATTTATCTCATAGGGTTTGACAACAGCGCAGGCGAGAATTACAACAACAACATCTATGCAGGCACACCATGCTATGGTCCAAACAATCACAACTACAGTGACGACTATTGGATCCTTGGCATGGAAAAGATCATGAGTTTATACAACGAAGTGGAATTTGTAAGAGTCACTTCCACTCCCAATTATGTTTGTCCTCCAGCCTGGCGTAGACTTTCAAACTTTAGACAGATACATTTTAAGAATTATCTAATCGAAGCGGATATTGGCGTTACTTGACCAATTGTTCAATAGTTTTAATTTTATTCACAACGGCATCAAATTTGAATGTGCGCCAGATACCGGGATGTAACGGCTTTGGGTAGTTCTCCAGCGGCACCCAGCAAAAACCCACATGCTCATGATTTAGCAAGGGCACAAATTCTTCATCAACTACTATCATGAAGGTGTGATAAAAGAATTTTTGATTGTCGCTGGTAAATTTTTCAATCGGGCGTAGTTTGGCTTTGGATATTTCGCCCCCTAATTCTTCTAGGATTTCTCTGTTAAGAGCTTGAACTACAGTTTCTCCAGATTCTACTTTTCCGCCTACAATACCCCAGCTGTTTTTGTTTTTGCTTACAGCTCGTAGTAGAAAAAGATATCTATTGGTAGATTTGCAATATATCAATGCACCGCAGCTTTCTACAATACCAGTCTCCATGTTGATTCTCGATAAAGTCCTTCGTAACTTTTAACCCATAGCTCGCCAGTCCAGCGATATTGAACATTTGTGTTTGTGTTGGTCACATATTCTATATCCGTGCTGTCTTGGCTGTTGAAACTCACAAACCATTTAGTACCATCATATTGTATTATATCATTGGGGTTGGCCACAACCGGAATTCCATTTGGTGCCCAGGCTTTGGCAAAATCAGTAGATTGGATGTCGCCTATCTTGTTGAGTACAAGATATCTAGTTCCTAGTGTCACGTTGTAGTTACCAGCGTTATCATACAATAGATCAATTACGTTGTTTTTGAATGGATCAATAATGGCATTGATAGCTGCCAAAGTATTTGCAGGCACAGTGTCAACCAAGGGATTGAACAGCAGCTGAGAGTCATCTGTTGGATCGTAGGCAATAGTACCAATTAGTTCTGCACCGTTGTCCTGTTCCAGTCGCAGTTGGCTAGTTCCGCCTATGATTTGGCCTACTTGATTGATTACTTTACGCCAGACTTCTTTGGTTCCATTATCATATACTTCGGTGTTGTCAAGATCGTTGGTTTTTACGCCTTCAGCTCTGCTAACTAATTTTGCCCTATTGCCGGTAATGAGGACTCCGTAACCTAACAATGTAACGGTTCTGCGCACCAGCAACTTGTTCTCGTCAAAAATTTCTTTGTCAATCTGTCCTGTATTGTCAAACACACTGCCAATTACTTTTTGTATCACATTCATGTGTGTTACCTTGGCAGGCGGCGCCACAAATATAGGCAATTGGAATGTGAACGTCATTATGTCAATGTTATCCTCTGTTCCAACCGGCACAGTTCTGCTGCTCCATTGCACATCATCTAATACAACATAACTTAGACTGGTCCAGTCTATGTAATTGTCAGTGCTTTGTATTTCCAATGCTGGATTGAACAACGTTACCAATTGCTCAAAAATTTGCAATTTCTGTTCTGTATTGCTGGTCCATACATCCAGCTTGATAGTCATCATGTAAGGAACCGGCATAGGACGTTCAACGGTGTAAGTGTCACCCTGCTGGTTGGTTTGCATGCCAGTAGCTGGATCGTACTTGCGTTCACGAATATGCATTTTGCCAATAAAACTAGGGTCTTGCACACGAGTTCTATCATACTGTAATGCGCTGATATAAAAGCTCATGGCTGGCACTGCATTCAATGAATTCTCACTGTTGTTTCGCAGTATCAGACCTGCTTGTCTACTACCGTCGCCGTAGTACACAGGCACAGTTTGTAATGCTAGGTCACCGGTAGTTGCATCAGTGGTGCTGAACTGCACTTGAAAATTGCTGATCAAGCGAGTGAATTGCAGCAAAAATCTGCGTACCTGGTTGTCGTAAAAAAATTGAACGGCCATTAGTTGTCTGCCCTGGGTGTAAGTGCCTTGCTCAAACTCTGACGTTGAGGATGAGTGTTACCAGAAATGTCTGTGTAGGTATTTGTATTGTTGACATATATGCTGCGTTGTGTTGTGTTATTGACTGATCCAGGTGTAAGGTCGCTGCGTACATTGTCTTCAATCTTGATCCAACGTCTACCGTCGTATCTAAACAACCGGTTTGGTACAAAATCCAAACGTAGGAAATAATCTCCTTTGACCGCACCTGTTGGGAAACTCACACCCATACTCACACTTAGTCCGTTTGGACCTAGGCCATCGCCGGTAAGGTATCCTTGGATTTTGGCATTGGGTGTGCTCAGGCCAGCATCAGCAGTGAGACTGTCTGTGGCCACAGTAACATTGTCGGCCACATTGGTGCCTAGTGGATCATCAGGGTGTCCATTCTCAGCAGGAACAGTATAGAAACGACTGGTATCATATCCGCTCTTGGGCACTTCGATCTCGGCCTGCTCAATGATGTTGCTGTTGATTGTTAGGTACTTGTCTAATGTGCTCAATACGTTGCCTAGTGTGCTGACATTGGCATTGGCTGTGAATGGGTCGCTGTCGGCTGAAATTTTATCAAGTATGTCTTTGTATTCTTGACTGTCTACCAGCGGCTGTAGTTTCACACGCCATAGATGTGGATACCAGGTAGGACTGAATCCTTCGGCTGCTCTGGTAGCTTCAGCAATCACGTAATAGCGTTTGAGAGCATATGGTACACTGGTGTCTAGGCTGTGATAGTCTTTGAGATGCAAAAGTTCCAGCACATCGCCTGCCATGAGTTTGCGCCCAATGGTTTCAACCATGTCATTCAGATGGAATGTCATAAATGTGGTACCAGTGGCTAAAAAAATGCCGAACTGTTTGAGATCAAAGTCTTGATCAGTAACTTGGTAGATGCCACGCAAGTCATAGATATCGGACTCGTATTTGCGATCACGGTTTTCTAAAAACAACAAATCTTGGATATTTAACTCGCTTTGATTTAGATAATTTGGGCGAGTAGCATCTTGCTCCGTGCTGTCATTGGCAGTGCCAATATATTTGTGAACATGTACGCCTGTGCCGCCAATAGTGAACATTTCGCTGATTCGGCGGTCTATAAACTTGTAATCATTGGCATGATGTTCCCGCCATAAGCTCAAGCGTGGCATTTTGGATCCTTTTGTGATATTTATCATGATTGACTGAAGCTTGTTTTGGTGCTAAAATACACCCATGCTAGTAAACTATTCTTTGGATTGGCAGATCGTGGGTGCAGAACTGCGCCAGAGCATGCAAACCGCGCCAGCGACTTGTAGGAAAGATTTGGCTCGAATGATCGGGCACATTGAAGGGCTAGTGCAAAAATTGGGTAGCGAAGAAGTTGAACTCCGGCGCACCAAAAAAACCTCAAGCATAAAAAGCCAAGAGCTGTTGGCCGCTATAAACGAAAGCATTAACGAGTTCGAAAAATGGCTTATGTTAGCACATTTGCAACATGGTTGACAGTTTTGTCCGTTTTATGTATAATTACAGAGTAATCAAACTCTAGGAGCTCACAATGGCCACAGCCGCTAAAAGCAAGCCTGTTGCAAAAAAAGCAACAAAAGGACAAAGCATTAAAGCACCGCCAAAAAAGAAGCCCACAGTGCGTAGGGCGCATCTAGCTGACGAAAAGTACACAGGTACCGAACCGCAGTGGGACACTGAACGTGCTCTAGCCATGAGCAGCGACGAGTTTGATCATTATCTGCGTCGCAGTTTTTATTACTACAACTATCACTTTACCAGCAAAGATCTCAAGCCTGCCTTGGTCAAGTGGTTGCAAGAGCAAAAACTTTTTGAAGTGAGCAAAACAGATCTCAGCAAAGTGATCAAGAGCCGTTGGGTGCCGATCACTGCCTGTAGCATAATTGCCGCGCACAACCAAGGCATGCCCTTGCGTGGCAAGATTCCACAATATCTTGAAACCATGGTTCGAGATGTTTGCGAAAAATACGATTACTACAACGAAGGTGATGACGAAGCACCTGTTGCTTCAGAAGACAAGCCTGTAGTCAAAGTACCAACTATTCAAGATCGCTTGAATGAAAAAATGTCAGCCACACTAGGTGAACTTGAAGGTTATTTTGATGAAGTGGTCACCAATGCAGGAACCACATTCAAGCCTTATGATTTTTTGGTAGCACAGAATGTACCACAGGCTCAACTCAGCAAGGTTGAAATGGCATTTGCTGCCACCCGTGCAGAATTTGAGGCAGCTCAAGCCCGACAAGATGATCAGCTGGTTGAGGGTTACAAACACTTCAAGGCAGCTGATTACAAACGCATCTATGCCTGGTTTGACGAACTGCAAAAAGCAGTTGATCAATATCGTGGCGTTAAGAAAGCAACCAAAAAAGCTAGAGTCAAAAAGAGTCCAACCAAAGAAAAGCTGGTGGCCAAGCTCAAGTATCTCAAGCAAGATAACACTCTAAAATTGGTCAGTATCAATCCTGTGGATATAATTGGCGCCCAGGAATTATGGGTGTACAATACAAAAACTCGCAAGATTGGACAGTATGTGGCAATGTCAAGTGCAGGGCTGGCTGTAAAAGGCACCAGCATCGAAAACTATACTGCCAAAAGTGTAAGCAAAACTCTGCGTAAACCTGAACAACAGTTGGCAGAATTTCTTAAAGCAGGCAAAGTGCAATTGCGTACTTTCTTGTCTAATATCAAAGCCACTGAAACTAAACTCAATGGGCGCATCAACGCCGAAGTAGTGTTGCTCAAAGCTCAGTGACAAACACTACTCAAAATCCCCGTGTGCTAAATACAGCATACGGGGATTTTTTATGGCCACACTCAAAACAGGACTTAACGCAAGACAAGCTCTAACTACCGACAGTTTGGGCGGCCCGGGTCCAATTGCCTACGACGAAGGTGCAGTCACGGCTGCCAGTCTAAAAAGAAAAGAGATAGAAGACTATATCCGTCTTCGTTTGGGCGACGGCATGGTAGATGTGGAACTAGATCCTGCACACTACAAAACTGCTATAGACAAAGCTCTAGCACGTTACAGACAGCGAGCACAAAATGCTGAAGAAGAAAGCTATGCTTTTCTAGAACTGTTACCAGAAACACAAGAATATATCCTGCCAGCTGAAATACAAACGGTCCGCCAAGTGTTCCGCAGAGGCATAGGCAGTGTTACAGGTACAACTGCTAGTCAGTTTGAACCATTCGCATCTGGATATCTAAACACCTACATGTTGGTTGCAGGCCGTGTGGGCGGACTGGTTAACTACGAATTGTTTACACAGTATCAAGAACTTGCCATGCGCATGTTCGGTGGCTACATGAATTTTACTTGGAATCCCGTTACCAAGAAGTTGACTATAGTGCGCAAAATGCCCAATACAGGGCACAACTATCGCCGCATGAAAACACTCAGCGCTAGCGGCACAGCGGTGGGCAGTACAATCACGTTTGAAATGCAAGACCCCTGGGACGTGGTAACAGTGGGCAGCACCATTGGAATTATTAATTGCCCTGTTACAGGATACAACAACACCTATGAAGTGTTAACAGCATCTAACGGCAACACTTTGTTTACTATAGAAAGCAAAGAAATTTTAGGTAGCACCAGCGTGACTGGATATGAACTTAACAAAACAAATATCTATGCACCCGGCAATGAGGATCCAGCTGAAACAGTTCTGTTATGGATCTATAACAAAAAGCCAGAAAGCATGATACTCAATGACGATAGGATATATCCTTGGATTGCAGATTATGCATTAGCAGTGTCCAAAGACATGCTGGGACAGGCACGTGAAAAATTTGCAACCATTGCAGGCCCACAAGGTGGCACACAATTGAATGGTGCTGCACTCAAACAGGAAGCCAAGGCAGAGATGGAAGCATTAGAAGAAGAACTCAAACGTTTCTACGAAGGCAGCCAGCCATACACTTGGGTGATAGGATAAAATATGAAAATTCATGAAATAATTGCCAACAGTCTCACAGAGGCAGAGAAGAAAGGTCTTTACTACTACGTCAACAAACGCAAAAAGGCCGGAACCAGCCGTAGCAAGAATCACCCCAAAGCCCCGTCTGCCCAGGACTGGAAAGATGCAGCAAAAACAGCCAAGAAATAAATTATGAAAATTAAAGAAATTATCAACGAAGTTCGTGCAGGCCAGGTGCCAGACAACTACAAAGAATCCAATCCAGGATTGCACTTGTTCAGCGACGCTGAAAAAGCCAACACTGACTACACCCACTTTAGATTGGGATTGGCCTTGGCTTGTGCAGACGGTAAAGGCAATCTGGCCAATATGGATCCTAAAACTTTCTACGGAAAAAAACACACCGCTCATCCTTATACCAAGGAAGAAGACCAGATGCTCAAGCAGAGTTATGATTTGGTTGGAGCCAAATACAAAGACATGAACAACGGCAACATGCGCAGTATGGAATTAAAAGATACTAATAAAAACAGCCCGGTGCCAACCAAGAAAAAGAACAAGTATGGCGTTTGACTTTGCTCAATAAAATATGTAAACTAGCCTCTATATACTAGGGGCTTTTTTATGATCATTGGAATTTGCGGACTCATAGGCGCAGGCAAAGACACTGCTGCTGATTACCTGGTTGGCTTTCATGGCTTTAGGCGAGATAGTTTTGCCAACACACTCAAGGATGCTGTGAGTGCTGTGTTTGGCTGGGACAGAGAGCTGATTGAAGGGCGCACACCAGAAGCTCGTGCCTGGCGCGAGCAAGTGGACGAATGGTGGGCTGCCAGGCTCGACATGCCACACTTGACGCCACGCTGGATCCTACAGTACTGGGGCACAGATGTGCTGCGCAATCACTTTCATGACGATATCTGGATTGCCGCGCTGGAATCACGACTGGCTCGACGTGCTGACCACACCGTGATCAGCGATGTGCGCTTCCCCAACGAAGTAAAAGCCATTAGAGCACAGGGTGGTAAAATAGTATGGATCCAGCGTGGAGTAACGCCGCACTGGTATGATATTGCTTGTCGTGCCAATGCAGGCGACCCAAAAGCTCTACAATGGCTGCAAGAAAACAACATCCATGCCAGCGAAACCTCATGGGCAGGCACTGATTTCGACACTATTATCAACAACAACGGTAGAATTGATCAACTGTACGAACAACTCAAAAGTCTGGTACAAGCTCCGCAGCCTTCCATGGAAGTCGAGACTTGTAGACAACTGGTTGACAGTTCAGGCAGATAGTTTTAAGATTGGACCTATCGTTATTGCGCTGATTTCCATCAATGTGAAAAACCGATAGTTGTTTATCTGGCAGCTGAGCCTGAAAGCCGCACATTTCACAGTGCGGCTTTTTTCTATATCCGTTTTTATACCATTGCGGAGGGCTAGGTTTTACTCGTTTGCCCTTTCTTGCACACACACCGCAAACGGCACGGTAATAGGTCTTACCGTTGCGTATGTAATTGATAGCCACTTGGTTTATGTGGCACACCCCGCAGAAGTTACGTTGATTCATACCAGTATTTATAGCTAGACCTTTCCAAAGGCTCCTGTAAAGAGGTTCTTTTGCCAAAACCAAATAAATATCTACAAACGTCAATATAAAGGAAGACGACATGGCAACTTTAACTTCACCAGGTATTAGCATTACAGTAACAGATGAGAGTCAATATGTTCCTGCTGGAACTGGTACTATTCCTCTGGTTTTGTTAGCTACCGCACAAGACAAGATCAATCCAGCCACTGGCGGAACAGCTAGTGGCACAACCAAGGCCAATGCTGGCAAGCTGCAAACTTTTGCAAGCCAGCGCGAACTTATCAATGCTCTTGGATATCCTACTTTCCGTACTTCAGGTGGTGCTGCGCTGCACGGCGACGAAAGAAATGAGTACGGTCTTCAAGCCGCATACAGCGCCTTGGGCATTGGCAGCCAGATTTATGTGGTAAGAGCAGACATCAATTTGGATTCTTTGACAGCAACCAGTATTCGTCCCAAAGGCGATGTTGCCAACGGATTCTTATGGTTAGACTTGGCCAACACTCAGTTCGGTATCTACCAATGGAGCCAAACTGCACAGTCCTATAGCAAAATCACTCCAACAATTATTACCAGTGCAAATGATGTACAAACAGATAGTTTGAACACTCCAAAGAGCACAGTTGGTCAGATTGGCGACTATGCAGTGGTAGCCTACAATGTGAACAATCCTGTGTTCTACAAAAACAGTAGCAACACCTGGGTTCCACTAGGAACCAATGATTGGCAGAAAGCCTGGGTTACTGTGCAGAGTACATTCAGTACCTATGTTGGCAACGAAGTGGCTGACGGTACAACTGTAACAATTAACAACGAACTACTCAGCCTTACAGCCACAGACGGTGTGACTTGTACTGGTGCCGATGTTGTCAACAGTATCAACAGTTATTTTGCTGCTGATTATGCCGAAGGAATCCGCGCAGAAATTGACAGCAACGGCCGTTTGGTAATTCGTGCAACCAGTTTGAGCGAAAGCAATGGCACCACAGCCGACGGCAAAGTTATCATTGCAGCCAGTGCTGGTGCAAGTGCGCTAGGCCTTACCGCAGGAACTTATTATGCTCCTATGCTGAAGTTTGGTGCTTACACTGAAGTGCCAACATTTGCCACAGGCGAAGCAACTCCTGCTCCAACAGGCAGTATCTGGATCAAGACCAGTTCTATCGGCGATGGCGCCAGCTGGAGTATTAAAAAGTACAACAGCTCAACAGCTACATTTGGTGCTGTGGGAGCACCTTTGTATGCCAGCAAAGAAGCTGCAACATATGGACTGGATGTGTTGAACGGTGGAACAGGCATTGCTGATGGCAGTCTGTTTGTTCAGTACAGTAGTTTGGATGGGTATCCTGCAACATTCAAAGTGTTCAAGCGCAACGGATCTGGTCAGACCAAGATTACAGGCGCAGTGCCAAGCAGCACATTCACAATTGGCCAGACATTCACTCTGGCTGTGACTGCTGCCGGTAGCAGTGCATTGACCGCTTACACATTCAGCGGCGGCTTTGCAATCAATGGTACCAGCACTGACAGTTTTGTAAGCCTGATCCTCAGTAGAAACATTCCAAATGTCTATGCTGTTAAAGAAAGCACAGGAGCTATCAGCTTTATTCATCGCAGCGGCGGTGATATTGTATTGATTGATACCACAGCTGGAGCAGGCAACCCAATCGCAACAGCTGGTGTAACAACCAGCACAGAAGGTGTTGAATATGAATTTGCAGGCACCTATGTAGGCAGCCTCAGAGCCAGCAAATGGGAATCTCTAGGCGCAGACTTGACATTCAGCATTGAAACTCCATATGTTGCTCCAGATTCTGGTGCTTTATGGTACTATGGCAATGCAACAGAAGCAGACATCATGATTTGCGGAACCGACGGCTGGAAAGGCTATCGCACCGTGACTAGCGATGCTCGTGGCTACAACTTGAGCAACTCAGATCCAAATGGTCCTATTTTCAGCACCACAGAGCCAACTCTACAAAGCGATGGCACAAGTTTGGTAGCTGGCGACCTTTGGGTTGATACCAGCGATCTGGAAAACTTCCCTGTGCTGTATAGATACAGTGGTAGTATATGGTCCTTGATCAACAAAACAGATCGTATCAGTCAGAACGGTATTGTATTTGCTGACGCTCGTTGGGATGCAAGCCTTGACAACAGCGGCAACAGCGTGGGCGGTATTATTGATCCAGTGGCCGGTGATTTACCAGACATTGCTACCATGTTGACCAGCAATTACATTGATCTTGATGCCCCAGATTATCGTTTGTATCCACGTGGCACATTGCTGTGGAACACACGTCGCAACGGTATGAATGTTAAAGAATTTGTAAGCAACAAATTCACAACCACTGCTTATCCAGATGCAACTGATGATGGCAGCAACCAGGCTGGAACTATTCCTACCTACAAGAGCACATGGAGCAACGCCAGCGGTGTACAAAGCGATGGCACTCCATACCATGGTCACAAAGCACAGCGTCAAATGGTAATCAAGGCTCTACGTGCTGCCATTGACAGCAACACAGACATCCGTGAAGATCAATATGAGTTCAACCTCATCACTTGCCCAGGATATCCTGAGTTGATCAACAACATGGTGAGTCTAAATGCAGATCGCAATGAAACTGCATTTATCATTGGCGACACTCCAATGGATCTACAACCAACTGCAACTGCTGTTACAACTTGGAGCAATACTCAAGAAGTCAGCGGTGATGTTTATCTTGGTATCTATTATCCACATGGATTGACCAATGATATCAATGGCAATGAAATTGTTGTGCCAGCCAGCCACATGGCTCTGCGTACATTCATTTACAGCGACAACATCAGCTTTCCTTGGTTTGCACCAGCAGGAACACGCCGAGGCCAAGTTGACAATGCCCTTGCACTAGGCTACGTGAACTACACCACTGGTTTGTTTGTACGTACAGGTATCACTCAGTCACAGCGTGATTTCTTGTATCAGCAAAGAATCAACCCAATCAGCCTGTTACCAGGTTCTGGTATTGTGGTGTACGGTAATAAAACACGCAGTGCAGTTGCGCAGAGCACTGACAGAGTCAATGTTAGCAGACTAGTCAACTACATCAGAACAATTTTGTCAGATATCAGCAATGCGTTCTTGTTTGAGCCAAATGACAAGACCACAAGAGATCAAATCAAGAGTGCCATTGATGGTGCAATGAATGATTTGGTTGCCAAACGCGGTATCTATGATTATCTAGTGGTATGCGACAACAGCAACAACACTAGCGATCGTATTGCTAGAAATGAACTGTATGTAGACATTGCTATCGAGCCAATGAAGGATGTGGAATTCATCTACATTCCAATTAGGTTGAAGAACCCAGGCGACATAGCATCGGGCGGAAGATAATAATGCCACATTATCGGATGGCGCAAGCCATCCGATAGGCATGCGAAAAATGGTAAATAAGAATACTAGGAGATAACAATGTCTGTAGCATCACTATCAAAATTCACAGTTCCACTGAGCACTAACCAAAGTGCGTCAGCCCAGGGCCTGTTGATGCCTAAACTGGCTTACAGATTCCGCATTACTTTCTTGAACTTTGGTAGGGACCAGCAGGTAACCGAACTCACCAAACAGGTGATGGATTTTACTCGTCCTACTGTAAGTTTTGATGAAATCACTGTAGACACTTACAACAGCCGCGTTAAACTTATCGGTAAACCGGCATGGCAAGATGTCACCATCAATTTGAGAGATGATGCCAGCGGACAGGTAAGCAAGTTAATTGGCCAGCAATTACAAAAGCAGTTTGACTTCTTGGAACAAGCCAGCGCACGTTCCGGTAGCATTTACAAATTCACTACCAAGTGTGAAATGTTAGACGGTGGTAACGGCAGGCAGTCCCCTACTGTTTTAGAAACTTGGGAATTGTACGGATGCTTGCTGAGCCAGGTAAACTACGGTGAACTTAACTACACTACCAACGATCCAGTCAAGATTGCGTTGACAATGAAGTACGACAACGCTATCCAAACTGAAGGTGTAGCCGGCGTAGGAACATCCTTTGCTCGTGCAATCAATAGAGAAGACATTACTGGTGGCGGTTTTACAACTTCGCAAAACGCAGGGTAAAGACACTAACAGATGAAGCAAGTAAAGCCCGGAATTATCCGGGCTTTTTTTTGGCATAAATATTGAGACAAGGTATATTTGTATGTCATTACTTAATTCTTTAATCTCTCAGCTGAACGCTCAAGACAATCTGCGCGACCAGCAACATGCTTCACGTATTTTTGTTGATGGCAATTTCTTTAGACATCCAAAATACAGTTTCATGTTCTACGTAATCTTTGATTATATTCAAGGATACGATGGATTAAGAACTGACCCTAAAAATGTAATACAGCTGGGAGCATTGTGTAAAAGCGCACAATTGCCCAAATTCACAGTTGATTCACAAACTTTCAATGCCTACAACAGAAAAAACATTGTTCAAAAATCCATCAAGTATGATCCAGTAACGTTGAGATTCCACGACGACTCTTCTGATTTGGTAAGAGATTTTTGGTATGATTATTATTCTTTCTATTATAGAGATGCAGAGTATACTCAAGAATCGTATACCATACCTCACAAATACAATGCTAGACAAGTAGATGGCTTTGGATATAATCTTCGCCACGAAATGAATGATCCCAGCGAGTCTATCGCTGGTAAGTCATACAATCCTTTGAAAGCAATTCGCATTTTTAGTTTGATGCAGAAAAAATTTAGTGAATATGTTTTGATAAATCCAATCATTACAGGATTTAGACATGGGGAACACAACAATAGTGGTAGCGAATTACTTGAACATGAGATGACTATCAGCTACGAGCAGGTAAAATATTTCAAAGGCAAAGTAAATAGAGACACTCTTGGTGACAGTCTGTTGTTGTTGTATGATAATGTACAAAGTCCCGGTCTTACTGGTGGAAGAAGCATTTTTGGCGCAGGCGGTTTTGTTGAAACATTGGATAATATTTCCAACGACTTGGCCAATGGTAATTGGACCAGCGCACTGATCAAACTCAATCGCACACAACAAGCCTTCAAAGGTACCAATGCAGGTACACTGCTGAAAAACGAAGGTTTACAGTATATTGCCGCTGCGGCTGCTGGTGGGCAAAGTCAAGCTCCTGTTAATGCACCGACTCTATCAAGTGCGGTTACTGGTTTTGTAGGGTCTGGCGGAGGTGGCTCCATAGTGACCACAGCCGCTGCCGGCGGATTAATCTATGCAGGCACAGCAGGTATATTGAATTCCAACGGTAACGATCCTACACAAAGTGAAGGCGAAGTAAGATTGCAGCAATTTGTTGATACCAATCTTCCAGCAGACTCAGAGCTACCAAATTATGATTATAGAGCTTCTAGCAACAGTGAATTTGTGTCAACTACACCAGCACCGCCACAGACCACTCAAAGCGGATTTCCAAGACTAGAAGGAGAAACCACCGCCGAGGCAACCACGGAAAGACAACTCAATCAGTTTTCGATTGAGGAACTCACTGCTGAAATTGCTGCAAGGCTAGGAATCAACATGAACGACATGGAAGATTTAGTTTCATCATCACAACAAGGCACAGCACCAAACAATACACCGGAGGCCTAAATGGAACAGAACAATATTCAAGCCAGGGCTGAAGATCTCACAGTCCAAGCAAGACAAGATGCAAGAAAATTTTTCAACAATTTTTACAAACCCGTGCTGTCAACAACAGCGGATATTGACGCAGCAATTCAAAGTTTTTTTGAATCTATTACCAAGGATCAATCAGCCGCACGACTTTTAACTTCGGCAGTGGTGTTTACTAGTCTGGCACAGAATCTAAATCCCATGAGTGTGCTGGCAGATTTCAAAAAAGTGCAACCGGGCGAACTCACAACATATCTTGCTACATTTTTGAATCTCAATCGTGTTAACACCAGCTTGCTAGGGATTGTTAACAGGCCGCAAGTGAATGTATTTGTACAGCGCGGTATTTTGGCATGAGCAGAAAGTATGTTCAAGGCAAATTTCAAATACGAAATCCTGCCAAGTACATAGGCAAAGGAACACCCACCTATAGGTCAGGATGGGAGTTTGCTTTCATGCAATTTTGCGACAACAATCCATCAGTGCTGAACTGGGCCAGCGAAAGCATCAACATTCCTTACAGAAACCCATTTACCAACAAACAAACTATCTATGTTCCTGATTTTTTAATCATTTATGTAGACAGCAAAAATCAAAAACATGCAGAGCTGATAGAAATCAAGCCCTCAACTGAAACCACAATGGAAAGTGCCAGGAGCCCTAGAGATAGAGCCTATGTGGCGCTCAATCATGCCAAATGGGCAGCAGCCAGTTCTTGGGCTAAACACAACGGAATGCGATTTCGAGTAGTTACCGAAAATGAGATATTCCACCAAGGTTCCAAGCGGTAAATACCTGCATGACCAAAAAACTCGAACAATTATTTGACTTGCCTGCGGTGGCCGAGAGCTCTGCACAGCAAACCATTTTAGACCATAAAGATCACATTGCTCAGATTGATGATGCCATTGACAAAATTGATGCAGCACTGCCTGGAGTAAAAGACCTAGACGCAGCTGATTCAGAAATGGACGAGCTGGCTACATTGGCTACCGACAAGTTCAACGACCTTATGGATCTGGGCATGAACGTGGAGCCGCGCTACTCAGGTGTAATTTTCCAAACTGCTGGCACTTTGTTAGGGCATGCTATCACAGCCAAGCAGGCCAAAATGGACAAGAAACTGCGCATGGTAGAACTACAGCTTAAGAAGCTGCGGATTGATCAAATTTCGCAGAAAGAAGGTACCGGTACTCCAGAGCCCATTGACGGACAAGGAATGGTGCTTGATAGAAATACCCTGCTGAAAGAAATACTCGGCCAGAATAAAAAGTCGGATCCAGCTAAATAGTTCATATGGGATGCAAAAATGAAAGCATTTAAGGAATTTCTAGTTGAAAGCAAACGCACATTTGATTTTAGAGTGCGTATTGCTGACCACGAATTAAGTGGAGAATTGCTAGATAAAATCGAACGCGGATTAGCCGCTTTTGATCTAGCAGATATAAGCAAGCCAAAAAGTCAACCAGTTGCACATTGCAATGAGTTCGCTGCCCTAGGTCCTGTAGCAAGACAGCAATTTGAAGTCAAGTTAAATTATCCTGCTACATCTGAAGCTGTGAAAACTGTAATTCATAACAGTGCTAGAATACCAGCCTGTTGTATTGTGGTTAGAACTGCCATGGAAGACGATATGTTTACCACATCGCATGTACCTCACCCTGAAGAAAGTTTGAAGGCAGGTGTTGATGTGTATCCGCTGGACGATTCAGCCCAAGACCATGTTGGATTCAAGCGTGTAACTAATTTGTTAAAAGAGCTTGAGTCTTCACGTAAAGACAATCAACCGCAGGCTGTGCGCAATGTCAACGATGCTATTTTAGCAAAAGATTTGCATTCTGAAAAGAAGCCTAAGAGCTTAACAGACCTCCCACAGGGCAACAAGAGTCCTGTCAATACAAACAACCCTGATCCACGAGGAAAGAAAAAATGAACAAGCATGATAACATTTACAATATATTAGGCAAGTTGGCCTCGTTGGAACCGCAGCCTCCTAAACAAGAAAGTATTCTCAAGCAGTTGAATGAAAGTGCCACTGCTGCACCGTCGCTGGCAGCACGTTTGAACGAACGTTACCAGGAACATAAAAATCTTTGGCTGCCAGAAAGTGAGCAAAAGACCATGAGTCGAGCAGCCAAAGGCAACGAAAAATACGGCAAGGATGGCATGAAGGCCCTGGCCAAAGCAGGCCGCGATGGCGCAAGTGAACAAGAACTAGACAAGATTCGCGCTCGTCACAACAAGTATGACGAAAGTGTGGAAGTGGACGAAGACATGTTGGCCAAGAAAGACTACGACGGCGATGGTGAAAGAGAGTCTGGCAAAGACGAGTACATGGGCAGTCGTGACAAGGCAATTAAAAAGGCCATGGGAAAAGACAAGCAACAAACAAACGAGGCAGAAGGTGAAGATGACGTGGTGCCAGGCAAGTCGTGGATCAAAGATCCACAAGATCCTGCCAGCAAAGTTCCTGCATATCAGCGCAAGGCAAATGAACCAGGTCGCCAGGCCGCACAAGACAGAGCAGATGCAGCCAATGCCAAAGCAGGTGCCAAGGTGTTCCGTAGTGGTCGCACAGCCCCAATGGAAGAAGAACAGTACGACGAGAATGATGCGCACAGTTCATTACCAGGCATGCGCAAGACCAGCGACAAGGAACACAGCGAATACGACGCTGCTGCACATACTATTCGCAAGTGGATGCGCAAGCGCGGCTGGAATACCAACAAGGAATTCAAA
>JACCDJ011363820.1_pt1 | contig 64461 bp, 60 predicted proteins | sample 7444481 | NCBI WGS metagenome assembly JACCDJ01 (sample SAMN15323435, study PRJNA562643) | freshwater metagenome | isolation source: river surface water | place: USA:Blue River Watershed | collected 2017-08-15
GTTGGGCCCGTGCGAGCCCCCGGCTTGACAAATGTGCGGCCATCGCCTGTTAGCCGCGCCTTCGCCCCTGCATCATTGCAGGCCGATTGGAAAGAGTTTCGATGCATCTTTATCGTTCGCACACCTGTGGCGCGCTCCGCGCCAGCGATGTAGGCCAGACCATCCGCCTGTCGGGCTGGGTCCACCGCAAGCGCGACCATGGCGGCGTGCTGTTCGTTGACCTGCGCGACCATTACGGAATGACCCAAATCGTCGCCGATGCCGACAGCCCGGCGCTGCCGATCCTGGAAGGCCTGCGCGTGGAGTCGGTCGTCACGATCGACGGCGAGGTGAAGGCCCGCTCTGCCGGCACGGTCAACGCGGGATTGCCAACGGGTGAAATCGAGGTCTTCGCCCGCTCGGCGACGGTGCTCAGTCGCGCCGAAGAACTGCCGCTGCCGGTGGCGGGTGAGCAGGAATATCCCGAAGATATCCGCCTGCGGTACCGCTTCCTCGACCTGCGCCGCGAGACGCTGCATGCCAATATCATGACGCGCACCGCGATTATCCGCGAAACGCGCCGTCGGATGGAGGATATCGGCTTCACAGAGTTTTCGACTCCGATCCTGACTGCAAGCAGTCCCGAAGGCGCACGCGACTTCCTGGTGCCGAGCCGCATCCATACCGGCAAGTTCTTTGCGCTGCCGCAGGCGCCGCAGCAGTATAAGCAGCTGCTGATGGTCGCCGGGTTCGATCGGTATTTCCAGATCGCACCGTGCTTCCGCGATGAAGACCCGCGGGCGGACCGCCTGCCGGGCGAGTTCTATCAGCTCGACCTGGAAATGAGCTTCGTCACTCAGGAAGAGGTCTGGGAGACGATGGAGCCGGTCATGGCAGGGATCTTTGAAGCCTTCGCCGATGGCAAGTCGGTGACCCCCGCCGGTCAATTCCCGCGCATTCCCTATGCCAAGGCGATGCTGGATTACGGCACGGACAAGCCGGACTTGCGCAACCCGCTGATCATCCGCGACGTCACCAGCGAATTTACCGCTTCGGGCTTTGGCCTGTTCGAGAAAATCGTTGGCACCGGCGGCGTCGTCCGCCTGATTCCGGCGCCGGAAACGGCCGGGCTCAGCCGCAAGTTCTTCGATGACATGAACGAATGGGCCCGCAGCGAAGGCCATGCCGGTCTGGGCTATGCCACCCGCAAGGATGGCGTGTTCGGCGGCCCGATCGCCAAGAACCATGGCGAGGACAAGATGGCCGCGCTGTGGGATCAGCTAGGCCTTGGCCCGAATGATGGCGCTTTCTTCGCCGCCGGCAAGGAAGAGCAGGCCGCCAAACTGGCCGGCGCCGCCCGCAGCCGCGTGGGTGAGCAGCTTGACCTGATCGAGAAAGATGCCTTCCGCTTTTGCTGGATTATCGACTTCCCGTTCTACGAATGGAGCGAGGAAGAGAAGAAGCTCGATTTCGCGCACAACCCGTTCTCAATGCCGCAGGGCGGCCTGGAAGCTCTGCAGACGCAGGATCCGCTCACCATCAAGGCCTATCAGTACGACATGGTCTGCAATGGTTATGAGCTGGCATCGGGTTCGATCCGCAATCAGCACCCTGACTTGATGGTCAAGGCCTTCGAGCTGGTTGGCCTCTCGCAGGCCGATGTCGAGGAACGTTTTGGCGGCATGTACCGCGCCTTCCAGTATGGCGCCCCGCCGCATGGCGGCATGGCAGCCGGGGTCGATCGTATGGTCATGCTGCTGTGCGGCGTGCAGAACCTGCGCGAGATCACACTGTTCCCAATGAACCAGCGCGCGGAAGATCTGCTGATGGGTGCGCCTTCGCCGGCGGAACCAAAGCAGCTGCGCGAGCTTAGTCTGCGCATTGTCGAGCCGCCGAAGGGTTGATCGTCAAGCCAGAGCGGGCCGCATACGTATCGTGGGGATTACGAACCGTTGATGCTGTCCAGCCCTCTTGCCAGCCGCCCCGCCGTTCTCTAGGGCAGGGCTCAACACTGTTTTATTTGCCGTTCACGAAGGGGTAAATCCATGAGCGACACCGCTGACCGGGTTAAGAAGATTGTCGTCGAGCACCTCGGCGTCGAAGCTGAAAAGGTGACTGAGGACGCGAGCTTTATCGACGACCTGGGCGCTGACAGCCTCGACATCGTTGAGCTCGTGATGGCGTTCGAAGAAGAATTCGGCGTTGAGATCCCTGATGACGCGGCTGAGAAGATCAGCACCGTCTCGGACGCGATCAAGTACATCGACGAGAACAAGGGCTGATTCAGCCTGCTTTCCGCTTTGGCCCCAAGCCTGTCTAGGGGTTGAACTGCGGGAACCGAGACACGAAATTTGACAGGCTCAGTCCCTCTGCGGGTCTGGGCCTGTCGCATATCCGGAGAAGTGCATGCGCCGCGTAGTGGTTACGGGACTGGGTCTGGTTACTCCCCTTGGGGGCGATGTCGAAACCACGTGGGCAAACCTGCTTGCGAGCAAGTCCGGAGCCGGGCCAATCACGCGGTTCGATGCCAGCGATCAGAAGTGCCAGATCGCCTGTGAGGTAAAGCCGGCCGACCACCCTTGGGGTTTCGATCCGAATAAGCGCGTCGATCACAAGATCCAGCGTCAGGTCGATCCCTTCATCATCTACGGCCTCGATGCCGCGGGCCAGGCGATCGAAGATGCTGGCCTGACCGAGATGGACGAAGACCTCAAGCTGCGAACCGGTTGCTCGATTGGCGCCGGGATCGGCGGCCTGCCGGGGATCGAGGAAGAGTCGATCGTCCTGCACGAAAAAGGCCCGTCGCGCGTCAGCCCGCACTTTGTCCATGGCCGGATCATCAACCTGATCTCGGGGCAAGTTTCGATCAAGTATGGCCTGATGGGGCCGAACCACGCCGTGGTGACTGCTTGCTCAACCGGTGCGCATTCGATTGGAGATGCCGCCCGGATGATTAAGGATGGCGATGCCGACATCATGCTGGCCGGGGGCGCGGAAGGGACCGTCAATCCGTTGGGGATTGCCGGTTTTGCTCAGGCCCGCGCGCTTAACTGCTCGTTCAACGACCGCCCGGAACAGGCCAGCCGTCCCTATGACAAGGACCGCGATGGCTTTGTGATGGGAGAGGGCGCCGGGATCGTCGTGCTGGAAGAATACGAGCACGCCAAGGCTCGTGGCGCTAAGATCTATGCTGAAGTGGTCGGTTATGGGCTTTCCGGCGATGCCTATCACGTCACGGCGCCGCATCCGGAAGGCAAGGGTGCAGAGCTTTCGATGCGGATGGCGATGCGCAAGGCCGGGTTGCAGCCGGGCGATATCGACTATGTGAACGCCCACGGTACCTCGACCATGGCAGACACGATCGAGCTGTCAGCGGTCAAGCGTGTGCTGGGTGATGATCTTTCGGGCGCTTCGATGAGCTCGACCAAATCGGCCATCGGGCATCTGCTCGGCGGAGCCGGGGCGGTTGAAACGATCTTCTGCATTCTGGCGATTCGCGACCAGGTGGTCCCGCCCACGCTTAACCTCGAAAACCCGGATGAGGGCACCGAGGGCGTTGATCTGGTGCCCAAGATTGCCCGCAAACGGACGGTCCGGGCCGCACTCAACAACAGCTTCGGCTTTGGCGGCACGAACGCTTCGGTGATCGTGAAGGCCATCGAAGACTGATGCTGGGGCGGCGGGGCGGCCGGTCGTTGCTTGCAGCGACGCTGCTGGCGCTTGCCGCGCTTGGCTGGCTTGTCGCCGGTTGGTTTAGCGCCGGTCCGCTTGAACGGGCCACGGCCTTCATGGTTCCCGATGGTTCAAGCCTTGGCGGCGTTGCCAGCAAGCTTGAAGCCGAAGGCGCAATCAGCAGTGCCAAAGCCTTCCGGATCCGCGCCCGCATTTTTGGGGCAGGGGCACCAATCAAGGCGGGGGAGTTCATGCTCCCCAAAGGCGCTAGCCCGTCACGAATTCTGTCGATCATCCAGGGTGATGAAGTTCTGCGCCGCTTCGTGACCATTCCCGAAGGCATGCCCTCGATCATGGTCTACGAGCGGCTCATGGCGAACAGCCAGTTAACCGGTACGATCGAGGTTCCCGCAGAGGGTTCGGTACTGCCCGATACTTACGAGATTGACCGGGGAGAAAGCCGTCAGGCCGTGCTGCGGCGCATGCAGGCCGCGATGCAACGCACCTTGGCTGAGCTTTGGGCTAAACGCAGCCCGGATACCGTCGTGACAACGCCCGCCGCTGCCGTGTCGCTGGCGGCGATTGTCGAAAAGGAAACCGGCAAGTCCAGCGAGCGCGGTGTGGTCGCCGGGCTCTATTCCAATCGGCTGAGGCAGGGGATCATGCTGCAAGCCGATCCCACGATCATTTACCCGATCACCAAGGGCAAGCCGCTTGGCCGCCGGATTCGCCAGAGTGAGATCCAGGCAGTCAACGATTACAACACCTATACCATGATTGGTTTGCCCAAGGGGCCGATCACCAATCCGGGTCGTGCCTCGATCGAGGCAGTGCTCAATCCGGCGCAGACCGATGTGCTCTACATGGTGGCCGATGGCACTGGCGGGCATCTGTTCGCGAAGACGCTGGACGAACACAACGCAAACGTTGAACGCTGGTTTACGATCCGTAAGGCCCGCGGGGACTTCTGATGAAGCCCCCGCGGGCTTGGCTCAGGGTTCGACGATCTTGAACCCGCCTGGAATGGGTTCGATTGCATTCAGCCAGGCTTCGGCAGCAGCACGGTCACCATCCACCTTGACGCCCATCATCTCGAGTTGGGCCAATGGCATTTTCATGAAGAGCAGACCAAGCAGTGCACGGCGCGGTCCGGTGATTGTCACGACCGGTTGTGCCACCGGCTTCATCCGGCCAATCATCGTCGTGCGGGTGATTTCAACCCCGGCGATTTCCTGCCGCTCGGGCATCACCAGGTTAATCCCCATCGTCTTCCCGCCAAGCTTGCTCGGATCAAAGCGGGTCGAGACTGAATCGAGCAATTCCTGCGTGGGCACAGCCGCAATCATGTCGGCATTCTGTGCGTTTGTCGGCCGGATCTTTACACCCTCACGCAGCTCCTTTGCGCCAGTCAGGAACTGGTTCCGCCAGATCGCGCTCTCCGCCTGATACCCCTGTTGCTCCAGGCTGTCGGCCAGCAACAGACGAGCGGATTTATTCGCGGGATCAGCAAAAACGATCTGGCTGAGCAAGTCGGACGACCAGCGATAGTCGCCAGCATCGAAGGCCTTGCGCGCTGCCGAGAAGGCTTTCTTGCTACCGCCCATTGCCGCTAGCAGACGCTTGGCGCGCTCAACCGGTGAATGGGCATTCAGGTTGGCCGGGTTGCCATCGTACCAGCCCAGATAGAACTGGTAGACTGCCTTGGAATTGTGGTTGTAGGTCCCGTAATAGCCATGGTTGAACCAATCCTTGGCTATTTCGGGTGGTTGCTTCAGCTCTTCCGCGATCTCGTGCATCGTCTCGCCCTTGTTCATCAGGCGGACGGTCTGGTCATGGAGATAGCGGTAGTTGTCACGGTTAGAGGCGAGGGCACCGGTAACCTCGCTTGTGCCGAAACGCGGCCAGCAGTGGCTTGAGATCAGGGTGTCGCTGCGGCCGCCCCAGGTCTGCAAGGCCTCGTCGATGTAGCCCGCCCATAGACGCGTATCGCGTACCTTGGCTCCGCGCGGAGTCAGAATGTTGTGCAGCGAGCAGGTGGTCATTTCCGATGATAGGAACGTCCGGGTCGGCGCGATGTAGACGTTGAGTTCGGATGGAGCCTCACTGCCTGACACGATCTGGAATTCCATCGGCACGCCATCCACAATGCGGGTCTCGCCCGTCTTGTTGATCGTGTCGGTCGGCGTGATCAGGGTGATTTCTGCACCGGAGACCCCGGCACCGATCCCGCTGCCGATTTGCCCCTGCGGGCTAGGCGGCAAGCCAGTCCCGAACTGATAATTGACCCGTCGCCCCATCGCCGCGCCGGCCATGATGTTCTCTGAAACGGTTTCGGTCATGAAATGGGCAGGGGCGATGATTGACACCTTGCCAGCCTTCACATCGGCTTCATCGACCACGCCGCGCACACCGCCGAAGTGATCGCCATGGCTATGGCTATAAACTACTGCGGTAACCGGGCGCTTGCCAAGCTTTTCGTTGACGAGGTCAATCGCCGCCCGCGCCGTCTCGCGGCCGGTCAGCGGATCGATGACGATCCAACCTGTCGCGCCGCGAACCACAGTCATGTTCGAAATATCGAAGCCTCGCACCTGCCAGACGCCGTCAGCGACCTGAAACAGGCCATGCTGGCGCAGAATGCCAATATGGCGCCACAGCGACGGATTGACCGTGTCGGGTGATGCTCCCGCCACGAAATCATAAGCGGCTAGGTTCCAAACCGGCCTGCCATCTGCGGCCTTGATCAGCGGATCGGTCCGCGTTCCCAGGAAACCCTGCCGGGCGAAGGTGGCGTCGCGGTCATCGTCAATGGGCAAAGCGGCGGCGACAGCGCGTTGGGCCGCAAGTGTTGCCGGAGTTGCCGGCTTGGGCGCTTCTGGCGCCGGGGCCTGGGCCAGCAACAGCGGAGCAAGGGTGAGCAGGGCAGTGCCGGTAAGCCGGCGATGGCGCGTAGCAGTCATGGATTAATCCTCCCGGTTGCAGCCTGTAATTCGTGCGCGATTCGGGCAAGCGCGTTTGACTGATCGCCTGCGGCGATCACTCAATCCAGAAGTCCACGTTAGTCAGATTACAGGCGCGGGCGTATCTGCGCGTCACCCCAAGGGTACTGGGACGGCTTGGCGGCGTTCCGGTGCAGGGGCGGCAGGCATACCCCACCCCTCCCAGCCTGCCGCCCCTCAGGGTATAAGGCACAAATGGCCTTCGAACCGTTCATTGTTACAGCGGAGTTGCCAGCGGATTTGTTTCGCTGGGCCAACGACTTGCGCAAGCGGCACTTTCCGCCCGAACGGAATCACCTGGCCGCTCATGTCACGCTGTTTCACGCGCTTGCGCCATCGCTGCGCGATGAACTTCCGGCCGTGCTCAGCCGAGTAGCGGCTGAGTATAGGCCACCCAGGGCGGAGCTGACTGGGCTGATGAACCTGGGAAGGGGGACTGCTCTGGCGCTGGACAGTCAGGAAATGCTGTCCCGTCGTGCAGAGATCGCTGAACTTTTCCACGGAATGCTTACCGTGCAGGACCAGCACAAGCCGCGATTGCACATCACCGTGCAAAACAAGGTCACGCCCGAGGCGGCAAAGGCGCTGCAAGCCGAACTGGCACACACGATCTTGCCTCGGCAATTTGCCTTTACTGGCCTTGGTTTGCACCGATACTGCAACCCCCACTGGCAAGTGGTGGGGCTTTGGCCGTTCCGCGGCAAAGTGAGTGGTTGACGAGCGCAGCGCCGCACCCTAAGTGGCCCGCCTGCCGGGGCGCCTTGTGGTGCCAATGCCTGTTCGGGGCGGAGTAGCTCAGCCGGTTAGAGCAGCGGAATCATAATCCGCGTGTCGGGGGTTCGAGTCCCTCCTCCGCTACCAACATCCCCACACCCAGATTGGCACTTCAGGTCACGCTTTCAGGCGTGCGGCGTGCCATGCAACATGATCGGCCATGAAGGTCGATATGAAGTAGTAGGAGTGGTCGTACCCCGGCTGCATTCGGATCGTGGCCGGGATGCCCGCCTTGCGGCAGGCCATCACCAATAGTCCGGTCTTGAGCTGCTCGTGCAGGAAGTTGTCGGCATCGCCTTGGTCGACAAGCAGGTCAGGCAGCCGCGCGCCATCCTCAATCAGGGCGCAGGCGTCGTATTCGCGCCAGGTGGCCTTATCGCCACCCAGATAGCCCCGCAGCGCCTTTTCCCCCCAGGGGCAATGGAGCGGGCTGACGATTGGCGAGAAAGCGCTGACAGAGCGAAAGCGATCCGGATTGCGCAGGCCGATGGTCAGTGCGCCGTGTCCACCCATCGAATGGCCCGTGATACCCTGTCGGGTCATGTCGGCGGGGAAGTGTGCGGCGATCAGCGCAGGCAGCTCTTGCTCGATATAGCTGCGCATCTGGAAATTGGTCGCCCAAGGCATTTCCGTTGCATCAACGTAAAAGCCGGCTCCCTTGCCGAAATCATAGGCTTCATCGTCAGGCACGCCATCACCGCGCGGGCTGGTGTCAGGCGCAATGAAGATCACGCCATGCTCGGCGCAGGCCGCCCGGTATTCACCCTTTTCGGTGACATTGGCGTGGGTGCAGGTCAGTCCGGACAGGTACCATAGGACCGGAAGCTTCGCGCCGGGCGCATGGTCGGGCACAAACACCGAGAAGGTCATTGGTGTGCCGGTGCGTGCCGACTGGTGCGTATAGACGCCCTGCGTGCCGTCGTGGCCGCGGTTGGTTGTGACGGTTTCCATCATTTTACCCGGTGGAACCCGCACAGCTTGTTGCCCGATGGGTCGCGTAGGTAAGCGAGGTAGAGTACGCGGCCATCAGGGACATGGCGCTCACCGGGCGGATCTTCGATCGCCGTTCCGCCATGCGCCAGGCCAGCGGCATGCCAGGCATCGACCTGCGCCGGAGTGGCCGCCAGAAAACCGAGCGTGTGCCCATTGCCGCCGTTGGTTGGCTGTCCGTTCAATGGCTTGGTGATCAGGAGCCGCCCACCCGCGTGATTGTAGATCAGCCGCCCACGGACATCGATCTCGCCGGGAGGGGCACCCAATGCCCCGAGCGTGGCGTCATAGAATTGCTTGGTAACCCCGATATCATCGGCACCGATGGTGACGTGGCTGAACATCAGAACACCACGACCGAGCGGATCGACTTGCCGGCATGCATCAGGTCAAAAGCAGTGTTGATCTCTTCCAGCCCCATGACGTGGGTAATCATAGGATCGATTTCGATCTTGCCCTGCATGTACATGTCGACGATCTTTGGCACGTCAGTCCGGCCCTTTGCCCCGCCGAAGGCCGTGCCGCGCCAATTGCGACCGGTGACCAGCTGGAACGGGCGAGTGGCGATTTCCTTGCCTGCCTCAGCCACGCCGATGATGATCGAGGTGCCCCAGCCACGGTGGCAGGCCTCCAGCGCCATGCGCATCACATCGGTGTTCCCGGTGGCATCGAAGGTGTAATCAGCGCCACCATCAGTCATGGCGACAATCTTGGCGACAACGTCCTCGCGGCTCATGCCGCTGGAGTTGAGAAATTCGGTCATGCCAAAGCGGCGCCCCCATTCCTCGCGGTCCGGGTTGATATCCACGCCGATGATCTTGTTCGCGCCAGCCAGACGAGCGCCCTGGATGACGTTGAGGCCAATCCCCCCCAAACCGAAGACCACAACATTGTCCCCGACCTGAACCCTGGCCGTGTTGATCACGGCGCCAACTCCGGTTGTAACGCCGCAGCCGATATAGCAGCTGGACTGGAACGGTGCGTCTTCGCGAATCTTGGCTACTGCGATTTCAGGCAGAACCGTGAAGTTGGAAAAGGTGCTGCAGCCCATGTAATGGTAGATGGTCTGCCCCTTGTAGGAGAACCGGCTCGTGCCATCGGGCATCAGACCCTGGCCCTGGGTCGCGCGGATCGCGGTGCAGAGGTTGGTCTTGCCCGAGAGGCAGGATTTGCACTGGCGACATTCGGGAGTGTAGAGCGGGATCACGTGGTCCCCCGGCTTGACCGAGGTGACACCAGCGCCAATTTCACGCACGATTCCGGCACCTTCGTGGCCAAGGATCGAGGGGAAGATGCCCTCGCTGTCCAACCCGTCGAGCGTATAGGCATCGGTGTGGCAAACGCCGGTCGCCATGATTTCAACCAGCACTTCGCCCGCCTTGGGACCTTCGAGATCCAGCTCGACAATTTCGAGCGGCTGCTTCGGGGCAAAGGCAACGGCGGCGCGGGTCTTCATGGATATTCCCTCTCTCAAAATGTGTGTCCGGCGGCCGGGCGCCGAGTCGGACGGTCTGCTTGTGGCGCGGGGATTGCAGGTTGTGAAGCGGCGGGCGCTAACCGTCCCAGGCCGCGATCGTGGTGCGATGCAGTTCGCGGCGATACCCTTCATAGCCGCCGGTCGCCTTGTGGAGGACCGAACGGTTATCCCACATCACCAGCATCCCCGGTTCCCACTTCTGTGCGAAGACAAACCGATCATCGCCTTGCCAGGCCTGCAATTCCATCAGCAGGGCGATGGCCTGATCCTGCGCCATACCCTCGATGCCGATGATGTAGCCAAGCGTCGAATAAAACCCGCGTCGCCCGGTTTCGGGATGGACCGGGACCAGCGGATGGGTCTGGGTGGCAAACGCAGCCTCGCTTGGCCGGATGTCCATGCTGCGCCCCTTGTCCTTCGCGCCATAGGTGCCATCGGGCGCATAGGGCAGCTTGGCAGAATGGATCGCAATCAGATCGGCATAGCGGGCTTGCTGGGCAGGGGAGAGGGCCTCCCACGCAAGGTGCTGGCTCGCGAAGAGGGTATCCCCGCCAACGGGCGGGACTTCAATCGCATTCAGGCAGGTGCCCGAAGGCGGACGAGCCTGGAACGACCAGTCCGCGTGCCAGTTCTCGGCAAACAGCGGGGTTTGCTCATGCGCCTCGCGGCGAATCGCGGCGATGTGCTGGCGCCCGGCGATCGGTGCAAAGAACGGATCCTCTCCGAACTGGCCGAACGACAGCGTAAAGCGCTCCAGTTCGTCATCGTTCAGGAACTGGTCGGGAAAGGACAGGACGTGATGCTCCAGCCAGGCCGACCGGATCGCTGCAACCGTTGCGCTATCGAGCGGAGCCTTCAGGTCGATCCCGGTGATGCGTGCTCCGCACGCCCCGCCAGAGGGATCGACCTGCACGCCCATCAGTGCACAGTGCCGCCGTCCGGCGCTTCGGGTTCGGCAGCGGCATCGGCAGCTTCCGCACCTTCGCCGTCATCGCTGCCATCATCCGCCAGGCGCACTGCCGAAACGACGTGCTCCTGGTCGGCCACGTTGAACAGCCGTACCCCGGCTGACCCACGCCCGATCACGCGCAGGCTATCAAGCGGCAGGCGGATCAGCTTGGCCTGATCGGTCACCATCATTAGCTGGTCGGCCTGGCTTGCCGGGAAGCTGGCAACTACCGGCCCGTTGCGGGCGATGTTGTCGATATTGGTGATCCCTTGGCCGCCACGGCCAGTCCGCCGATATTCGTAAGCCGAGCTGAGCTTGCCATAACCATTGGCACAGACGGTCAGGATGAACTGTTCGCGAGCCTGCAATTCGGCATAACGATCTGACGACATCGCAGGTTCGCCTTCCTTCTCACCCTTCCAGGGCGCGAACTTGACGTATTCTTCGCGCTCTTCGCTGGCCGTGCCAACGCGGTGGAGGATCGAGAGGCTGATCACCTCGTCGTCACCCTTCAGCAGCATGCCGCGCACGCCGGTCGAGGTGCGGCTTGTGAACTCGCGCACTTCGTCACCGGCAAACCGAATGGCCTTGCCCTGACGGGTTGCGAGCAACACGTCGTCGCTGGCTTCGAGCAGGGCCACGCCGATTAGGCGATCTTCCGAGCCTTCCTCAAACCGCATCGCAAACTTCCCGTTAGAGGGAATATTGGCAAAGGCATCCATCGCGTTGCGGCGGACGTTACCCTTGGCCGTGGCGAAGACCACCGAGAGCTTGCCCCATTCTGCCTCGTCCTCGGGCAGCGGCAGCACGGTCTGGATCGTTTCATCCTTGTCGAGCGCCGGCAGCAGGTTGACGATTGGGCGGCCCTTCGTCGCCGGTCCACCCTCGGGCAGGCGCCATACCTTGAGGCGATAGACCTTTCCTGCGGTGGAGAAGAACAGCACCGGATTATGGGTGCTGGTCACGAACATGTTGGTGACGACGTCCTCGTCCTTGGTCGCCATGCCAGCGCGGCCTTTGCCGCCCCGGTTCTGCGCACGGAAGGTCGAGAGCGGAGTACGCTTGATGTAGCCATCCATGGTCACTGTCACGACCATTTCATCGCGCTCGATCAGGTCTTCATCGTCGATTCCGTCGGCAGCGGCGGTAATCTCCGACACGCGCGGCGTGGCATAAGCCTCGCGGATCAGGACCAGTTCGTCCTTCATCACGCCATAGAGCTTCACCCGGTCCGCCAGGATCGAGAGATATTCCTCGATCGCCAGGGCCAGTTCCTTAAGCTCGTCACCGATCTCGTCCCGGCCCAGCGCAGTCAGGCGATGCAGTCGCAGGTCAAGGATTGCCTTCACCTGAACTTCGGACAGGCGATAGGTGCCGCCTTCCTGTTCGGCGCTCGGCTCAATCGCCTCGACCAGCTTGATGTAGGGGGCGATATCGCCAATCGGCCATTCGCGCGTCAGCAATGCTTCGCGCGCCGATGCCGGATTGGGCGACCCACGAATGATCCGCACCACTTCATCAAGATTGGTAACGGCAACCACCAGACCAAGCAGGATGTGGGCCCGGTCACGTGCTTTGTTCAGTTCGAACTTGGTGCGGCGGGTGATCACTTCCTCGCGGAAGGTAATGAAGCTGCTGATGATATCGCGCAGCGTCAGCACTTCGGGCCGGCCGCCGCGGATCGCCAGCATGTTTGCCGGGAACGAGCTTTGCGCCGGGGTGTTGCGCCAAAGCTGGTTCAGAACAACCTCGGGGGTGGCATCGCGCTTTAGATCAATCACCACGCGCACGCCCAGACGGCTCGATTCGTCACGGATGTCAGAGATGCCTTCGATCCGCTTGTCCTTGGCGGCTTCGGCAATCTTTTCGACCAAACCGTTCTTGCCGACCTGGTAGGGAATCGAGGTCAGCACGATCGAGCGACGATCACCGCGGCCTTCTTCAACCTCATGCCGAGCGCGCATGATCACCGAACCGCGCCCGGTCAGATAGGCGGAGCGCGCACCGGCCGTGCCAAGGATCAGCGGGGCAGTGGGGAAGTCCGGCCCCGGAATAATCTGGATCAGTTCTTCCGAGGTAATCGCCGGGTTTTCGATATAGGCTAGGCAGCCATCGATCACTTCGCCCAGGTTATGCGGCGGAATATTGGTGGCCATGCCCACCGCGATCCCGCCGGCACCATTGACCAGCAGGTTGGGGAAACGGGCTGGCAGGACGGTCGGCTCCTGGCGCGAACCGTCATAGTTGTCGGCGAAATCGACGGTATCCTTGTCGAGATCATCCAGCAGCGAATTGGCGACCTTGGCCAGGCGCGCTTCAGTATAGCGCATCGAAGCCGGCGGATCGGGGTCCATCGAGCCGAAGTTGCCCTGACCATCGATCAGCGGCAGGCGCATCGACCAGTCCTGGGTCATGCGCGCCAGTGCATCGTAGATCGCGCTGTCGCCGTGCGGGTGATAGTTACCCATCACGTCACCAACGATCTTGGCGCTCTTGCGATAGGGCCGACCGGCAACAAAGCCGCCTTCCTGGCTGGCAAACAGAATGCGGCGGTGAACCGGCTTAAGGCCGTCGCGCACGTCGGGAAGGGCGCGGCTCACGATCACGCTCATCGCGTAATCGAGATAGCTGGTCTTCATCTCATCGACGATGTCGACGCGCTGAAAATCGCCCTCCGGACCAGTGGGTTCGGTGCCTTCGAATTCGGGAATGTCTTGGTTGTCGCTCACGCGGAATATCGGCCGATTGTTGGCGGGAAAGTCGTATTGAGCCGACTAGGCCATAGCCGCCAGAAAGACCACCGCATCCGCCCCGCCTTCGCAATTTTTCCACACTCATGGCTGCTCGACGGAATGAACACGACCAGTTGCATTCAACGCGCGTTCACTGCCCGGCTGTTAGGTGGCTGCAACAGTTGCCAAGCTGGCCTTTTGACGCCAGTAGCAGGCACGATGGAAGTTGCGTCCGAGATTATGCTCGGGCGGTACGAGGAGTGAAGTAAACGATGCGTGGCACCCACTATTTGACCCGCCCGGCCTATGCCCTTGCGATGGCATTGGTTTCGTTCGCCGCCGTTGGCGTGGTCGCCACCCCGGCTCAGGCCCAGAAGAAGGATGACAAGAAGGCTGCGGCCAAGGCTCCACAGCCGACCAAGGCTTTCATCCCGGCCTACACCGAACTCAAGACGATGCTCGATGCGGCAGCCAAGCGCCCCGATGTTATCGCCGCCAAGGCGAAGGTCTCTGAAACCGAGCGCGCCTATCGCTCGGCTCGTGGCCGGGCGGCGCAGGATGCGGCCCGCGGTCAATACGATGCCTCCGTCGCGGCCCTTGGCGGACTGCTGACCGCCGAAAAGGCCAAGGTGGATGAGCTGTTCACCAAGACCGGCAATGACGCAGACAAGTTCTTCGCCGGACAGCTGACTTTCACTTACGGAGGCCTGGCGGTTGACAAGGCGATGCAGCGCCGCGGCCTGGTCTCGATGATCGAAAGCGGCAATGTTCCGGCCACGGAAGTGGGCAAGTACAACTATTACGCTGCCGGCTTTGCCTTTGACATGAAGGACTTTGCCGCTGCCGAAGCCTCACTCAAGGCCGCGATCGCCGCTGGCTACAACGGCAATGACGTGAAGGGCCTGCTGGCCGAGGCGCAGAACTCTGCCGGACGCCCGGCCGATGCACTGGCCACGATCAAGGACATTGTCGAGACTTCGGTCGCCGCCGGCCAGGCGCCTGCTGCGGACGTGCTCGAACGTGCAGTGCTGATTTCGTACCAGAGCAAGAGCCCCGATGCCGCGGAATGGGCCATCCGTCGCGCCGAATTCTATCCCACCCAGCTTGGCTGGGTCGCTGCCGGCCAGATTCTGCGTGAGCGTGGCAACTTTGGCCCGGCAGATTCGCTCGATATCTCGCGCGCGTTGGACAAGGCCGGTGCCCTGAACAGCAGCAGCCAGTCGGTGCAGCGCGAATACATTGAATATATGCAGTCTGCTGTTGGCAAGGTTGGCGTGCTTTATCCGGGTGAAGTCATCAAGGTCGCCAACCAGGGGATTAAGGCAACGGCACTGCAGGCGACTGACCCGTTCGTGCGTGATGCTCTGGCGGAAGCCAACCGCCGCCTTGCTGCGGACAAGGCCTCGCTGGCTGGCCTGGAACGCGATGCTCGTGCTTCTGCTGCCACCGTGAAGACCGTGCTGATCGGTGCTGATACACTGCTCAGCTATGATCAGGATGCGAAGGCTGCCGAATTGTACCAGATCGCGCTGGGTAAGCCCGGTGTCGATATGGCCGGCGCCAATCTGCGCCTTGGCATTGCGCTGATCAAGCAGGGTAAGATGGCTGAAGCCGAAGCGGCACTTGCCAAGGTGGATGGTCCGCGCAAGGGCATTGCTCAGTTGTGGACCCTGATCGCGAAGGGCAAGACGATCCCCGCCGTCTGATCGATACTATCGCAATATAGGAAAGGGGCGGCGGGAAACTGCCGCCCTTTTCTGTGGGTGTCAGGCGGGTGAGAACTCGTCGGTAGCTTCGTCAAGCACGTGCAATACGCCATCGCTGATTGCAAAGAATACGCCCCGCAGCTTCAGGGTGCCTTGGCGTTCCTTGGCCAGAATCTGGGGGAAGGTCCGCAGGTTGGATAGGCTAACCTTCACCCCGGCCATTTCCATGGCGCGTTCGGCTTCTGGCCCTTCTGTGCCGTGGTGAAGCGCAACCATCTGGCGTGCTTCGTCCAGTAGCCCGATCCAGTCTGCCACGAAGCCGCCTTCGCCGCGCGGGGCACCGTGCAATTCCTTGCTGAGCGCGGCCTTGCAGCCGCCGCACATGCCGTGCCCCATCACCACGATCTGTTTCACCTGCAGCTTCTGCACGGCAAATTCGAGCGCTGCGGAAACGCCATGGAGACCGGGCGCCGTTTCAAACGGCGGAACCAGCGCCGCAACATTGCGCACGACGAAGATCTCGCCAGGGTCAACATCGAACACCTGTGCGGGATCGACCCGGCTATCAGAGCAGGCGATCACCAGCAGCTTGGGTGACTGGCCTTCTTCGGCCAAGCGGTCATACCGCTCCTTCTGGTCGCGATAAGCACCCAGGCGGAAGCGATGGTAGCCGTTCAAAAGGGCGGCAAACTCTGGCATCAGAAACGCTCCCCGCGGATCACTTCGACATCCCACATCGTCAGCAGCAGACCGTGACTTGAAAGCATAGGTGTTAACGCTTCGACCAAGGTTTCGGCCTTTTCCGCAGAGGATATGGCCAGGACGAGCGATTTGTCAGTGCCCATTACCCGTTCTTCGCGCCAACGACCGTCGCGGCCGCTGCCCGAGGTGACTGGCAGCACAGACCAGCCGGTGATCCCGGCCTTGTCGATGGCCTTGGTCACCCTGCGGACCAATGGGCTATCGACCAAGACCTCGATACGTTTGCGGATAACGGTTTCGATCATGGCTTACCTTAGCTTGCGCCTAGCCAGCGCGACATTTCGCCAAACAGGCTGATCCCGATCAGGATGTTGAAGGGAAAAGTGATCGACAAGGACATGGTCAAGTAAATCCCCGGGTCGGCCTGCGGCAACGCCAGTCGCATCGCGGCCGGCACAGCGATGTAACTGGCACTGGCACACAGCACGCCCATTGCCGCGGCAGTAGCCGCATCAAGGCCAATCAGGTTCCCGATCACCACACCCAACGTCCCGTTCACAACGGGGAAGGCAATCGCAAGCATGGCCAGCCGTAGGTTAAGCGCGCGGGCATCGATCAAGCGCCTCGCAGCAATCAGGCCCATATCCAGCAGGAACAGGCAGAGCACGCCCTTGAAACCGCTTTCAAAAAAGGGTTGCACTTCGGCATAGCCCTTTGGTCCAGCGATCAGACCGATGGCAAAGCTGCCCAAAAGGAGTACCACCGAAGCGTTCAGGAAGACCTCGCGCAGAAGTTCACCCTTGGACTGGCTATCACTGGTCGTTCCGCGCCGGGCCAGCATCAGCCCCGACAGGATTGCCGGTGTTTCCATCACCGCCAGAACCGCCACCATGAAACCGGCGACAACTAAACCGCTTGCACCAAGCAGTTCGTTTGCCGTGACGAAAGTCACCACACTGACCGAGCCATAGTGCGCAGCAACGGCACCCGCATTGATCTGGTCGAGCCGGCCGAAACTGCGAAGGGCGGTATAGGCCAAGATCGGGATGGCAAAGCTTAGCGCCAGCCCGGCCAAGAGCGCCGCGGCCACCTCTGCATTCACGCCCGACTTCGCAACGGCCACGCCGCCTTTCAGGCCAATCGCCGCCATCAGATAGAGCGACATGCCCTTGGCAATGGCTTCGGGAATGGCCAGATCGGAACGCAGCGCGGACGCCAGTAAGCCAAGAAGGAAAAACAGGATCACCGGCGAGGCGAACGGGGCAAATGCGGCAACTTCCATCAGCGCAGGGCGCTAGCGCCATTGGCAAGCGGAGGCAAGGAGACTAGAGGGCGGGACATGAACGACCTGGCGAACCCTCCCAAGCCCGAACGTCAGCGCAAACCGGATTGGATCCGGGTCAAGGCGCCTACCAGCCGTGGTTACGGCGAGACCCGCCAACTGATGCGCGATCTCAACCTCAATACGGTTTGCGAGGAAGCCGCTTGCCCCAATATCGGCGAGTGCTGGACCAAGAAGCACGCAACGGTGATGATCCTCGGTGATGTCTGCACGCGGGCCTGCGCTTTCTGCAACGTCAAGACCGGCATGCCGCGGGCGGTCGATCCGCTAGAGCCCGAGCACGTTGCCACGGCAGCTGCCAAGATGGGGCTCGAACATATCGTCATTACCTCGGTTGACCGGGATGACCTGCCGGATGGCGGAGCCGGGCAGTTCGTCAAGGTGATCGAAGCGCTGCGCCGCAACACGCCAGCCACCACGATCGAGATCCTCACACCCGACTTTCGCGGCAAGATGCAGGCTGCGGTTGAGGCAATTGTTGCGGCCGGGCCAGACGTCTACAACCACAACCTTGAAACCGTGCCGCGGCTTTACCCGACAATCCGGCCGGGTGCGCGCTATTACGCCTCGCTGCGGCTGCTGGAGGAAGTGAAACGCCACAATCCGCTGATCTTCACCAAGAGCGGCATCATGCTGGGGCTGGGCGAAGAGCGGCTTGAAGTCCACCAGGTGATGGACGACATGCGCAGCGCCGGGATCGATTTCCTGACGATGGGCCAGTACCTTCAGCCCACGCCCAAGCATGCCAAGGTGGTCGATTTCGTTACCCCGCAGGCCTTTGACGCCTATGGCGCGATTGCCCGCGCCAAGGGCTTCTTGCAGGTTGCCGCCAGTCCGCTGACCCGCTCCAGCTATCACGCCGGCGATGATTTCAAGGCGATGCGCGCCGCGCGCGAGGCGCAGCTGGCCAAGGCCGCAGCGCGCGGCTGATGCCGGGCGTCCGCGAAGTCCGTCGGCTGCCATGGTCGGCCGAACAGATGTACGATCTGGTGGCTGACGTTGCCCGCTATGGGGAATTTCTGCCCTGGGTGGTTGCCACCCGCGTGCGTTCGGACAGCGAGACCGAGATGATTGCCGACATGCTGGTGGGCTTCAACGCGCTGCGTGAGAAGTTCACGTCACGGGTGTTGAAGCAGCGGCCCGAGCGGATCGAAGTGATCTACGTCGACGGGCCGATGCGCGATCTTGATAATGTCTGGCAGTTTCGACCGCTGGAAGGTGGTGGCTGCGAGATCGAATTTATGGTCAGCTTCACCTTTCGTAACGCCATGTTCGAACGGTTGGCCGGGCAATATTTCGACCGGGCCTTTCGCAAGATGGTCGGCGCGTTCGAAACGCGGGCCGAGGCCCTTTATGGCAGCAACAACTCCAGCGCGACCAGTGCCGCCTGATGGCGCACTGTTGAGCGGCTTGAACCATCCAGCAGTCGCTCTTCGGCCAGCGACTCTTCCTCATCCTGACCGCGGATCGCGCGGGCAAAGACCACGGTGCCAACTGGCTTCTGCGGGGAACCGCCATCCGGTCCGGCGATCCCGCTGATCGCGACAGCCACGTCGGCTCCGCTGCGCTTCAGCGCACCCTGGGCCATGGCCCAGGCACAGGCGATGGAGACCGCGCCAAACGTGTCGATGATGTCAGGATTGACGCCGAGCAGTTCCTGCTTGGCCTCATTGGAGTAGGTCACGAAGCCGCGATCAAGCACCGCTGAAGAGCCAGCGATCTCGGTCAGGGCTGCGGCAACCAGGCCGCCGGTGCAGCTTTCAGCCAATGCCACGGTACGGCCGGCAGCGATATTGCCTGCGATCACGCGCGCGGCGAGTTCGGCCAGATCTTCGGGGAGCAGGTGGTCCATCATCAAGCCTTACAGATCGCCAACTTACCCAGACGCGCCTGGCCGGCCCGGGCGCCAAGTCCAGCAGCAAGGCCAATCACTTCTGCTGTGCTTTCGGCCGGGAGCGGGGAAAGCAGCATCACCAGGCGGTCTACCGCCGAGCAGCGTTCAGTTGGCAATTGCTGCCCGACCATCGATGTTACCGCCCCCTCAACAAACGGCTTCAGGCTCTCATCCGGCATGTTCTTGAGCAGGCCAATAGCCTGCGGGTCCATCCCGCCGCCAAGCTTGAAGAAGGCTGCCTTGGCAAGTGGCCAGGCCCGATCGCGCCCGGCGGCATAGCGCTTTGCCAGGGTTTCGGACTGGCTGCGTAGGAATGCATCGCTGGGTAGGACGGGCGTGCAGCGTTGGGCGGCGCCGCGGATTACCCCGGGCAGGGCAAAGGTGGATACGGCCGCAAACTCCTGCGCAGTGAGGCACGGCTGCTCCGCCGAGGCGGCCATGGCTGGCGCGGGCAGGGCCAATGCAATTGCCAAGGCGATAGTCCGATTTGCGGCGGGCATCTTAAGCATCTCCATCAGTCGCGCAGCAGCGTGGCTACCGCCTGTGCGGCGATCCCTTCGGCCCGGCCGGTAAAGCCCAGCCGTTCGGTGGTTGTTGCCTTTACGCTGATCGCACCCAGATCGGTAGCGAGGATTTCTGCTAGACGTAAGCGCATGGCCTCGCGGTGCGGGCCGATCTTGGGGGCCTCACATACAATCGTCAGGTCGATGTTACCGATGCGATAACCCGCCGCAGTGGCCAAGGTTGCCGCATGAGCCAGAAAGCGATCTGATGAGGCCCCTTTCCACTGGGGGTCGCTGGGCGGGAAATGGCTACCAATGTCCCCTTGGCCAATTGCGCCAAGGATTGCATCAACCAGCGCGTGGATCGCCACATCGGCATCGCTGTGCCCGGCCAGTCCGTGGCTGTGATCTATTTTTACCCCGCAAAGCCACAGTTCCTCGCCGGGACTGAGCCGATGGACATCGTAACCCGTTCCAACACGCAGCGGAGGAAGCGTGGCTTCAAAATCGCTGGCGAAAGTCAGCTTATGCAAGCGTTCGTCTCCTTCGACCAGGGCAACGGCTAATCCCGAGGCACGGGCGACCTGGGCGTCGTCGCCGGGTTCATCCGATCCGTTCCAGTTCCGGTGCGCAGCCCAGATATCGCGGTATCGGAAAGCCTGCGGAGTCTGCACGCGCCGCAGCAGTTCGCGGCGGGCAGGCTGCGCCATCAGGCCACCTTCAGCTTCGGTCAGGCTATCCACTACCGGCAAGACCGGAATGGCGCCGGGATGGTTCGCCAGCGCATCAACCAAACGATCGAACACAGCCCGAGGAAGGATCGGCCGCGCGGCATCATGAATCAGGACAAGGTCTGGAGCGCCGGCTTCGAGTGCAGCAAGCCCGAGGCGTACCGAATCCCGCCGCGTCGTTCCGCCGGTCACCAGCACGATCCCCGGAAGGCCGGCGAGGCATTCCGCGGCAAGCCTATCGGCGCCATCAGGAATGGCGACGACGATCGGACTTACCCCTGCTGCTGCCAGCGCTTCAGCCGAATGGCGAACTACAGGCTTGCCGCGCCACCTGGCGAACTGCTTGGGCAGGGGCTGTCCCGCGCGCAACCCTTGCCCGGCCGCGACGATGACGGCAGCGATACTTGGGATGAGGTGGGTTGAATTGCTCATTGCCTGGGCGCCGGTAAAGACTTGCCGTGTTTCCGGCAATTCCCTATGTGCTGCCCAAATTTTAGGCAGAGTGCAATGACCCTCCCGGTTCCTCCCTCTCTAAGCCCGATCCAGGTTGGGCCGCAGCGCATCGATTGCCCGGTTATTCTGGCGCCGATGACCGGCGTAACCGACCTGCCGTTCCGCCGCCTGGTTCGGCGCTACGGCTCGGGCCTCAACGTTACGGAGATGATCGCCAGCCCGGCCGCGATCCGCGAAACGCGGGTTTCGGTGCAAAAGGCCATGTGGGATCAGATCGAAGAGCCGGTATCGATGCAGCTGGTTGGCTGTGATCCGGTTCAGATGGGTGAGGCGGCCAAGCTGGTCGAAGATCGCGGCGCGGCGATTATTGACATCAACATGGGTTGCCCGGTGCGCAAGGTGGTTAATGGCGATGCCGGATCGGCGCTGATGCGTGATGTGCCGCTTGCCGCCAAGCTGATTGAAGCGACGGTAAAGGCTGTCTCGGTCCCGGTAACGGTCAAGATGCGGATGGGCTGGTGCCATGACAGCCTGAATGCCCCGGAACTGGCGAAGATTGCCGAAGACCTTGGGGCCAAGATGGTCACGGTTCATGGCCGGACCCGCAACCAGATGTACAAGGGCGATGCTGACTGGGGCTTTATCCGCCAGGTCAAGGAAGCGGTTTCGATCCCGGTCATCGTCAATGGCGATATCTGTGGGATTGAAGATGCGGCCCAGGCGCTTGAACAGTCTGCTGCGGATGGGGTGATGATCGGGCGCGGCGCTTATGGCAAACCGTGGTTGCTAGGGCAGATCATGCATTGGTTGCGCCATGGCGTGCAGGTTGCCGATCCATCGATCGACGAGCAATTGTCTGTAGTTTTAGAGCATTACGATGCAATGTTAAGCCATTATGGTAGGGATACCGGTGTGAAGATGGCCCGCAAGCATCTCAGCTGGTATACCAAGGGCCTGCATGGCTCTGCCGAATTCCGTAACCGGATCAACTTTGTGGACGATGCCGATGAGGTGATCCGCAGCCTGCGTGAATTCTACGCTCCCTTCATCTCGCGCTTGGCGGCCTGATCATGGCGGATGCCGCGCGTCAGTTGGCCTCTTTGCCGCTGGCCGTGGTCCTGCTAGCGCCCGGTCAGCGCATTGCCGCCGCCAATCCGGCGGCGGAGCAGCTTCTGGGGCAAAGCGCCCGCCGTCTGCTTGAGCGCGATCTGGGCGAGGTCATCCGGTTCGAAGAGCCTCGCTTGGCAGAACGCATGGCCGAGAGTGAAGCGCAGATTTCAGCAAGGGCAACGCCGGTGCTGGTTCCCGGGCAAGGCACGCGCCGCCTCGACATCACTGCTGCACCAGTCATCGATCAGCCTGGGTGGCAGGTTCTGACGTTGCAGGATGGCGCGGGGGCCGAGGCGCTGCGCGGCGAGGGCAGCGAAGATACTGTGCTGCGCGCGCCCGAAATCCTCGCGCACGAGATCAAGAACCCGCTTGCGGGAATACGCGGTGCCGCGCAACTGCTTGGCCGCAAGGTCAAAGGCAGCGATCACGCGCTGACCGGCCTGATCGCGGACGAGGTGGATCGGATCGCCAAGCTGATTGACCAGATGCAAACCCTTTCGCGCCGCACGCCGCCGCAGCTGGAGCCATGCAACCTGCATGAGGCTGTCCGGCGCGCGCGCGCCGTTATTGAAGCCGGGGGCAAGGCGCCGGTGGTGATCGAGGAGTTTGATCCGTCGCTGCCGCCCGTCCTGGCCAATGCCGATGCGCTGGTCCAAGTGCTGATCAACCTGATCGCCAATGCGGCTGAAGCCTGCTCGGCCGTATCCGCACCAAGGATTGCGGTTCGCACGCGCTTCGCCAGCGGTCTGCAACTCCACCGAACGCCCGAGGGCGCTCCAGTCCGTCTACCGATTGAATTGCGGGTCAGCGACAATGGCCCCGGGGTCGATCCGGCGATGGCCGATCACCTGTTCGAACCCTTCGTGACAACCAAGAAGAGTGGCCAAGGATTGGGCTTGGCGCTCGTGCGGCGGATGGTGCGTGATATGAACGGCCGGATCAGCCACGATCGTGAGGAAGCGACAGGGCTGACGCACTTCCGGGTGCACCTGCAAGTCGCGCCCAAGGCCTTGGCCCTTCACAAAATAAAGGAAGACGTGGCATGAGCGTGCTGCTGGTCGAGGACGACACCTCCATCGCGATCGTCATTACTGCCGCGCTTGAGGCCGAGGGGTTTGAGGTTGTTCGCTGCGATTCGATCGCCGAGCGGGATCGCCTGCTTGAACAGCGCCGATTTGCCGCGTTGGTGACCGACGTGATGCTGACCGACGGGGATGGGATTGCCACGATTGACCGGGTCCGTGCGGCCGATCCGGATTTGCCCATCATCATCCTCTCTGCCCAGAACACCCTTGATACGGCGGTGCGCGCTACGGACACCGGGGCATTTGAATACTTCCCCAAGCCGTTCGACATCGATGAGCTCGCCCGTACCGTCCGCCAGGCCGTGGGCAACAGCGCCAACCGGATCGACATTGAAGGGGAAGGTGCGCCCGCTGGCTTGCCGCTGGTGGGCCGCAGCGCAGCGATGCAGGCGGTCTACCGGATGATTACTCGGGTCCTGCGCAATGACCTGACCGTACTCGTGCTGGGGGAAAGCGGTACCGGCAAGGAATTGGTTGCTGAAGCCATCCACCAGCTTGGCCAGCGGCGCGATGGCCCATTTGTTGCGGTCAACACCGCGGCCATCCCGGGCGAGCTGATTGAAAGCGAACTATTCGGGCATGAGAAGGGCGCCTTCACCGGTGCGGTTGCCCGTCATGTCGGCAAGTTTGAGCAGGCAAATGGCGGCACGCTGTTTCTCGATGAAATTGGCGACATGCCGATGCAGGCGCAAACTCGGCTGCTGCGGGCGCTGCAGTCTGGCTCGGTGCGACGTGTGGGCGGCCGTGACGAGATCAAGGTTGATGTCCGGATCGTCGCGGCCACCAACCGCGATCTGCAACCGATGATAGCCGCCGGAACGTTCCGTGAAGATCTTTACTACCGATTGAACGTCGTGCCCATTACCCTGCCACCGCTGCGCGACCGGGCCGATGATATCCCGGCGCTCGCCAGGCACTTCCTTGCCTTGGCAGCGCAGGAAGGGCTGCCGCGCCGACAATTGTCAGACGATGCGGCTGCAGTGCTGGCGCAGCAAGCCTGGCGTGGCAATGTCAGGGAGCTGCGTAACTTCATCTATCGACTGGCGCTGCTTGCGCGCGAGGACGTGGTGGATCCTGGAACGCTTGGGCCGCTGCTTGCAGCCGCCCCGCAATCGGATGGGCCGGTGCCAGAGGCAGGGCTGGATCACGCTGTTCAAGCCTGGCTCGGCCAGAACAAGCCGTTGGCAGGAACGGTTTATGACGCGGCCCTTGCAGCTTTTGAGCGTCCGCTGTTTGAAACCGTGCTTCGCGAGACACACGGCAACCAGCTCCGCGCCGCACAAGTGTTGGGGATAAACCGCAACACACTCCGCAAACGCCTAGGAGAACTGGGGATCGCGCCCGCTGAACTTGTCCGGTAAGGTGCCCTTGCTTTTTGGCAACAGTGGTGTTGTAACCGCGCAACGATGACGCCCCGCGTCCCTTCTTCTCGCAATAGCGGCTGGTCCCGTTGGCGGCGGCGTTTTCAGATTGCGGCCCGTCGAGCGAACGCCTTTGCCCTGATGGAATTTATCGCGGTGGTTGCGTTCCTGGTCATGACCGGGATCACCTGGTTCGTGATCAGCGCGCAGTCGAAATCCGATGACCTGCTTCCGACCGACTTGACGGCGACGCTGCTGGTGGGAACACTGATCCCGGCCCTGGCAATCTTGGTTCTGCTCGGACGGCGCCTAGCCCTGCAGCGCGCGCGAGAAGTGGCTGGCGGCACGGGGCAGCTTCACGTTCGCCTGGTCTTCCTGTTTTCGCTGATTTCGGCGATCCCGACGCTGCTGGTTGCGATCTTCGCCTCGTTCCTGTTCCAATCGGCGGTGGAGTTCTGGTTCTCTGACAAATCACGCGGTCTGCTTGAAAACTCGAACAAGCTGGCGCTCGGGTTCTATGAGCAGACCGAGAACGACATGAAGTATTCGTCGCTGGCCATGGCGGCCGACTTGCGCGATTTTCTGAGCAAGCAGAGCCCCGTCAGCCCCGAGTTTATCAGCTATTACCAGTTCCAGATCACCAACCGGAACATCAATGAATCCACGATCCTGCAAAAGCTCCCCGATGGATCGCTGAGCCGCGCCGCCTTTGCCCGCGGTGACAATCCGCTCAACGAGCAGGTCTCCGAAGGCGTGGTCCGGCAACTGGATAGCGGCGCGGACATTGTCGTCGATACCAAACCCGACAAGATCGAGGCGCTGACCCCAATCGATCGCCGCACCGGGATTTATCTTTACACCGCCCGCAAGTCTGATTTGCTCAGCCTGTCACAGGGACAACGCGCACAAAGCATTGTGCGTGACTATGCGGAACTGACCAAACGGACGCGGGTGCTGCAGCTGCAGTCGATCATCGCGCTGTTCGTGGCATCGCTGGCTTTGGTGGGTCTGTCGGTCTGGTTTGCACTGCGCTTCGCCGACAGGCAGGTCAAACCGCTTTATGACCTGGTGGCCGCGGCGCGCGAGGTTGGGGCAGGCAATTTCTCTATGCGGATTGATGGCCGGACCGGAGCCGATGAGATCGGCCTGCTCAACCGCGCCTTCAACCGCATGACCCAACAGCTTGATCGCCAAACACAGGCGCTTGTTGGCGCCAATCAGCAGCTGGATGAGCGCCGTGCTTTCATCGAGGCGGTGCTCGATTCGGTCACCGCAGGTGTCGTCTCAACCACAACTGGTGGTGAGGTTCGATTGATTAACGGGGCCGCGATGAAGCTGCTGCTTACCCAGGGGGCGGAATCGCCGGTCGGGCTGCCGCTGAGCCAGCTAGTTCCCCCGATTGCCGAGCTGCTGGAAAACGGCAAGCACAACGGAATTGTGCAGTTCGCCAAAGGTTCTGAGCTTCTAACTCTGGCTGTTAAGGCGAGCGAGAACCCGACTGGATTTGTGGTAACCTTCGAGGATATCACCCGCCAGTTGTTGGACCAGCGTCAGGCAGCATGGTCCGATGTGGCTCGCCGAATTGCGCACGAGATCAAGAACCCGCTGACCCCAATCCAGCTGGCGACGGAGCGCCTTAAGCGGCGCTACCGCAAGCTGGTGACGGCCGATGTCGAACTGTTTGATGAATTGACCAGCACTATCATTCGTCAGGTGGGCGACCTGCGGAAGATGGTCGACGAGTTCTCCTCGTTCGCCCGCTTGCCCAAACCGGTGTTCCGCGGCGAAGATCCGGTTGATCTCGCGCGCCAGGCCATTTTCCTGCAGGAAGTGGCGCGGCCAGAGATCAACTTCTCCTTTTCCGCGAGCCGCGGTATCGGGATTATCGCCTGTGACCGACACCAGTTCGGGCAGGCTATGACCAATGTGCTGAAGAACGCGACGGAGGCTGTCGAAGCTCTCCAGAAGACTGCCGATGCCGATTATCGGGGCCGGGTCAGCCTGGCATTGGCAATGGTTGATGAGGAACTGGTGGCCACAGTCACTGATAACGGGATCGGTCTACCGCAGGATCGGGAGCGGATCATGGAGCCGTATGTGACGACCCGCGAAAAGGGCACCGGTCTTGGGCTCGCGATCGTCAAAAAGATCGTCGAAGAGCATGGTGGGGATATGACGTTCGGACATGCCGAAGGGCAGGGCACCGTGGTGACCTTGCGGTTTGCGCGCGATCCGCTTGGCCGCGGGCGCACTGGCGAAGCAGCAGAATGAGAGCAGGAACAAGATAGGCAATGGCACTCGATATTCTGATCGTTGACGACGAACGCGACATTCGCGACCTGGTCGCCGGGGTGTTGGCTGATGAAGGTTATGAATGTCGCACCGCGGGTGACAGCGTAACCGCGCTCGACATGATCGACCAGAGGCGGCCCAGCCTGGTCTTGCTCGACGTCTGGCTTCACGGCAGCCCGATGGACGGGCTGGAAGTGCTTGATGCGATCAAGACCCGCGAACCCGAGCTGCCGGTCATCATCTTTTCGGGTCACGGGAACATCGATACCGCTGTCTCGGCAATTGGTCGCGGGGCGATGGATTTCATCGAAAAGCCGTTCGAGGCCGAGCGTCTATTGCTGTTGGTAGCCCGGGCGACCGAGACAGAGCGCCTCCGTCGTGAGAATGCGCGCCTGCGGGAAGGATTTGTCACGGCTGATGAGTTTACTGGCAATTCCAGTGCAATTAACCAGGTTCGGGCAACTCTAAAGCGCGTTGCAAACACCGGCAGCCGCTTGCTCATTTCGGGGCCCGCCGGTGCAGGGAAGGAAGTTGCGGCGCGACTGCTCCATTCGTGGAGTTCGCGCTCAGACCACGCTTTTGTAACCGTAAATTCAGCGCGCATTACGCCTGAGCGTTTTGAGCAGGAACTGTTTGGCGAAGAATCGGGCGGCAAGTTGATCCGAGCTGGCCTGCTTGAGTTGGCAGATGGTGGCACGCTGTACCTTGATGAGGTGGCCGACATGCCGCTGTCGACCCAAGCGCGGATCCTGCGCGTTTTGACTGAGCAAAGCTTTGTAAGGGTTGGAGGCCACCGGCAGATCCGCGTTGACGTGCGGGTGGTATCATCAACCGCACGCGATCTTGAGCGGGAGATTTCGGAAAAGCGGTTCCGCGAAGATCTGTTCTATCGATTGAATGTGGTGCCCGTTGCCATCCCCTCACTGGCCGAGCGTCGCGACGATATTCCGACGCTGGTCGATCACTTCTTTGCCCGGTTCGCCGCTGATCAGGGGGTGTCACCACCCGGCGTTAGCAGTGAAGCAATGGCCGCTCTCCAAAGCTATGAATGGCCGGGCAACGTGCGCCAGCTCCGCAACCTGGTTGAACGGACGATTATTCTGACACCACGCGAAAAGCTTGAGCGGATCGAAGCGGACATGCTTCCCGCTGAGCTGCTCGGTGGGCGGATGAATGGCGACAGCGGCATTTCGGCATTGATGGGTGTTCCACTCAGGGAAGCGCGTGAGAATTTCGAGCGCGAATACCTGCGCGTGCAAATTCGACGCTTCTCCGGGAACATCTCGCGCACGGCGGCCTTTATCGGGATGGAGCGCTCGGCTTTGCACCGCAAGCTCAAGCTGCTGGGCATGGTCGATCGCCGCGAAGACGAATGTGAAGAGGAAATTGCTGAATAAGCCTGCGCGGATTGTGCATTGCGGCATGACCGAAGCCGGGATAGTCTGCTGCCCCTGACTACCGGTTGCCCTCGGGCAGCCAGACTGCGGACCGCCAGCAAGGTGGCCGCCAAGAACGAAGGAGACCGCAATGACCTCTCGCACGCTTAGCGCTCGTCCGCGCCCGCCCAAGGCAGAACCGGAAACGCCGGTCGCGCCCGTTCAGACCCCGGTAAAGGGGCAGAACCTTCAGGATCAGTTCCTGAACCTGCTGCGCAAGAACAAGATTCCGGTCACCATGTTCCTGGTGAAAGGCGTGAAGCTGCAAGGCATTGTCACCTGGTTCGATAACTTTTCGATCCTGCTGCGCCGTGATGGCCAGTCGCAATTGGTATACAAGCATGCTGTTTCCACCATCATGCCCAGCCAGCCGATCGACGCGAACCAGTTCGGCAGCGCCGGGGAGGGGGGCAAGAAGACACGCCTGCTGCAGGATGTGTTCCTTTCCAGCCTGCGCAAGGAAGCAGTCCAGGTTACCATGTTCCTGGTCAATGGCGTGATGCTGCAGGGCCGCGTTGCGGCTTATGATCTGTTTTGCATGCTGCTGGAACGCGAAGGCTATGTGCAGTTGGCCTACAAGCATGCGGTTTCGACCATCCAACCCGTCACCCCGGTTGATCTGACCGGTGAGTGGGACGGCGAAGAGGATGACGACGCCTGAGCTTTCTTGACGACAATCGTGAGGACGTTGCCCGCGGTGCACGGGCCGTGGTCGTGTGTCCGACCTTCCGGGCCCGCGGTGGCGGCTCCGATCCCGAAGCGCGGCTTGAGGAAGCCAAGGGCCTAGCCCTGGCGATCGGCCTGGTGGTGGTTGAAGCCGTCACGGTGCCCATCCGCGAGGCGCGGGCCGGCACGTTGTTCGGCGATGGGCAGATTCAGAACATCGCCGCAACCTGCGAGATGGAGCAGGCCGAGCTGGTGATCGTCGATGGCGCGCTGACCGCGATCCAGCAGCGCAACCTGGAAGACAAGCTTAAGCGCAAGGTGATCGACCGGACCGGCCTGATCCTTGAAATCTTTGGGGAGCGGGCAGCCACGGCTGAAGGCCGGTTGCAGGTTGAGCTGGCCCACCTAGATTACCAGGCCGGCCGCTTGGTCCGGTCATGGACCCATCTTGAGCGGCAGCGCGGTGGCTTTGGTTTTTTGGGCGGCCCTGGCGAAACCCAGATCGAAGCAGACCGGCGGATGATCCGCGACCGGATGGCCCGCCTGCGCCGCGAGCTGGAGCAGGTACGCCGCACCCGCGGGCTCCATCGCAGCCGGCGGGAGAAGGCTCCCTGGCCCGTGATCGCGCTGGTCGGCTATACCAATGCTGGCAAGTCGACGCTGTTCAACCGCCTGACCGGGGCAGGGGTCATGGCCGAAGACCTGCTCTTCGCCACGCTCGATCCCACGATGCGGCGGATCCGCTTGCCCGGCGTGGACAAGGCGATCCTTTCGGACACGGTAGGTTTCATTTCCGACCTGCCGACCCAGCTGGTCGCCGCCTTCCGCGCTACGCTGGAAGAGGTGACGGCGGCGGACGTTATCGTGCATGTGCGCGATATCGCCAATCCAGACAGCCTGGCGCAAAAGCGGCAGGTGCTGGAAGTGCTCGAGGAACTTGGGCTGATCGAAGGGGAAGGGGCCACACCCACGGTCCCGATCGTTGAGGCCTGGAACAAGTGGGATTTGCTCCCGCCGGAACGGGCTGATGAGCTTGCCGCCCAGATTTCAGCGCACCCGGATGAAGTTATCGTGCCGATTTCCGCGATCACCGGCCAGGGTTGCGAGCAGTTGCTGTCTGACGTTTCGAAACTGCTGACATCTGGCGCCCGGCCGCATGAATTCGTCGTGCCGGTTAGCGACGGCCAGCGCCTTGCCTGGCTGCACGCCCATGGTGAAGTGGTCGCTGATCAAGACGGCGGCGAGGATGAGCGCGGCCCGTTGCGGCGTTTGACAGTGCGGCTTGAGCCGCGCGAACTAGGCCGGTTTGTTCGCCTCTGACGCCTTGACGTCACGCCAGAGTTCTTCCTGCTGGTCGAGCGTAAGCTGCGCGAAATCAACGTTCCGATTGCGGGCCAGCGCTTCCATTCCGCGATAACGCCGTTCGAACTTGGCGTTGGCGGCACGCAAGGCGTCCTCGGCAGAGACGCCATAGGCGCGAACAAGATTGACGGCAGCAAAGAGCAGGTCGCCAGCCTCTTCGATCCGTTCATTTTCTGTTCCCGCGGCGGCCAGTTCGGCCATTTCCTCGCGCAGCTTGTCGGTTGGTCCTTCATGATCAGGCCAGTCGAATCCCTGGCGCGCGGCGCGTTTCTGAAGCTTTTCAGCACGCAGCAAGGCCGGCAGCGCCACGGCAACCCCATCCATCGCGCTGGTTGCTCCTTTGGCCGCGCGCTCCTCGGCCTTCAAGCTTTCCCAGCGTTCCTCGCGAGACTGGCCATCGTCATCAGCATCGCCAAAGATGTGTGGGTGGCGGGCTTCCATCTTGATGCTGATTGTTTCGGCAACGCCGTGAAAATCGAAGTGACCTGCTTCCTCGGCCATTCGGGCATGGAAGACCACCTGCAGGAGCAGGTCGCCCAGTTCTTCCTTGAGCGCCAACAGGTCGTTGCGCTCGATCGCATCGGCGACCTCATAGGCTTCCTCTAGCGTGTACGGCGCGATCGTCGCGTAGGTCTGCGCAAGATCCCATTCGCAACCGCTGTGCGGGTCGCGGAGACGGGCCATGATGGCGAGGAGGCGATCGATTGGAGGCATTTCGTACTCGAGCAGGAAAGGATGATAATATATATTATGTTAAATAAAATGCCGCCCTAGAGGGCCGAGAAGCCGACTATCCAGGTAACTATGGCGATAAAAATCACCCAAATCACCGCCATCTTCGCCGCTCCGTTGAACGACAGCCCCGCGGATCGAAGATTTCGCGACACAAGAAACAAACTGGCCAGCAGCACGGCTACCGCCGCAATCTGCTCGGCCGAAATCACAGCACAACCTCGAGCCCATCGTAGCCAACGGCAACGTGCGGCGGAACTTCGGCCGACAAGGACTGGTAATCCATCGATTTATCCAGGTGCGTCAAAACTGCCTGACTGGCCCGGCTGGCCTCGATCAGCTCCAACGCCATACCCAGGCAAGCATGGGTCGGATGCGGTTCCCGACGGAGGCAATCAACCACCAGCAGGTCAACCCCGCTGAACAAATCAACCATCTCCCGATTTATTGCACTAAAATCAGTGGCATAACCAATTGTCTTGCCGTCATTATCAAACCGCAAAGCGGTCGATTGCGCGGGTCCATGCGGCATCTGGCAATGAGCAACGGCAAAGCCTGCGCAGATCCGCAGGCGCTCAAGAGTGTCGAGTTCAACAATCGTATGATAGCCGTACTGTCCGGCGAATACATAGTCGAACCGTTGACGCAGCCGTCGCACGGTTTCTCCCACGGCATAACCCGGTATCGGACCGGCACGACCATAGCGGAGCGGTCGCAAATCATCGATCCCGTGGGTATGGTCGGCATGGTCATGAGTCCAGAACACGGCATCGATCCGGTCGATCCCATGGGCCAGGAACTGTGCTCGTAAATCAGTCGAAGTATCAACGAGAATGCGTTGACCTGAAACACTTTCAAGGATGATCGATGCACGCGTGCGGCGGTTGCGCGGTTCACTGGGATCGCACAGGCCCCAATCGTTGCCGATCCGCGGCACTCCGGTTGACGTGCCGGAGCCTAGCATCAGCAACTTCACAACGCGGCCTTGCTGAACAGCCGGCGGAAATTGGCCGTCGTCGTCTCGGCCAAGGCTTCGGGCGTTACGCCGCGCAGGTCGGCCACGAAACTGGCCGTATCCGCCACGAATGCCGGTTCGCACACCTTGCCGCGATGGGGCACCGGCGCAAGGAACGGCGCATCGGTCTCTACCAGCAAGCGATCAGCCGGGATTGTTGCCGCAATCTCCTGCAAATCCTTGGCATTTTTAAAGGTGACGATCCCGGACAGCGAAATCGTTAGACCAAGATCGAGCACGATCTGCGCGAAATTGGCCGATGCCGTGAAGCAATGGATCAGCGCCGGAAAGGCACCCTGCTTCATCTCATCGCGCAGGATCGCCGCCGTATCGTCTTCAGCGTCACGGGTGTGGATGATGATCGGCAATCCGGTGGCGCGGCTAACTGCAATGTGCCGCCTGAATAGCGCCTGTTGCGCCGCGCGGTCGGAATGATCGTAATAGTAATCGAGACCCGTTTCACCAATCGCGATCACCCGGGGATGTTCCGCTGCGGCCAGCAGTGCAGCCTCGCCCAGATCGGCATGGGCATCGGCTTCATGCGGGTGAATGCCCACGCTGGCCCAAACATCGGCCTCACGCTCGGCCGTGGCGATGACCTGATCCCATTCGCGCTGACGGGTCGAGATCGAGAGGAAGCCCCCCACCCCGGCTTGCCGCGCGCGATCCAGCACGCCTGCCTGATCCTCGACCAGACCCTTGTATTCAAGGTGGCAGTGCGAATCGATCAGCATCATTCAGCCGCCTCGTCAGCCGGCAGTTCAAGCCGCGGGAATACACCAAAAGGCTGCTCCAACGTGAACCCGCCGTCCAGCAATTCGTCCAGCCAATTCGTGGTTCCAAGCGCTGCGAAGTCGCGCGCCACGGCCGGAATTCCCATCTGATCAAGAAGGCGATCAGCCGATGCCGGAACCACTGGACGAATGGCAATGGCCAGGCTGCGGACTGCGCTGAACAGGGTCATCAGAACCACGCGCATCCGTTCCGGATCGGTTTTGCGGAGCGTCCAGGGCGCCTGTTCATCAACGTACTGGTTGCAGGCGAAGACCGCCTTCATCCACGCTTCGATCGCGCCAGACAGGTCCAGCGCGCCGAACGCAGCGGGAAACTCGTTCGAGCAAGCCGCCTGAACCGTCGCCAGCAAGGCCGCATCCACCTCGGCAGGTTCGAATGCCGATAGTTTTCCGTCCAGGTTCTTGAAGATCATCGACAGCGATCGCTGCGCCAGGTTGCCAAAACTGTTGGCCAGTTCGGCATTGCAGCGGGTGACAATGGCCTCGGCGGAATAGGAACCGTCCTGGCCGAAGCTGACTTCGCGCAGCAGGAAATAGCGCAGCTGATCGACCCCAAAGCGCTCCGCCAGTTCCAGCGGATCGACCACGTTGCCGAGCGATTTAGACATCTTCTCACCGCGGTGCAGCAGGAAACCGTGTCCGAACACCGCCTTGGGCGCCGGCAGGCCCGCACTCTTGAGGAAGGCCGGCCAGTATACCGTGTGGAAGCGGACAATGTCCTTGCCGATCAGGTGCAGGTTCGCCGGCCAGAACCGGGCAAAATCGCCCTCACGATCCGGGAAGCCGATCCCGGTCAGGTAGGTGGTTAGCGCATCGACCCAGACGTACATCACGTGCCCCGGGCTGCCCGGTACCGGGACCCCCCAGTCAAAGCTGGTGCGTGATACCGACAGATCGCGCAGTTCATTGCCCTTCAGGAACGCCAGAACTTCATTCCGGCGGCTCTCTGGCTCAAGGAAACCGGGCGTTTCGTTAAGTTCGATCAGGTAATCGCGATATTTGGAGAGGCGGAAGAACCAGCTTTCCTCCACAGTCCATTCCACTGGCGTGCCCTGCGGGGAAAGACGCTGCCCCCTTTCCCCGTCCTTAAGCTCGCCCTCATCATAAAAAGCCTCATCGCGAACCGAGTACCAGCCTTCGTAACGGTCAAGATAGAGATCGCCCGCAGCTTCCATGGCCTGCCAGATCGCGATCGAGGCGGCCTTGTGCTGCTCTTCCGTGGTGCGTCGGAACGCATCATAGCTGATATCAAGAGTAGCGCACATTTCACGGAAATAATTTGACATTTCCGTGGCGAACTCAAGCGTATCCCGCCCCAGTTTGCGCGCTGTCTGGTCCATTTTGAGGCCGTGCTCATCGGTGCCGGTAACCAGGCGCACATCGCGGCCCATGGCGCGCTGGAACCGCGCAATGGCATCGGCCGCAATGGCTTCATAGGCGTGGCCGATATGCGGGCGGCCATTGGGATAAGCGATAGCGGTGGTGATATAGAATGGTTCGGCCATGGCCGGTTGCAGTCTTTCTGGCTGAGTTACGCGGCCTCTCTAGGCATCGCGGCGGAGGCCAGCAACCCGCCAATTTCCATGGCAGCGAGGCCGGGATCGAAGTTATAGGTCGGGAGCTGCCCGGCAAAGCGCACCAGTTCGGCGTGGGCTGCGATAATCCGCGCCTGGTGGGCCCGCGGTGCGCCAGCCAGATCAGCGGCCACGACCGCGCGAGCCAGCTCAACCACAGCCTGCATCCGCTCACGGTCCGGGCGAGCACCGATCTCCGCGGCAAGGATGCCGCGCAGCGCGAAATCATCGTCGCCGCGCGTCAGGATGGCCTGCATCGCCTTTAGAATCGCACCCAGATCTTGATCGAGAAATTCAAGCGCGACCCCAGGCGCGCCTTGCGCAGCGGCAACGGCGGCTTCCCGAGCCGCTGGATCTGCTTCGGGCGCGGCCGCACGCAGCACTGTGTCTACTTCGTCATCGGCGAGTGGGGCAAAGCGCAACATCCGGCAACGCGACCGGATCGTTGGCAACAGCCGACCAGGGCGGTGCGCGACCAGCAGGAAATAGGTGCCAACCGGCGGTTCCTCGAGGCTCTTGAGCAAGGCGTTAACGGCGCCCTTCTCCAGATCGTCAGCCGGATCGATAATAACAGCGCGCCTTTGACCCAGCGTCGGGCGGGTGGTCAGCCGATGCTGAACGCTGCGGATCTCGTCGATCGGGATCGAACGCTTGCGCCGGATATCTTCCTGCCCATCGGCCCGCTTCTTTTCTTCATCCTTGTTCTCGGGTGGGTGCTCGGGGATCAGGATGTCCGGATGATGGTTTACTGGCGGCTGCGGCACGCCAGGCTCTGCGACCAGTTCGGCAGCGGCGGCCCTGGCAAAGAGACCTTTCCCGGTTCCGCGCGGTCCGGCCAAGATCCAGGCATGGTGCATCCGCTCGGAACCAAGGGCTGCGCGCCACTCGGCCCAGGCTGCATCGTGGCCAAAAAGCTTCATGGCAGCAGCGGCCCCAGCGCAGAAAGGATCGCCGCGTGAACTGCCTGTGCGGGGCCATCGCCGTCAATCCGCGCAAAGCGGTGGGGCTCTGCATCAGCGAAACGTCGAAAAGCCGCAACGACGGCGGCGTGGTAATCGGCATGACGGCCGCCAATCCGGTCCGCCTGATCACCATCGCGCAGGGCCAGGCGCTGCGCGACAATCGCCGGGGTGACTTCGATCAGCAGGGTCAGGTCGGGCAACAAGCCGCCGCTGCCGATCCGATGGAGATCGAGCACTTCGGCATCAGACAGCCCGCCGCCGCCACCCTGATAGGCCCGACTGGAATCAACAAACCGATCGCAGATGACCCATTCCCCGCGCTCAAGCGCCGGAACAATCAACCGCTCGACATGGTCGGAACGCGCGGCAGCGAAAAGTAGCGCTTCCGCGCGGGGATGCCATCCCTCCCCCTCGGTGCCCAACAGCAGCCCACGGATGGCCTCGGCACCGGGCGTGCCGCCCGGCTCACGGGTGATGACACACGTCTGGCCGATTTTCTGCAAAGCCTCGGCCAGCAGGCGAGCCTGGGTGCTCTTTCCGGCACCCTCTCCGCCTTCAAGGGCAATAAACTTTCCGCGTTTCATGGGATCAGCCCTAGCAGGCCATTTGCCATCCTGTCGAACGGTCCGGCCCGCGTTACCCGCTGTCTTGTGGCTAGCGGAATGTCATGCGCAGGTTGATCGCCAACCTTCACCTCGAGACCGGCGACAATCTGCCCGGCCTCAAGCGGTGCCATCAAAGGCCCCTTGTAGACGATTCTGGTCGATATCTCCCCCTTAGCACCCTTTGGCACGGCAACTAGCCAGCTGCGTAAAGCAACCAGCTCAACCGCCCGCTGCGCACCATTCTGGACCTGCGCGGTGCCAATCACCTGTCCGGCTGAAACCAGGGGGCGGCTCTGCCAGGCCGAATATCCCCATTCTGCCAGCGCACGGGCGGTTGCTGCCCTTGCAGCCTCGCTTGGCGCACCGCCAACCAGCAATACAAGCCTCCGCCCGTTGCGCTCCACCGCGCCAAGGAAGTTGTATCCGGCTTCGCGCGTATGTCCGGTCTTGATCCCGTCAGCACCCTCGAACTGGCCGGCAAATGGGTTGCGGCTTGCCAATGTTGTTCCGCGCCAGGCCATTGCCGGGTGTCCAAAGTAGCTGCGGTAAAGGTCGGGATGCTCTTCGATCAGGGCCCGGGCAAGCCGGATCATGTCGCGCGCGGTCACCATGGTTTTGCCACCGTCCGGCCAACCGCTGGGACTGCCAAAGGTGCTTGCATCCATGCCGAGCGCCCTGGCCCGAAGGTTCATCAGCCGAATCCATTCAGCACGCTGGCCTGCCGCGAAACGAGCCAGAACCTCGGTGGCGTCGTTCGCAGATACCGTGACCATCCCCTCGATCAGTCGGTCGACGCTGATCCGCTCTCCGGCCCGTAGCGACAAGGTTGTGCCCTTGCCCGACCATTGGCGGGCAAGGCCAGGATCCACAATCACGATGGTTTGGGGATCAAGCCGCCCGGCCTTAATTAGATCGAATGCGACCAGCGCGCTCATCGCCTTGGTCATCGATGCCGGGCGAAACGGCTTGTCCGGATGGCGAGCGTAAAGGGTTTGCCCGGCGGAAAGATCGACCAGCAGGGCGACAGGGACTCCCTCCAGCCCAGCCGGCACAAGCTGTTGGCCCGCACGTGCAGGCAGGGCCAAGGTGGCGAGAGCCACTGCGATTGCTGTCAGCCTGCTCGGCAAACGATCCTCGGGAGGCTTGGCCTCCTGATCATCACTCAGTCGGCGCGCTGGATTCTCGCATCGGTATAACCGGCGTCCCGTGCCTTCGCCAGCGCAGCCTCGGCCGCCCGTGCCCCCGCCAGGCCGGTAAAGCGTACCCGCCATAGCCCGCCACCGGTCACAACTTGCGCTCCCAGCGAACGGGCCACGGCAATGGCACGCTCCCTCACCGAAAATGCGCCCACTTGCACGAACCAGCCCGTGTTAGTCGGTGCATCGACTGCGCGTTCCTGCTCAGCGGGCGGTGCCGCCACCGCCGGGCGCATCAACGGGCGCGTGGTCACTGGCCGCGCAGCCTGCGCAGCGGCGGCACGATCCGGGTTCGGCATGGGACCGGGACGCGAGACCTGCGCGCCCGCGCCCTGTAGCTCAAGCCGGCGCAGCAAGACGTTGCGCAGCGAGGGCGGCGTTTCCATTCGCAGCGGCGCGGGGCGGCCGGACCGCAGCGCGGCCCGTTCCGGCTCTGGCGGATTGACCCGGCGAACGCGCACAGCGGCTCCAGCCTGGCCAAGGATACCCAGCTGTTCGGCCGCGCCGGGTGAAAGCTCGGTCAAGAGTTCGCCCGTCATCGGCCCGCGGCGCTCGAGCCGAACCAGGATGGTCCGGCCCGTTTCCAGCGCGGTAATCTCAACATAGCTCGGCAGCGGAAGCGTGCGGTGGCTGGCGGTTATCTGGTTGCCGCCATCAGTCGTTGTCGCGGCCCAGCCAACCACGTCATAATTCAACGTATCGGCAGGAGTATAGGTGACACCATCGACCATGAAAGGCTTGCCGAGTACCATCGGGTAATCGGCCTGCGGACCATTGCCATAATAGGGCTCGGCCCGCTCCTTCCCCAAGACCGGCGCACCGGCCGCGAGAAGCAAGGGCAATGCCGCAAGCGGCAGGTTTCGGTTAACGGGCAATCTCATCTGCAAGCAACCCCACGGATAAAGCGTAGTAGTTCGAGCAGTTATAATGCAGGATAATCCGATAATTACCGGTTAAGAGAAATGCGCCTTGACCTGGACCGTCAGGTTCAAACAGGGTTGCCATCGTTTGATCGGCAATCGAGCCAAGCGGCACAACACCTAGATTGCGCCACTCGGAAACTGTCTTCCAGACCGAATGCCGGGCATAGACCCGCGGGCAAGCCGGCGAAATGAGCCGGGTGCCAAGGCCGCTGCGATCGAAGCCTTGGGTCAGCGATGCCTTGACCCCCCATGGTTCACCAGCGCGCCATCCGGCATCGCGGAAATAGTTCGCGATCGAGGCGAAGGTATCGGCGCGGTCGTTCCAGATATCCGCATCACCATCACCGTCGCCATCGCGGGCAACGCGCAGATACACCGAAGGCAGAAACTGTGGATTGCCAAAGGCTCCGGCCCAGCTGCCCAGCATGCGGGCGCGCGGCACGCCGCGGTCAACCATCTTCATCAGGGCAAGCAGCTCACCCTCGAACAGATCGCGCCGGCGCCCTTCATAAGCCAGGGTCGCCAGCGAACGCGCGAGGTCAAAATCTCCCTTGATCCTTCCGTAGAAGGTTTCCTTCCCCCAAATCGCGATGATCAACTTGGCGGGGACGCCATACTGCGCCTCAATTTGGCCAACCAGCGCGGCGTTGTCCGCAAGGGCATCGCGCCCGCCGTTGATTCGTGCCGCACCGATATGCCGATTGTAATAGCTCCAGAACGGCGGCGGCGTACCAGGGCTTGAGCCTGGCTGCGCCCGATCCAGCGCAACAACGCGGGGGTTGAAGGTCAACCCACCCAGCACGCTGTCGATAGCCATCTGGCTGATGCCCTGCCCGCGCGCCTTGGCTGCAACCAGCTGTAGGTAAGATTGGAAACGATCGGGCTGGACAGGCGAAGAAGGGTCAGAAGAAAGAACCGCCTGGCTCGCTCCACCCGCGTCGACCTGCAAAACAGACGGCATGGAGAATGCCGCGGCCGCCGCACCCAACGGAAAAGCAACCCAAATTCGATGCAGCAAGCTCATTTTCTGGACCTTGGCACAGCTCCGACGATTCGGAAAATCCATCGGGCGTGACAATCCTGCACTTTGTCGCTAGCGGGCTTCCTACTGGTATGGACAGGTGGCCGAGTGGTTTAAGGCAGCGGTCTTGAAAACCGCCGTGGGTGCAAGCTCACCGTGGGTTCGAATCCCACCCTGTCCGCCAGGACTAAAACAGCCGCCCACCCAGTGGGACGGACTGATCCGGGGCAAACAACACGACGGCCCCATGCGCATCAGGAAAGCCCAGCGTCAGCACGTCGGACATGAACTTGCCGATTTGGCGCGGCGGAAAGTTGACCACCGCCGCAACCAGTCGGCCGGGCAGGCCCTCAACCGCGTAATGCTCGGTAATCTGCGCCGATGAGCGCTTGATGCCGATTACCGGACCGAAGTCGATCGTTAGCTTGTAGGCCGGCTTGCGCGCTTCGGGGAATGGCTCCGCGGCAACGATCCGGCCGACACGGATATCGACCTTGAGGAAATCCTCAAAGTCAATCGGATCCGCGACCGGAGCGTCTAGCGAATGGTTGAGGTGCATCGGCGCCTAGATGTGCAGCGCCCGCCCGTAAGCGGCCAGCACGCTTTCATGCATCATTTCACTGAGCGTCGGGTGCGGGAAGACCGTGGCCATCAATTCAGCCTCGGTCGTCTCAAGCGTCTTGCCCACGACATAGCCCTGGATCAGTTCGGTCACTTCCGCGCCGACCATGTGCGCCCCCAGCAGTTCACCGGTCTTGGCATCGAACACGGTCTTGATGAAGCCTTCCGGTTCACCCAGCGCGATGGCCTTGCCGTTGCCGATGAAGGGAAATGTTCCGGCCTTTACGGCATAGCCAGCCTCTTTCGCCTTGGCTTCGGTCAGGCCGACCGAGGCGACCTGCGGATGGCAATAGGTGCAGCCCGGGATATTGCGGCGGTCCATCGCATGCGGGTGGACCTCCTTGTTGCCCAGTTCCTTGGCGATGCTTTCGGCGGCGATCACGCCTTCATGGCTGGCCTTGTGCGCCAGCCACGGACCCGGCGTAACGTCGCCGATCGCCCAGAGGCCCTTCACATTGGTGCGGCCATAATCGTCAATAGCGATGATCCCGCGTTCGGCCTTTACGCCCAGCGATTCCAGCCCGATGTTCTCGGTATTGGGGACGATGCCGACAGCGACGATCACATGGCTGAAATCGCTCGTCACGACCTTGCCGTCCTTGCCCTTGATCGCGGCTTTTACGCCTGAAGCAGACACGTCGATCTTTTCAACCCCGGCGCCGGTCATGATCGTCATGCCCTGCTTCACCAATGCCTTTTCAAGGAATGCCGATACGTCCGCATCCTCGACCGGCACGATCCGGTCCAGCATCTCAACAACAGTAACCTGGCTTCCCATGTCATTGTAGAAGCTGGCAAACTCGATCCCGATCGCGCCCGAACCGATCACCAGCAACTTGCTGGGCAGTTCCTGCGGAACCATCGCGTGGCGATAGGTCCAGACCCGCTTGCCGTCCGCGGGAGCAAACGGCAAATCCCGGGCGCGCGCACCCGTGGCGACGATGATATGCTTGGCGGTCAGGGTTTCGGCCCCCTTCTCGCCGGTCACTTCCAGCTTGCCCGCGCCTTTCAGCACGCCGGTGCCCATATGCACCGCGATCTTGTTCTTCTTCATCAGGTGCGTGACGCCCTGGTTGAGCTGCTTGGCAACGCCGCGGCTGCGCTTGACTACGGCATCCAGGTCCGCGCGGATATTGTCTGCCGCCAGGCCATAGGCGGCAGCGTGCTTCATGTTGTGCAGCACCTCTGCTGAACGCAGCAGCGCTTTGGTGGGGATGCAGCCCCAGTTGAGGCAGATACCGCCAAGGTTTTCCCGCTCAACGATGGCGGTCTTCAGTCCCAGCTGGGCGCAACGGATTGCCGCAACATAGCCACCCGGACCAGAGCCCAGGACGATAACGTCATAGAGTTCAGACATGGGATTCTCCGGGGGGATCAGGCCAGCAGGCCAAGCGGCAGCTCAACCAGCTGCTTGAAGGCCTGCATCAGCGCAGCGCCATCGGCACCGTCGATCGCGCGGTGATCAAAGCTACCGGTGGCGGACATGACCGTGGCCACCGACAGCGCGCCATCGACCACATATGGCCGCTGCTCCCCTGCGCCGACCGCCAGGATCATCGCCTGCGGCGGGTTGATCACGGCATCGAACTGCTTGATCCCGAACATACCCAGGTTCGAAAGGCTGGCCGTGCCACCCTGATACTCGTGCGGCTGCAGCTTCCCTTCGCGGGCCTTGGCGGCCAGCGCGGACATTTCCTTCGAAATCTGCGAAACGCTCTTCGCACCAGCATCGACAATGATCGGCGTGATCAGGCCCGAAGGAGCAGCAACCGCCACCGAGATATCCGAACGCGTGAACTTGCGCAGTTCATCGCCAGCAAAGCTGACGTTGCACTTGGGCACAATCTCCAGCGCCTTGGCCAGCGCCTTGATCATCAGATCGTTGACCGAAAGCTTCACGCCCTGCGGCTCAAGCGCCTTGTTCAATTCACCACGCAGCTTGAGCAGCGCATCAAGTCGCACATCAACTGTGAGGTAGATGTGCGGAATGGTCTGCTTTGCCTCGGTCAGGCGGCGGGCAATGGTCTTGCGGACATTGTTGAGCTTTTCGGCCTCGTAAGGGATGCCGAAATCGGGCGCGGGCGCAGCGGCGGCCGCCGGCGCAGCAACCGCCGGTGCCGGTGTAGCTGCGCCGCCTGTGGCACCTTCTACGTCTGCCTTGACGATCCGGCCATTCGGCCCGGAACCGGCTACCTTGCCCAGGTCAACGCCCAGCTGTGAAGCGATGCGCTTGGCCAGCGGCGAGGCGACCACGCGGTCACCATCGGCTGCCTTCGCTGCCGCGGCCATAGGTGCGGGCGAAGCTGCCTCGGCCGGAGCAGAAGCAAGAGCTGGCGCAGCCTCGGCCTTGGGTGCCGGAGCCGCTGCCTTTGGAGCCAACGTGGCGGAATCTTCATCATCGCCGGCCAGGGTCGCGATCACGGCGCCGACCTTGACCCCTTCGGAACCCTCGGGGACCGTGATGGCCACAATGGTGCCTTCATCCACGGCTTCGAATTCCATCGTCGCCTTGTCGGTTTCAATCTCGGCCATGATATCGCCGGATGAAACCTTGTCGCCAACCTTCACCAGCCATTTGGCAAGGGTGCCCTCCTCCATGGTCGGGGAAAGGGCGGGCATCTTGATCTCGATCGGCATCGCTCGGTTAAGTCCTGCTGGGGAGTGGAATTGCCCTTACGTCTCTGGCCAAAAGTATGTCCAAGGGCAAGGTTCCTTTGCGGAATACGATTGTGGCGGATATGATGCGGATCGAAAGGGCATACCGATGCGCGTCTATCTGGTCATCATGGACGAAACCGACGAAGCTGGCGTTGCGCTTCGCTTTGCTGCGCATCGCGCCGCGCGTACCGGTGGCGCCGTGCACTTGCTCGCGCTTGTCCCACGTCAGCCATTCGTGGCTTTCGGCGGCATTCAGGCCACGATTGAGGAAGAAGCCCGGGTTCGGGCGGAAGCCTTGGTTACCAGCGCAGCCGGAGCGGTGATGACGGACAGCACCAATCCGCCAACCATTTCCGTCCGCCAGGGCGAAGGTGTGCAGGTGATCCGCGATTACCTGGCCGATCACCCGGAAGTTTCGGCACTGGTACTGGGGGCGGCCGCCAATGGCGGGCCAGGCCCGCTGGTAAGCCACTTTGTCGGGATAGCCGGCCAGCTCCCCTGCCCGGTCTATGTCATTCCCGGTAGCATGGGTGACGCCGATCTCGAACGCCTGGGCTAAGCGGCGCGTTAACGCTTTTTGCCGCGCCCTTGGTGGCGAATGTTGGCAGGACGGCCGCGCTTGCCGGCGAGATGCTGCCCACGCTTCTTGAGGGGCATCTGCATAGGACGTCCGCGCGGCTCAATCCGCGAACCGACATGATCCTCAGGCTCAAACTTCAGCGCCCCGGTCAGCGGATTGGCCTCGGCCAACCGCAACCGCAAACGATCCCCCATGGCAAAGCGGGTATGACCGCTATCACCTACCAGAATCTTGGCCCGCTCATCGAAATGGAAACGCTCATCACCCAGGGTTGAGACCGGGACCAGGCCATCCCCACCCAGGCTGATAATCGTGGCGAACAGGCCAAACTTCTGCACGCCGGTAACGCGGCATTCGAACACCTCACCGACGCGGGCGGATAGCCAGGCGGCAACATAGCGGTCAATGGTTTCGCGCTCCGCTTCCATCGCCCGGCGTTCAGCCCCGCTGATCGCATCGCTGATCCGCGACAGATCGCTGCGATCCCGATCTGACAATCCCGAACGAGTCGGAATCCCGCCCTTTGGCTCAGGCTGCTCAAGCGCGAAGCCATCCACCAGCGCCCGGTGCACGAGAAGGTCCGCATAGCGGCGGATCGGCGAAGTGAAGTGTGCGTAGGAACCGAGCGCCAGGCCAAAGTGCCCAGCGTTGCGCGGACCATAATAGGCCTGCGTCTGGCTGCGCAGCACGGCCTCCATGATCAGCGCTTTTTCGGCCTCATCGGCCACATCCTTGAGCATGCGGTTGAACAGGCCGGGGGTGATCACCTGACCAAGGGTGAACTTGCGATCAAAGGTCGCAAGATAGTCTTTGAGCGCCACCAGCTTTTCACGATTTGGCGGTTCGTGAATGCGATAGACGATCGGTGCGACCTTGCTTTCGAGGGCCTTGGCTGCCGCGACGTTTGCCGCGATCATGAAGTCTTCGACGACGCGGTGCGCATCAAGCCGCTCGCGCAGGGCGATCTCGGTAATCCGGCCAGCTTCATCCAGCTTTACCCGGCGCTCCGGCAGGTCAAGATCGAGCGGATCGCGGTCAGTCCGTGCCCGTTCCAGGGCGCGCCAGGCATCCCACAGGTTGACCAGATGCTGCGGCGCATCGCCCTCGTCGATCCGGCGTTGCGCCTCTTCATAGGCGATCACTTCATCAATCCGCACCAACGCGCGGGTAAAGCGCCAGTCGGTAACTTTGCCATTGGCGGCGATGGTCAGGTGGCAAGCCATGGCCGCCCGGTCCTGCCCCGCCCGCAGCGAGCAGACATCCGCGCTCAGCACTTCGGGCAACATCGGCACGACGCGATCCGGGAAATAGACCGAATTGCCGCGTTCGCGCGCCGCGCGATCAAGCGATCCGCCGGGCCGAACATAGAAGCTGACATCGGCAATCGCGACGAGCGCGCGGAAGCCACCCTGGCCGTCCGGCTCGGCCCAGATCGCATCGTCATGATCGCGTGCATCGCTGGGGTCGATCGCAACGATTGGCAGGTGGCGCAGGTCCTCACGGTGGTTGCTGCTCACCGGCAGCTTCGCCGCGGCCTGCGCTTCTTCAATGGCCTCGTTTGAGAACGCGTATGGGATACCATGCTTGTGGATCGCGATCAGGCTGAAGGCCTTGGGTGCCAAGGGATCACCCAGCACATCGGTAACCTTGACGCCGGACCGCGGACTGCGCCCCGCCGGCTCTGCCAGCACAAGCTGCCCGGCTTCGGCCCCGCCCAAGTCGGCAATTGGCTGCGAATGGCGTTCGCGCTTGTCAACGGGCGCGAGCCAGCCCTTCCCTGTGCCGTCAATTTCCACCACGCCCATCACCTGTTCGGTACGGGCGGGCAGCTTCTTCATGGGATGGGCGATCCAGCCCGTTGCGGTCTCTTCGGTGCGGGCGAGTACCCGATCACCCACGCGCAGCGCCTGCTGCTTGCGCTGTTCGATCAGGCGCAGGCGCGGGGGCGGAACGTTTTCTTCCGGCTGCCAGCTATCCGGCACGGCCAGGGCTTCGCCATCATCGGTCCCGACCACGCGCAGCACGGTAACCTTCGCCACCCCACCCATCCGGTGGAAGGCGGTGCGATTGCCGTCGATCAGGCCTTCTTCGGCCATGTCCTTGAGCAAGGCCTTAAGCTGGATCTTCTCCTGCCCCTTCAGGCCGAAGGCACGAGCGATTTCCCGCTTGCCGGCGGGGTCTTCGCTATTGGCGATGAAATCCAGTATCTGCTGGCGGCTCGGCAGGCCGGGCTGGGGCTTGGGGCGTTTCACCAAGTCAATAAGCCCGGGCGACGTAGATGCGTTCCACCGCCGGCTGGCCGGTGAATACGCAGGCCCCGCTGACGGGATCGCCCTGCATCGGGGTGTTGCGGATGGTAAGCTTGAGCGCCTTGAGCTTTGCCACGACCTCGTCCAGCGCCGCGCCGCTTGGGCGGGACCACAGCACTTCACACCAACCCGGATAACGCTTGTCGGCGCTGAAGAAGGCTTCAAGACCGGCAAGATCTGTCACGCCGCGATGGATCTGCTCGTCACGCCGCGCTGTCGCCTCGGCATGGAGCGAGCGCTGGATATCCTCCAGCTCACCTGCCGCAGCTGCGACGAATTCCTCACGCGACTGGCCGATGAAATTGACCTTGCCATCCTCACGGTAGAGCCGGTCACGCCGAACGGCAGACACCTGCCCGCCAGCGGCATCGCGGCCACCGATTTCTAGGATCAGTGGCACCCCTTTCTTGACCCAGCCCCAACGTTTGGCGGTGGCCTTGCCAGCGCGCTTGTCGAGCAGGACGCGGATCGGCTCACCCAGCGCCCACTGGCAGGCCAGCGCGGCGCGCAGTTCTTCGCAATAGGCCAGCAGGGCCGCATCGCCATCGTCTTCGCGCAGCATCGGCAGGATCACAATTTGGTGCGGAGCAATCCGCGGCGGGACACGAAGCCCGTCGTCATCGCCGTGCGTCATGATCACACCGCCGATCAGGCGGGTCGAAACACCCCACGAAGTGGTGTGGCACAGTTGCTGCCCACCTTCCTTGTCCTGATAGCGGATATTGGCGGCCTCGGCGAAGCCGGTGCCCAGATAGTGCGAGGTTCCCGCCTGGAGCGCTTTGCCATCCTGCATCATGGCTTCGATCGAATAGGTCGCGACCGCGCCGGGGAAACGCTCGTTTTCTGGTTTTTCACCCGCGACCACCGGCATGGCGAGATCGTCTTCAGCATGGGCGCGGTACATTTCGAGCGCGCGCAAGGTCTCCGTCATCGCGTCATCGCGGTCTGCGTGAGCCGTGTGACCTTCCTGCCAGAGGAATTCGCTGGTGCGCAGGAACATGCGGGTGCGCATTTCCCAGCGCACGACGTTGGCCCACTGGTTGGTCAGCAGCGGCAGATCGCGCCACGACTGGACCCAGCGGCTCATCGCCTGGCCGATCACTGTTTCCGAGGTCGGCCGCACAATCAGCGGTTCTTCCAGCTTGGCCTCGGGATCGGGCACCAGCCCGCCCTTGCCGTCCTGGATCAGGCGGTGGTGCGTGACCACGGCCATTTCCTTGGCAAAGCCATCGACGTGTTCCGCTTCCTTGGCGAAATAGGACAGCGGGATAAACAGCGGGAAGTAGCAGTTCTGCACTCCGGCGGCCTTGATCCGGGCATCCATCAGGTGCTGGATCCGCTCCCAGATGCCATAACCCCATGGCTTGATTACCATGCAGCCGCGGACGCCGCTTTCCTCGGCCATCTCTGCTTCAGAGATGACTTCCTGATACCATTGGGCGAAATCGTCGGCGCGAGTGACGGAAAGTGCGTGCTTCATGGCCGCGCGCGATAGCGGAGCACCCTCGCCCCGGCAAGCGTGGTGACAGAATGCGGGCGCTTACTTGCCGAGTTCGTCGAGCTTCTTCTGCATCGCTGCCATCTGCGCGCGCAACTGGGCGATCTCATCGTCCTTGCTTTCACCGCCAGCAGGCTTGCTGTCATTAAGGCCCGGCACGAAGGCCGATGCCGCCGCCTTGAACATCTCAAGGTTGCGCTGGGCTAGCTTGGCCAGCGGATTGTTACCCAGGCTTGCCTCGAAAGCCTCACGCAGCTTGGCCTGGTTGGAGCGGAAGTTTTCCATCGAGGCTTCAAGGTAATGCGGCACCAGGCTCTGCATTGAATTGCCGTACATGCCGATCAGCTGGCGCAGGAAGTTTACCGGCAGCATCTGTTCGCCGCTGGCGCTTTCTTCCTCCATGATGATCTGGGTCAGGATCTGGTGGGTGATGTCTGCTCCGGTCTTGGCATCCAGGACCTTGAAATCCACGCCTTCGCGGGTCATCTTCGCAAGGTGCTCTAGCGTGATGTAGCTTGATGACTGCGTGTTATAGAGCCGCCGATTGGCGTACTTCTTGATAATCACGGTATCGCCTTTGGCCTGGGCCATGAGGTCCCCCTTACCTGTGCAGTTGCAGCACTGTTAGCACCCGCAGCAAAGCAATTGCAACATGAAGTCATGCTGCGCAGCAAAACCGACTATCGGCCAAACCGGCGGCCCAGCAGAGTAAGCAGTTCGTATTGCGAAAGCCCGCTTATCACGGCAGCTTCTGGTAGGCTGTAATCCACTGCCAGCCAATCCCCTTCACGCAGGTCCGGCGTTGCAGACAGGTCCACCACCGTCATGTCCATCGAAACCCGGCCAATCACGGGCACCGGGCGACCGGAGGAGCGCAGCATCCCCTTATCCGACCAGGCACGCAGATAGCCATCGGCATAGCCCAGGCTGATAACGCCAATGCGCATCGTCTGCGCCGCAACGAAGGTGGCGTTATAGCCAACGCTTTCACCGGCTACGATCTCCCGCACTTGCAGCAATGCCGCCTCCGGCGTAACGACTTGCTGGATCTCAGAGGCCAGCGCAGCGCACGGAATGCCTCCGTAAAGCGCCAGACCGGGACGCGTCAGATCGCCATGATAAGCGGCACCAAGCGCAATTCCCGCGCTATTGGCCAGGCTGGCGCGCTTATGCTGCACCATCCCGCGCGCAGCATTCCACCGCTGTTGCTGCGCAGCATTCAGCGGTGAATCCTCATCCGCAGAGGCAAGGTGCGAGTGGACCACGTCAATATTCAAATCGGCAATTACGGGCTCAGCCAGATCAGCAAGCGCCAATCCGATCCGGTTGATCCCGGTGTCGATCATCACGTCACAAGCGCCGCCGCCTGCCGCTGTCCACAGCCGCGCCTGGTGCAGCGAATTGATCATCGGCCGAACCCCTGCCGACCGGGCAAAAGCAGCATCCGCCGCCGTCACGGGTCCATGGAGCACAGCAATGGCGGCTGCAGGTACATGTGCCAGCAAAGCAGGCACTTCCTGCCAATGCGCAACGAAGAAATCTTCGCACCCCGCCCGGTGCAGCACGGGAGCAACACCAGCCACACCCAGGCCATAGGCATCCGCCTTGACCGCAGCTCCAGCTTTCGCTTGACCCGATAGCCGATCCAGCGCCCGCCAATTGGCGGCGAGCGCATCGCGATCAATCGACAGGCGCAGCGAAGCTGGCGGCAGGTCAGCCGGCATCGTCAGCAAAGTCGCGCGGCTTGCCATCGGGCAGGCCCCACCAGGCAACCAGCATCGCCATCAGCACCACGCCCCAGGTGTACCAGAGCCCCGAATAGGGATCGCCTGTTCGGGCCACGATGAAGCTGGCAATGAACGGCAGGAAGCCACCAAAATAACCGGTGCCGATGTGATAGGGGATCGACATCGAACTGTAGCGAACCTTGGGCGGAAACATTTCGGCGAGCAGCGCTGCGACCGGGCCGTAGGTTGCAGCCGACAGCGCCATCAGAACCAGCAATGCGCCAATGATCAGCACCGAGTTTACAAGGCTTGGCTTGTGCTTTTCAAAGTTGAAGACGGTTTTGCCGGCGCGCGCTTCGATCTCTGCTTTGCGGGCCTTGGCATCATCCCAGTTCAGACCCTCAAGCGAAGCAACCTTATAGCCGCCCATGACGAGCTCCAGTTGATCGCCATGTTCTAGCGTATAGGCCACCCCAGCTCCGGCAAAATCACCCATAAGCTTGCCGCACTGCGTCTCCTGCTTCGGCAGGAACGGGTGATACTTGCAGTCTGAGCCACGTATCGTCCATTCGATGGCGGCGTGCTGGGCGGGGTTCTTGGCGACCGTGCCGATGAACCAAAACGTCGGAAACAGCAGGAGCAGCGTAAGCGCATAACCGATCACGATGGGCTTCTTGCGCCCGATCCTGTCCGAAAGACTCCCAAAATAAAGATAAAACCCCATCCCGATCAGGGCGGCAATGCCGACGATAATCTCCGCCGTGGTGCTTTCGACATGCATGGCGTTCTGAAGGAACGAGAGACCCGAGAACATCGCGGTATACCAGATCACCGTCAGGCCAGCGGCAATGCCGAACAGCGCGATGAAAATCCGCTTCTTGTTGCCGGGATAGGTGAAGCTTTCAACGAACGGATTGCCCGAGGTTTCGCCGGCTTCCTTCATCGCCTGGAACACCGGGCTTTCCGAAAGCTTGAAGCGCATCCACAGTGAAACCGCCAGCAATAGCAGGCTGAGCAGGAACGGCACGCGCCAGCCCCAGGCATTCCAGGTGGCGTCGCTCATCAATACTTTACAACCGAGCACAACGATCAGGCTGAGCACAAAGCCGCCGACCACGCTCGCTTGAATGTAACTGGTGAAGTAACCGCGCCGCTTGAACGGCGAATGTTCGGCAACATAGATCGCGGCTCCGCCGTATTCACCGCCTAATGCCAGGCCTTGCAGAATGCGCAGCACAATGACGATCGCCGGGGCCCATAGTCCGATATCTGCCGCTGCCGGGATCAGGCCGACGCCGGCGGTTGCGATCCCCATCAGGGTGACCGTGACCAGGAAGGTATACTTGCGCCCCAGCTTGTCACCGAGGTAACCGAACAGCACCGCACCCAGCGGGCGGAAGCCAAAGCCAACGGCGAACACCAGCCAGAACAGCAGCATTTCCAACGTGGCATTGCCGGTTGGGAAGAACGTCTTCGATAGGATCGCGCCGAGCGCACCATAGATGAAGAAGTCATACCACTCGAACACCGTGCCTGCCGATGATGCTGCGATCACCAGGCGCATGTCAGAAGCTGAAGGTTCGTTATGAACGGGCTGCGTAGCCATGGCTTCCCCTGTCCTATTTAGTCTCGTTGACCAGTCCTCTAGCCGGGGTTTGATCCGCTGGAAAGCGCCGCTAGCGCTGCTTCCCACGCCAGCGTGATTGCCCCATGCCGCGCCGGATAGTCTCTTGCTGCAGCAATCGTCGACAAACTCGGCCAATCTGGCAGGTCACCGCCATCCTTCAACCAGTGCCGAATTGCTTCCAGCCCGTCACGGACGTCGTCCATATTCCGACCCGGCGCGGACAGCGCGAACAGGGCGGCGCTGGCCTGTCCGATGGCACAGGCCTGAGTGTTCAGGCCAATCCGGGCGATCTGCCCGCCCCCGTTCACAGCCAGTGAAATGCTAACCATGCTGCCGCAGGTGGCCGATCTTGCGGTGCCGGAAAGCGGCAGATCCGGATCATGCGGCCACTGGCTGAGCGAAGTGGCCAGCGCGAGGACTTCGCGTGTGTAAAGTTTGACACTGCTGGTCAAGGATCAGGGTTCGCCCTGATCAAGCCGGCTTGCTTCGGCCTCGACCGCTGCCTTACGGCGCTCCGCAATCATCTTGACCAAAGCTTCGCTGCTCGCATTGATGAATGGATAGCTGCGCGATTGGGTGATCCAATCTGGCCTTCCGCCAATGCCCCAGACGGTATCATAGCCAAGCACCAGGACCGCAAATGCGAGAACGGTAATCACCAGGCCCTTCATCGCGCCGAACCCGAACCCGAGCAGCCTGTCGATTGGCCCTAGGACCGAATCCCTACTTGCTTCACCCATGCGGTTCGCAACGAGTTTCACGATGCCATAGGGCACCAACAGCAACAGCGCGAAGGCCAACACGGTCGCACCCGATCCACTGCCTACGTGCGGTTCGAGCCACCCAGTCATCGGCGTATGCAGGTTGTGGATTGCAAACAGAGCGATGACCCAAGCCGCCAGCGCGAGAATTTCCTGCACGAATCCGCGCAAGAACCCAGTGATGGCGCCCAGCCCAACAAGAACCAGTACGGCTATATCGAAACCTGTCATGGCGCTTGATTTATGATCCACCCATTACCTGGTCAACGAGATTTCGGAGCAGGGTAATCTCGCGGTGCCCCTTGGACAAACCAGCGCCATCGCCGGGGCCAAAGGCCTTTGCGAACCCAAGTTTGGCCGCTTCCTTGAGGCGCAGCGGACCATGAGCGACTGGGCGCACCTCTCCTGCCAGCGAAACCTCGCCAAACCAGACGGCATCGTTTGGCAAGGGACGATCCGCCAATGCCGAAATCAACGCCGCGGCCACAGCCAGGTCCGCGGCCGGATCACCCAGACGGTACCCGCCAGCCACGTTCAGATAGACCTCGCAGGACGAAAAATTCAGCCCACAACGCGCTTCAAGTACGGCCAAAAGCATGGCCAGCCGGCCGTTATCCCACCCGACTACGGCGCGGCGCGGGGTTGCGCCGCTGGCAAGCCGCACGATCAGGGCCTGGATCTCCACCAGCACCGGGCGGGTGCCTTCCATCGCCGGAAAAACCGCACTTCCCGGCACCGCATTCTCACGCCCTGAGAGGAAGAGCATCGATGGATTGCCGACCTCTTCCAGGCCCTGACCGGCCATGGCGAAAACGCCGATTTCGTCGACCGGGCCGAAGCGGTTCTTGAGGTTGCGCAGGATCCGGTATTGATGGCTCCGCTCCCCCTCAAAGCTCATCACCACGTCGACCATGTGCTCCAACACGCGTGGCCCGGCAATCGAGCCGTCCTTGGTAACGTGTCCCACCAGCACCAGCGCCGCGCCGCATTCCTTGGCAAAGCGGATCAGTTCAAACGCCGAAGCGCGAACCTGGCTTACCGTGCCCGGCGCACCCTCGATCTGATCGGAATGCATCGTCTGGATCGAATCGATTACCAACAATGCCGGTGGAGCCATGCTGCCCAGCGTGGTCAGGATGTCGCGAACCGAAGTCGCCGCCGCCAACCGGATCGGCGCGTCGGCCAGCCCAAGGCGTTCGGCCCGAAGGCGAACTTGCCCGGCGGCTTCTTCGCCACTGATATAGACCACCTCTCCACCAGCGCGCGCCATCTGCGCGGCGGCCTGGATCAGGAGAGTTGACTTACCGATCCCCGGATCACCACCCATCAACACAGCCGAACCGGGTACCAGCCCTCCGCCCAGAGCCCGGTCGAACTCGGCAATTCCTGTGCTGCGACGCACCAGCTTCTCGCCCGGCTTGTCCAGCGGTTCGAAGGCAATCGTGCGGCCGCCACCGGAAAGATCGTGCTTCGCGGAAAACACCGTTTCCGGGGCCTCTTCGCTCAGCGTGTTCCATTCTCCGCAATCGGCGCACTGCCCCTGCCAGCGATGCGTGACGCTGCCGCAGGCTTGGCAGATATATCGACGTTTGGGTTTTGCCATGCCTGGGCGATAATCGGAACGAAGCAGGAACGCAAGGCTTGCCCACGTATAGCGACAAGTTATCGCCAAGTGACAATTTGCGGGTATATGAAAGCCATGCGCCAAAAGGAACTCCGCATCGCTCTTATCTGTTACGGAGGGGTGAGCCTCGCGGTTTACATGCACGGCGTAACCAAGGAATTGTGGAAGCTGGCCCGCGCCAGTCGCGCGCACATTTCGGGCGATAAGCCACCTTCAGGTACCGAAGGCGTATACCTTAAGCTGTTGCGCAGCATCGAACAGAACCAAAAACTGCGCATCCGTGTACTGCCCGACATCGTCGCCGGTGCCAGCGCCGGTGGCATTAATGGTGTGTTTCTCGCTCAGGCGATCCACTCCGGCCAAAGTCTGGAGCCCCTGACGGATCTATGGCTGGAGCGCGCGGATGTGGATGTTCTGCTCGATCCTGACGCGCGACCATGGTGGCGGTTCGCAAAATTCTGGGCGATGCCCATTGTCTGGTTCCTGCTATCGCGTCGGGGAAATGTCGTTTCCCAAAGCGTAGCACCTGAAACGCGCGGTGAGGTTCGCACCAAACTATCCCGCCTGATCCGATCGCGCTGGTTTGAACCGCCTTTTGCTGGCCTCGGTTTTTCCCGCCTTCTGGCCGAGGCGCTGGATGCAATGGCCAAGGGACCAGCGGAGGCGCCGCTGCTTCCTCCGGGGCACCCGATTGACCTGTTCGTCACGGCAACCGACTTTAAGGGGCATTTGCAAACGCTTCGCTTGAATAGCCCCGCCAATGCCGAGGAAAGCGAGCACAGGCTTTCAATAGGTTTCCGCAGCAAAACCCCTGTTAGCGGCAAGGATGCGTTGGCCCCGATACCTGAGCTTGTCTTTGCGGCGCGCGCGACAGCCAGCTTTCCGGGAGCTTTCCCGGCACTGCAGACTGCAGAAATCGATGCACTTGTGGCAGAGCGCGGCGAACGCTGGGACAGCCGGGCAGCATTCTTCACCCGGATCATGCCAAACCATGCCAAGCTGGCAGACCTTGAAGGGGTTGCACTGATTGACGGTTCGGTTCTGGTGAATGCACCTTTCGCCGAGGCGATGGGCGTCCTGCGCGACCGCCCCGCCCAGCGAGAGGTTGACCGGCGCTTTGTCTATGTTGACCCTCACCCCGACCGGGTGGGCGGCATGCGGCGCAACGACCCACGCCCACCGGGGTTCTTCTCGGTGATCTTTGGGTCGCTATCATCAATTCCGCGTGAGCAGCCCGTGCGCGACAATCTAGAGACAATTGCCGAACGTTCGCGGGAGTTGGATGAATTGAAGCGGGTGGTTGATGCGCTCCGACCGGATGTCGAAGACGCAGTCGAGCGATTATTCGGCCGTACCCTGCTGTTTGAGTGGCCCAGCCAGCGGCGCCTGACCGCCTGGCGGAAAAAAGCGCAAGACGCTGCAGCCATTGGGGCAGGATATGCCTACCACGGCTACGGACAAATCAAATTCACCGCCATCGTCAAGGACCTGGCCCATACGATCCACGCCGCAGCGCCAGACATTTGTCCGTCGGCCAGCGGCTTGGAGCGGCATCTCAAGTCCTGGCTAGACGCGATGGGATTTGACCAACTCGCTGCGATCAAAGGCGGGGCATCAATGGAAGCGGTCGCGTTTTTCCGCGATCACGATCTTGGCTACCGCATACGCCGTCTGCGCCATCTTGCCCGGCGGCTGTCCGAGGACTGGGACGACATTGATAGTGAGCATCCGCGTGCCCGCGAAGATGCCCGCGATGCAGTCTACCGCGCGCTGGGGCTTTACTTTGAGCGAGAGGGTGCAGCTTTCCTGGGCCAGGACTTTCTGCCCTTGGCGCGCAAGGTGTTTGAAGATCCTGCACCAGTCTTGGCAACAATGGCCGAGAAGCGAGGACTGGCTGACCTTGACGTGCAAGCAGAAGGTCTGCTGCTGGCGGCTCTGAAGCCCCTGCCCCGCGAATTGCGGCGGCGGATCCTGCTAACCTATCTTGGTTTCCCGTTTTATGACACGGCTACCCTGCCGCTGTTGCGAGGCGAAAACATCAATGAACTTGACCCAGCCAAGGTTGACCGGATTTCGCCCAATGATTGCCCGTCTATTCGAGCCGGCGGTGCGGCCGAGACGCTACGCGGGGTAGAGTTCTATAACTTCGGTGCCTTCTTCAGCCGCGCCTACCGTGAGAACGATTACCTGTGGGGACGCCTGCATGGAGCCGAGCGCATGATCGATCTTGTCGCCTCCGCCCTGCCCGCCGGTAGTATCGTTGAACCAGACGAGCTCATTGCCCTAAAACGGCAAGCGTTCCTCACAATCCTGGCAGAAGAGGAAGCGCGTTTGCAAGCGGACCCCAATCTAATCGAACGGATCAGGGCAGAAGTTCAGGCCATCGAAAGCTAATCGGTCAGATCGCTCCAGGCTTCCTTGAGCTTATCAAAGAAGCCTTTGGATTCCGGACATTCATCACCAGTCTCGGTTTCCTGAAGCTCACGCAGCAGTTCTTTTTGCCGGGCGGTGAGCTTGGTCGGCGTTTCGACCATAATTTCCATCACCAGGTCCCCGCGCCCGCGTCCTTGCAGCACTGGCATGCCTGCACCGCGACGGCGGAGCTGCTTGCCCGATTGGATTCCGGCCGGGATCGGCACCGCGTGGCGCTCACCATCGATGCCAGGCAATTCAATCTCCCCGCCCAGTGCCGCAGTGGTGAAGCTGATCGGCACACGAGTCAGCAGCGTCGTACCATCACGCTCAAACACCGCATGGCGGCGAACGTGGACGAAAATGTACAGGTCACCGGCCGGCGCCCCGAATGGGCCCGCCTCACCCTTGCCGCCCAGGCGGATCCGGGTGCCGGTATCGACGCCCGGTGGAATTGTAACGTCAAGCGTTTGTGACTGGTCAACTCGCCCTTCCCCGCCGCACTTGCGACAGGGCTTTTCGATCACCTCGCCGCGGCCGTGACAGGTCGGGCAGGTCCGCTCAACCATGAAGAAGCCCTGCTGGGCCCGAACCTGACCATGCCCGCCGCACAGGTTGCAGCGCCGCGTTCCGGTTCCTGGCTCGCTGCCTGAACCGTTGCAAGGCTGGCAATTGGCCGCGACTTCAATTTCGATCTGGGCTTGCTTGCCGTGGAAGGCTTCCTCGAGGCTGACCTCTAGATCATAGCGCAGGTCCGCGCCGCGCCGCGCCTGCTGGCGGCCACCGCCACCGAAGGCACTACCAAAGATCGTCTCGAAAATGTCACCCAAGTCGGAGAAACCGCCACCGGGTCCGGCGCCACCGCCCATGCCGCCATTCTGGAAGGCCGCATGGCCGAACCGGTCATAGGCTGCGCGCTTCTGCGGATCCTTCAGGCAATCGTAAGCCTCGCTGATAGCCTTGAATCGTGCTTCGGCTTCGGCATCGCCGGGGTTCTTATCCGGGTGCCAGCGCATCGCCAGCTTGCGGTACGACGACTTGATCGTGGCATCGTCCGCTCCGCGCTCCACCTCGAGCAGTTCGTAATAGTCGATTTCGGCGCCCGCCACGTCGGTCTACCCCCCAACAAACCCCGTCACCCCCGCAAAAGCGGGGCCCCATCTCGAATGGTTGCGTTCGGCGGAACGGCCCGGAGATGGGTTCCCGTTTTCGCGGGAATGACGACGGCTGCTTTCTCGTGCTTCGATCAGGCCTAGCCCTTGTTGTTTTCGTCGACTTCCGAGAATTCGGCATCGACCACATCTTCCGATCCCTCGGCAGCGGCCGCACCGGCCCCCGGGGAAGCGGCCGCGGCCTGTTCCTTCTCGTAAATCACCTGGCCCATTTTCATGGCCTTTTCGGTCAGGGCCTGGGTCTTGGCAGTCATGTCATCAGCGTCACCGCTTTCGATCGCGGTCTTCGCCTCGGCAATGGCAGCTTCGATTTCAGCCTTAAGGTCGGCATCAAGCTTGTCGCCATGCTCAGCCAGCTGCTGCTCGGTAGCATGGACCAGGCTGTCAGCATTGTTCTTCGCCTCGGCAGCAGCGCGGCGCTGCTTGTCTTCCTCGGCAAAGCGTTCGGCATCCTTGACCATCTGATCGATATCGGAATCAGAGAGACCGCCCGATGCCTGGATCTTGATCTGCTGCTCCTTACCCGTGCCCTTGTCCTTGGCACTGACGTTCACGATGCCGTTGGCGTCGATGTCGAAAGTCACTTCGATCTGCGGCACACCGCGGCGGGCCGGTGGAATACCGACCAGGTCGAACTGGCCAAGTAGCTTGTTGTCGGCCGCCATTTCGCGCTCGCCCTGGAACACGCGGATGGTCACCGCCTGCTGGTTGTCCTCGGCAGTCGAGTAGACCTGGCTCTTCTTGGTCGGGATCGTGGTGTTGCGGTCGATCATGCGGGTGAACACCCCGCCCAGCGTTTCGATGCCGAGCGACAACGGCGTCACGTCGAGCAGCAGCACGTCCTTGACGTCGCCCTGCAGCACGCCAGCCTGGATCGCCGCGCCCATCGCCACAACCTCATCCGGGTTCACGCCGGTGTGCGGTTCCTTGCCGAAGAAGTCCTTCACAACTTCGCGAACGCGCGGCATGCGGGTCATCCCGCCGACCAGCACGACATCGTCGATGTCCGAAGCCTTGAGGCCGGCATCAGCCAGCGCCTTGCGGCACGGTTCCAGCGTGCGCTGGATCAGGTCTGCAACCAGCTTTTCCAGATCCGCACGGCTGATCGTTTCGACCAGGTGCAACGGCGTGGTGGCGCCGCCTTCCATGCGAGCGGTGATGAACGGCAGGTTGATTTCGGTGGTCTGGGCGCTCGACAGTTCGATCTTGGCCTTTTCGGCGGCTTCCTTAAGCCGCTGAAGCGCCAGCTTGTCGGTCTTCAGATCCATGTTTTCCTTGGCCTTGAACTTGTCGGCCAGGTACTCAACCAACTTCGAGTCAAAGTCTTCACCGCCCAGGAACGTGTCACCGTTGGTCGACTTCACCTCGAACACGCCATCACCGATCTCAAGGACCGAGATATCGAAGGTGCCGCCGCCAAGGTCATAGACCGCGATGGTCTTACCGTCGTTCTTGTCGAGGCCATAGGCCAGCGCGGCCGCAGTCGGCTCGTTGATGATGCGCAGCACTTCAAGCCCGGCGATCTGGCCGGCATCCTTGGTTGCCTGGCGCTGCGCGTCGTTGAAGTAGGCCGGAACCGTGATTACCGCCTGGGTGACCGTTTCACCCAGATAGCTCTCTGCCGTTTCCTTCATCTTCTGCAGGGTGAAGGCGCTGATCTGGCTGGGCGAATACTCCTCACCGCCCGCTGCGACCCATGCGTCGCCGTTCTTGCCCTTGGCAATGCTGTAGGGGACGAGCTCCATGTCCTTCTTGGTCAGGGGATCGTCAAACCGGCGGCCGATCAGGCGCTTCACCGCGAAAATTGTGTTGTCGGGGTTGGTCACCGCCTGGCGCTTGGCCGGCTGGCCAATCAGTCGCTCACCATCCTTGGTGAAGGCGACGATCGAGGGGGTGGTCCGCGCACCCTCGGAATTTTCGATAACCTTAGGCTTACCGCCATCCATCACTGCAACGCAGCTGTTGGTCGTGCCGAGGTCGATACCGATTACTTTACCCATAGTACTGCCCATCCTTGGTCATATTCTGGACACCGCCCCCGCACCTTCCCAATCCCGGCAAAGGTGCCCTGCGGCTCATTGACCCGGCGGATATAGGAGCGGTTTTGCTTGGCACAAGGGCAGCGCAGCATTAGTCAGCACAGCAATATAGAACCCCAGCCCCGAGGATCCCCATGAAGCGCCTTGCCCCCCTGCTCCTGGCAATTTCGATCACTGCACTCGCCGCATGCGGACAGCAGGCCAGCAAGGATTCGGCAGCAGAATCTGCACCGGAGGCCAAGCCCGGTCTGGCCGTTACCGGGGCCGAACTGGTGCTGCCCGCGGTTAAGGGCAATCCGGCGGGCGGCTATTTCACCCTCGTCAATAACAGCGACAAGCCGGTTACCTTGGCGGCCGTCAGCATTGACGGTGCGGCCAAGGCCGAAATGCATGAAACCAAGGGTGGCACGATGGCTCCGCTAGCCAATCTCGAAATCAAGCCTGGTGAGACCGTAAAGTTTGAGCGCGGTGGCAAACACGTGATGGCCTTTGACCTCGATGCCAAGCTTACCGCAGGCGGCGATTCAGAGCTTACCCTGACCTTTGCCGATGGCGACAAGGTTTCGGCGCCCATCAAGCTAGCGGCAGCTGGTGCGGCGATGGAGCATATCGATGGTATGGAAGGCATGGATCACTCGGAGCATTCCAACTGAGCAAGGCTGGCGCGGGTCATGCCTGCCCGGTCGGCGGTGAACGGCCGCTGACCGGCGGCGAAGTGGCGCTGGTCCAATCGGTTTTTAGCGCGGCGATTGACTGCGCCAGCGTCCGCATTCGCCGCCGCCGCTGGTTCCCGCTGCAACCGCGCCGGGTGACCATGGCGCCGATGGGGCATCTGCACTTTCACCCGGCGTCCGAAACCTACTGCGACGATTTCGCCGCTGCCGATCTGCAACTGCAGGGGCATTTCATCCACGAGATGACCCACGTCTGGCAGGCCCAGACCCGCGGGCGCTGGCACCTGGTCCTGCGCCGTTATCCATTCTGCCGCTATGCCTATAGCCTGAAGCCGGGTTGGCCACTCGAACGCTATGGGCTGGAACAACAGGCAGAGATCGTCCGCCATGCCTTCCTGCTGCGCAACGGACTGCGGCTGGCCGGGGTCAGCGATCCCGGCGCCTATAGCGAACTGGTCAGATTTCCGGCTTAGTCCGGCTTCTTCGCCACGGCGACCATCGCCGGACGCAGCAGGCGGTCCTTGATCATGTAACCGGCCTGAAGCTCCTGGATCACAGTGCCCGGCGCGGCATCGGCCGAGGGCACTTCGATCATCGCCTGGTGCTGATGGGGATCGAGCGGCAGGCCCATCGCGGCAATGCGGTTGATGCCATGGGCCGCGAAGGCCTTGTCAATTTCACGCGCGGTGGCTTCGATCCCGGCGACCAGGTTCTTGAGCTTGTCATCATCACGCAGTTCGGCGGGGATCGATTCCAGCGCGCGACTGAGGTTGTCCGATACCGAGAGGATATCCCGGGCGAAGCCGGTCGCCGCGTAAGCCCGCGCGTCCTGGATATCCTTTTCCAGGCGACGGCGGACATTCTGTGTCTCGGCCTTGGCGTAAAGCACTTCCTGCTTGGCCGCTTCAAGGTCTTCGCGTAGCCGGTCGAGCGCTTCGCCCAGCTTGTCGGTTTCCTGGTCCAGCAGTTCTTCGGGAACGCCAGCGAGTTCGGCTTCCACCGCGGGATCGCCCTGCGGCTTGGTATCGTCAGTCATGTGCTCAAAAACCTGTCTATCGGATCAGCTTGCCCAGCGACTGGGCCGTAAAATCCACCATGGGGACTAGCCGCGCATAATTCAACCGCGTCGGCCCGATAACTCCTACCACGCCCACGACACGCCCATCCCGATCACGGTACGGCGAAGCGATCACCGAAGATCCGGAAAGCGCGAACAGCCGGTTTTCCGATCCGATGAATATCCGCGTCGCTTCTGCCTCGCGCGCGGCATCAAGCAAGTCTGCCACCGATTGGCGGTTTTCCAGGTCGTCGAGTAATTGCCGGACCCGGTCGATATCGGTCAGCGCGCCTTCGTCCAGCAGGTTGGCCTGCCCGCGCACGATCAGCACCGGACGCTGGGTTGCATCCTGGCTCCAGACCGCCAGGCCGCGTTCAACCAGATCGCGGCTGGCCGCGTCCAGCGCGCTCTGGCCTGCAGCAATTTCAGCCCGCATCGCCCGTGCCGCTTCTGCCAATGTCCGGCCGGCGAGGTGAGCGGTGATGTAATTCGAAGCCTGCTCCAACGCACCGGGGGTCAACCCCAGCGGCAGCTCGACCACCCGGTTCTCCACTGCGCCATCGGCACCCACCAGAACCGCCAACGCCCGCCCCGGAGCCAGCGGCACCAATTGCAGGTGCTGCAATCGCGGCTCTCGGCGCGGCACCATGACGACCCCGGCTGCGGCGGAAAGTTCGGACAGGATCGCGCTTGTTGCCGTCAAGGCCGCCTCGATCGGGCCGGGTTGGCCCAGGCGACTTTCAATCGCGGCGCGCTCTTCGGCGGTTGGCTCGGCCACCTGCATCATGCCGTCTACAAACAGTCGCAGCCCCTGTTCGGTCGGCATCCGGCCTGCACTGGTATGTGGCGCGGCCAGCAGGCCCAGCATCTCAAGCTCTTGCAGCACCGAGCGGATTGACGCCGGAGAAAGGTTCAATCCCGTCCCAGCCAAGGTCTTCGAGCCAACCGGTTGGCCCGAAGACAGATATCCCTCCACCACCAGGCGGAAAATATCGCGAGCGCGAGATGTCAATTCGGTGATCGGCGAGGTGGACATTACAATGACAATTTAGAGCATGGGCTTGCAGCCTCAAGCCCAATGCGCCTAACGCTCCCCGAAACCAAGCGAGGATTTACCATGCGACCTTCCGGCCGCGCGCCCGACGAGATGCGCGCTATCAGCTTTGAGCCCCACTTCACCAAGCATGCCGAAGGTTCGGTGTTGGTCAGCTTCGGCCATACCAAGGTGATCTGCACGGCCTCGGTCGAGGAGCGCGTCCCGCCGTTCCTGCGCGGCAAGGGCGAAGGCTGGGTCACGGCGGAATACTCGATGCTGCCACGCGCCACCCACACCCGCGGCAGTCGCGAAGCCGCCAAGGGCAAGCAATCGGGCCGCACCCAGGAAATTCAGCGCCTGATTGGCCGCAGCTTGCGCGCCGTCACCGATCTCAAGGCCCTCGGCGAACGCCAGATCACGCTCGATTGCGATGTGATCCAGGCCGACGGCGGCACCCGCACGGCGGCGATTTCCGGCGCCTGGGTGGCGCTGCGCCTTGCTGTTGACGGGCTGATCAAGCAGGGCCTGATCAGTGGCGATCCGCTGCCGCGCAAGGTTGCGGCGGTCAGCTGCGGCATCCATCAGGGCACCCCGGTGCTCGATCTGGATTACGATGAGGACTCGTCGGCCGATGCCGATGCCAACTTCGTGCTGATCGAAGGCGGCCAAATCGCTGAGGTGCAGGCGACCGCAGAAGGCGCAACCTATGATGAGGAAGGCCTGCTGCGCCTGCTTCGCCTCGCCCGGATCGGCTGCAACGGGATCTTCGCCGCGCAGGACAAGGCGGTTGGCAAGTGACCAAGCGACTGGGCGCCGAGACCCTGGTCATTGCCACGCATAACGCGGGCAAGCTCAAGGAAATCGGCGCCCTGCTTGATCCCTATGGCATCAACTGCATCTCCGCCGGTTCACTAGGGCTTCCGGAGCCTGCAGAAACCGGCAAGACCTTTATCGAGAACGCGCTGATCAAGGCGCACGCCGCGGCAGAAGCTTCGGGCCTTCCTGCCTTGGCCGACGATTCCGGCCTCTGCGTCGATGCGCTTGGTGGGCGCCCCGGTGTCTACACCGCAGACTGGGCCGAGCGGCAATGGTTCGAGGGGCCCGCCGGGCGCGACTGGTACATGGCGATGGGCAAGGTTGAAGGGCTGCTGTGCGAACTTGGCCCCGCTGCCGATCGGTCATGCCATTTCGCCTGCGTCCTAGCGATTGCCTGGCCCGACGGGGAAAGCCTTGTTTACGAAGGCCGCGCCAATGGTACTTTGACCTGGCCCCCTCGCGGAACCTTGGGTTTCGGCTATGACCCAGTCTTCGTGCCACTGGGTGACACCCGCACCTTTGCCGAGCACGACCCCGTAGAAAAGCACGCAATCAGCCACCGCGCCGATGCCTTTGCCAAGCTGGTGGCGGAGCAGTTTGGCGGGTAAGACCGCAATATGGCCCGCGCACTCTACATCCATTGGCCGTTCTGCCTCGCAAAGTGCCCCTATTGCGACTTCAACAGCCATGTCCGCGAGACGGTAGACCATGCCGCGTGGGAAGCCGCGCTACTGGCAGACCTGCGGCACGAGGCAGAGCTTGCCGCCGGGGAACCACTCGGCAGCATTTTCTTCGGCGGCGGCACGCCATCGCTGATGCCGCCTGCCCTGGTCGCGCGGTTGCTGGCCGAGGCCGAACAGCTGTGGGGCTTTGCGCCAGGGATCGAGATTACCCTTGAAGGCAACCCATCATCGGTTGAAGCGGCGAACTATGCCGCACTGGCTGCCGCCGGCGTAAATCGGGCATCGCTTGGCATCCAGGCGCTCGATGACCAGACGCTGCGTTTCCTGGGCAGACTGCACGATGCGGACGAGGGATTGCGGGCGCTGGAAACGGCGCAGCGCGCGTTCAGCCGCGTCTCGTTTGACCTGATCTATGCCCGGCCGGGACAGACTGCTGAAGCATGGGCCGCCGAACTGCAACGCGCGCTCGGCTTTGGCACAAGCCACCTCTCGCTTTATCAATTGACCATCGAGCCGGGCACGCGGTTTGAAAGCATGGTCCGCCGAGGCGAATTTGCGCCGTTGGACGACGATAGTTGCGCCGATCTGTTTTCCCTGACCCGCCAAATAACCGCTGCTTCCGGTCTGCCGGCCTACGAAATCAGCAACCATGCGCGTCTGGGTGACGAGAGCCGCCATAACCTGACCTATTGGCGTTATCAGGATTACGTTGGGATCGGCCCCGGGGCGCACGGCCGCCGCAACGGGACAGCAACCGTGCGGCACAAGAAGCCGGAAAACTGGCTTAACGCCGTCGCAGCCAATGGCCATGGCATTGCCGAAAACCGAGTTTTAGGGGATAATGAGCAAGCCGCCGAAGCCATGCTGATGGGCCTGCGGCTGCGCGAAGGGATCGATCTGGCAGCCATGTCTGCACGGTTCGGGCTGGCCGAGACTGCCCTGCTCGTTCCCGCCAAGGCTGAGCTCTACCAGCAGCAAGGCCTGGTCTGGCAGAATGGCGCGAAAGCCGGCGTGACCGAAGCGGGAATGCCGCTGCTCGACGCCCTGCTCGGTGAACTGGTCCCCGCGGAACTGGTCGACGCATGAGCGCCAGCACCATTCTCAATGCCTGGCACGATCACCTGAGCCAAAGCCGCCGCCGTTCGCCCCATACGGTGCGAGCCTATGTCGCCACGGCCGAGCGGCTGATCGAGGCGACCGGTCTGACCGACTGGCCAGCCCTCGCCCGGATTGATGCCGCCGCCCTGCGTCAGCAACTCGCCCGCCGCCGGGCCGAGGGGATTGGCAATGCCTCGACCGCGCGTGAACTTTCGGCCCTCAAGGGCTTTGTCGCTTTTGCCCGGGCTCAGGCGGGGATGACGGACCCTACCGCCCCACGCATGCGCGGCCCTCGCGTCAAAAAAGGCCTGCCGCGTCCGGTCACGCCGGACGAGGCGATAAATCTGGCAGCTGGGGTCGAGGAGAACGCCGCGATCGAATGGATCGGGGCACGTGATCGGGCCGTCCTGCTGCTGCTGTACGGCGCAGGCCTACGTATCGCCGAGGCGCTCTCGCTCACCGGCGGAGCATTGCCGCTGGGCGATGTTCTGACCGTTACCGGCAAAGGCGGCAAGCAGCGCGCCGTGCCAGTCTTGCCGCTGGTTGCCGAAGCCATTGCCGACTATGCGGCCAAGTGCCCGTGGTCGCTGGAACGCGACAAGCCGCTATTCCTGGGCGCACGCGGCGGGCCACTGTCGCAAGGCATGGTGCAAAAGGCGATGGCGGGTGCGCGCAAGGCGCTGGGCCTGCCGCCCACCGCCACGCCGCATGCGCTGCGCCACTCCTTCGCAACCCATCTGCTTAGCGCGGGGGCTGACCTGCGCAGTTTACAGGAACTACTCGGCCACGCCAGCCTGGGGTCAACCCAAATCTACACCAAAGTCGATGCGGCTGTGCTGTTGGATATCTATCGCCACGCGCACCCGCGCGAGGTCGGTTAACCCTTTGGCTTCCAGGTAATCACGCGCCAGAGATAGGCCGCGACGGCCAATCCCATCATTCCGGTCACCGCCGGGCCGATCAGGTCTTGCTGGGTAGCCAGCCATTGCCCGCCCAGGATCAGGGCGGTGTTCCAGATCGCAGCGCCGGCAA
>JACCDJ011202896.1_pt1 | contig 63981 bp, 121 predicted proteins | sample 7444481 | NCBI WGS metagenome assembly JACCDJ01 (sample SAMN15323435, study PRJNA562643) | freshwater metagenome | isolation source: river surface water | place: USA:Blue River Watershed | collected 2017-08-15
GTCCGTAGGTGTTATTGTAATTATATGAACTCTGTCCGTAGGTGTTATTGTAATTATTTGAATACTGTCCGTAGGTGTTATTGTAATTATATGAACTCTGTCCGTAGGTGTTATTGTTATTATTTGAACCATCAAAATTAACATCCTCAACATAACCATTATTGACGATGTTGTTAAAACTACCTGTTTCCTCATCGTAATTATAACCATTCCCCCATTGAACTGTTGCTATGCTGGAATTATCCATTCCCAAATTTTGATTTGTATCAAAATTATATTCAACACTTATTCCGTCTTGATTACTTCGTTTGTAAATCCAATCATTAGCATAATCATAACTAATTGGGTCTATTACTTTATTATAATCATCCAATGAGTATTCATTTTTAGACCATTCAGTTGGGTCAAGATTTAACACATCAACTGAATCACCTATATTACCATTTAAGTTAGTCCAAGAATAGCCACCCCAAATTACCTTATCTCCAATTGCATAAGATATTGATGCAAAACCAGTAATACTAGCACTTGCACCTGAGGCATCACCTGTTATACTTGTAGCAGAAGACCAATCTCCTGAAACAAATTTAATCATACCATAAGCATACAAGATGCCTACTGCGCCATTGTTAGTGGTAACTTGTTCTTTATTTTGATAATCAAAAACATCTACAATGTCAGAAAATGTACCATACATATATGGATTCCATATGCCAAAACCACTTACTCCTGATAAGTATTTTGGGTTATAAAAAATACCATTACCCTCCTGAGCTAATGTATTATTAGTTATTGCTTGAAGGTAAATAGTTGTCCCATTATTTAATCCGTCATCGTATAATGTTGGGTGAACGCCTGTAATTTCATATAGTGTTCCTGCAATAAGTGAATTTGTTGAAATTAATATATCAATATCCGTTTTTGTAACTAGTGCTACACTACCTCCACCAATTGAAATATCCTCAATTTGCTCTTGCAAGTCATCTGTTTTTGTTTTCCCCGCCTGTAAAGCGTTATAAACTGCTTGGTTTATATCTTGTTGACTTGAATTAGCAGAAATCGCCAAATCAAGATATACATTTTCATCTATAATGCACTTAGCATCTTTTCGTTCTCCTCCACAATCGTCTGGAACTTGTGTAGGTATTATATAAGCATCACATCCCATTACTCTAAAAATTTATTTGTTATTAATTGTGCCCATTGCCCCCACGTCTCTACGGGTTGGTCGCAAGCATCTACCATACCAGTTACGTCAATACACGAATCTATTTTTTTATTGCATAGCGGGTCATTTTTTAATGTCTCAACTTCCGCAAGTAGCTCACAAATTTTTTCCTCGAATTTAAGAAGAACATTTTTAACTATTACTCTCCCTTCTTCTGTCTCAACATAAGTTAAGCACTCATTTCCTAAAGCTGATAAATTAATTTCTTCTAATTGTTTATATATATCTTCCGTAGTTTCAGATAACACTAAACAATCCTCTACATCAAGACTAGAATTAGTGTTTACAATTCCTTCATAATCGACACAGCTTGCCTGTATTTTATTTCCAGCGCACGTATTCTTTATTTTATTGCAGTTTTTCATTTTGGTTTTTTTCTAGGGTTTTTAATTTTTTTAGCACTACATCGTATTTATTACTTAGGTCATCATATTTTTTACTTAATTCGTGATAAAGTCTTTCCCAGTTTTGTGAAACTTCTACTTCCTTGCTATAAGATAAGCTTATTGTATTAAACTGCTCTTGTAGTGCGTCTGCTCTTTTAGTTACTTCATCTATTTTATCTCTAAAATATGTTACTTCTAATTTATGTTCTTCTCTTGCTTTTATATACTCTTCTTTATAATAATCTCTGTCTTGTTTTAATTCGTCTTGTAGTTGTTCAAAAACTTGTTGTGCTTTTATGGCGTACTCTATGTTATTGTTTTTTCTGCCATAAAATATCCAGCCAAAAAATCCTGTTATACTTCCTCCACCCAACAAAGTTATCCAATGCTGTGCTAAAAAATCTGTCATATTTTCTCCTTTTATATAGTTATGTATCACTTTTTAAATTTTATCTCTCAACATTAATATTGTTTTTGAATATTTTTCTGCGCCTATATAAGCAGTAGTTATGATAGTCCATTCCCATCCTGTTAATTTATCAGTAAATAATGCTATTGTAGCTATTAATGTTATCATTAATGTTTTACTTATTGATTTGTTTAAATATTTGTCTATAAATTGTTGTGTGCTCATTTTAGTTATTTGTTGATATTAAGGTTAAAATAATTGAGGGAGATATTGTCCAAAGTATGTCTATAATATTAAATCCTCCATAGTCGTACTCATCTTTTATTTCCTTAGAAATCGCTATAATGAGTGTAATCATAATAGATATTAAATTACTAAAAAATAAATTATTAAATGTAAAGATAACAAAGCCATAAATAAAGTGGTTTGCCTTATCGTGCGGTACTATTGGTAATTTAATACTCATTATTTTATAATTTCAAGCATTATATAATAAAACTTAAATATATTCCCTGTTACATCACAGTTCATAGATAATGTTAATGTATTATCAATTCCTCTGTCTATGGGGAATGTTTGATAATTTTCAGTAGTAATTATATCATCGATGTAAATCCCTGAAGTATGATGGTAGTCATAAGTAGTATCATTGATAATGATATTTCTTCTTGCGGCATTGCCATTAACTCCGTTCAACCACCCAGTGCTTCCATTAATTTGTACTCCCATAAATGGATTCCCACTTCCTAGTAGTCTGAAAGTCTTTATTGTAAGCCTTATTATGCAATCAGCGGGAATTGAATTAGCAGGTATCACCCAGTCTTTAATGGATTGTTGCCCAGTAGTGAGTGCATTGTAAGTAAAACTTGTTTTGTCCAATAGAAGGGTTCTATTTACACTCGTATTCTCCCAGTATCCTAAAGAAGAGTTATAAACTAATGAATCTTTATTTGCAGGGGAAGTTATCTTTACATTATGTAACTCCTCTAACTCATATCCATTGTCTACTTTTACAAATATTTTTCCATTAACAGCGTGAGAGTACTCTACGTAACCTACTACTACCGTATGGTTAGGTGCTGTTGGTTTTATATTTGTTATAGCTCCTGCTGTTGTCGGTGATAAATATAATATATCTCCATCCGTCCAAGTTTCTCCTTGTAGCGAACCTGTTGTATTTATTAAGTTTACTTCTCCTGAGTAAGTTATAAATCCTTCTTGATTGTTTGAAATATTTTCAGTTACTATTCCTAATGTTGTAGCTGAATTTAAATCGTTATTTGCTTGAGCTAAATCTACAGACAATCTTTGACCTGTTGCTCCTATTATTTTTACTACTTGATAATCAGCTTCTAAGAGTGTAATATTTGTAACTGTTTTATTAACTACTCTCTTTACAAGCTCTTGTCCTAATTGTAGTGTTACATTGTTGCCTTTTAATCTTATTTCCGCCGTTCCTGCTGTATCATTCCATCGTATTTTACCTACTCCAAAACTTCCTGTTGGTGTTTGGTCTAGTTCTACTTGTCCTGCCTTTAATTGGTATTCTCCTAAATCTACATTTTGATTTGCTCCTGTATAAGGCACTCTTCCTTTTTCGTCTTGATACCATTTTAATCCATCGCTGTCGTGGATAAAATAAACAGGTATCATTGTGCCTGAGCCTGTAATAATTAAATTAGTAAATCCATTTAAGGTGGCTGTTTGTGTACTAGAAAAATATAGATTTACTAATCCAGAGTCTCCGTTAGTTGTTCCTATTATTGTTAAACTAAAATTTCCTGTTATGTCTATTTCTATGTTTGGACGAAGTTCGTTGTATGTGTGTAATACACTTGCCGAATAAGCTACATTTAAAAAAGATGTGTCTACTTCTTCTATTAAATCATTTACGGCTGTTTCAAAATCAGATATTGTGCTTGCTAGTTGTGTTCCTGTATGGTTTGCTCTGTTTAATAGGGTTGCATCGCTGCTGTTTGCTGTTGCTGCTGTTTGTATCCCTGCTAGTTTTGTTTTTTCCGCCGCGGTGAATAATCCTGCATTGGTTACTCCAGCTAAAGGTATTGTGGCATCATTTCCAGTGTCGCTAGTAACTATCCCATTAGTTGGTGAAGCTGTATAACCTAAGTTTGTACTTCCTGTTCCTACTGTTGGTAAATTATCCAGGTCGTTATAACTATTTGAAAAAGCTACAGCTCCCAAGTCTTTTGTTTCTACATATGTAGAAGTTCCATCTTCTCCATCATTAGTGAGTTCAGAAGTGTTTGATATTAAAGTGGCTGTTGTAAGGTAGCCAGCATCATTAACCAAACTAGAGATATTATCTCCTGCCTGTAAAGCGGAGTTTATAGTAGCTAATAAAGTATCAGAAATATTTATAGTTATTATAGAACTACCTGAAATCTCTAATTCTCCATCTGTGTTTATTATACTATTTATCCCACCCAAAGTTCCTGTTGTACTTAAAGGGTATGGTACTCCTGTTCTACTAGTTACCCAAAGCTCAAATTTGTTTTCATTTGGTACTTTAAGTGCTACTATAGAATCAGGTTTTACTCCTTCTAAGGTGTCTACTTTATATGCAGTTACTTGTGGCATTTTATTATTGGGTTACTAATAGTTGTGGATAGGGAGTTGAAATTGTATCTATTAATGTTGTTGGTACTGAAGCATTAATGTTTACTAATAACTTGTTTAGTGTTGGGGTGATACTATTTACAATTAATCCGTTGTTTATATTATTTATTGAGCCTACAGTGGTTGAGTTTACTATATAAGCATCTACTTGATTTTCAAAAAGCGGCACATTATCGGCAAAATTACATCCTTCAATATGTACTGTTTCTCCTTTTATTATGTTGTTAGCTGTATTATTATAGAAATTACAAGAATATAGTCCTATAGTTGGTGTTGCTTCTATAATATGTAGTCCTGTGTTGTTTCTAAAATCAGAGTTAATTATTATTGGGGCATTGTGAGCACTAAGGTCTATCGCTACATTATTCCCTGAAAAATTACAATCTATCCAAGCATTCAAATTATCAGCTCTAGCTGTTCTCATAGAAAATCCTGTTCCACAATTTATAACTTGACATTTATAAAATACAGTTTTATCAATGTATGTCATATGATTGGTTTCAAATCCACCCCAATTAGGGTCAGGCGTTTGTTTAAATGCTGTAGGTATATTAAAGAAGTGAACTTGCTCGAACATACAATTATCCATTCCATACATTTGAGCGACTTCGATTCCGAAATTTGCTTGGTTTCTAAACACAACATATTTAAAATTAATTCCATTTGGTTGAAAAAATACATCAAATCCGTCAGATGTGATATGAACCCCTTTATTTCCTCCCTGAAGTGTTAAGTTACTTATAGTAAAATTACTTACTCCATCTCCTCTTACATTAATTAAATTAAAATCATCAGTTAATCCCACAATTACAGTCTTACCCGTACCAGCTCCTACTATGCCCTCTTCTTTATTTATTAATAAGGGCGCATCAATATAAAAAACACCCTCTGGTAAATTTGCAATTCCACTACTGTCAATAAGTCCTTGAATATAAACTCTACTGCTTGATTGTCCCACTCTGTTTGTACTCCAATTTAATCCTGTTGGATTTGCTATTTCTGTAAAAACAGGGCGTGCCCAAGTTTGTTTTTGTTCAGTTAGAATAGAGCTTATAATATTTGTTGCTGTACTACCTGTTATTAAAGAGCTCTGATTTGCTCCGTTGTAAGATAAATTTGTGTTATTAAAATGACCCCTAATATCATAATTACCTCCAGTTACACCGTAAGGGGATAAATTCGAGTCTATTGTAAGTGTTTTTGCCGTTGTTGTGCTTGCGCCCCCATTAGTGGAAATCTCTTTTGATAGTAATAGTAAATTGTCTGACTCTATGTCAAAAACAGGGGTTGAGTTTGTTGCATACCCTAAACCAGCCATACTTGCTAATTTAACATCGCCCATATTTCGCATATAAATCAATGCTTTCCCTGTTCCTAAATTATTATAGTTCCAAGCTTCTGCATCTAAACCTATAATATTTAAATCTCCGAAATTATCAATATCTGTAGCATCTCCGTGAGCTGTTAATAGGTTTAACCAAGCCCAAGTATTTCCATAACTAGGGGTAGTGTTATTACCTTTTAAATCTAATTGCGGATAATCTGAAGTAATCCAATGTTTTATAAATTTATTGTTTCTAAAATAACCGCTTACACTATTATTAATAGTAATTTTAGAACCTATAATATCTACAAACTCACAATTTTGAACTGAACAGTTTGTTCCTAAAATAAACCCTCCGCTTGTTTTTGATATTTTACAGTTTGTTGTTGTTGCCCCGCTTAAAAAATTAAGACCATACCATACTTTAACACTATTTACTAAAACATTTGTAGCTCCTGCTGCAATATTTATTGGTGGCATCTCATTGTAAGAAGGGTGTCCATACAATTTCATATTACTTGTAAGCATAACACTTGCTACTCCACCAACTCTATAATTTCCTGCTTCTAGTCTTACAGAACCATATGTGTTTAACGCAGTTTGTAAATTAGCTCTTTGCGTATAGGGTAGTAAATATGCATTAAAATAATCTATTTCTTCTGCTTGATTAAAGGTTGTTGTAGGCAGTATTGTTCCTTTTGGTCTCCTTTTAATCTGCTGTAGTAAAACACTCTTCATATTGTTATTTTTTAACTACCACAGCGATTGTTCCCAACTAAACGGTTGAGTATAATAGTAGTTGTTAATATCTCTATACTTTGTTTGCATAGTTTTTAAATCAACTACGTCTATATTTTCATCTGTTAAAGCTCCTCTTATTTGTTTGTCTATAAACTTAACTACTTCGCAGTTATCATTGCAAAGCATATTTTTATAAAGGTAGGCGTGGAGAGTTTTAGTTTCGTCCATCCCTTTCCCTATTCTAAACTTTTCAAATAAATAGTAGTTATTGGCTTGAAGCAGTTCTTCTTCATAAAAGCTGTCATACAAACTTTCTTGGTCTAATGTTTTTATTTGTATTTGCCCCCCCATTACATCAGTTTATTTACATAGTTTTTCAACAACTGTTTTGCTTCTTCAAAGTATCTTTGTGAATTTACAAAGTCTCCTAAAATTGCGTGAGATTTTGCTACATCAACTAAGAACTTAATTTTAGTCATATAATTTATAAAGTCCTGATTCTTATCGTACTCAAAACCATATTTAATTAAAACTTTAGCAAATTCTATATCAAATCTGTCTGTTTTTAAATAGAACTTTGTGGCTTCAATTCCTTCGTATCCAGACTTAACTGTTATTGTATAAATTCCATCTGGTAAGTCTACGTACTCTTCTTCTTGACAATTTCCTTTTAAACAACTAAGTCCTAAGTTATGTGAATTTAAAGTATTGATTCCTTCTTTTTTAAAGGAAAAGGTTTTATCTTTTTTTGAACCTGGAATTTTTATAACAAGATATGATGGTAAGTCTTCTGCGTACTCCCAATCACTATTATCATAAATTGAAATTATTCTTGGACTTCCTGTTTCTAAAATATGAAAGTCTAAATTTATTTTTTGGTTCATTTGAATTTATTTTTAAACTTCTGTACAATCTAGTAAATCACATATAATTCCTATTTTATATGCTAAATTAAACCATTTAAACTCTTCATAGGTGATAGTTGATGCACAGTTAGGTTTTTGTGTCTCTAAAGCTTTATAAATAGTGTTTAACTGTGTTGGTAGACTTCTCCACTTTACAGTTAATCCTGTTTCTTCTTTTATTTTTGTTGGTAAATTATACCATTTGAATGAACAACTCATTTAAATATTTTTTGAATGTTTCTACTGCTTGTTTTCTTTCTGCTAAACATATATAAAAGAGGTATCATTTATTCTACCTCCTTTTAATTTTCGAGTAAAGCTTCCTATAGTTATATTTAGTTCTACTGTATTATAAGCCTCTTGTGCACTAATATAAAATATCCCAGTCTGTATATTTAATACTTCCCTTCCTTTCATAGATTTTCTAACCTTTGTTAATTTTATTGGTTTCTCTACTACTCTGTTTACATATTCAAAAACATAACCTTTATATTGATTTCTTGTTTTTAAAGCTACTCTACCTGCGCTATTTGAGTATTTTTCAGGATTAAAACCTAAAAATCTACACGCGTCTCCAAGAGATTTAAACTCCCCTAGTTTTTCTTTGGTGTGATAATCATATACTGCTGTTACATTAGTCAGCCCTCTTTCATATTGAATTTGTTTTAGGGCACTGACTTGTTCTTCTGTACGTTTTTTTCCTCTAATCTTAGCTGTTCTTTTTTCTATATGCTCAGGTGTTTGTTTTGTATTTTTATTTCTTATGGTAATAGCCTCAGATATTTTCTTTCTACTCTCTTCTGACATATTATTACTACCTTCTCCTCCGTCTGTTAGATTAGCTAATATGCCTGTTTCTAGGTTTTTTCTTCCATAGATAGATATTAATAAAATTTCTAATTCTAAAGCTTCTTCTTTAGATATCCCCTCAGCTATTATTTCAACTATATATCCTGCTTTTTCTACAACTTTTTTCCACAGGTTATTTCTTCCAAACTTTTCATAAGCCCTTTTCTTATTACTCCCAACTCCTACGTAAAAAACTTGAAATGTGTCTAATCTTCTATGCCTATATACTATTGCCATTATGCTGCTTGTAATCTTTTGTCGTAGTTAAATTTTTTGTACTCAGCACCATTATAGTAATAAGCAAAAATATTCCAAACTCCTGTTTTTAGTGCATTATACATTTTAAGATTTGATTTTATAAATAATAAACCAAGTCTTAGTTGGTTTGCCTCACTTTCTTTTGCGTAGTCCCACATTTCGTCTACAGACTTAAACCCTAAAAGTTTCCAATGAAAACCCATAACTTGCATTAAACCAATAGATGTAGATTCCATAGCTGCTTTAGGATTCTTTGAAAACGCATCGTTAAATGCAATCCACTCTGCTGTTTGTTTTTCAACCTTATTTAAAGACCATTTTCCAGATGGGGTATATGGAGCTTTTCTTTTAAACCAAGATGGTTCAAACTGTATAATTATTTTACCTGTGTCTTTTGCAAAACCTTGTCCTCCAGATTCTACCTTTACAACTTTTTTAATATTTGTAATAGGTATTTTAAACTCCTCTGATAGTTTTTTATATTCTTCTTCTTTTATCATCTCATTGTGCAAAAAAATGTGCTAACCTAAGAGGGGTGTTTATTCCCTCTTTTGTTAGCAGATTTTTATATTTATTCCAAAGTTCCATTGTATATTTATTGTTATTTTCTCCCATAGCCACACCTGAAAATAGTGGTGAGAAATTTTTAAAATTTGCCTAAGTTTTTGAGTATAGCAATACTACGGGAGAGTATAACAATAGGGGGCTATTATGCCCCCTTATCTTTACTTGTTACAGTGCAAGTGGGTTCACTAATTCAAGTCCTACTTTAGCTGCGAGTTTATTTACAATATCCTCGATTTCAGTGTGGTATCCTACTTTTACAAAGATTGGATATTCTTTAGTGATGTTGCTTCTTCCTCCTGCGGCTTGAGACAATCCTGTGTCTTGTACGGTGATGTGGTAAGATACCCAAGCTTGGTTGAAATCCATTACACTTTCTTCTCCAAGGTTAGTTCTTGCCAAAAGGTTATTTTTATGTCTTGTTTCTCCTTGATAGAAAGACATTGACATATCTTCTGCGCTTGCTAGATATTGAGAAAGATTTTTGATGTCTGCTGAGTAGCTAAGTCTCAATACATTTGCGAATTCTGTATCTACATCATAAGCAGGTGCAAAGTTCAAGTAATCCATTTCTCTCATACCGAAGGCAGTAGAACGAATTTTAGTTGAAGTTTGGATGAAAGGGATTTCATCTTTTGCATATTGCTCAGGAATGATAGTATATGGTTTACCTTTGATTTTGATACCCATTTTTGCGTTAGCATCAAATACTGTTGGTAATTCTTTCCAATATGTTCCGTTGTAGTTCTCAGGAGCATCTGCATAGAAAGGCTGTAAGAAGTCGGTGTCGCAAGCGTCACATACCAAGTTGGTTACAGTTGAGGTAGAGTAAATTCTTTGACATCCACCTGCTGAAGCTGCTACTACATATGTCATAGCTCCTACTGTTTGTGCTGCTGAAGTGATTGCTGGGAAACCTGCTACATTATCATTAAATTTAATAATATTTGCAGAAGGGTTTGTTACAACTGCTCCTGTAGCTGTTAAGATAGCGGCTGCGTGTGCTGCAACGAAAGCTGCTGCTGTTTGTGAAGTTGTTCCTGCATCTGCTGTAGTATAGGTAACTCCATTAACAATGATTGCTAAAGCTACACCGTCAGTTGTTACTGTTACTGTTTTTTCTGCTTTTCCTGTTGGTGCTCCTTCAACAATTGTCAACCCTGGATAAGCTGCTTGTAGTTCTGCAAGTCTTGAAGCTCCACATTCATTATCTGCCAATTGCAAAGTGAATGCTTTAGTTTGTGAGAAACAAGAATCTCCTGCTACAGGTACTACTGTTACAGTTGTTGTTTTGTTACATACATCTTCTGTAGTTCCAATCAATTCTACTTGTGCGGCTGGATTTGCTGCAATAAATGTAGCTAATTCTCCTGCTGTTAAAGCGTTGTCTAAAACCACTGAATAAGAACCAAATCCTTCGTCATTTCCAAATTTAACTGCTGACAAAGCAACTGCTCCTGGTAATGCTTGTACTGTAGCTTTTGAATCTACTCCGTCATCTTCTAAATTAACGTGATAAACAACTCCGCCTTCAATTAATGAATATGTTGCTAAACAGTCTTCACAGCCTTTAGGGTAAACTGTTGGTGTAACCACTACATAGTTAGCTAATGTGTCAGAAGCTAAATGTAAGATTGTATATTCTGAACTTCCATTGCTGTAGTTTGTTCTAACTACTTTTCTAGGGCTATAGAATGATTCTACTTCTGCCATAGCATTTGAAGTTCCGTCGTCTTCTACAGTTACTGTAGAAAATATTGATTCAACTCCACCTAAAGTAGTGTTTGCACTGTCAATTACAGAAATTTCAATGAAATTATCCAAAGTTTTGCGAGAACGTGGTATAGTATATGCTTTCAATTCTGCAACCAAGTTACGGATAACCTCTTGCATTGATTGCCCTACTTCTCTTTGAGCTCTCATTTGTACAATGTGGCACTCTTCTCCGAATTCTGCTTCTACAGGATATCCATACAATGCAATATCATATACTGCTGATTTTCCTTCAGGAATTGTTAGTGCTGTGTTGTCATCAATACCATCATATCCTACGATAAATTCGTCGACTTTTAGGTCTTGTTTTTTAGGAGCATTAGCTGTAATATTTACAATGCTATTCAAAGGAAAGAAATCTGTTTGTGCATATGGTACGTGGTTATCTCTTAATCCTGCTGGTGTATTAGCAACTCCCAATCGAATAGCAATTCTCTCAGTGTTTCTCAATCCTGCAAAATCAGAAATAGCCTCTGCTCCACCTACTACAGATTTATCTTTTACAAAAGCTAACTCGCCTTTTGCTAATTTACCTGCTCCTCCTGTTTTTTTAAGTAAGCCTTTATTTACAAAAAATGGCTTGTTAATACTTGAATGTGACATAATTTTTAATGTGTTTGTTTTTAATTATTTTTGAGTTCGTAATGTTTGTAATTGTGCTCTTGGATTGTTCTCGTTAATGTCTGAATTGAAAACCATTAAGGATACAATATCGTCAAGTGATTTTTCGTCCCACTCTATTGGGAAATTTTTATCAAAATCTGATTCTGGGTTTTCGTCATTAACTAATCTGATTTGATTAGGGTAGCGGTAGTAGTTCAAGAGAACTTCGCTGATTGAGAAATTATCTGTGTAGAAGGAGATATTATCTGAATTGATTGTGTAAGGTACTTCTCTCCATTCAAAAGATGGTTTATAAAACTCATCTTGAAGTAGTTCATTTAAATTTTCTGTTTGTAACTCATAGCAATTTACAAAGTCTATGCAACTTCCTTTTTTTGCTTTAGCTCTAACATCTGCTAAATCAAAGTAATTATCAGGTAATTTAAAATTATACTTGTCTTGAGTTTTTGATGATGAAGGTAATTTTTCGTCCAAAACTAAAAACTTCTGGATATACCTTACATCATCTATTCCTCTTTGTTGTAAGTGTAGTGTTATGAACTTATTTTGACTCTCATTGAATAATAAACAAATTCTTAGATTATCTGTTGTGATAGAATCGTTTGTGCCGTTCTTTTCGGCTTTCATTACGAATTTATCTTTCAGTTGGTCAAATGTAATCATATACTTAATCTAATTGCTCATAGAGCTCTGTAATAATCTCGTGTTGAGGTGATTTTGGGTCTAAACAGAACTTAGCAATATCTTGTAGGCTTGTTCCTAAGAAAGCTGTTTGGTTTAAAGTCATATACTTACTTCCTACTTTCTTAATTTTGTTTTTTACTAAAAGTTTCTGAGCTATTGAGAAATACTCCATTTCTAGTTTACCTTTATCACTTTCGTATTTGTTGCAAGCTTCTGTAAATCTCTTAACAAAGTCTGAACCTGTTTTAGGGTCATTTATAATGTCGTAGTAAATATCTTTTAAATCTTCACTTTCAATATTTTCTTGAGTGTTCTTATTAAGGAAGCCTAAGATGATGTCTAGTTTTTCTCTGTTACTGTCTGCCATTTCATTGAAAGTGTCGACACAAGTACGTTTATCTTTAGTGCTTTCTTTTTTCTTGTCTTTTACTTCTTGAATTGAAGTGATATTGAAAAAAGCGTTGGCTTTAAAAAGTGGGTCTTTTTCGTCTTCATTACAAGCAACTCCTTGCATTATAACATTAAATAAGTCAAGTAAATCTGCGATGTTGTTAGTGTCGAATTCTCTGTTGACATAAGCATCAAATCTATACTCTCCCCAGAAAGAACTATCAGGCGATAGGTCTTTATTTTTCATTTTTTCGTAAGGGATTACAATTTTACTTCTGTATGATGCAATCCTTTCTTTTTTCTGTTCCTGTGATAACTTTCTGTCTGTAGTTAGTACTCTACTAAATTCATATAGTCCTGTATCGTATAACCCTGTTGATTCATCAAAGAATACACACTCTTTGTTATCATTCATATCAAATGGAAACTTAGTGGCTTTTATTTCTTTCATCCCGTCTGGGGCAGCACTGTCAAATCTATTTGATAAACTGTATTTTTTTCCAACTTCTACAATAGTATTACCTATGTAAAGAAAATTGGCTTCTTCTTTTTTTGTTGGTTTGGTCATTGGTGGTTTTATTGGTTTTTAAATAAGTGCCTCCTCTAAGAAGAAGAGGCACGTCTTTTTTTATTATCGGATACTATTACCGTATCTATTTTTAAGTTCTAGCATTACAAATTTACTTGGGTCAGCTAACCACATTGCTCCAAAACCATAGATAAAGAATGATTCGTGCATTGTTTTAGATGAAGCAACAATATCAGAGGCTTTTTGTGAACTATAACGTCCATTTTCGCGTCCCCAAACTACTGCATTTCTCTCAGGTCTAACTAAGTAAACATTGTGTTTTGCATTTCCTTCTCCACCAACTGCTTTAGTACCTTCAGGTAATGTTGCATTATTAGAGTAAAGTTGGTCAGTTACATTCCAAATAATACCTGTATAAGTTGTAAGGTCTTTACCACCTGGGTTTGTTCCTCTACGTCTTACATCTGCACCTGACATATAGTCTAAAGATGTATCTCTAATTGATTCAAAACGACCTACTCCTGGTAAGTAAGCTTCTGTTATTTGAACTAAATTTACTTTTAAAGCATCTAAAGAGCCTGTAACAATTCTTTTATCTGTTAAAGTGTCTGAGTTAACTAAAGCTGCAATTCCTGGATTATTTATCTGAGCATATCCGTGTTGGGTGATAATTCTTCTCAAGTTGTCATCTAATTCAGAACCTGCTTTAATTTTCAAGTAAGTGTCTTCTACTTTTGAACTATTGTTTTTATAAACGTAATTTCTTACAGTTTGTAGGTCTGCCAATTCTGCTCCGCCTTTTTTGTTGTAGTAAACAATTCTACCACGTCTCATTTGTCTCCAAAGTCCTTCGTTAAATTCTAAAGTTCCTTTTCCTGTTGAGATTTTAGCTCCCACCATAAACATCATAGAAAGGTTGAAGTGTTTGTTGAAATGTTTCAAAGCTAACATCTCTACCAAAGTAGCAATAGTTGTGATTTGTCTTGAACCTACATTTGCAACAGAAACAATTACTTCATTGTCTGCATCTCTTCCCATAGCTGAAATTTCATTCAAATAAGCTTGAGTATCTGCTGTGGTATATCCTGGCAATAGTTTAATACTATCTGCTTTTCCTGTTACCCAAGTTTCAACCCCTTGTCCACTACCTAGTTTGAACTCGCATTCAATATAGTTAGTTCCGCTTGGTAAGTGGTGTTTACCTAATTTTTCAGAGTATTCCGCAATATATGCATTAGCCGCTTCTTTATAGTTTACATCTGCTTGCAATAAATATGCTGGATATGCTTTAGTTGAGTCTTCTTCTGAACCTACTAATTTAACCCAGTGTTTAAAACCATATCCTACAAAATCTACAGGTTGGTCGTCTACAATAAGTATATCTCCAAAAGCTAAATCTGCTGAAATAGGGGTAAAAGGAGAAAGTTGTCTATTAAGTACGATTTCAAAAGAAGTTCCATCACTACCTAAGAAACCATCGGCTGCTTGATAAGATGTATCTTCAACTGTTTTCATACAATTATCTGTCTCTACTGACATTTTGTATTTAAATCCTCCGTCTTGTCCATTTACTTCTAGTACGGCGTTAGATTTAATTGCATCTCTGTAGATTGAATCTTGGAAAGATGTTCTTTCTACTACTTTTTTATCCCAAGCTGACTCCATCAACATCATATTTCTCATAGGGTCTAACTCTATGAAAGAAGACATTGTAGATGCATCTTGAAAACCTTGTTGTGCTACAAGTAAGGATGCATCTGACTTAGAAACAGCAGAAAATCCTGTGATTGCTGCTCCGTTAGATTGGAGCGTTTGATTGGAAAAATAACTCATTTGTGTTTTTTAATTTTAAGGTTGTATTTTAAATTTTAAGTTGGTTAAGTACTTGGTCAAGCTTGGCATTTCCTGTGCCTTTTGCTTCTTGTTTAACTACTGTTGGGTCTATTCTCATTATTGAGCTTGCTACTTTTGTTTGATTTTGAAGTACTTTCCCTGCGGAAATCCATTTTTCAAACTCATCTAAATTGTGTAACATAAACGCCACTTTAGCGTGTTTTTGTGGGTCATTAATACTGTCGAAATAAAGTTTATCTGTGTTGGTTAAACCTTGGCTATCTCTTTTAGTTGTATTCTCTATTAATAAACCTCTTATATTTTCAGGTATCTTTGATTCTTTGTAGAATGTTGATACTTCTTTTTTAAACTGTTTTTCTTTTTCTTTTTCTTCGGCAATTCTTGCAAGCTGCTCTTTTTTCTTTTCTTCTACAGATTGCTTGTAAGCTCCTATATGTGTGTCTAAGATTTCAGTTGCTGTTCTTTCTAATTCAAAGTTTTCAGTTAAATCTCTAATTTGAGCTTGAATAACTCTGTCTGAAAGTCCTTTACCTTTTAGTTCGTGCCAAACAATATCAATTTGTTGTTGTTCGTCATCAATATTAGACTTCATTTGTTGAAGAATATCAATAGTTTGAACTTCTTCTTTTATTAATGTTGAAATATCCCCACCTGCTCTTTTAAGTTCTATTAAGCTTTCTGTGAGTTCATCAATACCTTCTTTTGAAATATATTTCTCTTTAAGGTCTTTTTCTTTTAGCTCTTTATAAGTAGAAAGAATATAGGCGTAAGTGTCTTTATCTATGTCTTCTAATTCGGATAGTGAAGTTTGAACTTCTTCTCCTTCTTTTCCGATTGTTACTTGAAAGTTTTCAATTAAACCATCTTCTATTAAAGACTTTAGTTTTTCACTGTATTGATTCTTTGAAGTCTTTCTTTGTGGTTTTTCTTTAACCTCTTCTGCTTTAGTTTCAGGAGTTTCCTCTTTCTTCTCTTCTACGGGAGTATCTTCTAAAGATAGTTTTTTAAGAACGTCGTCTGCTGTTACTGTAGGCTCTTCTTTTTTTACTTCTTGTTCACTTTTTGCTTTTTGGATTAAAGCGGAAATGTCTAAGTCTACTACTTCTGGTTGTGGTTGGTTTTCCATTTATTGTGCAAAGTTTAAATTATTATTTGGTTTTTCAAAAAGTCTAAAACTCCTTGTAGTTGTTGACAATTTTTGTTATTGGGGTGTTGACAATTTTTGTTAGTTTTTATTTGTTACTGCTATAGCATAATCATTAGACATTTTCTGTTGTCTCAATGCTAGTTCTTTATTTTTTTGTTTAATTTTTTCTGACTCTATTTTTCTTGAATCTTCGTCTAATTTTTGTTTTCTGGAAAGCTCTTGTTCTTTTAAAGATAAAGTGGCATTATTTAAGGACTCTTTCATAGTGATTTCATAAGCTTTTGTAAGCTCGTCAAAATCGTTTGTAGCTGTGGAAGAGCTATCCCTGCCGAGGCTAACAAGATATGATTCACGTAATCGCCATTGACCTTTTAAGTTTTCTAAGTCTATTTGCTGCTTTCTGTCATCGGCAAGTTTTTTCTCATCAAATGCAATTTTCTTATCATTTTGTTCGCTTTCAAATGCTCTTTGGTCTTGTACCGCCTTATCTTGTTTTATCTTCATTTGGCGACCAATTTCTCTAAGCTCTAAAGTGTAGGGGTTAGTGAAAATATCAACAATATCTGCAAAATCTTTCTGTACTGTGTTGTCGTTGATTAGAAGTTGTTGTATAGATTTCACCATATTTCTGTCTGCTGAATTTGCGGCAGGATAAACAGATAATTTTCTAAAAGGAAAGTGCTCTGGGTCTTCAGCTAAAATATCTATGAAGTGATTTGAAGCATCTGATTTTTGAGTAAGTCTGTTTGTTGATATTCCGTTTACTTCGCATTGTTGTGCTATGGAAATATGTAGTTCATTTGCTTTAGCTTTAGAACTATTAAACTCATCTATAAGGTTTGAAATTAACGCGTATGTAGATGTTGCTTGCTGTTTTACTCCTTCCGCCGTTTCTTGGTTGCTTGGTGCTCCTAGGAGTTGAGGCGTAATTCCAATTTGACTGTAGGCTTGCTGCTTGAAATACTCCGCCATATCTCTTCTGTAGATAACTTGGTCTCTAAATACAACCTCATTTCTTTGAAAGATATTTGGATAAACAGAACTTCCCTCCATATTTGTTCTTGAGGGGTCTAATGGTAAGTATTTAGTTGTTCTAATTGTATTACCTATAGCAAGTAATGTTTCCTCTGTAGTTTGGTCTTTGTACTCTGTCGGGAGTGAATTTATATCTATAGAATAGAATGTTCCTGGCTCGTCCGCTAAAAGCTCTGTGATTTGATTCAAGCAGATATTATGTAGTTGTTGATAAGGAAATATCTTTGGTGCTATACCTACTCCTATACTTCCTGCTACAGGAGGTTTTGATTGATAATAATTACTATCACCTGGTATTTGGAAATCACAAGGTCTGGCATCTAAAATAATATCTTCTTCTAAAACTGCATTTATAGAGCCTTTTAAAACTACTGCGTGCCACCACTCTGGAACGTAGTGATATGTTATTGTATCTTCATAATCTTCTAATCTTGATTCGCGAATTGCAATTTGTAAATCTCTAAGAGAAATTGACTTTTTAATTTTTATTTCATTTTCTTTTATAAATTCAGGTAGAATTTCATCTGTTACTGTTTGTAGTTTTATTGCGCCAACTTCATCTCTAAATACTAAGAATGAAACTCTTTTCATTGATTTCCAATACACCTCCATAGTTTCTATGGTGTCGGTTCTTACATCAATGTCTTTTCTTTTGTTTTTATCGTTTGTTCCACGTCCATAAGATGCAAAGTTTAAATTCTGTTGTGGCATCCAATGTCTTGTAACCTCTCCTGTATCTTTATCCATAGATTGCGCCAAAGGTACTCCTAAAGCTTGCTCCATTTGAACATTAACTTGATGGTCATAGTAATTTGGAAAGGGTGTTATATGAGCTTCTGCAAAAGGAAGTCCTACTCCATTAGAAGTACCAAATACTCCCATCGAATTGTTCTTATAGTCGTCATCTTGTTTCCACCAATTACCAACTTTCTGTTGTTGGTCTGTTGTCATTAAATGTCCATAAGATTCTAAAACTTTATTGGAAGACATATTCATAACTCTTCCTATATAATCAGAATCTTGGGGGTATCTTATATCTGCATCTTGGCTGAAGAATACATCTCTTGGAGACCAATATTCTACTTTGTAATAATCGTATCCAACTTTGTAATGTCTAAACCATCTACCTGTTAGAAGGAAATCTGTTAAAGCTCTTTTATCTTCTAAAGTTAAATCAAACTTTTTCTTATCTTCTGATAGTACATTATTAGCCCATTCAACTGCAATTACTTTGAAATTGGAGGAAAGCTCCTTTTCTATTTCTGGAGGTGTTAATTTTTTTACTGCGGCATCTAACTGTGTTTGGTATTGTTGCTGTTCTTCTTGTGATTGAAAGTCTTGTTTATCTGGGTCTAACCCCATAGCAATAAGATTTCTATTTACTTCTGCGGCAATAATAGCTGTGGCATACTGTTGTAGTTTTAAAGACTTTGTACGCAACATTTCATTAATGGCATACTCATCATTGCTTTCCACTCTGTAAAGGTCATCAAGGTCTCCAAATACACTTCTAATGGCGTTTATAATAATACCTATGAAGTCAAAATGTTTTAAGTGAGTTGAAATTGGAACGTCTTTCTTTAAAACTTTATAATTTCCTTCAAAAGGAGTGTCATTCAAAGTTCTTTCAATATCTACAGCTCTATACGTAAAAGTTCCATCCACCATATCTTGAATATCGGTGAACACTTGATTTTTATATATTTGTTTTACTGCGTCTTCATAAAGAAAATCTACTGTTGCTTTTACCCATTGCTTAGTTTTTTTAGACTTTGGCAAGGTTTGCACAGGCATAGTAGTGTTAAATCCACCATCCTTATTTAGAAATAAATTATAATCTTCCAATTTTTATAAAGTTTAATTTGCAAATTTAAAATTTTTTTATTAGTTTTGCAAAATGCTGACAATCGTTGTTATCGTAGTCCTCGGAAGAACGTCTTTTTATTGGGGTTGAAGAACATTGGTTTCTTCTGTACTTGTTCTTTAGGTAGTTGTGGTTTTGGTTGTTGCTCTCCTTTATAAAATTGAGGTTTCCACTTATAAGAGCTCCTCAAATAGTGGGCGTATCCATAACAACCCATAGCCGAAGTTATTCTATCAACGTTTAAATTTTCACTCCACTGTATGATTTCTTCTAAAAGCCCTATGTCATCAATAAGTTGTACCCCTTTTAATACTTTAATAGACCCATCTTCTTGCTCTATATTATACTCTTTATTGACCTCCTCTACAAAATTATCAAATAAAAACTTTTTAAGTGTTTGTGGATTCCATCCTGTTGTTCTTTTTCCATTGTTTGGTAAAGTAAATCTTTCTGTAAATGCAACACTTGGTGCTAAATATTTATCCGCTAGCTGTTTTCTATCTAAAAATGTTTTAATTTCATAATTGAAATTCTCTCCAAATGCTGTTTGGTCTAAATTGTAAGCTTCCATTAATAAAAGCCATTTCTCCCAAACCATCGAGTGTTTTTCGGGGCGAAAAGAAATAGAAGCAACAATTTTATCTGAAAAAGGGTCTCCAATAATTGTATTTTTTTTAACATAGAATGTGGCTAATGAGGCAGAGTTACTGTCTTCAGAAGCATAGTCATCAAACCCTCCTGTATATGTACCATATTTAGGCTTCTCTTTTGGCGGGTCTTCAAAAATTAAAAAAGGAGCATCTATAAAACTACCCTTATGTGGAAATTCCGCAAGAGGCTTATCAGAAATCATAGTCTTTATCCTACCGTCCATATCTCTATATAAATCTCTCCTTCTGTCCCACAACCCTGTTTCTAATAAATACCTTTTATGTGCTTTAGCTTCTGCTACAGGGAATCTGTTGATTTTTCCTGACATAAAGATTTCTGATGGTTTTGTTGGCATATATACAATTTCTTTTATAGAGGCTATTTTATTTCCCTCTACTTTTTTTCTATTTATCTCAATCATCTCTAATGCTTTGCCCCAATCTGTCACTTTCAACTTTACACAACTTAATTTTTCTGATTTTATTCCTACGTAGTCTGCAAGATTACTTTCTATTTTAGGCATATCTACACACATCTGTCCTGGGATAAATGTTCCAAAAGGTTTTAGCTTATCTTCATCCCAAGTAATGTGTTCAGGGGCTATTCCTCTTTCTAACAACTCCCAATTCATAGGTAAAACATCGTTTCCAGTTGGGTCTGATAGTACAGTATGTCCATCTGCTGATAAGGCATCGTCACCACCAGTTCCTGTAAGAAGTCCTACAGTTCTGATTGCTCCGTCTTTTCCTTTTAGGGCAGGTTTTAACCCTTGTAATACATTTATAAATTTGCTCTTGAGAGCCTCATCATATAGAAATTCATCGATGGTATAGCCCGCTAGGACTTCGGCATTGTTACCTGAGTCTGTATTCACTATGTGTACAGTTGATAATAAAATTGTTTTATTAGATTTTGTCTTTAACCCAATCTCAATCTTATCTTTCCAGTCATTGGCTACGTTAAATACCACAAATGCCTCCGTTTTGTTTTGAATATCAATTTTGAAATTCTTGGTTATTTGATTTAAATCCTTTGTTGAGCTTCCTGCACATAAAATCTCTCTTTTTCCAGCTAATATAGCGTGTCCAATCTTAGAACTTTCTAGGGTTGTCTTAGCAATACGCCGCGATGCCGCCACGAACATAAACATTTTTTTATCTCTTTTGGCGTTTTCATAGTTTTCAAATAAAATAATCTCGGAATCCCTCAAAGGCGGGTTCATTATAACATCACTTGACTCTTCTGTACCACTATATTTATTAATTTTTGTTACAGGTATTGGAGTCATAAAAAAGTTCATATGATAATACATCCAACCCGAAATATAGTACCCATCTACAATCAATCCATTTTTGATTTTTTTTAGCTCCTTCCAATAATAGTCAAACACTTTTGGCTCTTGTAACCAGAAATGTTTAGTTTTATCCCACACAGGAGGGTTTTTGGTATATATGTGAAAATCATTCCCTGGTTCTTCATCAAGATTAATTTTCATTTTATTAATTTTATCTTGCACTTCAGGATATAGTCTTATGATAACATCATACATTGCCAAAGGAGCTTTTATATTATTTAAAAACTCTATACCGTCTGTTTGGGTATCATCGTCTTGTATGTTAAGTGCCGTTATTTGGTCATCTATTGAAGACACCTCATTATATAAGTGTTGGTGAAATGCTACTTCGTGCGCTCTTAAATCGGTTGTTTTTATTTCTTCCAGTTTAGAGGAATATGTGTAATCTTCTGCCCTTTCTATATGAACATCTATAACAGATAGAGCGTCTTTTATAAATGTTTTTGCGATTTTTAATTTATAATCGTTTCCTGATTTTTGTACAAATCTTTTTAGACGACCTATCATAGTTTTTACTAGGCTGTTTTGTATGTCAAATTCGGCTTTTCTTATTTCTACATAAGTCTTTTGTTTACCTTCTCCCCCCCAATCTAGCTCCCGCCAATCGTTCTCTAAAATATACTTCTTAAACTTGATAAAATGTGGACGATTCTTCTTAATTGAATTTTTAATATATTCGCTCATTTCCTAAATTTATTATTTCTTGTGTTGGTAAAGTTGTTTTATAACACTCTGTATATCCTGCAAACCACATTTCAGGTTTATGCTTATAAAGTTTATACTTTCTATGTAGTTCATTTTCCAAATCGTAAATGTACCCAGCATCACCATAATGTAAGTGTATAGTTTCAAAATCATATGGTAGGTTTCCTTTGGTAAATCTTTTGTTTAAATCTAAGAATGTTTTTCCTATTTTATAAAACTCTTCCTCTTCTATATTACACTTTATTAAATACACACAAGCTATTCTTCCATTAGCCTGTTTTATATAACCGCTTTTAGTATAACCGCAAGTTCCTTCTTTACCTTGTAAACTCTTACTGATATTTTCAGATAGACATTTTCTACAACAACCTCCAAAAAGATGATTTGTTGGATACTGTTCAAAATATACATCGTGTATATTACACTTTATTGTAACCTTTTCTTTGCAGGATTTATATACAGTATTTGTATAATCACACTTGTTTCCGTGTACTTTTTTGGCTTGCTCTATAAATTCTTCTGTTGTTTTTGACCTCGTTTTTGTATAATTTATAGCACTGCATTTAGGACAATCTACACCATTAAAATGACTAATCATAGGAACTGTAAACTCCCCGTGCTCTTTACAAATCACATTTATTTTTCCCCTTGAATTTCCAACTACGGTATTATCATAGTTATTTTTATCTCCATATAATTTAAACACTTCTTCTAAAAACATTTTTTTGTCCGTAGACCTTGTTTTCTTTTTTCCTTTTACTAAGTAAACTTTTTTATTTAATAGACTAACTGGAGTTACTTTAATTATACCTCTATCTTTGCAAATTATAGATATTGGTGTTCTACCGTTAATATAATCAACTAAGCTAAGGTCATATTTGTCTCCGTATATTTCTTGTACTTCTTTTTTAAACTGTTCCTCATTCTTGCTCGCCTTTTTTGTTTGGTCTTCTCTGCCACATTTTGGACAATTTGCTACATAATGTATTTTTGGGGTCTGTAAAAATGAGCCGTGTTTTTCACATAAAATTTCTACTTCTGTTAAACTGTTAAAATACTCAACTTTTGAATAGTCATACCTGTCACCGTGAGTTTCTCTTGCTTTTTTGAGAAATAACTCCTTATCTCCTCTTTGTTTGCTCGCCCTCACCTCTACTCCACACGCTTTACAACCATTCCCTCTAAGATGGCTATTTGGGCTTAAATGAAAATTATTATGTATTTTACAAATAACTGTTATTTTTTGTTTACTGCCTACATAATCTGCTAATGAATAATCATACTTATCCCCGTGAACCAACTTGGCTTTCTCAATAAATTGCTCTGTTGTTAATTTCTTACTCATATATAAGCATTAAACCCCCACATTTCTGTGAGGGTGATTTTTGGTTTTGGCTGTTTTACTAGGATTCATTTAACTGTTTCTTTAAGTTCTCCACTTGTATGAAGTACTCTTTTTTTCTTGCGTTGTATTTTTCTTTGTTTGTTATTTTTCTTTCGCCGCCTACAACAGAAAACATTTGCTCAAAACTTACATCTTCTATCTCCTTTTTAATTTGGTCTGTTAGTTCTTTTGGTGGCTCTATGATGTCTTTATATGCTTCCATAGTGAAGAATAACTTTGCTTTTTGGAGGAATAAATCTTCTTGCATTAAGGCAATCCATCCTATCTTTTCAAAGTAATCATCTGCGTTTAAGTTTTCTAAAGATGCTTTTGCAAATTCTTTTTTTAGCTCTTCTATGTTTTTAGTTTCTGCTAATAGATAGTTTTTAAGTGCTAAATACTCTTTAAATACTTTCTCTATGTATGTTTTTATCTCTATCATCTTAATGTGTATTTACCCAATTATTAAATTCTTCATCTGTCATTGTTGTGTCTGTAATATCTTCTGCAATTGCTCTTTCTAACGCATCATAGATTTCTTTATCTGACATATCAAAGAATCTTTTTTTGCTGATTTTTTCTAATTGTGTTAGTTTTTGTCCTATTGTACATTCGTCTGCTTTGTTTAAAAGCGTGAACATTTTTTTGTAGAAAGCTCCTATGAATTGCATTGTCCTTGAATTTTAAGTTTTGTTTTTTGATTTTTGTCGCCGATTTCAACTATTTTTGAGAAGCTTCTATCGCACTCTTTATATTTAACTCCTATAAGCATAGTGGTGGCATCAATTACTTGTTCATTTGTTTTTGTGCAGCCACATTTTGCTACTATACTTGCTGTTGCTGTATCTATTCCTGTGATTTTAAGAGTGGTATCTCTTGGGGTCTGTCTTGTAATCGCGCCCATAGCAAGAACATAATAATCACTTTCTTTATATAAGTTAAACCCATTTTCTGTTATTTTTTCTATTTCCATATATTTATTATATTTTACCATTTATCTTTTGGACACGTTTCCCATTTCCACTCAAAAGTCTTGAAAAAAATGCTGCAACTATCACAAGCCATACAATTGCCTAAGTTATCCTCTTCTTTTCTCCCCATTACCCAAGAAAGTGTGTCAGACAAGAAAATTAGTATTCTTTTTTTAATTGGTATGTATTCTAAGTTTTTAGAATTATATAAGCAATCTTTGCATATTTTTCTTAACCTTTTTGTTTCTTTGTCTTCTTCTCTTTTTAGGCGCGACTTTATAATTTTAAGTACGATATTTTCTTTCATCTTTAATGTAAATATGGTCGTGTTGCATTTTTATTCTGTTTTTTAATATGTATTGATGCATCATTTTTTCCGTTTTTTTTAATTCGTGCGAATCAATGTCTGCAACTAATCCTGTTATATCAAACATTTTTTCGTGGAAATAGCCTATGTTTGGAATGAAGTAAGAATAGTCTAAAGATTTTGTTTCAAGCTTCATATTAGTGTAGTCTATAAAAGCATTCATTAAGTCTTCTACATCTTCATATTCTAAACCTTTTCTTCTGTCTGTATAGGCTTGTATTACATCTTCTTTTGTGCGGAATTTTCTTTTTGTTTCCATTAATTTACTTGCACTATTAAATACGCGTGGTTTTCTTCTATATAGAGCTTCTTCAATGATTTTAAAGTGGGGTGCAATTCTTTTCCTATGTCTCTGTTTTGTCTTGCTATTAATAAGCCTTTTTCCGCCAAACGCTTTGAAGTCTGATGAAAATTAGCATTGCTTGTTCCTGTATTTAAAACAAAACTCCTTTTTGCGTCCTCACTATTATCGTGTAAAAAGTATTCGCATAGAATATCTATCTCTCTTGGAGATACATCATTATTAAACTCTGTAATACAAGTGATTTGTACTATCTGTCTAATTTTTTCTACGTCGACTTTACTGCACTTAATTATTTGTTGCATTTACAAAAAGCTCCTAATTCATTAAATAAAATTACAACTCCTTCAAAATCAGGATGTAATATTGGTTTTACAATATCTTTTCTGCATAAAATAAAATCTCCTTCTGAATAATTGGCTGTTTTTTCTCCTGCCAAAACTACTTCAAATTCTTCAAGGCTATCAGGGGCAGAAGTTATTGTATCAATATCAGTCAGGAAAGATAAAGGGTCTTTTGACTTTATTACCTTTTTTAGGATAAGTTCTGAATTCTGCATCGAGTACTTCTTGTAATTTTCCATTTCTTTCTAATATTAATTCTACTTCGCTGTGGATTTTTCTGAACAGCTTTTTATGATATACTGGTCTATAATTTACTCTTTTTATGAACTTTTTGTTTACTAAGTCGTAATAATAAACTGTCACTTTATTATAAGTCCAGCGATTTATTATTACTACACAAACATATTCACTTTTAAATATTCTGAGGAATTTTACGTATCGCCATCTATCAAAAATAACAGCATCTTTTAGCATTGCTAGTAAAAATCTAAAATATCTCTTACGCATAATAAGGCAAAGATAAGACATTACTTTTATATATCCAAACACTTTAACAAAACTTTAACACTTTGATAACAGTTTTTGTCAACTATTTTTTTTATAGAAAAGATTTTTTTATCTTTGCCATAAATAAAAACCAAACTTGATGAATGATAAATTAGGACTTGAGGAATATTCTGTTTTTGTTTTAGAAAGTATTTCTAAAGTAATTATAAATAGAAACTATATTGAGGAGAATGAAAACTTCTTTAATACTTTACTTTTCAAATTTTGGGAAGAGTATTATACTTCTATCATTGAGCCTATTTCTATAAGTAAGCAAGTGAAGATGTTAGATATTTTGTTATATGCTATAATTAGTGAGAAGCCCTCTGTAGATTTACCTGAAGATTCAATTTAGTTCTAACATTTGTTGTCAACGATTTGGTAGTCTCAATTATTTGTTTTATATTTGCAGTATAAATAAACAGGAGTATAAATCTGAACGGCTTTATATAGCAGGGTTATTATTCTGATAGGTTTATTTTATAAGTAAAGCGTTTTGAGGACGTAGATTATCGGTTTCTGAGAACAGTATTCTCTTTGTGAAGCATTTAATCTTTACTTTTTATTTTATTTTTCGCGCGAAAATTTAAAAATTACATAGTAAGTTTAATAATAGATGTAGAATGCTATTATAAATTTAAAAATATTAAAGAAGTTTACCCTCTTTAACGTTATAAAAACTATCCATTCTACCCTGGCGATAGTTTTTTACGTTTCTGAGGGTATCGTTTTTTAAAAAACGCACGGAATAAGAATATATATATAATAAACTATGAAATACTATTCTAATGCTTATATAGATAATATACTTAATAAAGATAATATTAATATGAAATACTTATTTCATTATTTATATATTATAACTTATATTAGAGTGTATAGATTTAAAGATAGAAGATATGATAAAGATGATTTTGTTCCAATAAATATTGATATTTTAAGAAAAATTATTAACTATAATAAAGCAGTTGGTTTTTTAAAGGATTTAGTTTATTTGGGTCTAATTGAATCTAATAGTACTTTTAGTCGAAAGGAACATAAGTCAACAGGATATAGACTGTCTTCAAATGCACTTAGCCATAAGTTTTACGTATCACAAAAAACAGATGAAAAACTAAACACAAAAATTAAAAATGTATACAATAAACTAAAATTTAAGCTAATACAAGAAGATAATTTAGGGTATGGGTATGTAACTGAATGTATGGAGTTTGTAGACATAAATGTAGAAACAGCTAAAAAATCAATTATTGGATTAGATACTGAATTAAAAGAGTTTGCTGAAATGCAAATAGAACAATTTAATAATAAGTTTTTTTCAAAAGATAGAACTGGTAATAGGTTACACAATAACTTAACTAATTTATATACTCCACTAAGAAATCACCTGACTTATAAAAACAAGAAATTAGTTCAATGTGATTTAAGAAATAGTCAATTAGTTTTTTTATATTTACTTATGAAAGATTGCTATATAAATACTATTGAATTAGATAAATTTAAGTATGTTGTTTGTGAGTACGGTTTTTATGAGTTTTTTGCCGAAAAATTAGGAGTTAGTTTAACAGATAATATTAGAAAAGAATTTAAAGTTTCTGTATTTGAGCACTTGCTTTTTGGAGTTAATAAAATAAAACTTACAGAATTAGAAAAGACATTTAAAAAAGAGTTTCCAGAGATATTTTATGTAATTCAGTCAATAAAAACAGATAATTATAAAGAATTATCCATAAAATTGCAGAAAAAAGAAAGCGAATTTATTTTTGAATGTGTTAGAAAATTAAATAGAAGTATACCTCTACTTACGATTCACGATTCAGTGGTCACTACTGTTGGGAATGAGCAAGTAGTTTATAATGCGATTGTAGAAGCATTTAAAGAAAAATATAACATAATAACAAAAATAAAAACGGAAATATTTGCATAATTAGTTAATATGTTGTATATTTGTAGCTTAAAATATAAAGTATGTTTGAAATAGATAAACAATGGATTGAAAGAGTACATCAATGTATGTATAAAGCCGAATTGAGTGGTAAACAAGATATTGTAAACAAATTAAAAAAATTAGAGCTTAAATTCTTTAACTTATCTTTAGAAGATACAGATTATGAAGAATTTGATTTAATAGAGGAAAAAATATGAAATATTTTACATTAGGGTTAGATATCTACTTTGAGATAGATAGGAACAATAATATATTTGCTTTTACCTTTAAAGATGGTAAACTATAAACAAGAAGAACAGTTTCTGATAATGTTTTATTATTAGCAGAAGAAGTAGTAGATTGGCAGTATAAAAAACAATTAGACAGAAGAGTAACATTTTTTAATAAAAAATTTAGATAAAATGAAAGAAAAAATAGAAAACCTAATACAACAGCATAAAGAAGCCAAACAAGAAGTTTTTAACTTACTTGAAGAACTGAATCAAGTCAACACTACTAAGTTAGACTACAAAGAAAATGATACTCTTAGAGAGCATAAAATTAAGCTTGAAGAAGAGCTGTATATGAGGAATGTTATGATTTCTGATTTAGAAAATCTTCTTTAATTTTTATTTCGCGCAAAAATGACAGACATAAAAAGATTACACGAGGTACATTACCAATATCCAAATGTAGCAAGAGGAAGAGGTAAAACAAGATATTGTTTAGATAGATTAATAAGAACAGCAGAATTAGGAGAGCTTAAAAACATTTGTTACATTGCAAATACTATGCAAAGCTCTATGAACGCTTTTGCAGATTTTATAAAATTATTAATAAATGAAAAAATACCTTTTAGTCATAAGCAAGGTATTGTAGAGATATATGGGTGTACAATCCGTTTTGAGTCTTTAGAAACTATTAAAAATAAACCTCAATTTGAAAGTGGTGTTTTTGATTTATATTAATTTTGGCGGCGAAAGAAGATAAGATACAAATTAAACAATTTAAATCTGGAGAGTCCTCCTGGTGGGTAGGAATGGCTCACTACAAGTTAGAACAAAACGGAGAAGTCACTTGGTGCGCGGGAGAAATAGATAAAAAAGAATTAAGAGAAAGTCTTGAGGCATATATAAAAAGAAACAAGAAAACTTACAAAGAACGAGCTCCAAGCATATTTGAACAAGAGCCAAAGCAATATAACGAAATCATTCCGTGTACTGATATGAAAGGTAAAACAGTGAGTGAGGTATTTGAACTTAACAAGAAACTATTAATTTGGTTCAGAGATAAGTACAACTTTAAAATCGGAGAAGAAAAACTAAAAGAAGAAATAACGGAAATACTAAAATGAGTAATACACTACGTAAAGATAGAGACGGAAATATATTCAAAGAAAGCTTAAAAAAGAAAAGCTTTACTTCTCGTTATAGATGCAGGTGTGAGAGATGTGTAGGTAAGAAGGATTTAACTGATAAAATCGTGCAAAAAGAATTAAAACAGCAAATAGAAATAGACGAATATAATTTTAAACCAAATGGAGAATTTATAGAAGATATAGATGACCCATATTATACAGTGAGAATAAATAATGACAACAGATAAAGAGTTAATACAGTGGTACTTAAAAGGATGGGAAGATGAAATGGATGGAAGTTATAGTGTAGTTCCTAGTGATACATTAATTACAAAAGCTTATATAATAGGAGCTAATCACGCTGTACTAGGAGATGAAGTAAGAAGTTTTGATAATCTAACAGAAGAAGAAATTTTAAAAATAATTAAAAATGGAATTTAAGTCAAACTACATTTTTGAACTAGATAAAGCAGAGGAAGAAAATCTAGCAAAGTACTTAAAAAAGCTAAAGAAGAAATATGGTAGCTATGGATTTTTAACTTATAAGTTTACTCCTACAGGAATTGGTACAGTGATTAAAGTAAAAAGTTCGCACGAAAAGAAATCTAAAGAGATAACTAATTTAGACAGTTGGTAAAATATAGTTTACAAAATTAGTTGTATTTGTAAATTTTATTTAGTTTTATTTTTCGCGAAATAAAAATAAAAACAGAAGAAAATTAGGAATTCTCAAAAATAAATTGTATATTTGCAATATGATTAGAAAATTAGATTACAATACAGAAGACTTAGAAAGATTGTCTAATTCAGAACTTAAAAAGTTGGCTGATTATTGGTTGAGGCAGTATTTATTAAGAGCATCAGTAGGTTTTGGAGAAAGAGTATGGTGTCCAATTAAAAAACAAAGTTATCATAAAGACCAAGTACACTGTTGCCACTACTATGACCGAGCTATAATGAATTTAAGATATGATTTAAAAAACGTACATTTAATTTCTGCTGTTTCTAATACTTTTGACGCACAAGTACAAGTTGAAGGTCATAAGTCTAAGCATCACAAAGAATATGAAGAGTTTTTAATTGAAAAGTATGGACAGGAAGAGTTTAATAAATTAACAGAAATGTCAAAGGAATTAAAGCTATTTAAACAAGAAGATTATATAAAAGTAATAAAACAATTTAGAAATGAGTGATACACATCCGTTTTATAAGCTATCTGCTCTTATAGATAAGTTTAACGAAGAAAGAAATAAATTAGATTTAAAAGGCTTGCAGGATTTAAGAGAAGATATTGCCCTCACATTATTTTATTTGAGCGACTCAGTTTCTATGACGATTGCAAATGCAGAGTCTAACGATTTTGCCAGAAAAAGATTTTATGCAGAAAAAGAAGAGTTTTACAGAAATGATGTAGATGAAAGAACGGGTAAAAACTACAATGTAGCAGACTCGGAACGTAAGGCAAGACTGGATGCAAAAGAAGTAGATGATGCTTGTGCTCACGCATTTAAACAAAAAGAAAGAGCTAGACTAGTAGTTTTAGCAACACAACAAATTTTAAATAGTATTTCTGGGCGTATTGCTCAACTAACAAAATAAAAATGGTAAAAGATAAAAAAACAGCAGTAGATAAAGCGTTTGATAAAGTAGATTTTTTATATGCAAAAGGTGCTATAGTAAACTTAGCTAATAACCCAAGATATGCAGAAAAAGTGCTTACAGGTAGACCCAGCATTGATTGGGTAACAGATGGTGGAATACCTAGAGGAAGATTAGTGCTATTTGCAGGAGAACCTAGTGCAGGTAAAAGTTCCCTAACAATTCAAATAGCACAAGAACTAGGAAAAAAAATACTGTATGCAGATACAGAAGCAACGCTTACTACAGATTACTTAGAAAGTTTAGGTGCTGACCCATCAAAATTTGACCACTTTATTCCAGAAACAACAGAGTTAATGTGCGATGTAATTAGAGAAAACATACCTAATTATGATGTTATAATAGTAGATTCAATTAATAACAGTGCTAGTGGTGAGCAGCTACAAAAAACCGCAAGTGAAAAAACAATGGCAAACCGAGCCAACGTTTTATCGAGTCAATTACCGATATTGATTGGATTAGCTAATCAATATAACACAACCTTAATTATATTATCACAAGTTAGAGATAATATGGATAAAGCTAATAAATATAGCCCAGATACAGTTGTACCTGGCGGGAAAAGTTTACACCACAACAGTTCATTAACTTTAGAGCTTTTTAAATCTTCTAAAAAAGAAAAAGATGAAAAAGGTACTCTTGGTAATAAGGATAAAGTTATTGAAGGTAATATGGTTCGTATCAAATGTACTAAAAATAAAGTCGGAATTGTTAACAGAGAAGTGTCTGTAGAATTTACTTATGGGATGGGATATACTATTGAAGCAGATGTTGCATCATCTGCAAAAAGGCTAGGTATCTTAGAAATGAAAGGAAGTTGGGTAACATACAAAGGAAGTAGTTTGTGTCAGGGGATTGACAACTTAATACCGATGTTATTTGATAATCCTGACTTATTGGAAGACTTAAAAGTGGCAATAAAAGAAAAAACAGAAGAAAAGTAAAACAAAAAAATGAAAAAACTATTATTATGGCTCTTAGAGCTAACAGGAGATACAATGTATCAAAAAACAGGAGAGAAAGCACCAGTGAGTGGGATTTGGAAAAGTGATAAACAATATATACCTCTAACTAAAGGAGAAAGATTCCCTCCTTGTAAAAGTGATTGGTGGGTATTAGTTGTTTCTGTTTAATTATGTGGATAAGAACAATTAGCGGATGGAGATTCTTTAAAGTAGAATACACACAACAAGGAATACCGTATATAACAAAACCTTTATAGATGGCAGGTATCAAAAAGAAAACAGTTAAAAATCCAAAAGTTCCAAGAACACGAAATAACTTTACGTTAACAGAATCTGCTTTTTGGGGATTCATTCGTTCTACATTACGTAACGCCTCTCGATGGTGGAAGCCTATTGCACAATGTAAATTAAATTCCCGCCGAGCATATAAAGGAACAAAAAAGCTTCAGAAGTGGGAATATTTGTGCAATCATTGTGGAAATTGGTTTATGGAAAAAGAGGTACAGATTGACCACATAGTTGATGCAGGAACTTTAACCTGTGGAGAAGACTTGAAAGGATTTGTAGATAGACTGTTCTGTGAGGTTGAGGGCTTCCAAACTTTGTGTAAGCCTTGCCACCAACTAAAAACAAATTCTGTAAGAGAGAGTAAAAAATCCGCGAAAAAAGAATAAAAACAGTTGTTTATTCCAAACCAAATACTTATCTTTGTAAAAAATAAATTAAATGACCGCACAAAAACGTACCCCAGTTAAAAGAGAACCTAAAAAAGAAAAAGTAATTGAACACACACTTACATCTTCTAAAGTTGTAAAAGAGAAAGTTGAGTTAAAGCCACATCAAAAACCTGTTTCTAATTTTTTACGTCAAAATGATATAAGCATAATTTTATCAAATGCAGGTTGTGCAAAAGACTTTGTTCAAATGTTTAGAGCTATTGAAGGATTAAAGAGTAAAGAGTTTGAACGTATTATAATTACAAAACCCATAATTGAGATGGGGGCTTCTGTCGGTTTTTTACCAGGCTTAGAAGAAAAGTTTGAGAATTATTTAAGGTCTTTTTATAGTACTATTGATAAAATTGTTGGAAAAGAAAATGCAAATGCCATAAAAGCAAAAGTTCAGTTTGAACATATTGGATTTCAACGTGGTAACACATTCCCTGAACATTCAGTAATAATTTTATCGGAGGTACAAAATATGTCAGCACACGAAGCTATAAGCTATGTTAGTCGATTACCTGAATCTTCAAAAATGTTTGTGAACGGAGATTGGCTACAGTCTGATTTAGGAATGAAGTCTGGTCTAAATATTTTCTTAGAGTGTATGAGTGGAGTAGATGGAGTAGGTATAGCAATACTAGACCCTAAAGTACATCAAATGCGTAGAAAAATTATTAATGATATTGCAGATAACTACTTAAAAATTCTTAAAAGACAAGGTAAGTTTTTTGAATTAGATAAAAGTAAATTTGAATTTATTGAATTATAATTTGCATAATTAAAATTAATGTTGTATATTTGCAGAAGAAATAAAGTAGAGAGAAGTGTAGCCTGACTGGTAAAGGCAGCAAGTAATGTTGGGAAGTGGTTCGATTCCTCACCTTCTCTCTCTCTTTTAAATAGAAAGAAATAATCCCTTTATAAACAAGGTGTAAATAGTAAACTTTCTGTTTTTATCTTTTTTGCGCGAAAAATAAATTAAAATAATAAATAAAATGGAAACACTAGTAACACACGAAATAGGAAGAAATAGAGATGGCTCTAAAATAGTTAGAAATTTCTTTTTCAATAATGATAAAACAAATTGGTTAGTTAAGGCACAATCTTATTTCACTAAAGATGAGAAGAAACAAGCTAAACTACTTCATAAAATATCTGTGGCTTGATTCTCTTGTAGCAAAGCTAATGACCTTGGAATTTAGAGAGTTCGCGAAGGGAGCGTCCCAAAACGCATATTGGGTGTGAGTACGGTAAGAAGATGGGTATCCTAAGTTCAACCTCGCAATTTTTAACGGTATCATCCCCCTGAATAGTATTCTTGGGCTAAGAGAGGTAAGCTTGTGCTACCGTGAGATATATTCCTCTCTTTAATTTTTTAAGATTATGACAACAGAAAAAATATTAAAATTCGGCGAAGAAGTATTCAACAGCAAAGAAAAATTTGAAAGTTGGCTTGATAAAAATAATATTTCTTTAGGAAATAAAAAGCCTAGATTTTTATTGTTGTCGGAAAAAGGAAGTAAAGAAGTTTTAAATTGTTTAAATAGAATAGAGTACGGAAATTTATGTTAGAACAAGTAAAAGAATATTTAGAAAAATATCAAATTAAAAGTAAAGAACAGTTGGAAAAACACATTGAAGAACTTAGTAGAAACACTTATCCCGATAAAGATTTGGTGTTTATGTTGGTTTCTGTTTTGGATGATAAAGAATTACTTTCTAAACTTTTTTCGCGCAAAAAAGAAAATAAAAAAGTATTATACTCAACAGTAGAATCATACAGTAAACAAGCTCTAAAAGATATCTATGGAGAATTAGCTAATATAGTAATGAACTGTAAAGGAGCTTATAAAGTAAAACAAAAACCAATGAATAGATTAGTAGAAGAAGAATTAGAAAAACAAGAACAACAAGTGTTTATAGATTGGAATAGTAATGGCACGGGCGGAGTATTACAGCATTGGCAGACATTACATAATGATATGCAAAATGTGACACAGACTGTAGGCATAAAAGAATCCCAAGAAGAAGAAAAAGCACCTATATTTACTTACTGTAATCAAATGAAAAATGCTATTGAGGCTTTATCTCTAAGGTCTTTAGCGGGGCATAAAAAATACGAAAAAGAAAACGATTGGGAAAACTTCTCAAGAGTACCTAACGGAGATTTTGAATATTCAAATGCACAATTTAGACACGCTTTAGGTATTGGAAAAGAAGATGAAAGAGACCACAGAATTGCAGAAGCTTGGAATGCGGTGGTTAGATTGGAGATATATTTAAGAAATAATTTGGATATTAAAAAATAAAGTTGTATATTTGCATATGAAAAAGATAAAACTAAGGTTGACAGGGGTGGGTAGTGTATTAACTCAAGCCGCGGAAAAGAAACTAGAAAAAGGAGAAGATTACCAAATACCAACCTGTGAAAATGGAAAAACGGCAGATTGGTATGATGATATGAATATACCTCTCCCTGATAGTTTAGTAGAAAAGCTTAAAAAACAGGACAAAGGAATAAAACTAGAAGATGAGGACTTTGAGGAAGTATATAGTGATGTATCTGTATATCAAGAAGATATTTTATTAATGGTATCTGATGAAGACTTAACTACTATATTTTTAAGAGACTCGGATATTACTTTAACAGTTTTAGAGACTTGTGAAGATATCGATAGTTATATAGAGTATATGTCTTTAAATAGTTTTCAGAGAGTTTGGTTAGCTGTTTCTAATCTTTTTTCGCGGAAAAATAAACAATAATAATTAAATATAAATAAAAACGAAGAGCAAAATGGCAGCATCAAATGTAGAGAACACAGGAAATGGACGTAAAAACTATTACAATTTTTCTTATGGAAAACTATCGTCTAAGCAAAAAGAAATTCCTCAAGGATTTGAGGAGATTAAAGAGACAGACTTAAAATCCAAAATGGATAAAGTTGAACAAATTGATTTACGCAACAAGTATGTAAACAAGGGGACAGGAGAAAGACCTTACACAGTTTTTAATGATAATATTACAGGTGTAATTGTAGGGTTTGACAAAGTAAAAACAGACAAAGGTACAAATTTTGTATTAGAGGTTATTGACGCAGATGGGGATAACAGCACATTGCAATGTAAATTTTACGGTAAATATACCGAAAATCTTTTGGGGAGATTAGTATTAGCAAAGCCAACAGACAGTATCTATTTCTTTCCCTATGCAATACCCTCCACATCAAAAGATGATAGCGGAAAAGAGTTTAGCTTCTATAATCAAGGAGTGTCTATCCAAGTAGATGGGAAAAAAATTGGGCAAAAGTACAATAAAGATAATAAGTATACCGTAGATGGAAAAGCCCTACCTTTAACAGAAAGGGTTCAAAATGCAGAAGGAGAAATGGTAACAAGTAGAGTTAAGAGAGTTGATTTTTTATATAATGAATTCTCTACTATTTTTGCCAATTTAACTAATCCTGCTCCACAACCAAAAGAAGAAGCTCCTAAATTACCACCACAAACGGTAGCTCAAGCATTTCCGCCAGCAGAGAAGTTAAAAGAGGAAGAATATATGGATTTACCTTTTTAAGAAAATTCTTACAAAATAACAACCAATACCCTCTCACACGAGCCCTGGGCATTCCTAGGGGAGGTCGTACTCTAAGTTCACCTTTTGAGTGTGAGGTGGGTTACTAAAACAAAAAATAAATGACAGAACAAGTTAATCCATTTGATTATGGATACACCCAAGACCAAGTAGTAATGATTCCAGCAAATGATTTGTTGAATATTATTGCATATGCCACAAAAGTTAAGAGTACACAACCTTCAGTAGGAGTGCTATATGAGTATCCAGAAACAGTTGACAACATCTATGATGATGGTGTTCTAAAAGAGAGTAAAGTTCAATGGAGACCTTATGAATCGGGAGAACCTTTTTTCAAAAGCGTAAACAATCCAGTTAAGTTTGCCACAGATGTTGCCTTAATGTCGGAGCAAATTATTTACGCTTTAGGAATGATTCACGAGCAAAATATTAACAATGGAACGGCAAAAAAATTAGAAGATTTAGCAACAAATCAAGAATTAGATAATATCCTGAAATAAAATGAGTTACCACAAATTATATTTAGCTCTCTTAGAAGAGGATAATCTTCCCGAATATTTTACAGGAATATGGGAGAAAGATAAGAAAAGATTTGCAGAAGAGCAGGAAGAATTAGAAAACAGTTTTTTAAATTTTGATACAATTATAGATGACGAAGAATATACTGATTAAAGAGTATGAAGATTTTGATGCAGGGTATTTAGGAGTTTGCAAAGCAGTTTGTCAAACTTTAGGTTCAGAGGGTAAGTATGCCCTATTAGATTGCGGTAATGAAGCTCCTGTACTTACTAAGGACGGAGTTTCTGTTGCTTTAAAAATGTCTTATAAAAACAAAGCTAAGAACTTTGGAGCTATGCAAGCTAAACAGGGTGCTGTTTCTACTTTGAATAAAGTGGGAGATGCTACGACAACAACACTTACATTCCAAAAATCGTACCTACTTAATTTCAAAAGAAAGGATTTTAATAAGGCTGTTGAGCGCGGAATTAATATAGCAAGAAAAGAAGTTGAGGCTCACATTGAAGGTTTGAGAACTAAGGCAGACGAAAACATTCTAAGAAATATTGCTGTAACATCTTGTAATAATGACGAAGAGCTTGGAGGAAAAATTATAGATGCTTTCAAAATAATGGGCTTTAAAGAGGACGCTTTCATAGAGACTTCACAAAACCCTAACTCAGAGAAAGTTACAGTTATTGAGCAAATTGGTTCTGAAATTAAAGGACACGGATATGCTTCTCCTTTTTTTATAAACCAAGAAAATAAAGGAGTTTTCTCTGGAGATAATGTTGCGGTTCTTTGTATGGCGACACACCAAAATGAACCTGCTTTATATAACTTTTTAAGAGATAATTTTCCTAAGTTAAAAGCAGCTAATATGCCTTTGGTTATTATTACTGAGCGTCCTATTTTAGAGCTTAAAGAAAAACTGATTTTGTTTAAAAAAAACTTACAGTACGATGTTTGTATGATGAATCTTTCAGAAAGTTCTGACTATGATGCAGAAACTATTTTAACAGATATTGCTACTTTAACAGGAGGAGAAATGTTTCACCCAGAAGTTAATCCAAAATTTGTTTTAGGAACAGCAGATAAAGTTGTAATTTCAGGAGAGTCTACGTTGATTTCAGTTAAGGAGATTCCAAGCAAACTAGAAGAAATTGCGGAAAGTCTTAGAAACAAACCTAATAAAACTAAGAGCGATAATGAAAGATTAGCTAGATTAACAGGAAAATCTTGTATTGTTGAAGTAGGTGGGCTAACTCCAAACGACATTAAAGAAAAATTTGACCGTGTTGATGATGCTTTAAATTCTGTTAAGTCTGCTATTAAAGAGGGTTATATTGCAGGAGGTGGAAGCAGTTTTGTTTACATTTCTAATTTACTTAACACCAAATTGGAGAATAAAGATGAGCAGAAAGGCTATAACTTAGTTAAGAAAGTCATTCAAGAACCATTCAAACAGATTCTTAGAAACGCAAACAGAAAAAACTATGACTATTTAAACGAGAAACCATTTTCCGACTATTCTAAGGAAACTTATGGAATAGGGTATAATACAAGATTAGACAAAATTAGCAACTTAATTGAAGACGGTGTTATTGATAGTGCAATGTCTAGCCGTGTTGCTTTAGAATCCGCCACAGAATCCGCAGTTAAGATGTTTAATACTGGAGTTATAGTGATGTATCCGAAGATTTAATAAATAAAAATAACCAATTTTAAGCCATTTATGAAAATAAGTGGCTTTTTTATTTGGTAGAATGAAATAAGTTTTGTATATTTGCAGAGTAAAAAATAAAAACTATGGAAAAAATTAAACAATATTGGAAAGAAATTAGTATAGCATTGCTATTAGTAGGGTTATTAACTGTCAGTACTTGCTCTCACAACAGTCAAATGAAAGCTGAAGGAGAGAAAGTACAATTAAAAAAAGAATTAAAAGAAATTAAAACTAAGATTGTAGAGTCTGAGAAAGCAAGTAAAATTCTGTTTGATTCTTTGTCCTTAGAAGACGCTAAGAAAGACAAAAGGATTACTGAGTTAAGTAAAAGTAACAAAGACCTTTTAGACAAGCAGATTTCGCGCGAAAAAGAACTTAAAAAAGAGAAAGAAAAAATAGCCAAATACTCTTATACTCAATCCGCACAAGTGCTTAATAATAGGTATAACACAGATGCTGTAAAAGCAACAACAACGTCAGTTAATTTAGAAAAAGATATTCCTAATAAAGTTATTGCAGAGCTTATAGAAAAAGACGTATGTAAGGAAAATTCCGCGGACAAAGATAAAACAATAGAAAATAAAGACGAGCAAATAAAGTTAGAACAAGAAAAGACTTTAAATGCTAATCTAAAAGTGGTTTCTGTACAAGCAGAGAAAGAACTATTAAAAGATGGACTACAAACGGCGGAAGAAATGAATAAAAAATCAGAGAAACAAATTAAATCATTAAAAACAAAAAACTTCATAAATAAAATCCTTATAATAGGAGCTTTTATTGGAGGAATATTTATAGCGAAGTAGTTATGACAACAAAGGAAAGAGCACATCAACTATTAGATGAATATTGGTTAATGGATAAAATCAGCCCCCCACTATCAAAAGAACAAGCCAAACAGTGTTCTTTAATTGCAGTTGAAGAAATGATTAGTCAAATGCTATCTTTAATGGTATTATTTAATGAAGACAGAAGTGAGTTTGAGGCTATTGAATTGGGTTATTTAACTAAACTAAAACAGGAAATTAAAAAAGTATGAGCACAATAATAGAAAGATACATAAAAATGAGAAACTCTCAAAAACTAGACAACCAGTGGTTGTGGGAGTATTATAAGTCAGAGGGAGGTAAGCTTACAGATGTGAATGAATTTATAGAGAATTTCTATATTGTACAGCAACCAATAGAAGTTCACGGTCACGTTGTGGGTTATCAAAGAGCTAATAGAGATTTGAGTTCTTTCTTTCCAAGTATGGATAAGAAGTTTGGACTAACAACGGTGTGGAATAAGGAAGGTAATTTTATAAAAGTAGTTGAGTAATGGATTGTCTTAAATATTTATTAAACCTTTGGTCTGATGGACATCGGTTTAGGATTTATTATAATTGTGACCATTGCTTCGGCGTAAGTGAAACAAAATTATTTGATTTTAATAATCAATTTAAGAAAGACTTTTTATATGGGCTTTGTGATATGTATTTACCTTTAACAATTTGCCACGAAAAAGAAACTGTAAAAAAGATTTTTAATTTAGACGAAAGATACAGCAAACTAATAGATGATTATTATGAAAGCAGATAAAATAATTTTTATGTATAAGCAAAGCTGTGATAAGCTTGTGGTTAAATGGTTAGAGGACTACTTTGAAGCTGAGTATTTTGATTATGATTGGATAAATTTTGGAGATATTTTTCAATTTGCTGATTATTATGTAAACGTGTTAACTATTTTAGAGTGTTATGAACATAATATTAGTAAAGAGGATTTTTTCAATTGGTACAACAGTAGTTTAGAACAACAAACCACTATATCCTTGTCTGATTTTATCACTGCCCCATCAAAAAGAGAAGAAGCAAGGGTTAAACATTTAGAGGAATTAAAGGAACGTGTAAAAACAGCAAAAGAAGAGTTAAATAAAGCAATGTTAGAATATGATGCAAAGATATGAAATAGGTTGGGAAGAAAAATACGAAATGTACAACGTATTAGAAAAAGACTCTTTAATTAAAATGCTTATTGAGGCAAATAATCTTATATATAAGTTAACGCCAGAAGTAAGAACGTATGATTGTGGGTTTTATAATCCAGGAATGGATACTTCAGGAAGATGTATTAATTGCGGAAAACAACAATGGGAACACTAATGGCACATACACAAGAAGAATTAACAAGTTATAAATATAGAGCAGAAGTTTTATTTTCTGTTTTCGGCGAAAAAAGTTGGGAAGTAGTGAATCAAGTTATATGGACTTTAGAAAATATTTTAAGATATGATGATAGTGAATTTGTAGCTATTGAGTTAGGATATTGGTTTAATGTTGAAGCAGAATTAAAAAAGATAATAAAATGATAGAAATAACAGTAATATTAGTAGTAGTTGGAATTGTTTGGTTCTTCTTTTTCCGCGAAAAAAAGAGTAAAACAGAAACAGAGTCAAACACAGAGTATACATATTCAAAACAAGAAACAGAACTTATAGATTTAATAAATAGCTACAGAGAAAATTTAAATCTTTCTACTCTTAAAATAAATAATGGTGTATCCTGTGTGTGTCAAGACCATAATATGCAAATGCTCAGGTTTAATGAAGTATCTCATAATGGTTTTGAGGGTAGAGCTGATGAGATTATAAATAAATTAGGAGCAAAAAGTGTGGCTGAAAACATAGCTTATAACTATTTATCCGCTAAAGCAGTTATAGATGCTTGGGTGAGAAGCTCAAGTCACAAAGAGAATTTAGAAAACCATAAGTGGACACAATTAGGAACATCTATTGTTGGAAGCCACGTAACAACTATATTTATATGCTAGTAAAAATAGAGAAGACAGGAAGAAACGGATTTGTTTTAGTTGTAGATGAGAATGATGTGTATAAGGGAATGATTCATTTAGGAACATTCTTTAAGTTTTGTGTTTTGAAAGAAGAAACCACTCCTTTGTATGATGAATATGACTATTATACTGTAGATAAAGGAATGATTGAAAAATATTGCCGTTTTTAATCTTTTTTCGCACAAAACAAAATAAAAACAGATTTTTCTTTGTCAATTAAATAAAAAGTATTATATTTGCAGAATAAATAACAACCACTGTCAGTGATTTGGAAAATTAATATTAATGCAGTACCTTTGTAGGAGAATATTATGGAAAAAGAATTAAGAATAAGAGTTTCAAAAGAACTTAAAGAAAGATTAGAACGAGAAGCTAAGAACTTAAATATAAGTTTGTCAGCATATATAAGAATGAAATTAAGTTAATTAAGTGTACAAAAGATTAAAAGTAAAATTATATCCAACAAAACAACAAACGGAAATGCTTGAAAACCATTTCAATGGGTATAGATATTGCTATAATCTTTGTTTGGAATATAAACAAACACTTTGGAATCATTATAAGGTGATTATTTCGGGTTTTACAATGCAAACAGAGCTGTTTGAAATTAGAAAGCAAAGCAGTTGGCTTATAAAATGTAAAGCTGAGTGCATAAGAGATGCCGCTTTAAATGTAGAGAAAACATATCAAAAATTTTTTAAAGGTAAAGGCTTTCCAAAATACAAGTCTAAAAAATCAATTCAAGGTTTCACGGCATATCAATCAATAAAGTGTAAAAGTAATAAACTATCCTTCTATGGTAATAAAATTAATTTTAAAACCTCTGAAAAATACAATGACATTTTAGAAACACATAAAATAAAACAATGTACTTTTAAGAAGGATTTATGCGGGGATTATTGGGCAACACTTTTAATAGAAACAGAAGACATAAAAATTTTACCAAAATCTAAAAACACAGTTGGCATAGATTTAGGTATTAAAGACTTAGTGATTACTTCGCAAGGAGAAGTATTTGAGAATAAAAAGTTATTACAAAATAATTATTACAAATTAAGAAGATTACAAAGGAAGTTTGCAAAAACTAAAAAAGGTAGCAAAAACAGAGAAAAATTAAGAATTAAAATAGCAAAAATAAACAGAAAGATATGTAGACAAAAAGAACACTATTACCATCAAATTACAAACACGTTACTTCGTGAGAATCAAACAATAGTAATGGAAACTTTAAATGTAAAAGGAATGATGGAAGAAAAGAAGTTAAGTAGAAATATTTCAGATGCTTCTTGGGGACTTTTAACACAAATGTTAGAATATAAAGCAAAATGGTATGGTAGAGACTTAATTAAAATTAATAAGTGGTATCCATCATCAAAAACTTGTTCTAATTGTGGAAACGTAAAGGAAACTTTATTATTAAGTGAAAGAACTTATAAATGTGAAGTTTGTAAAACAGAAATAGACCGTGATTTAAATGCGGCTATAAATATAAAAAATACAGGGATAAAAATACCCGAAGAGTCTGTGGAGGAAAGGGATGTTAGTCCGCCTAAGAAGCAGAAATTATTAACTAAAAATAAATAAAATTTTGAAAACACTAGAAGAATTAAGCCACGACAGCTTTTACAATATGCAAAACTATAGTCAGATAACAATCGACTTTATTCAGGAGTTGGAAGATGTGCTATCAGTGGAGTATTTTGGAGACCGAGAAAAAGAAGATGTGTTAGGAGCTATGGCTTACAGTATTTTTAACGTGTTAGAGATTATAAATCCTTCACTGGAAGTAGATAAAGCTACACTTTTAAACTTAATTGAAATTATTAACAATAAAGCAGAGTATTTATAATGAAAAAACTAATAACAGATAATTTAATATTTTTACCAAGGTGGTTTAGAGTATTGTGGGGAAGAATCTTTGTATATATGCTTGGAAAATTTGGAGATGATGAAGAGTGGTATGGAGATATGAACCTTGTTTTAGAATTAAGAGAGTGGGTAAAACGTAATAAAGCTTAAATTTACAATAAAGCAGTCAACTTTACAAGACAAAAACAACTTTACTATGCATTATTACTTCGACGACAAAATAGAGAAAGATAATATAAATAATCTTATAGAAAAAATAGATGTAGATGAAGAAGTTCATCTGTTTTTTAGCACTGATGGCGGGCATTATAATGTAATGATGTATTTAATAGATTTTCTAAATAGAAAAGACAATATTACTGTGCATCTAACAGAGATAGTTCAATCTGCGGGATGCTTTTTACTAACAGATTATAATGGAAAATTAGTTATAGAAGACGGAGTAGACTATTTTATGTTTCACGCTGTAGATATGCAGAGATATACTTTAAGAAAGGATGGTTATATAAATGAGGATATTCTTGTAAAACAAATAGAAGTGGTTAATAAAAATTTCGCAAAAAAATTAAAACAAAAAGGAATTTTAACAGACAAACAAATAAAACAGTTTAACAAGGGCAGAGATGTAATAGTGTATGCCGAGCAAATAAAGAAATGGAACTTAAATTAGAAAAACTAAATAAAAACTATTCTGTTTTAACAGACAGTAATAAGGTATTAGGAAGCTTTCAGTTGGACAGTGATGGATTTTATTATTTTTGGGAAGACTCTCAGTTATCAGGTTGTTGGGGAGCTTGGGAATTAAGAAAAATAGCTGATTTATTAGATGAGGTTAATAAGCCTTATAAAGAATCTTTGGATGAGTATTTTAAAAATAACTCAGGTGTAGATGTAGATTGGCTGTTTTAAGACACTAAAAACACTTAAAGCATATAAGACTACCAAAAACAAATAATAATGTCAGAGAATGGATGTAAATATGCTTAGATTTTATTCTATAGTTTGTTCTCGGCGCAAAAAAAAAAATAAAAACAATGGTATTTAGACTTTATAAAATAGATTCAAAAACAGGAAAATGTACAAATAAGAAAAGAGATTATCCTTCAGAAGCTCATTTTATAAAATATGGACTACAAACTTATAAAAGTTATAATAGGGAGTTCTATTTTACAAACCAACCAACAGGAACAAAAGCCAAACTCTGTTTTTTAAATGATGATAATAAATGGGAAGAGGTTGATAAGGAGTATTTAAATAAATTAATAAACAAATGAATTTCTACTACGACCCAATCTTAGGATTACAATACACTTACTTAGGAGATTTATTTCTAATAAATATTGACGCTGTACCACAACTTGATGTAAAAAAGTGGACAGAGCTTATAAGACAAACAGGTATGTATCCAATTGTACCAACAGAGCATCCAATAATTGAAAGAGTTTTAAATATAACAGAATATAGATTATGACAGCAGAAGAATTTTGTAAGTATAAGAAAATATCAATTCAAGTTATTAGAGAAGGAGGAGATGAAATGACTTTTATAGAAGATTGCCACAATGTAATGAAAGACTACGCTAAAGAAAAATGTCAAGAACTATTAGAGATAGTGGCGGAAGACTTAGGAAACGGAAGTTGGTATGTAAACGAGTACCGTATTTTAGAGAATTTTGATTTAGATGAATTTATTGTTTAACTTTTTTTCGCGGCAAAATGAAAAAACACAAAATAAAAACAGTTAATGATATTCTTAAAGTAATAACATTAGAGAACTACGACAGATTTACGGCTGATTTTTTAATAATCTTCTACGATTTAGTTCGCGCGAAAGAAAATTTAACAAAGGAAGAACTTAAAGACTTCAAAATAAAAGAAATAACTTGGGTAGATGATAACGACTGTAGAAAAGGTTATCAGTTTAATGGCGGAGAAATAATTTATAGTAAATAAAAAACTAAAATGAAAAATAAAGTAACATACAACGAAGAACCAAATCTATTCAATGATATAACAGAATTCTCAATAGACTCTATACAAAAACATAGAAGAGGGAGTAACTTCTATAGAGAAGATATTATTGAATTTAAAGAAGAACATAAAAGATACTTTCCTGAAGTAGAAAACTTTGAACAGTATTTAGGAACTTGGAGAACTAACAATGTGATTTGGGACGATAACTACGGATTTGAAGATACCTTTTCAGAACTTACAAGAGTAGAGAAAAGGGAGAAGATATCTTATGAGTGGGTTAACGTTTAATTCGCCGCGAAAAAAGAATAAAAACAGTAGCGTTCAGTGACAACTATAATGAACGACATACCATTCATTAAATAATATATCCCCTATTACTGACTGATACCCCATTCATAAAAGAGTGGGGTTTTGTTTTTAGAGTGCCCCCCATAATAAGATACCCCGTATATTTAGTACCCCCCCCCTATTAGGTAAAAGTGAAATGGGGAAATCAGTGTATGAGTGAAATAAGATTTTGGTCTAAGAGGAAATTGTGCTTACATAAAAAGTGTTTACGCATCTCTCTGGGGATACTCTGTAGCATTTTGCTCGGATAAAAATGTAGGAAAGCCCCTCCATACGGGGTAAAAATAAAAAGCCAAAAATCTACACAAGCCAAAACAAATTTTTAGTTTTGAAAAAAGATATTTTTTAGACTTGTCTAAATTATACCGATATTCAAGGCACAAAAATAATTAAAATTTTAACATTTCATTAACATATTTATTCAAATGTTTTTTGTACTTTTATATCGTTGAAATGGAATTGATAGCATAAGGCACAAGCCAAAAAATTAACAAAATTTTAACATATTAAATTAGATAGTAAAGATTAAATGTACTATCTTTGAAGTATCAAAATAGGGGTTGCAAATAAGGGTTAAAAACCTTAACAAAATTTTAACATTTTAAATTTGCATACGATTAAAAAAATACCTATCTTTGACTAAGCAAATGAAACAAAGGGCAAAAGTATTACACTATTGCAATGGATGAAATATGCTTAAATTTTTGAAACCTGTTATTCGTTTAGGTTAAACGTGCAAGGTATAACTATGTAAAAAAATTATTAATATAGAATCTTAAATTATGAAAAATTTAGTAGAATTATTAGACAAAAGCGCAAAAAAAGCGAACAACACAAAGGTAACAATCACTATTCGTGACGCAAAAAATGTTATTTTAGTAGAGCAAAAAATCCTTTTAAGTGACTTTAAAGGAGGAACAAAGGAATTTGCACGTATAGTAAATAGTATTACTTTACGTTGGTTTGATGAACCTTTGACAATAACTGTTAATACTATTGAATTGCAGTTTTTAGGAGGCAAATTTGCGAACAACACTAAAAAAATAGTACGTTGTTATGTAGATAGTAAAGTATTGTTTAAAACTGAAAATGTATCTGAAATTAAAAAGGAATTTCGTACACAAGTCTATAACTTTTTTGATACTAAATGTGATAACATTTTAGAAGTTATTGACTTAATTAAATTTGTCGAAAAAACGCCTGCAAAAGTGCTTGCCAATGTAGTTGCAAATACTAACTTTTTAATTGAAGCTAAAAGTGAAGCCTAATTATCAAAAGCGGGAACAAAATAGGCTTGAAATAGGCTTAAACAGTGGTTTTGCCAATGGTGCAAAGATTAGAGTAAATACAGATTTGTCTAATAAAGATACTATTATACAAGTTACAAACGTTAAGACTTCGAGTGTCGCAAAGAAAACTATTGCGCACAAGTTAGAATCACAATTTAACCAATTAGCGACAAAATGCGACAAAAAGCCAAACGGTTTTGTAAAACGTATTAAGGCTGCAAAGGTATAATAAAATAATCACGTAAATTTAACCCTTAACATTAATTTGTTAGGGGTTTATTTTTGCGCAAAAAAGACTGAAAAAATGAAATTATCTAAAACAATACGTACTAACTATTGGTATATAAACCGTAAACCAATAGGCTTAATTTGGCTTATATTGATAGCTTTTTATGTTATTGGTACATTATTACTTAATCTTATAAACTTACTTTAAAATGTATATAGTAAACTCAAAACAATTTGCTAACAAACGTGATGCAATTGAAACCGCATATAGAAACGATATATTAACCGTATTTGATGTTAATAACAATATGGTTATAACTTTGCCTACAAAACAAAAATCAGGCACTACAACGCAACAAAAAGCCTATTTAATACAAGTGATAGACAATTTGTGTCTTTAGATAACAACTGTCTTTATGCTTTTGTAATAAATTGTAACTTTGCAGTGTTATGCTAACCAAAACAAATCAAAATGTATATAATTATAGACAAAATTACGCACGAAAGTACAATAATTAAAGAAAAAACAACCGTTTCTACCTTGATTGGTAAAAGTGCGAGTACAATTTATAGGAATGAAGTCAAAAATTATTGGGAAACCGACAAATATTTAGTATATAATCCTAAAAAAGTGCTTATAAAAAGTAATAGAGGGGGTAAAAATAACTTCTTTGGGGGTTAATAGTGTGTTTTGCAGTACAAAACAAAGCACTTTTGGCGCAAAAGAAATAAAAACAGAAATTATGTTACAACAAATAATCCGTACAGAAACAAAAGATATAGTATTCTATGAAGCCGTATTCAATTGGGGCAGTATATATGCTTATACAATCAAAGACTTATTAAAAGAGCTGAGTTCAATGGGGTTAAACTATTCTTTGAATTGAAAAGTACTTTGAATTACAAAGGGGATAGACTATTCTCGCCAATCCTTTTTGGTATTGTGTTTTTAGTACTTTTTGGCACTATGCTTCGCTTTGCCTTATAATAATTGTGGGCGGTGTATTCTATTTTGGTGAGATTTTTTTCGATTAGTAACGTGGGTGGAAGCCCTTAATAAAAATACATATGAACTCAATTTATTTCTATACTAAAAATACTATTTCAAAAAGAAGTGATAGTAGTGGTTTGCTTGAAAACTTTTATGAAGTTATTAATGTACCTTTGTCAAAACGTGGTAACGTGGATGAAGCACAAAGAAAAGCACGTACTATTGCAAAGAAACATAATATATCTTTAGCAGGTGGTTATTTTAATAGTAATTGTAAGCCTTATAACTTAGATAAAAACTATAATGTTATTGCTTGTCCTATTAATACTAAAATACAACCTTATGATGATATGGACTTGTTTATTATTAATCTTATTGAGAGTGGTAAATAACTGTTCTTTTTTAATTCTTTTTTGCGCCCTCACATATTACATTAACGTTTATATTATGGCTTTAAAACCTTTATCAATTATTAGTTACCCTAAAAAGGGTATTAGAAACATACGTATTAGTGCATACACTTTGATATGTATTGATAGTGATGTTTTTAAAGATAGTGAGTTCACTTTATATCGAAGTGGTTATTCTATACTTGAAATAGATAGTAAAGAGGATTTAAAGTTAATCTGTTCTTTTCTTTCTATTGATATTAAAGATAGTTATGTTAATCGTTTGGTTATTGATAGTAATATGTGTAGTTTTGTATAACTGTTCTTTTTTAATTCTTTTTTGCCGAAAATTTAAAACATTATAATTATGAACATAGCTGATAGAGTTAAAGCCTATTACGAAAGTGATGACTTTAAAGGAATGTATTTAGACGTATTGCACGAAACCTTTGCCTATAGTGAAGCCGATATTATAGAGCGTATTTTAAGGTTATTTAACGTATCAAACTACGAAACAGAAAACTATCTATCTAATCATAAGATAATAGACCGCAAACAAGCTAAATTAATATATGATTTTATCTATAATGATTTAGAAACGTTTGTACGTGATTATTCAAATTACTATGTTGGATATACTTCTTTGGATTCAGTTTCTTTTGGCGAGCAAGAAGAGCAATTAGAGGGCTTGTATAATCATAAAACTAAAAAGGAATACACGTTGCCTTATCTTAAAAAAGTGTTCGCAAATGACTTCTATGTAAGCGACAATGGGTGTGCTTATTATGATTTGTCCGATAGTGGTTTGCACGTTGAATTGATTAGTGAGGAATTGAATGAATTTTTATTATCTATATAGCTATGAAAACTATTGAACAGTTAAGAAGTGAAGCAATTGGCTTGTTTTGGACTAATGATGTGCCTTGTTTACTTATGCGCTTGAATGAGGGTAAAGTAGATACTGTTTCTATTAGTCCTTTGGGTGTTGTTGGTTATATGTATAATATACCTATTGAAAGTGGTAAAGTATAACGTTATAATGCTTTGCGAAGAATGGGATTTATTGCACTTCGCTTGGTATACTTACAAAAGTTGATTTATAAACAAATGCTGACTTACATCCGTCTGCCCATTTTTTGCAAAGCAGGTGTTAGCAGCAGCCTTTTTATTATGGGATATTCATTTTATATAGCAAGTAAAGAAAAGCCGATTAGTCGAAATGATTTTGATACGGCAATGGTCAATTTGTCAAAGTTTAATAAACAAGGTTTAGCAGGTTTGCCTGTATGCGATGTTTCTTTTGATAACCCAAATTACATTAGAGTAAGTGGTTCTTTTGGTGTTAGTGGTCAATATGCAGAAGGTTTTGTTTTAAACATTGTAATGTGTCTGCTGGATTTGGATTACAAACCAAAGGTATTGTCACACGATTGGGAATATGGCACTAAAGAAGATTTTGAATGGTTAGATAGCGTCCGTTAAGGTTGCTGCTAACTATGTGATGTAACTACATTACGTGTAACAAATTAATATTATGGACTTAGATTTTATTGCTAAACACGTTTCAAACGTACAGTTTGAATGGTTTAAGAAGTGGGGTTATTTCCCCACAAAAGAGGAACTAAAAAGTGCCTATACTGATGGCACATTATTATTATTATCTGACAATGAAGAAAACTGTTTAATTCAATACTTTGAAATATGAAAGCAATAAAAATAGATAATAGTGGTAGTGTTTTAGTGAAAGCAAAAAACGGTATTGAAGTTTGGGTTGATGTTTATGAACAAAATGGCGAATTAACAGCCGATTGGAATAAGTATATATTCTATTTGCTCGACCCACAAGATGTGAAGATTAAAGAGTTTCAAGAGAATTGTGATAACTTTATGGAAGCTACTGAAATTGCAATTGATTATTATAAAGACAACTTTAAAACCTTATAAAATGAAACCAATTAAAACTTATTTACCTTTATTCAGTGGCTTTTATGGCACTATATGGGAATCAGATGAAAGTAATTTCTGCTATGAAAACGATTGTACTTATGACGATTTAGATATTGACTATAAACAATACGAACGTGATGTTGTTTTAGGTATTATGGACTTTATCAAAGACAATTGTGAGTTTATTAAAGACATCAAATTTGAGAAAATTTGTAGTCCTCGTGCTTATAACTTTTCAAATGATAGTGCCAATGTAGCTATCACTATTAAAAAGCGTGAATTTAAAAAATATTTGAACGACAACAAAGAAGCGTTAAACAACTACTTAAAAGAATGTTATACAAGCTATGATGGTTTTAACTCTTATTATGGTAATAGCTTTGAAGCGTGGCAAGAGGAAACAAATAATTTTGTTAACTTGGACAATCATTATTTAGGTAGTTTGTTAGACTTTTATTTTGTCAATGAAAATATAACGGAGTATGATGCTTATGAAATGAATGAGGTTTATATTGATAGTTATATATCTATTAATAAAGTCTCTTTTGCCGACCTCGACGACGAGCGTAAAAAGGAAGTATTGCAAGAACTTTTAGACAACAAAGAAGTTGATTTAAGCTTTGGTTACAATGCTATTATAACAAACGAATGTAACGACAAAGTAAATATGTTTGGTGGCGAATTAATTGACTACCTTATTGACTATGATAATTTAGTAGATAACAGTTTAAAATTTAGCAAATGAAAACATTTAACACACTATACAGTTATATAAGCTATTGGTTATTTGGTAATCAGAGGAATTTGTTTAGATATTAATCTTTGTTTTTAATTCTTTTTTGCCGAAAAATAAACTAAAAAATAATATTATGAAAATATCAAGAGAGTACATTTTAAACAACTTATATTTAGACCAAGACAACGAAAGCCTTTCAATTTACATTAGTTTTGGTGGAGAAAGGGATATAATTCCAATATGCTATTGGCACTTTACAGAGTGGGAAGAAGATGCGGAATTTGTTGTACCTGCAATACTAAGAGCAACTATTTTGTTCTATGAAGATAAAGAACTTCTTTTGAAAACTTTAGGTTTTGATATTGATAACTTTAATTATATTTAATTACGTTTATTTGTTTTTGCCGAAAATTTAACAATTATTAAAAATATTGAAAATGAAAACCAAGAGTAAACAACAAATTTTATATTGGGGAATAAAGCCACAAATAGAAAATAGACCAACAAAAAATGCTCGTGGAATGGCTTTTACAAGTGAGAGGAGAGCAAGAAAAAATGGTAAGAGTACGTTCTATCACGCTATAATAACAAGTAATAAATGTACAGATGTAGCTCGTACATTATCAGTCAGGGGTACACTTGATAAATTAGCAAGTAATAATTCAGTAAGTAAGTACAACTTTAAAAGATACCGTAAAGGATTACCGCAACAGAAAAAAGGTAAAAATCCTTATGCTTATTTGAAACAATTAGTATATTAAATAACAAGCCACTGTATGAGATTACAGCCTCGAAAATAATAAGGGGTTTACAGTTCAATTCTGTATAGTGGCACAAACTTAAAACTTAACATTATGGGAGCATCAAATTTTGCAAGAGGTAACACTTCAAAAGTGTTTGCAGTATTAATGAATACAGAAGAAACTTTTAAAGAGTGTTCTGAATGTGGCGAAAAACATTATGATTGGGAATACAATTTAGAAACATTAACGGAATGTAACAACGGTTGTGAAGATGCAACCTTAACAGAAGAAACAGAATATAGAAGTTGTGAAGACTACGATTATGATGACTTTATAGACTATCTAACAGAAACAGCTGAAACAAAAGCTAAGGGAACAGCTTTTAGATACAGTGATGAAAATTACAGCGACAACGATAGAAACTATTGTGCAACAGATAAGTTTTCTTTATATACGTCTAAATGGTATGGCGATATAGAAGTAGAACTTAAAATTACAGGTCAAATTGTAAGTGCTTATTACGAGGGTGCAAGTTTAGATTATAGACTTGAAATTTACAATGGTGGCGAATGGAGTGAAGTTTCAAATGGTTACTACAAAGTATCGGTTGAAGATATTGTAGATAGTCTATTTGAAAGTGAGTATGACAATCATTCATTTTCAGATATGAATAGAGGTTTACGTAAAATGATGTTACCAAAAGCTATGAAATGGGCGGAAAACGAAACTGAAAAAATGATAGAATTAATTGAAGAAATATTTACAGAAGTAAGTATGCCTTTAAATGTAGTGGCAAGTTTTAGTAATGGGGAAACAATTTATGCAAAAGCGGAATAGATATGAAGACATTTGAAGATTACCAAAACGAAACAATAGGCAGTTGTTATAAAGACTATGAAGCGTTTAAAAATAAAAGTGGTGCAATATGCTACATACCCGAAAACAGTGAAAGTTTAAGTGAAGCATTTACCTATTCAGATTTAAGGAATGAGGTTATATGTTTTTTACAACAAAATACAGACTATTTAACAGAACACGAAACAACTTTAGAAGCTATCTTAATTAATATGTTTGAGTGTTTATCGTGGGAGTTTCCAAGTACATTTTTAGACCAATTAGATTATTAATTATGGAAAGTATAGAATTAAGAGGCGGATTTTTAGAGGTATTTAATGCTGAAATTGTCGAAAATACTTTAACGAAAATAGAAAATATTATAGATGAAAGTTGTTTACTAAATAATGAGAATTTTCACTTAAAGATGCGACTATTTTTAAAGCTAAAAGAGGAGTTAGATGCACTACACACTTTACCACAATCTTCAAACTATTTTTCAATAGGGAGTTGGCACTACAAGGGGGAGAGTTTATCACGAAAAGCATAAGTAATTGTTATGTTTTATTTGGCACGAAAAAAGAACTGAAAGAAAGAGTTAAACAATTAAATACAATATAGTTATGAAAACATTTAAACAATTAAGAAAAGCAATAGCGGATAAGAAAACAATGGTTTGGAACGACCCAGACCCGATAAAAGGTAATGACTATACTATTACCTATATTGAAGATATAAGTGATTTTGAAGATGAGTTTGACAGAGATACACCAATATTAATTCAATATGGTGGTGGAAGTGAAGCGGAAGTCTATTTATTTGAAATTTTATTAAGATAGTTATGATACACGATTTATCAACACAAAAAGGTAGAAATGCCTATGTAAAAGCAATGGCTTTTAAAAAAGAAAAATACATCATACAAGATTGGGCAGGTAATCACTTATTCAAAGACAAAGAGTTTGATTCTTTTGAAGAGGGGTGGGAGTTTATTTACGAAAACGTGCAAGAAGAAACAGAAGATGATGGCACGTATGAGGATTTATATGTAGTTAATAAAAAGGATTTTAAATTATGAAAGCATATACATTTTCAACAGGCGGTTGTCGTGATGCTTTCTATTTAGATAATCTTTCTTCAACAAAAGAGGGAGTAAAAGATTTAATACAGTCTTATTTAGGTAGTGATTTTGTTGTACGAGAAATTAAATTCTTGTTAGATAAGATTGAAGTCAATGCTTATGATATTGATTTAGGCGATACAGAATATTTATACTATGAATTAGTAACATTTAATATCATTTAATTATGAAAGTTTACAACAGATTAACAAACAAATTTGAAGATTTTAATAATCAAGAGTATTACTTAACTGTAATGGTTGATGAATTAAGAGGAGATAGTATGGAAATAGTACACTTAATTGATAATGCACAAACAGACCAAAGTTATTACCCTTTACCACTGAATAACGAAGATGATAGGGATAGTATTAAAGCAGTAGAGTTGTTTAAGAGCCAAGACAGAAACTTTGCCAAGTATATAGACTTTTTTAGAAAAGATAACCCAAATAGTCTTAAAGATATTTTATTATGAAAGTTTACAACGATTATGCAAGTTTAAGAAGTTTTGAAGCGTGGAGTGGCGCAGTAGAAACACAAGAGAGAATTATTAATGAGGGTAAAGCAAATGACTTTGATAACCTTATTGAAGAACTTTATCCTGATGGATTAACAGATACACAATTAAATGACCTATTATGGTTTGAAGAGGATTGGATTTTTGAACAATTAGGAATTGATAGTGAAGAATAATTATGGAAGCAGTAAAAAAATTAATAGAGTATTTAATAGATAATAGTAAGTATTCAAAGGCTTGTAATTTAGTGGCTAAAATGTTTGGAATCAAATTGAATGTTATTAGTAGTCACTACGGATATATGAAGTGGGATACTAAAACTAAAAGAGAAGTATTTAAACTACAACTTAAAAAAGGTCGTAAAAGTTATACCTTTGAATTTGGTCAGAGTATAGCTAAAGGAAGTGAAGAGCCTACTTTATATGATGTTTTATCTTGCTTACAAAAATATGATGTAGGAACATTTGAAGATTTTTGTGCTAATTTTGGATATGACGAAGATAGTAGAACAGCAGAAAGAACTTATAAGGCAGTTGTTAAAGAGTTTGAAGCAATGCAAAGACTATTTACAGATGAAGAGTTGGAAGTTTTACAAATGATACAATAGGTATATGGCAGTATTAACAGTAGAAAGACAAGACCAATGCACTTATAACAGGATAACTTTGTTACGTGATGATAAAGGTAAAGTGAAAAAAATTATTAATGGGTATAACCAACCAAAGAAAAATTTAAAGCAATACACTTTAAACGGTGTTGTGTACGCTCTTGATTGGTCTAATGTATAAAAACGAAAAGCTATGATAATCCTAACAACACAATCAACAGACCAATTTCAAAGAATAGCAAACGACAATAAACATCTTTTAAAAGAGAATGAGATTATTGTAGTTAAGAATGATTTTGGTAAAAGGAAGTATAGAAAGAATTTGGATAATTTAAAACTTATAGGATGAAGCCAATAGATAGATTAAGACAAGAGTATAAACAACGGCAAGAACTTTTAAAGATTAATAAAAATACTAATTTAATTATTTATCAAGCTATGCGTTTATTCTGTTTAGATTGTGAATTAGTTTCTTTTAATGATATTGAAGCTATGGAGTATGAAGTTAACAGTTCTTTTTAATCTTTTTTGCGCAAAAAACAATTTAAAACAAATAATTATGGAAAGTAAATTAGAATTATTATTTAATATTGAGAGTAACAAAACAAAATTAAAAAATCTAACATATCAAGAGGAACAAAAAGAGAGATGGGATAAAGACTTAAAAAAGATTAATGAAATATATGACAGCTTATGTTTTCTCAATAGTAAAGGAATAAGAGTTGAGAAAGTTTGTTGTACAGAATTTAATCATCAAGACGCAAGTAGAGGTTTTTATCCTTATTTGAGATTACCACAATTTGCAGCCACTTTTCATCCAATACACAACAATAATGAATTTGAATTTGGTGGGAGTGCAAACGGAGAATTAACTGGTAAGTTTAACTGTGAAAGTTTTATTAAAAAATTAAGTCAATACATAAGATGAAACTACAATTAGAACAAAAAGAAATAGAAGCAGTATTATTAGACTGTTTCTGTAATGGTGGATTATCAGAACTTTATTCTTCAGGAATTGATTATGTATATAACAAACCAAAATACAAAGAGTTTGCAGTTGATAGTCAATCCTATGAAGACAATCTAATAAACCTTTTAAAAGGGGGTGGGCGATTAAAGTTTGTAGATATGGAAGACGAAGACAATACCGTTTTCTTAACTATGGAATTGGCGCAAGAAAGATTAACAAACATAGAAAACAAAATTGTAATAGAATCTATCTTAAAAATGGATGAAAATGATTACAGTGCTGATGCTTGGGATGGGTACAATGTTTTGCAGTATATTTTGTATAATGATATAATATTTGGATAACAATGGAAACAAAAAAAGAGTTGTATGAAAAAGTGATGCACTATGCACACTTATTAGAAGATAAACTTTCTTATGATGAAACAAGAGAGGGTAAACGTTGGGGTAAATTAGTTAACAAACTGCAAGATTTTGAGTTTGATGTAGTTGAAGAGGATAAAGTTTCTTTTACTTATTCTTTTTTGCGCGAAAATAAAAATTATGGAAACAAATAACAGATTAATAGCAGAATTTTTAAGGTGGGATAGTAATGAAACAAAAACAGTTTATTATGATAATGCACCTGATAAATATGGAGATGGTTGGGATGTTAAAAACCTACCTTTTTTAGAATCTTGGGATTTTCTAATGTTAGCAGTAGAAAAATGTTTTACAACAGTTGCGCCTTACCAACTACATAAAGCTATTGAGGACGCTCTTATCTCTTCCTCAATAGATAGAAAAAGTGATGTGTATAAAGCAGTTGTAGATTTTATAGAATATCCAAGATTTAAAAACAATCAACTACAAAGAGATTTTGAAAACTTACTATGTTATGATGAATGGTGTTATACAGATATTACAGAAGATTATATAGAGGGTAGTGGATTTGTTTTAGACATTAAGGATAATTCTTATTTCTATGAAGAGGAGGAAGATAGAAATTTTGATGATATTCTTATTATGAATGCGTTAAGAGATAACTTTTTAATTTAAAAAAATATATTATGACAACAGTAAAACAACTAATAGAACTACTAAGCAAATATCCACAAGATTTTGAAGTAATAGATGAACAAAACAGACCTTTTATTCACATCATAAACACAGATGATGATAGATTGAGATTAAGTGCTACAAAACCTATTGGAATTTGTAAAAGAAGTGGTGGATATGTGTATCCAAGTGTAGTTGAGGGGTATGAGGGTTTTAGTCCTGAATTAGATGAGGATTTATATGGAATTGAGTTTACAACAGATTTAAGTCAAACAGAAGAGTGAGAGTAACAGCTAAACAAGTCAAAGAGCATATAAACTACTGGTTACAAAACAGTAGTGTTGAAGAACTCCAATCTGAAACTTTTAAAGTTTTAAAAGATTTATCAAAATTTCCGCAAGAAAATAAATATCAAATAAGATTTTATTTCAAAGTTTTAGAAACATTAATCACTAAATACGAGTAACTATGAACTTATTATTTTTTCATTTAGAAATAAATTTTGGCGAGGATTTAAAATTGATAGCCAACAACGAAGTAGATTTAGAAAACCACTTAGTTGAAAGAGGTTTTACAAACATTAAGTTTGAAGATTTAAGAACTAGCTATGGTACTTGTAGCTTAAAAGACCAATACGGAACACAGATAGCAAAATGTTTTTACATAACTAAAATATAATTCAATATGAAGACTGTACACGATTTAAGAGAGGAAGAACTATTAGAACTAAGGGGTAATTATTTTGTACAACTACAAGAAACAGGAGAAGAAGAGTTTTTAACAGATGAAAGTGATATACCTTTAGAAGCTATTTTAGAGCATTATGCAGGAGTTATGTTTTCCTTTGATGACTTTTGGTGCAATCAAACAATAAAAAACCTAATCTTAGAAAATAGTGGTATCACTTGGAATGTAAAATGGGATATGGAAGCAACAATTAAAGGCTATATGGCTTCTTTACCTGATAGAGAACTAATACTACCTTTAGAAAACCTTACAGACGAAGTTATTGAAGATTACATTCAAGCTAATTTAGATTTATTGTCTTTAGATGATAACTATTTTGGTGCGTGGGTTGATGGAGATACAGTTGTATTTGATGTAAGCCAAATGATTGCATCAAAAGAAGAAGCAATTAAAGTAGGAATACAAAACAATCAACAAGCTATTTATGGCGAAAAAGAGGGAGAAATAAGACTATGACAATATTAGCAAGAAAATACGTAACCAACGGAGATAAATCAAACGCTTGGTTTACTACAATGGAAGAAGCCTTAGAATTTTTGGGGCAAACAGAAGATAAAATAAGACAGAGAGTAGATTGGTTGCAATACACCGATATATTCTTTAGAGATACTAATGATTATTTAAGAATTAAATTATGAAAAGTAAAGTAGAAAAGTTTGTAGAAGATTGGGGGCAAACAACAGAAGAGATTTGCTCCAATTTAGGCTATGACACAGAAGATAGTGATGATTTACTAATGATAGATTATTTTTGGGATGCTTTAGATGAAGTTTGGCTACCAAAACAGAGCAGTCTATACTCAAAACAAGAACAAAAGATAGCTGATAATTTAAGAAACTAAACTATGAAAGTAGAAACATTATTAAAAAGATTAAAAGGTATTCCAAAAGTATATCCTTTAACTTCGCCTAGAAGTGGAGATGCAGTTAAAAACCAAGTAGAAATAGTTATGAACAACGGAGTAGTGTTTCAATCCTATTCATCTATTATTGCAATTAAACATAAAGGTATTGTTTATTTGACAAATGATTTTGACTATTCTGTTACAACTTCTAAATATTTAAAACAGTTTTGTGGATTTTCGGCAAAAGAAATAAAAACAGAATTAAAAAACAAATCTTCTAGGTTTGTAATGTTAAAATAATTATATTTGTAAAAAATTAATAATAACCCAACTTTAAAAAATTGAAAATTATGAAACAAAATATCATTGCAGAAATAAACGAAATTATCAGAGAGTATGGCAGTTTTACTGTTGCTGATGTAGAAGCAGAAAGTAGTCCACTCTTAGATACCAAAGGTAGGTTAACACATTTAGCCGAACATTTTATGGATGGAACTTGTGTTGTATATGTTTATGACCCAACAAGCCACTCTTCTGACGAAATTGATTCCTATGATGAATTTTATGAGGAATTTAGTGAAGAGCAATTAGAATATATCTTAGAATTAGCTCAAAAGTGGGCGGAAGAAAATGAATAAAAATAAAAAACTATGCAAAATATATTTATAGTAACAATATCCGTTGATTACAGCAACGCAAGAGAAGTTTGTGAACTTATTGAAGCACAGACATTTGGAAGTTTTAGTAATTTAAGAAATGTATTAAACTCGGAACTTATTTTAGAAGACGAAGATGTAAACCAACCACAGTTCTTTAGTCTTACGGATTTTATGGATGAATGTAATGACCAATATATTGATTTAGAATCAGTATTTATATCTTATGTAAAAATAGACAACGTATGAAAACAGAACTTTGTAAATGTAATAACTGTGAAAGACTACTAATAGACGAAAATCCACAAGTAGATGCACAAAAAATAGAAGTGGGAAATCAAAAAGTCCATTCTATGGAATGGATAGATGATAGCTTTTGGGCTTGTCCTCATTGTTTAACAGATGCTTATTTAACAGATTTATAATTATGAACATACAAATAAACATATTAGAAGTAGCGAGCGAATTGGCGCACAAAGAAGTAGAAAAAGTATTTAACTACAATGAAGAACTGATATACAATTGGATTTCAGAAGATATGTCAGTTTATACAGAAAACGCACAAGATTTATTTAACGTTCTCTACGATGAGTTTTATGACTTTTTGTGGGGTTTAAAAGAAGAGTAATGGAAACAAAAATAAACAAAATACGTAAGTCAGAGTACAATGGGTACTTTGAAGTAGAAGCAGTAATTAACGGAAACACTTTTAACAGTTTAGCCGTTTTTTCTAAGTCACAGATAAGAAATATATTTAATTTAACTGATGAAGAGTTTGAACAATTAAGAAAATAGAAGAGCCGACTAAAACACAGGCAAAAAACAAAATGAGAAAAGCAGAGTTCAAAAAACAAGCAGAAAAGTACACAGACAAACACGGAGATTTAATTTTATCCGTTTACAAAGCATTACAGTATCGTTGGGAAGATGGTAGAGATATTGAGGAAGAAGATGACGCCTATTTCTTTACACAAGAAGAAGCAAAGGAATATTTGGAAACAATTAGGATGAACATCGGCTTTGAACCTCACATAGACAGAATTGATTTTGAGTATAAAGATTTCAATGAAGAAATAGAGTTTGGTTTTATAGGCGAGATAGAATACTTTTTACCATCAAACATAGACTTTGAAACAGTTTATTATGGCGATGTTTTTCAAGGCGATGACATTACAGGCTCTATAATTGTAAGATGGTCTTATGAGAAGTATGTAGGGTATTGTAGAAATCTTAAAGACATTGGAATTGCAGGAGAATACCCTTTCCACGAGTTCACAACAGAAGCAGATTTAATTACAGGCAACGAGGACAGCACATTTAGAGACAATTACAGCGTACTTCTCACAAAAGAGGAAGTGGAAGATGCAAGCGACTTATTTAATGCAATAGAAGAAGAATTAATGCAAGGTAATTGGAAGTGGAATTACTTTAGAAACAATCCTAATACGGAGCATATTCAAGATACAATAAGAAAGATTTGTGGTATTCCTGATTATCCTTTTAGTGAGGGAGACGATTACTGGACTATTGAAGATGGAGAAGTAGTTTGGAGTTGTTGGGATGAGCAGTCAGAAGTGTTATTCAGAGAGAATCCCGATAAAGAGTATTTTGAAACAGAAGAAGAAGCAATAAACAGTTTAAATTAAGTGGTTATGGAGATAGTAGATTTATGCAAAGAAGAAGTTACAAGAAGTGTATTAATTAAGTTTAATAACTATAAATTTATCTTAAAAAATGTAGGTATAGGAACTTACGGAACAGAGAGGGTAGCAGTTCTTTTTGTTATGTTACCAAACGGAGATAAAACTAGAGTACAAACAGTATCTTTTTTGAGATTAATGGAAGATAGGAATGTGGGTAATGAATCGAAATTTAAGGAGTACGATTGCTTACACTGGGAAAATTTAAGTTTTGAAGTAGCTTTAGAGAAAACAAAAGAATTTATAATAAAATTATATGGAAACTAAACAGTTGTTTGTAATAGATGGTTACAGGATTTGGGCAAAAACCTACGAAGAAGCAGAAGAGCAGTATCAAAGGATTAAAAATTTTTAATTATGAATGACGTATCAATAGTAGTAGGTTATCTTATGTATTATGACCTACTACAAGATAAAATAAATGGCAGTTTCTTTTCTAAAATAGATAAAGCCATTGAAATTGCAGAGAAGTTTGCTCTCAAATATGATGAAGGAGACGATTATTGGATTGAAAACGATTTTGAAGAGACAGTTGAACAATTTATAAAAGAACAGCTATAAGCGAAAGCTATGATTGTTCTCCTTACACAGAAACAATAGAGATAGGAGAATTTGACTATGAAATATACTTTGATGTAAGAGTAGAATTTGATAAAGATGATTATTACACAGAGCAATTTAAGTTAATAAAAACAGAAAATTATTGAAAATAAAAAATAAAGTACGATTAGAGTTTGAAAAGTCCAAAAAAAGTATTATCTTTGACAATTCAAGTACAGATTTACTGTTGATTCCTCTTTCTAAACTTTTTTCGGCGGAAAAAGAGATAAAAACAAAGATTTATTTGAGGAATTGGAAAAACAATACAGGAGGTAAACAACAAACAGTTTATTTATACGGCACAGAAAAAGAAATAACAGAAAAAATTAAAAAATATTTATTATGAGATTAATACAGATAATGGCAGATGATTTTGAAGGACTATTTAACTTTGAAGACAGAGTAGCAGATAAAGAGATTGAATCTTTTTATAAAGAGTTTGAAGAGTCAGAGCATTATGATTTTGAGGACTTTATGAATGAAGTTTATGATAATATCATATGCGAGAGAGTTTTTGTAGATGAAGTTTATGTTTAATTTTCGACGCAAAAAAGAATGGAAGAAATAAAATCCATAGACTTCAACATATCAGAAGCAATTGCAAACATACAAAGAGGTACTCCAAGTGCAATACAGCCAAGAATGGCTCGTTTAATAACACATAAGATATTTGACAAACACAATAGATTAGAGATGACTTATTCCTATGAAAGAGGAGTTAGAAGAGCTATTTTAAAAGCAATTGATAAACACGTAATGCCAACTTTAAGTGGACTTACAGAGATATTTTATGATAATTATGTTTTTAGAGGAGAAGATTTAAAAGGTATTCAGCCGAAAAAAGGGAAAGAAGAACAGACTTTATTTTACAAAGATTATGTTTATAAAAAATACAGACATCCTTGTGTAATAGATGTAGAATATGTTTATGATTTTGATAACAAACCGACGGAAAAAGAAAAACTAAAAGAGGAAGACATTTTGATTGTAGATGATAAAGGTGTTATAAGATACCTATCATATGAAACTTTTAAATTATTTGAAAGAGTAGATAGACCTTATTATATAGGAGAAAAGATAACACCTAACGGAAAATAATAGTTTTAATGTTTGCTAACGTTCCACAGCTAAACGAGGTGGCGTTTTCCACCACAAAATACTATTAAAAAACAAAATTATGATACTAAAAATGTTTGAAGATATGCCGATTGTGAGCAGTTTAATCGCAATATTTATTTTAGGACTTGCTTTCTTTTTAATTGACGGAATTGCAAGTAAGCCTGAGCCATTTTACGGAAGTGTAATTGATAAACATTACAAAGCCGAAAGGAATAGCACAGGCATAGGTTATGGAATGACAAGTAGTGGTGAAAATGGCGTAATTGTAACGTCTGAGCACGAAAGTGAAGAATTCCTTTTAATGGTTAAAACTGAAAACGGAAATATAGTTACTGTTGAATGTGAGCCAACATTGTATTATGAAAAGCAAGTCGGTCAAAAAATAGATTGCAAGGCTTACAAAGGTTTTATTACTGGTTTAACTTGGTCAATGTATGGTGTCCGTTAGCCTGACGCATAACGGTTTGCGTGTATATGTCAGGTGGCGATTAGAAGCACATACCTTTCAATATAGTACAAAGTTTGATAGAAGAACCAATGTTGAATAAACCACAGAACCGCCACTTGCATATACACGCTGTTATAAGCTGGTGCGGTTTAATAGTACAGAACTTGATTTGAAAGACAAAACCTTTTTCTTTTCTTTTTTGTGCGGTGTGGGAAAATAAAAAATTAAAATATGGAATATAGAATTGATTTAATAGATAAAAATGTAGCCAAGAAATTAATAATAGAAAACCACTATTCTCACAAATGGACTTCTTGTAGGTATGCCATAGGTTTGTTTGATAAAGATGATTTGATTGGTGTAGCGGTGTATGGTTTCCCTGTTGGCAGACAAACCGTTAAATCAATAACTCCAAATTTGGAAAATAGTGAAGTATTAGAGCTTACAAGATTATGGCTTGTTGATGAAGCTCCAAAGAATAGTGAAAGTTATTTTTTAGGAAAAACATTTGATTGGTTACGAAAAAATACCGATGTAAAAGTATTGATAAGTTATTCAGACCCAATGCAAGACCATACAGGCGTTATTTATCAAGCAACTAATTGGCTCTATCAAGGGAATAATACAATGCTTATTAAGGGGTATTTACATAAAATAAACGGAGAGATAATGCACCCAAGAAGTGTGGTTGCTTTGTATGGAACAATTAAGACTGATGAACTACAAAAAATAGACACTAACTATGAAAGAATTGAAATGAAAAAGAAGCACAGATATTTATACATACTTCATAAAAAAGACAGAAAGCGTATAATATCTGAACTTAAACATAAAATCGTTCCATACCCAAAAGATAATCAAAATTGTGGGTGGGAGAAAAAAAGAAAAGAAAAAGATTTACAAGCAGGAACTCTATTTGGAAACGAAATGTAGCACTTGCTTATAACGGCAAAGTATATAAGAAGTGGGGGATTAGAAAGCACAGAAGCTCGGGTCGCTGCCGAAAGTCCGATGGTATCTGGGGACTACATTATACCGATACACCCCCCATTTCTTATATACATTGTTGTATGCTGGTGCGGTTTTGAAGCACTTATTTTTAAATAATAACTAAAGTAATAATTAAATATTTTGATAGATGGAACATAAATATAGATGTGATGTTTGTAAA